>Ga0073928_10008225_pt1 | contig 13175 bp, 15 predicted proteins | sample PaiPotPPA55metaG_FD_76969 | JGI IMG/M metagenome (GOLD analysis project Ga0073928, IMG submission 76969) | Iron sulfur acid spring bacterial and archeal communities from Banff, Canada, to study Microbial Dark Matter (Phase II) - Paint Pots PPA... ...
AAGCGCCTCCGCCGTGTAGTCGGGATAAGCCTTTGCCGCCGCCCGCGTGCAGCTGTCGATCCCCTTCCAGATGAGCCCGCTCTGGCGCAGCTTTTCGTCCGCCAGGGCGCGGTGCGGCAGGCTGCAGGCGGCCAGCGCCAGGAGCGCCAGCGCCAGGCATCGCCGCGGACTTGCCGACCATGCGCCGGGGGCGGGCATCATTCCACCGCGGCGCGGCTGGGCACGCCGGCTGCCCGCGCGGGGCGGCGGCCCAAGCGGTCGAGCGCCAGCCGCACCGGCACATAGATCAGCAGATAAGCCAGCAGCGGCGCCTCGATGAGGAGGACCGACTTCCCCTGCTCGCGCGCGACCAGCCGGCGGCCGGTGGCGCGCGCTTCATCGATGCAGCTTGCGACCCCCGGACCGATGCGCTGGCCGCAACTGTCGTCGATGTAAGCCTCGAGGGTGACCAGACGCCCGTCATCGCGAAGCGTGTCCTTGAACTGCGGATAGAGGCGCCCTGTCATCGCCAGCACCCAAACCGCCGAGAGAACGACGAAATAGCGCGACAGACGAAATGCCGACGACACCCGCTTCCCTCCAGGCGAGGAGCCCGGACGGATAAGACGGCGGCACCTGTCTTCTGTCAATATCGCGGCCCGCCGCATACGCGCGAACCCCGCCATGCTTGCGTTGATGGCGGGGTTCAGATTGGGTGGCTCTGCGAGCTCACCGCTCGGTCACACGACCGAGCCTGGTTTCCGGCGCTGCCTCTAGCACTGATCCGGTGGAGTCATGCTTGTTAGGCACCCTCCGTCTGTGTTGCGCCACCAACGAGTCTAGGCGCAATCAACCACCAATCAAGCGCCAAGCCTGGTACTTTTGTTGCGAATTCACCGCCCCCTCGATGCCAGGCGGCGGATCAATGCAACCGTCTTGCGCGAGGCTACTTTGGATCGATTGGCGACACTCTCCTAACGCCCGGCGGCGGCGCGAACTTTCGCCGGGGCCAGGGAGAGCGCCGGGCGGCCGACGCTCATCCCGGCGTGCCTCACATCGGCGGCTTGACGCCGTCCTTCTCCACGATCGCGCGGTTCGCGACGATGGTGCCATCGGGCTTCTTCACCGCGCGGATGAAAATCGCGGCGCCCGGCTTCAGCAGGCTCATGCTGTCCGGAGCGAAAGTGACCACCGGCGTCTTCGGGCCGACCACGACCTCGTTCGTGCCGTCCTTGTGCTTCAGCTGCAGAACGGCGGTGTCGCCTTTCGACACGCTCGCGACCTGGGCGACGGTGGCGTTGGTCATGGTGTCGTTCTTGCCGCGGAGATCCCAGCCGTAATGGCCCTCTCCGGTGCCGCGCGCAGCCTCGGGGAAGAGCAGAACCTCCTGGGCGTGCAGCTTGCCGTCCTTGCCGGGTACCGCGGCGGTGCCGATGAAGTCGCCGGCCTTGATGTCGGACAGATTCACCTTCTTGACGCCGAGGACGGTGAAATTGTCGGCCATGGCGACGGCGACGGCGCGGCCCTCGCGGGATTTCACGGTCAAAGTCTTGCCTTCGACTTTCGCGACCTTGCCGCGGACGTTGGTCAGCGTGCCCTCTGGCGCCTGTGCGGCGGCCGGAAGAGCGAGCAGCGCCACCAGCGCTCCAATGGCGAGTGATAGGGATCTCATGGCCGTTGCACTCCCTGCTTTACCGTTTGCGCGCAATCGCGCGTTGCGCGTTCCTAGCACGCCATGCGCGTCCGCGCGCGGCGCGCTCCTCTCACATCTTCGTGAGTGGCTTGCGCCGCGGCCGGTTGCTTTCGCGCGCCATCCCGGCTAGAGCGCGCCGTTATGGATCCGCTCGCCGCCGAGATCGCCAGACGGCGCACCTTCGCCATCATCTCTCACCCCGACGCCGGCAAGACGACGCTGACCGAGAAGCTGCTGCTGTTCGGCGGCGCGATCCAGCTCGCCGGCGAGGTGAAGGCGCGCGGCGAGCGCCGCCGCGTGCGCTCGGACTGGATGGATATCGAGCGCGAGCGCGGCATCTCGGTGAGCTCGGCGGTGATGACTTTCGAGCATGAGGGGCTCATCTTCAACCTGCTCGACACGCCCGGCCACCAGGATTTCAGCGAGGACACCTACCGCACGCTGACCGCCGTCGACAGCGCGGTGATGGTGCTCGACGCCGCCAAGGGCATCGAGGCGCAGACGCTGAAGCTCTTCGAGGTGTGCCGCCTGCGCGACGTTCCCATCGTCACCTTCGTCAACAAGCTCGACCGCGAGGCGCGCGATCCCTTCGATCTCATGGACGAGATCGAGCGCCAGCTCGCGCTCGACGTGACGCCGGCGAGCTGGCCGATCGGCATGGGCCGCGATTTTCTCGGCACCTACGATCTCTTCGCCGACACGCTGCTGCTGTTTGCGCGCGGCGGCGGCGACCGCGTCGTCGCGCCCGTGCGCTGCACCGGCCTCGACGATCCCCAGCTCGGCGAGCTGTTGCCGGCGGCGGCGCTGCAGAAGCTGCGCGAGGATGTCGCGATGGTGCGCGGCCTCTGTCCGCCGTTCAATCTCGAATCGTACCGCCAGGGCCATTTGACGCCAGTCTTCTTCGGCAGCGCGCTCAACAATTTCGGCGTGCGCGAGCTGTTGCGCGGCATCGCCGAGCTGGCGCCGTCGCCGCGGCCGCAGCCGGCCCTGCCGCGCGCCATCGATCCGGGCGAAAGCCGGGTCGCCGGCTTCGTCTTCAAGGTGCAGGCCAATATCGACCCGCAGCACCGCGACCGCGTCGCCTTCCTGCGCTTGTGCTCCGGCCGCTTCCGCCGCGGCATGAAGCTGAAGCATTCGCGCAGCGGCCGCATGATGAGCGTGCAGAACCCGGTGTTCTTCCTGGCGCGCGAGCGCAACCTCGCCGAGGAGGCGTGGCCGGGCGACATCATCGGCATTCCCAATCACGGCACGCTCAGGATCGGCGACACGCTGACGGACGGCGACGAAATCCGCATCACCGGCATTCCCAATTTCGCCCCGGAGATCCTGCGCCGCGTGCGGCTCGAGGATCCGATGAAGTCGAAGCATCTGCGCCGCGCGCTGGAGCAGCTCGCCGACGAAGGCGTCACCCGGCTCTTCAGGCCGCTGGTCGGCGGCGACTGGATCATCGGCGTCGTCGGCGCATTGCAGCTCGACGTTCTCGCCGCGCGCATCAAGAGCGAATACGAGCTGGGCGTCCGACTCGAGCCGGCGCCCTACGAAACCGCGCGCTGGATCGACGGCGAGAAGGGCGAGCTCGAGCGCTTCATCGAGGCCAACCGATCGGCCGTGGCCGAGGATCACGACAATGCGCCCGTCTATCTCGCGCGCAACGTCTGGGAACTCAACCGGACCATCCGCGATTGGCCGGTGTTGCGCTTCAGCGCGACGCGCGAGCAGGCGTGAGCCGCGCCGCGCGGCGATCGCGCCGGATCGCTGCCGCGCATTCGCCTAAAAGGCCCTGCAACAACACGTGCAAGCGAGGGCGGACCGCACGATAACAGCGGCATGATGCCGGCCCATGGCATGCCGCCGACCAGCGCGATCGCCCGGAGGTGCAATTTGCGGCGGAGCCGCGACGGCACCGTCGCGATGATGTTCGGCCTTTTGCTCCTGCCGACACTCGTCGCGATCGGCGTCGGCGTCGATGTGGCACGTGCCTATTCCGCCAAGATGCGGTTCAACGCGGCGTTCGACAATGCCGTGCTGGCGCTGCGGGCGAGCGCGGCCACCGAGACCGCCGCATCGCTGCAGGCGCGCATGCAGAGCTATGTCGATCTGGCAAATCCGTCTCCCGCGCCCGGCGGGCATGTCACGCTGCGGATGAGCGATCCGCTCAACCCTGTCGTCATGGTCACGGCGTCGACATCGGTCCCGACCATGCTGATGCAACTGGCCGGCGTGAACAGCCTGCCCCTCCATGCGGCCGCCCAAATCGTCAGGCAACATCCGCCGGTAAGCCCGGCGGCGCCTCGCGGCGGCGGCGGCGATTGGCAAGAGCGGAGCCGTAATCAGATGCCCGCGGCGCGCCCCGGCCTCTGGCTCAGACAAAGCTACAGATAAGACCGATGCGGCTGCGCGAGGGCACGCGCCGATGAGGATGCCGTGGAAATTCCTCCGCGACGACAGGGGCTCGGTCGCCGTCGAGATGGCGATCGTCGGGCCGCCGTTCGTCCTGCTGATGCTCACGATCGTCGAGATGGTCCTCACGCTGGCCACGCAGTCGGTGCTGGACGGCGCCACGCGCGATGCGGCAAGCCTGGTCCGCAGCGGACAGATCGCGTCCGCCGGCAGCCTCAACGATCAGGTCGCCCTATTCCAACGCGCCCTTTGCAGCAATTTGAGCACGCTGCTGAGCCCGGCGACTTGCAGCAGCAATGTCGTCTTCGAAATCGAGCCCTACCCCAGCGTCGGCGGCATGATCTTTCAGCACGATCCTCCGTGCACCCACAACGCCGCGTCAAGCGGCTCCGGCGGCGCTTGTCCCTTCGACCTCGGCGGTGGCGGCCGGATCGTCGGTGTCCAGGTCCGGTATTGGCGGCCCTTCATCGTTCCCTGGATCGGCGGATGCTTGAGCGGCGGCAGCTGCTGGGCCGGTGACGGCGCCGCGCCGGGGTCGAGCCCGCGCACGGTGGTGCAGACCGCCGTCGTCGTCTTCAGATACTAGCCAAGCCGATGACGCCCAACCCGGCCCTGCCGATCCGCATCGCCACCGACCGCGCCGGCACCGCCGCGGTCGAGTTCGCGCTGATCATGCCGCTTTTCGCCACGCTGTTCTTTGGCACCTTCGAGGTCGCGAGCCTGCTGCTGGCGGACATGAAGCTGACCGCGACCGCGCAAGCCGCGGCGGACGTCCTGGCGCGGGCGCCCTCATCGCCGAAATATCTGAGCGCCGCCGACCTCACCGTCGTGACCGATGCGGCAGCGCAAGTCATGACGCCGCTGCCGACCGCGACCCAGCTCAAGGTCGCGTATGCCAGCGTGACATACGACACGGGCGCGCCGGTCATCGACTGGCATTACGAGAGCAACGGCGCCAGCGCGATTACGATGGGAACGATTCCGAACGGCGTGGATATGACGACGCTCGGCGGCACCGCGAGCGGCTCCAGCGACAGCGTGATCGTCGTCCGCGTGCAATACGCCTATGCCTCGCCCATCGGCTACGTGCTGACGAAAAACTGGGACCTGAGCGAATCCGCCTTCGAACGAACGCCCTGAAGCCGCTCGCGAGAGGAGCCATGCAGCACCGAGCCAAATCGTCCGCGGCGATGGCGCAAGGCGGGCGATCTACGATCCTTGCGTGAAGGCGAGGACGCAGGCGCTCAGCAGGCAAAGAAGGCCCACCCCCAGGACGGGCAAGATCATGAACTCCAGTCCGATCTTCGCGGTCGCTCGAGCTTGCCGCACGGATTTCTTCCCCCACCAAGCCATTGGGGCTTTTTACCGGAAGCTGATTAACGAGAAATTAAACGAACGCGCGTAGTCTAATGGGTGGGTCATAATCGAGTACTTTCAGGTATTCGATCATTTCATCATTTTACTTAAAGTGTGGGCGATAGAACTCGCTCTGACGTTTGATATGACATAACCTTCGGCCCAGGATTATTGGAGGCGTGCCATGACAGCGACTTCGCGCTCGACGGCGCCCGGCCGGCAGCCATCGGCCCCGCAGCGGCGCACCCGGATCGCGCCGAGTCTCACCTGGCGCAGGCTCGCCACGCTCGCCGGCGACACGGGCGGTGCCACGGCCATCATCATCGGCCTCACCTCGATGGTGCTGCTTGGCTTCACGGCGCTGGGCACCGAGACGGGTTATTGGTACTTCACGCACCGCAATCTGCAGAACTCTGCGGATTCGGCCGCGATGAGCGCCGTCGCCGCCCTCCAGAACATTCAGAACCCCGACGCCGCGCACAAGACGCAAGCCACCGCCGAAGCCAAAGCAACCGCGGGCCGCTACGGCTTTGTCGATGCGCAGGGCGGCGTGGCGGTGGCCGTGAACATCCCGCCGACGGCGGGCGCCTATACGGCGGAAACCAATGCGGTCGAAGTCGTCATCACCGAGCCGCAGGCACTGTTCCTGACGGCGGCGATCAAGTTCGGCGGCACCCCGCTTTTCGCCACCAACCCCACGCAGAAAGTGCGCGCGGTCGCCCATCCGGGCACCAACGGCAATGGCTGCGTCGTGACGCTGGACAAAGGTGCGGTGGTCGACCTCTTCACCAACGGCAATACCTCGCTCGGCCTGACCGGCTGCGACCTCTACATCAATTCCGACGCGGCCGATGCTCTCGACCAGGTCGGCAACGCCACCATCAATGCGCGAGCCGTCTTTGTCACCGGCGGCAGCACCGCCGCCGGGAACGCCTCAATCACCACGACCGCCGGCACCTTCACGGGCACGGCGCCGATCAATGACCCCTATGCGAACATCCCGCCGCCCTATACCTCGCCCGGCGGCAGCTGCAGCAACGCCAACCCGCCGACCGCAACGCACGTGAACATCAGCACCAGCGGCAGCGTCACGACCTACACCCCCGACGGCACCAACATGGCGATCTTCTGTGGCGGCTGGAGCCCGTCCGGCACCGTCTTCTTGAATCCCGGCCTCTATGTCGTCGATGGCGGCACCTTCGGCTGCAACGGTTGCGCGATCACCGGCGACAACGTCACCATCTACTTGACCGGCAGCGGCACCAACTTCGCCACCCTGAGCTTCAGCGGCAATGGCACCACGTATCTTAACATCAACGCGCCGACCGCCGCTTATATGGCCGCCAACAATGCCACGAAGGCAATCGAGGGTCTCGCCATCTTCGGCGACCGCGCCGCGCCGACGACGACCAGCAGCGCCTTCTCGGGCAACGCCACCGCGTCGATCAACGGCGTGATCTATATGCCGACGCAGAACGTCACCTTCAACGGCAACGGCGCGGCCGGCTCGCCGACCTGCAGCCAGATCATCACGTTCACGCTCACCTTCCACGGCAATTCCGGCTTCCAGAACAACTGCGCCATCTACTCGAGCCCGGGCATCGGCACGGGCGGCGTTGTCAGTATCGGCGCCATCCCGGCTCAGCTCGTCGAGTGAGATCAATCATGCGCAGGCGGCATATCGACGCCATCGGCGTCCTGCACGGCGCGGCGATGCGCCCCGGGCGGCTGGCCCGTGCGCTGCGGCGCCTTCGCAACGCTCGTGGCGGCGCTGCCGCGGTCGAGTTCGCCCTGATGGCGCCGTTCCTACTCGGCCTCATGGTTCCGCTCGCCGATGTCGGCGTCTACATCTACGACTACATGCAGATCCAGCTCGCCGCCGAGGCCGGCGCGGAATACGCGGCGCGCCACGGCTGGGACCCGACCGGCATCCAGAACGCCGTCCTTGCCGCGGCGCCGAGCCTCAATCTCCAGCTCGTCGACAACAACTTCACGACGAACAAAAGCGACGTGCTTCCCTACCCGTTCACGCCGGCCACCGTTCAATTCTGCGGCTGCGCCAGCGGCACGACGATCACGCAGACCCCGGCGGCCCCGGCGACCTGCCCCAATCCGCGCCCGACCTGCCCGGGCACGAACCCTGCCGTCCAGGCCGGCGTCTACTACACCGTCGGGGCACAGACGTTCTACCATACGATATCGGGCTTCAAATATCCGTTCATCGCCGACGGCACGGTGATTCAAGCCTGGGCGATCGTTCGCGTTCAGTGAAAGCTCCCGTCATGCCGTGCAAACAGGTTGCTCGCTCCTTGGGGATTTCGCGCCGGCTCGCCTCGCTCGAGCGCGACCGCATCGGCGCCGCGGCGATAGAGACCGCTCTGGTGCTGCCGCTCCTGCTCGCCATGTTCTTCGGCATCATCGAAGTCGGCCATCTGCTGTGGACGGTGACGGCGCTCAACATGGCCGTCCAGGATTCCGCGCGCTGCGTCTCGGTCAGCAACGTCCCGACGCCCCCGGCGACCTTGTGCGACACCCAGCTGCACATGCAAACCTACGCCGTGGCGCGGACCTGGGGCATGACCGTTCCCGCCAGCACGTTCACCCTCAGCACGCCGGCCTGCGGCTATCAGGTCACCGCCTCTTATCCCTATACGCCGATCGTCAGCTACATACCGCTGTCCATGACCTTGACGGCGTCGGCCTGCTTCCCGGCGTGGAAGTGACCTAACGGGCGCGGATCAATGCTCCTTCTGGCCAGGAATAGGATCGGGCGGCGATGAGCGACTTCGGTGACCGGACCGCACAGGCGGAAACGCGCCCGCCGCGCACGCCGCAACCCAAGGCGCTGCACTTCGCGCTGGTCATGCTCGGCGGCTGCGTCGTTCTCAGCCTCGTGATCGGCGTGCTGTTCCGGCAGGTAGACCCGGCGGGGCCGAGCGTCGCGCCGCCCCGGCTGAACATGGCCGTCCCGGCGAGGGGCAGCGCCACTGCCGCCTCCAATGTCCTCCAATACCATGCCGACGCAAGCGGCCATTTCTTCATCGACGCCGCCGTGAACGGGACCACCATTCGTTTTCTCGTCGATACCGGCGCCAGCGTTGTCGCGCTCAGCCCGGAAGACGCCCGCGCGGCGGGGATCTCCGATGGCGTGCTGAGCTTTTCGGAAACCGTGACCACGGCCAACGGCGAGACGCATGCGGCCCAGGCGACCCTGCGCTCGGTGCGCCTCGAGCAGCTCGAAGTGCTTGAAGTGCCGGCCGTGGTGATGCAGCAATCGATGCCCGTTTCGCTCTTGGGCATGAGCTTTCTCAAGCGCCTCGACGGCTACAGCATCCGCGATGGCGTGCTGACCATCGAGTGGTGACCCTCCTCTCGCGCCGGGGCCCGCTCTGGACCCGGCGGGCCGGCATCGCCGCCGGCACGGCGCGCAGATGCGGGTGAGACGGTCTGCTTAAAAGGCTAATCGCCTATTAAACATTTTCTGCGCATGTGGTGCAACGTGGCGGCAATTCGGCAGCCGCGAGCGAGACACCCCATGACGTTCCAGCCGGCGGCCGTATTCCCGCTGCTCGATTGGTTCATCCCCCGGCACCTGCGGGGCGACGCGGTCGTGCACCGGCGCGCGCGGATGTATCTCGTCACGCATCTTTTCGGCACGCCGCTCGGCTTCCTCCTCACGCTCTATTTCTATGCCCTCGACCCGCACCCGGGCCGGGCGTTCTGGATGCTCGCCGCGCTGGTGGCGGCCTTCTACATCTATCCGTTCATGCTGCGCGTCGTCGGCAGCCTGACCATCCTGGCGCCGATCTCGGTGCAGCATTTCACCTTCGCCATCCTGTTCGGGTCGTTCCATTACGGCGGCGTGAGCTCGCCGTTCTTTCCCTGGCTGGGCATCGTCCCGCTCGCCGGCACGTTTTACCTGAGCGGCCGGGTGCGGCTCCTCGCCCTGCTGCTGATCGGCGTGCAGATCCTGGCGTTCTACGCGATCCACGCGCTGGGCTTCGCCTTCCCCGAGCATGTGCCGGCGACGACGCTGTCGGCGATCGGCATCATCTCCGCGCTGTGCACCTGCGTTTTCGTGGCGGCGATGTCGCTCTACTACGCCGGCATCGTCACCGCCCAGCAGGAGGAGCTGGAGCGCGAGATCGAGAAGCACCGCGCCACCGAGGCGAAGCTCCGGCGCGCCAAGGACGATGCCGAGCGCGCGGACCGCGCCAAATCGGCGTTTCTCGCCAACACCAGCCATGAGCTGCGCACGCCGCTCAACGCCATCATCGGCTTCGCCGAGGTCATCCGCAGCGAGACCTTCGGGCCGGTCAACAATCCCCGCTATCTCGAATACCTCAAGGACATCCACGACAGCGGCCGCCACCTGCTGCGCATCATCAACGACATCCTCGACCTGTCCAAGATCGAGGCCGGCAAGGCGACGCTGGACCGCGAGGAGAAGGTGCAGCTCGCCATGGTGATCGAGGCCCCGGTGCGCATGATGCAACCGCAGGCCGAGGCCGATTCGATCCGCATCGTGCTCGACCTCGAGCCCGGCCTGCCGCTGGTGGTCGGCAGCGAGCGGATGCTGCAGCAGGTCTTCATCAACCTGCTCTCGAACGCCGTCAAGTTCACGCCGTCCCACGGCATCGTCACGGTGCACGCGCACCGCAGCGCCGAGGGCGGCGTGGTCGTGGTGATCACCGACAGCGGGATCGGCATGACCGACGCCGACATCGATCTCGCCCTCACGGTGTTCGGCCAAGTCGACAACGACCTCGCCCGCCGCTACAGCGGCACCGGGCTGGGACTGCCGCTGGCCAAGGCGATCGTCGAGCTGCACCGCGGCACGATCGAGATCGACAGTTATCCGGGCCGCGGCACGACCGTCACCGTCACGCTGCCGCGCGAGCGCGTCTGGGAAGGCGAGAGGCCGCCGGTCGCCGCGGCCAAGACGCCGGTCGCCGCCACCGGCACCTGACGAAGACGCGATATCATACTTTGCGAGCCTGGACGCTGACGGATCATCGGAAACGGTTTGTCCTCTCCGATTGGCAGCGGGTCAGCTTGAAAACAAAATGCGTATGCCGAGTCGCATCGGACGTGTCCGAAGCTTGCTACGTAATGCCGCACAAAGAGGGTATGCCCATCGTCGCCCGGACGGGCTATAGGCGGCCGTCGATCGAAGCCTTCCCCTCTCAGAATCCCCCCTCTTCGAATCTCCCCCCCTTCTCAGGTGTTATCGTTCCGTGGAACAATCCTTTACCATCCTGTTCGTCGATGACGACCGCCAAGTCCTGGCCATCATCGCGGAAGCGCTGTCGGCGCGGGGCTTCCGCATGCTCGCGACCGACAACGCCTATGAGGCCATGCGGCTTCTCGCCCAAGAGCATGTGGACGTGCTGTTTGCCGATGTGGTGATGCCCGGCCTGAACGGGATAGAACTGGCGAAGCAAGCCCAGCTCTTGCGCCCCGATCTCAGGATCATATTGGCGACGGGCTACCTCTCGCGCGCCGCGGAGGCCAGATCGGTTGCCAAGCTCTTGTTCAAGCCGCTGCGGGCGGATCACGTCGAGGCCGAGATTCGCAATCTGTTGAAGGAGGCCAATTAGGCTTTCTTCGGCAGTAGGGTCAGCTTGACGCAAAAATGCGTACAGGTGCGTCAACGTGCGCTGGGCGCGCCATCGCCAGAGCGTTGAGCGCTCAGGTCAGGATCATCACCGTCGAATTGACCGACCTGGAGAAGCGGCTTGAGACCAGTGGCCCGACGGGCGCGCCGCCCCGTCGGGCGATCCGAAGTTAGCCCTTCTTGTCCTGATGGCAAGCGCGCGTTAATGGCGGTCGGCGCAGCTTTGCTCTCGGCGGCCGGAGCCGGTGCGATTTGGCTGGTGCTGAGCAGGAGTGGAGTTGCGCTAGGTAGGACGGTGTACACACGGCAATGCGCGTCGTGCCACGGCACGCGCCTGGAAGGTCAACCGAACTGGAAGGAACGTCTGCCCAACGGTCGTCTGCCGGCGCCGCCGCACGATGCGACGGGACACACGTGGGATCACCCGGACAGTCAACTCTTCGATCTGACAAAAAACGGGGTCTCCGGCGTGCTGCCGGGCTATCAGAGCGACATGCCGGCATTCAAGGACGTGCTGACTGATCGCGAGATTTGGGCTGTGCTGGCCTACATCGAGAGCACTTGGCCGCCCGAGATCAGAGCGCGGCAGGAGAAGATCACCAACGGAAGCGATCGTTAGCGAGAAACGAGAGCTTCACCACTTTCGTGACGGTGATCGAGTCGCCGTCGATGCGGGCGCGATCCACATTCAGCGTATCCGGACCACGGCGCCGGCGAGATGGAGCACGGCGAGGAAATAGAGAGCGCGCCCATGGCTGGAAGGCAACGGCGGACGATCGGCAAGGAAGACTTCTAATCCTTTGCCTTCTCTCGCTTGAACCTGCGTTCAGCCAGCTAGTTTGAGCAAGTGGGTGACGCGATCTACCTGATCTCGCAGCGGCGAGGGCACGTAGTCCCGAAACGGCGACAGGCAGACAAGTGTCAGCAGAACGACGGCGACGCAGCCAAAGGCAAATACCCGACCGAGGAAGGAACCCGATCGCCGCGGCGTCTCCGAGTCGCCTGAGCGCGATGCCCGCTGCGGCTGGTCGGCTCTGGCCGCCGCGAGCTCCGCCAGAAGCGACTCGCCGGTGATCGTCTGCACAACGCCGCGCGGCCTGGACGATGGCTCCTCGATGCGCGTGCCGGAGTAGCGGCTATTGAGCACATGCTCGACCGTGCCCGCCAAGTCGTCCGCCACCGCTGCTTGATATGACTCCGCGCTCGCTTGCTCTCGGACGAGAAGGCCTGAACTCAGCGCAGCGACTTTTCTGGATGAGCGCATCGAACCCTCGCAATTTGAGATAAACCGCGACCATCGATGCAGCCGATTCTATAATTTAGCGATTAATTTGCGGTTACTAACTGATGGTTAAATCAATCTAGGCCGCGAGCAGCGCTTCGACTTCCCGTATGACTTCGGCCTGTCGCAGCGGCTTGTAGAGAACTCTCCCGACGTGCATGGCGTTCCGTTCAGTTGCTTTCTGAACGTAGCCCGTGGCGAACAGCACCTTGATCTCAGGCCGCATCAGCTTGGCTTGCCTCGCCAGTTGCACGCCGTCCATACCCGGCATGATAATATCGGCAAAAAGCACGTCGATAGGGCGTTTCTCGGAGAGAATGCGGAGCGCCTCGTAGCCGTCGTTTGCGGTCAGTACGCCAAAACCCTTCTCCGACAGCATCCGCATGACGAGATCGCGCATCACGCTCTCGTCTTCTGCGACCAGAATGGTGAACGGGCGTGCCATGCGCGGGTAACACTAGGACGTTTTTGTTAGCGGAGATGTGATCATTTTTTGAGCCGGTGATCAACAAGCGCTTTTTGGCTTACCCCTTTGGGGTAAGCGGAACTGCTGGTGAACCGAATCGATAAAATGCGCGGCGAAACCCTCTGCCACGCACAGCGTGACGTGATAGGTTCACCGTCTCTCCTAACCAGCCAGAAGGGCCCCGGTCTCATGTCGAGCCGGGGTTCTTCGTCGTCAGTGCGCCGCCTCGTTCCCGGCGGCGTCGTCGTCGACCGGGTGCGCCGCGCCGATGCGCAGCTCCTCGGCGGTGCGGCGCAGCCGGCGGTAGGAGCGGATGCTCAGGGGGAACGAGCCGATATAGAGCGCGCCGATGACGAGCAGCGTTCCCCACGGCTCGGTGGTG
>Ga0073928_10008226_pt1 | contig 13175 bp, 12 predicted proteins | sample PaiPotPPA55metaG_FD_76969 | JGI IMG/M metagenome (GOLD analysis project Ga0073928, IMG submission 76969) | Iron sulfur acid spring bacterial and archeal communities from Banff, Canada, to study Microbial Dark Matter (Phase II) - Paint Pots PPA... ...
CAGAGGCCACGGACCCATCCTTGGACATGCCGGGGAGCAGCCCAAGCGCGCTCCTGCCGAGGGCTTCAGGCGTCCCGAGGTCGTCGAGCGCCGCCCGGACCAGCTGAGGCCGCACGGTGCTCGCGGGGTCGCGCGTCCAGCGCACCTCGTTGCGGATCTCGACCGCCACGGGCTGCGGAGGCACCAGCGGTGCCACGATCGCCGCGGGCAGCCCCGCGCGCAGCACGCGCCCCATGAGCCAGCACAGCATGGTCGTCGCCACGATCGCGCCGGACCATAGGGAGGGGCCCCATTGCGAGCCGATGACCTGAACTTCGAGCATGTAGGCGACCGCGAACGAGCCGCCGATCACAGCGCAGAGTGACGCTGAAGGCCGGCCCGCGCGCCGCGCGGACCAGGCGAGCCAGAGGTCGCCGGCCACGCCGGTGAGGATGGCGATGGGGATGAACTGGAAGTGGAGCTTGGTGATCGTGACGAGGGCGCCGTTGATCGTGAACACGAAGGTGAGCGATCCTGGGCGCAGCCGGAAACCGCTGTTGAGCAGAAGCCCCGTACCGGCCAGGACGAGCGCCTGGGCGAGAAGGGCAGCCATGCCGACGTTCTCCCCGATCCAGTCGAACCCGGCTTTGTGAACGCTGGCCAGGAACTCATATTGATTCCATGCCCACGGGTCGATGATCGGATGAATGAACTGCGTGCCGAACGTGACCACCGAGAGCAGCAGCGAGGCCGAGAGGAGCGTGACGACGCCGGCTTCTGTTTCTCCCCGCCGCGCCGCGGCGCGCAGCGGCCCGCTGGCCATGACCGCCACGGCGCCGATCTCGATCAGGCGCGGCGGCGTGAACAGCACGTCGAGCCCGAGCGCGTCGGGCCCGAGGCTCGGTGCCCAGTACGCGGTGTCGACGATCCACGCGGCGCCAAAGATGAGGGCGGCCGCCAGCGATCCCACATAGCCCTCGGGCAGGGCCTGGTTCCAGGGGCGGCCGGCCCGAAGCCCGGACCCGAACGCCGCGAACAGCACCGCTGTAAGGGCCAGCCAGGCCGCGAGCACAGTCGCCTGCCCGATGGTCGACGAAGGCTTTACCACAGTGCCGGGCGTGATCACGTAGGCGTAAGCGGTGACGTACGCGCCGAAGACCAGGATCCCAACCAGCGTCACCATCACCGGGTCGAAGATCCGTGGGTTGTCGATGAAGCCCCGGGTGGCCTTCACGCCGCGAACCATAACGCCGAAAACCCCGCGAAATCGGAGGCTTCGCCGAGATTTCGCGGGGACCCCTTTGTCATGCCGAATTGAGACCGATTTCGAGAGCCTTCTGAGACTGGCTGTGAGACGCGATCTGCAGAGGATGGGCTTCGTTGCAGGCCACCTTTGTTGAAGGAGACACCTCGATGTCCAGTGACTCGGAGTACGAACGCACCGCCACCCTAGTCCCAGGCGGCCCAGACGGCGCCGAGCCGCGGCTCCTGCCAGCGGCGGTCGACGAGACCGTCATGGCGCCGGCGCCCGAACCCTACGTCGCGCCTGATGCGCAGGTCGCAGCCGTGCCGGACGCCGCAGCCCAGCCACACATCGCGCCGCGCGTCCGCACGCGCCCGAAGTGGGTGGTGCCCGTGGCGATCGCAGCCATAGGCCTCATCGCCTCCGGCGCGCTCGGCTATCTCTTCTACTCGACCAACACCAAGCTGGAAGCGACCCGGCACACGCTGACGACCGCGCAGCTGACCCTGGACAGCACCAAGCAGCAGCTGACCGCGGCCCAGGCCGACGCGGCGACCAAGAAGGTGACCGCCGACTACCTGGCCCTGTACACGGCCGACGCAGGGAAGGTGCGCACCGACTACGAGCAGGTCGTCGCGTGCAGCAACTACGCCACGTGCCGCACCTCCGCGCAGCAGGCGCTGACCGACATGCAGGCATTTCAGTCGGACCGCAAGGCCGCGAACGTGCCGTCGAGCCTCTCGGCCTCCGACAGCGAGCTCGGCGACAGCCTGAGCGCGGGCACCGCCGCGCTGCAGGAGCTGATCTCGGGCATGGACAACGACCAGGTCGCCAAGGTCAAGGACGGATTCGCCAAGCTCGACGAATCCATGCTGAGCATGGCCAAGGCCGAGGCGGACCTCGGGTCCGAGCTCAAGTAGAGGCAGCGTGAAACCTCCGTTGGGACGGATCGCTGTGTCGGTGGCGGCGGTGCTCGTGGTGGGCGCCGCCGCTGCGGCGACGGCCGGAGCGTGGAGCGCCGAACGCCGGGACGCTCAGACGCTGGCATCCCAAGCACGAACCATCGCGCACCTGCAGTCAGAGCTGCAAGCAATGCACGCCGACGCGGCGCCTGACTGGGAGGCCCTGGTCGGCAAGGTCGAGCCCTCGGTGGTCACCATCTCGACCGACGTCGACCTGGGATCGGGTTGGGTCGCGCACTCCGACGCGACCGGCTCCGATATCGTCACCAACTACCACGTGGTGGCGGACGCGGTGGCCGCGGGCAAGCAGGGCGTGGACGTTCTCCAGCTCGACAGGGCCCTGAAGGGCACGATCGTGAGGACCGACGAGACCGACGACCTCGCTGTCGTGCACGTCGCCGAACGGCTGACTCCGCTGTTGGTCGCGCCTTCCCGGCCGAAGGTTGGGGCGATGGTGATGGCCGCCGGCTCGCCGCTTGGGCTGAGCGGCACGATCAGCGTCGGCGTGGTGTCAGGCTTCCGAAGCCTGTTCGGCAGCGACTACATGCAGTTCACAGCTGCCATCAGCCCCGGCAACAGCGGCGGCCCGGTCGTGGACAGGCAGGGCCACGTGGTCGGCATCGCGACGGCAAAGCTGGTGGTCGACGGGGCGGAGGCGCTTGCATTCGCCATTCCGGTCCAGACCGCGTGCGCCTCCCTGGTGGATTGCGCGCTAGCTTGAGCGCCATGAGCGAGCCGGCATCCGTCACGGAGCCACGGCCCTCGGTGCCGCCGGCAAAGCGGATGAGCACTCGCCGGCTCCTGGCCGTCAACGCGATGTGGCTCGGGCAGGGCGCGCACTGGCCGCCGATCACGTTCCAGCTGGTCCCGGTCGCGGCTTTCATGATCGCGGGCGGGTCGGCGGACCTCCTGATCGGCCGCGTCAGCGCGGCCGGAAACCTCTTCGCCCTGATCGCACCGATCCTCGCCGGCTGGCTCAGCGACCGTACGAGCACCCGGTGGGGCCGCCGGCGGCCCTGGATCGTGGCCGGCACCACGGTGAACCTGTTCGGCCTCGGCCTTCTCGCCGTGGCGGGCAGCACGCTGACGCTCGCGTTCGCCTACATGCTGGTGCAGCTCACCTTCAACCTCGCGGGCGGCGCCTACGCGGCCATCATCCCCGACGTCGTACCGCCGGACGATCGCGGCCGTGCGTCCGGGCTGCTGGGCATGATGAACGCTCTCGGCGCGGTCGTCGGTCTGGCCGCGGTGACCGCGACGCTCGCCGCATTTCACGAGACGAGGACGGGCGTCGCCATCGGTTACGCCGCCGTCGCGGTTGTGCTCCTGGTCACGACTGTCGTGACAGTGATCGCGGTCGACGAGCCTACAGGCGAGTCCGAGCGCGCACCCCTGCGGCTGAGCGTCCCGGCCGCCATCGCCGGCGCGGCCGCCCTTATCGCCATCGCGGCATGGATCGCCCTGCTGCTCGCTCCGCTTGGCTCGCTCGCGCTCGCGACGGGCATAGTCGCCGGCGCCGCGGCCCTGGTCGCGGCGTTCACGGCCTTTCAAGAGCCATCAATCCGCGGATTCTTCGTGGCCTTCCGCAACCGGGACTTCTTCTGGACGTTCGCCACGCGCGCGCTCGTGATGATGGGGATCGCCACCATCCAGCCCTTCCTCGCCGTCTACTTCCGCGTTGTCATCAGGGCCGATCATCCGGGGACGCTCGCCGGGCTCTGGGGCCTGGCCCTGCTTGCCGGCGCCATCGTGCCCGCCGTCGCCGGCGGCTACCTCTCTGATCGCATTGGCAGGCGGAAGCCCTTCGTCTACGCGGCCGGCGCTCTCCAGGGGCTGGTCGCGTCGGTGTTGCTGTTCGGGCTCGTGAAGTCGCTGTTCGTGATCTTCGCGCTGGGCGTCGTGTTCGGCGCCGGCTACGGGCTGTACGTGGCGGTGGACTGGGCAATCGCCTGCGACGTGCTGCCGGACCGCGAGCACTCCTCAGGCCGCGACATGGGGTTGTGGCACATCGCGTTCACGCTGCCGCCCGCGCTGGCGCCCGCGATCTTCGCGCCGATCCTTCACGCATTCAACGAGCCGGGACACCAGCTGCTCGGTCTCGCCACCGGGAACTTCCTCGGCTTCCGCCTAGTGTTCGCGGGCGCGGTGGTGTGGTTCATCCTCGGCACGGTTTTCGTATCTCGAATCCGTGCAGTGAGGTAGCGGTGTAACGGAGGGACGTACGCGGGACACCAAGTCTCGTGTCCGCGGGCATGTCTATTCTTTGGCGGGCGGTGGGTGAGCAAATTCACGCGTCGGAATTGGTCGCGCTCAGGTCAGGCGATGAGGGCGCCTTCGCGTCGCTGGTCGAGCGTTATCACGGCGCTCTGCTCCGCCTCGCGATGGGTTACGTCAAGGACCGGGCGATCGCCGAGGACGTCGTCCAGGAGACGTGGCTGACATGTCTGCGCAGCCTGGACCGATTCGAGGAGCGCTCGAGCCTCAAGACCTGGATCTTCGGCATCGCGCTCAACATCGCTCGCAGCCGAGGCCGGCGCGAGCGACGGGTGATGCCATTCGCATCGTTGTTCCGGCGCGATGAGGGATCGTCAGGGCCCACCGTCGACCCGGATCGATTCGGCGGCGATGGCATGTGGAAGGCCAAGCCGACCAGCTGGACCAACGTTCCCGAGGAGCGCGTTCTCGGCCAGGAGACGATTGCCCGAGTCCGCGAAGCGATCGACATGCTGCCGGCGAAGTTGCGTGAGGTGATTGTGCTGCGCGACGTCGCCGGCCTCGATGGCGGCGAGGTGTGCGCATTGCTCGCGATCAGCCCCGAGAACCAGCGTGTAAGGCTGCATCGGGCCCGCGCGGCCGTTCGTAAGATGCTCGAGGACTACCTGTCATGAAATGCCGCGACGTCGTCGAGCTCATGACCGACTACCTCGAGGGCGCGCTCTCGGAGGCGGATCGAGCTCGCTTCGAAGACCACATCGCCGGCTGCGATGGATGCCGCGCCTACCTCGAGCAGCTGCGAGAAACCAGGAAGGTCGCCGGCGCGCTTGCGACCGAGCCCGTGCCCGAGTCCCTGGAGGCGGAGCTCCTGAACGCCTTCAGGGATTGGCGAGCGCGCTCCGGCAAGCGGTCCGTGTAACGCACTTAGGCCCGCATAACGCAGACGGGAAGCCAACGTGCTCGCGCCTGGCGCGCAGGGAAAACCATCCGGGTTTTCCCTCATAGCGTCGGTCCGTTGTAACGCACGGCGGCCCTCGGACCACTCACACATGACCGGCGGCGTGGGCGGCCGGGTTGCGGGTGAGATCCCGAGGAGGACTTCTTGGTACGGCGCTTGACTCGACTTGTTTCGGCGATCGGCCTCGGCCTGGTGACGGCCGTCGCCGTGGCGGGCTTTCCGTTCGGCGCGTCCGCGGCGTCGGGCGTCACTCACGTCTACGTGAACGACAACACAGCCGGCGTCAACACGATCGCGGGGTTTCAGCGGAACACCGATGGCACCCTGACGCCGCTCGCCGGCTCGCCCTTCGCCGCCGGAGGCGCGGGCACCGGCACCATCGTCGGATCGCAGGGCTCGCTCCAGGCCACCGCCGATGGGCGGTACCTGCTTGCGGCTGACGCCGGCAGCAACCAGGTCTCGGTGCTGAGGATCGCGTCCGATGGCTCGCTGACCCCGGTCGCCGGCGGCCCCGTCTGGTCGGGCGGCATCGAGCCCATCAGCATCGCGGTGCACGGCAACCTCGTCTACGTCGCCAACGAGGGCGCGAACGGCGTGGGCAGCGGCTACAGCGGGTTCAGGCTCACGCCTCGCGGCCGCCTGATCCCGATCCACGGTTCCACGGTGGCGCTCCCGGCCACCGCCAACCCCGGTGACATCCTGTTCAACTCGACGGGCGACAACCTCGTCGGGGTCGAGGTCGGGACGGCAGTCACCAGCACGTTCCGCATCGACAGCTTCCTGGTCGGTCCCGACGGGCGGCTGACCCCGGCGCCCGGTTCGCCGTTTCCGGCGCAATCCGCGGGTCCGTTCGGGAGCGAGTTCTCGCCCACGAACCCCGCGCGTCTGTACGTTTCCAACGCCCACGCCGGCGCCGGCAACGGCTCCGTCTCCGCCTTCAACGTCGCGCCCAACGGCTCGCTGAGCTCCATCGGCGGCTCGCCGTATGCCGACGAGCAGACAGCGCCGTGCTGGGTTGAGATCACGCACGACGGCAGGTGGCTCTTCACCGTCAACACCGCCAGCACGACGATCTCCAGCTACACGATCCTTCCCGACGGCTCGCTGCAGCTGCTCGGCAGCACTCCCTTCAGCAGCGGCACCGGCATCCGGCCGTTCGACGCTCGGCTCGACCCGAGCGGCGCGACCCTCTACGTGGTCGATTCCGCGCTCGACGCGGTTACGGCCTTCGCGGTCGACGGTGGCTCATTGACCGAGCTGCCCTCGTCTCCGTTCCATCTGCCCGCGGGCGCCACGCCCTTCGGGCTCGTCGCCGTCTAGCTTCAATCGGGGTGCGGCGCCGAGCGCCGCACCCATCCATGCGGGGTTAGGCTTTGAACCAATTAAGGGAGGGAGGTCCTGATGGCGTTCATCTCGCGCGGATTTCGCGGCAAGCGGCGCGACACGGGCAGCAGCTCGCGCGTGCCGCCTGGCCAGCACGTGGTCAGCGACTTCCCGGTGCTCTCCGCCGGTCCGACTCCCCGTCCCGACCTGGCCGGGTGGAGCTTCACGATCAACGGCGAGGTCGACGCGCTGAAGAGCTGGAGCTGGGATGAGTTCCGCAAGCTGCCGGCTGAGACCATCACCACCGACATCCACTGCGTCACCAAGTGGACGAAGCTCGACACCGCCTGGACAGGCGTCTCCATCGACACGCTGCTCGAGGGGGTCGACACGGCGGCCGAGTACGTCGTCGCCTTCAGTGACGGCGGCTACACGACGAACATGGCCCTGGACGAGATCACCGGCCACAAGGCGTGGGTCGTGTACGAGTACGACGGCCAGCCGCTGCATCCCGAGCACGGCGGCCCGGCGCGCCTGCTCGTCCCCCACCTTTATCTATGGAAGAGCGCCAAGTGGGTGCGCGGGATCACGCTGAAGAACGAGGACGAGCCGGGTTTTTGGGAGACGAACGGCTACAACAACCACGGCGACCCCTGGCGGGAAGAGCGGTACTGGGGCGACTGACATCCCGACGAAGCTCACCTGGCAGATCGGCGAGATCGTCGAGATCGTGCAGGAGACGCCGAAGGTCGCGACCCTGACCATCGATGTGCCGGCATGGCCGGGCCACCTGGCGGGCCAGCACGTCGACGTGCGGCTGACCGCGGACGACGGCTATCAAGCGCAGCGCAGCTATTCGATCGCGTCGGCGCCCGAAGATCCGCGCGTGGAGATCACGGTCGAGCGGCTCGAGGACGGAGAGGTGTCGCCCTACCTTGTCGGCGAGCTCAGGCCGAAGGACAAGCTGGAGCTGCGCGGGCCGATCGGCGGCTACTTCGTTTGGAAGGCCGAGGACCCGCGGCCCCTGCTGCTCATCGCGGGAGGCTCGGGTGTTGTCCCGTTGATGGCCATGATCCGCCATCGGGCCGCCGCGAAGTCAACGAACCCCGCCCGCATGCTGTACTCGTCGCGCTCGCTCGATGATGTCATCTACCGCGAGGAGCTCGAGCGCCTCGAGGCGATCGACGGCGGGCTCAGGGTGACGCACACCCTCACCCGGTCACAGCCTCCAGGCTGGCGCGGCTACTCGCGGCGGCTCGATGGAGCGATGATCAAAGACGTGGTGTGGCCCGCAAAAGAGGATCCCCAGGTGTTCATCTGCGGGCCGACCCCATTTGTCGAAGCGGCCGCCTCGCTGCTCGTCGACCATGGCTACGAACCTCGCCGGATCAAGACCGAGCGCTTCGGCGCCACAGGAGGATGACCGCATGTCCCAGATATCGGATCTCAAGCTCGACGGCAACGCGATCGGCGGCCTGCTCGGCGAGATCTTCGCCATGGAGATGACGACGGCCGAAAGCACGTGCGGCGGCTGCGGCAGCGTCAGCGCGGTCGGGGGTGTCGAGGTCTACATGAATGCGCCCGGCGCGGTGGTGCGCTGCCCCGCGTGCCACCAGGTCCTGATGCGCATCGTCCACGGGCCCGGTCGCTACTGGATCGACCTGTCGGGGATCCGCTGCCTGGAGCTCCTGGAAAACTAGGCGGCGGGGGCGGTTCGCTCAGCCAGCTTCACCACGTCCACTCCGCCCTGGCGCGGTGACTGCTCGCCCGGCAGCCAGACGTCGAAGATGGTCCCGGCACCCTCCGAGCTCGTGAAGCGGATGAAGCCGCCCATCGCCTCGACGAAGCGTTTGGTCAAAGCGAGGCCTAGACCAGTGCCTTCTCCCCGACCATCCGGCCGGAGCTGGGCGAACTCGGTGAACACGAGGTGCTGGCGATCGGTCGGGATGCCGACGCCCGTGTCGATGACGGAGATGCGGACGCCGTTCGATCCACCCGCCACCTCGACCCGGACATGGCCTCGCGGGGGCGTGTATTTGATGCCGTTCGAGACGAGGTTCATGAGCACCTGTCGCAGGCGCAGCCGGTCGGCCCTTGCGATAGCGCTCGCCGGGATCTCGGAGTGCAGGGAAACGTTCTTCGCCGCAGCCGTCGGCCCGAGCAGGTCGAGAACGCTCTTTACCTCGGGGCCCACCTCTACGGCCTCCGGCTGCACCGGCATCGACCCGCTCATCACCCTGGCCAGGTCGAGGTAGTCGTTGACCAGCCGCAGGAGGTGGCGGGAAGCGTCGTCCACCCGGCGTACATAGGTCTGCTGCTTCTCGTTCAGCGGCCCCGCGGCGCCGGTGAGGAGGAGGTTGCTGAACCCGAGCATGGCGTTCAGCGGGTTGCGCATCTCATGGCTGACCGTCGACAGAGCGTTCGACTTCGCATCGCTTTCGTGGCGCGCCTTGTCCGCATCGCTGCGCTGAAGTGACTCTCCGAGCGCCGTGGCGACGGCCTCCATCATGGAGACGGTCACGGCCGAGATGTGGCTGCCGCCTCGAGCCACGCCGACCATGACGCCGATGGGGTTGGGTGTCCCCGCCAGCGGCACGAAAGCCGCTACCGCCGAGGCATTGGCCGAGCCGGCCTCCCAGTAGCGGCAGTCCTCGCCGAGGCCGTCGGCGAGTATGGGTCGACGCGCTTGCGTCGCCGAACGCACCAACGCGCCGAGCCAGATCGGCAGCTTGGCCTCAGTGGTCTCGCCGCCATCCTCGCCGGCGCTGCCGACGATCGTGACCGCTCCGACGGTGTCGACCAGAAAGCAGCGCTCCAGGTTGCCGGCCTGGCGCGTGATCTCGATCGCCTTTCGTGTGAGGTCGGCCGGCGAGGCACCCTGCAGCGCGAGGACGCCGAGCTCGCTGACCACGGTCCCGGCACGCTCGCGCTCGCTGAGCTCGGTCAGCTTGTGATCGACGTTGCGCGCCAGGTTGAAGAGAGCATCGCGGCCTTCGGGCTCCGATCCCTCTGACAGCCGGGCCTGCCCGCCCCGCCCGAATGAGTTGACGGCGCCGCCGACGCGCCGAATCCTGCGCAGCACGCCCCACTCGAGGATCATCGCCAAGGCCGCAATCTCGAGGATGCAGATGATCACGGCCACGACGGCGGCCGAGATCAGGGTCGACTCGAGGGTCTGGTTCTCCACTCTCAGCGAAATCCACACCAGCACCGCGTACTCGTTCCCGCTGACTGGAACGATGGTCTCGAGGATCGGCTCTCCGTTCTCGGCTTGCTTCCCGTGCCAGCTCTGACCGGACTCGACCTGCTGAACCTCTTCCGTGTCAACGAGGCCCGTCTTGCCGATGTCGGATTCGACAGAGGTCGCGACCACCGGCTCGCCGGGAGACGTGAGGTTGACGATCCAGATGCCGCGCACGCTCGGCTTGGCCTTGGCCAGGTCGACCAGGAACTGGTTGACCTGACCGGGGTCGGCGATGGTGCGGTAAAAAGCGTTCGCAGAGGCCTGCGCTGCGGCAGTCGCCGACGCGAGGTCTGAGGCCTCGACCTGATTGTTGGTCTGTTGAGCCTCGGTGAAGCCCAGCGCGCCCGTGCCAAGAAGCGTGACCAGGATCACGGGCACTATCAGTTTGGCTCCCAGTGGAATCGTGCGGTCGAGGTGTCGCAACAGGGCCGCTATCCCAGTGCGAGCTTCCACCTCGGGCTGGATTCCGCCCTCGCGGCGGTCGGCCATGATCATCGTCCGGCCCCCACCGTGTCGAGGATCGCCCGTGCACTGGCGGGAATCAGCTCCTTCTCGCAGCAGCCGCTGGCTCCGAATCGCCGCATTCGCGCGGCGAAGTCGTCATCGCATTTCGTGGCGATGACGAAGACCGCGGACGCGGGCGAGGCCTCGAGCACCTGGCGGACCACGGTGCCGGCGTCTGCGCTGCCGATCCAGGCGTCGACCACTATCAGCTCCGGCTGCTCGCGCTGAGCGACATCGATCGCGTCCTGGAGGCTGTTGGCGGTGAATACACAGGTGCCGTTGTTCAGCTCCGCGAACATGTCTCGGAGCGCTTCGACAACCAGAGGTTGCGGTCGGCGACGAGGATTTTGAACGGAGCCCCCACAGAAGCAACGCTAGGCTTGCCGCCAGTCGGTCTCGACTGCAGATTGGGACGATCTGCCCTCTATCGAATGGTAGAGGCGAGGTGGTCATCAGCTCTCGAGCAGGCCTGCCTTGCGGGCCTCCGCCACAGCCTGCAGGCGCGTGTGCGCGCCCAGCTTCTCGAGGACTCCGCGGACATGGCCTCGGACGGTGCCGTAGCCGATGCCGAGCTCGTCCGCGATCTCGAAGTTGTCCAGGCCCTTGGACAGCAGGCGCAGCACATCGCGTTCGCGTGGCGTCAGCGCGCTGTTGAGGCGCTGGTGCTCGACGGCCTTCTGCTGCGACTGGCGCCGCTGTTCGAGCAATCGGGCCATGGTCGCCGCCTCGAGCAGGAACTCCCCCTCAGCCGCCTTGCGAATGCTGCTGACAAGGTCCTCGGCCGAGGCGCCCTTGGACACGTAGCCGGAGGCGCCCGCTTCGACGGCCCGCATGATCGAGGACTCGGAGGGGTCCGCTGAAAGAAAGAGGATTGCGGTGTCCGGCAGCGTGCCGCGAATGCGCTCGCTGGCCTGGGCGCCGTCGCCGTCCGGCAATCGGTAATCCATCAGGACGAGGTCCGGCTTCAGCAGCGCGGCCTTGGCGATCGCGTCGGCGACGGTCGTCGCCACGCCCATCACGTTGATGTCGGGATACTCCGCGAGCAGCGACGAGAGACCCTCGAACATGAGGCGGTGGTCCTCGACCAGGAGGAGGTTGATCTTTCCGCGCACGTCAGACCTGCAGCTCCGCCGGTTCCTGGCCGGCAATCGTCTCCGCGTCGAAAGGAAGCCAGAACTCCACGACCGTCCCGCCCTCGGCCGGGCATCTGACGAGCCACCAACCGCCCGCTATCTGCGCCCGCTCGCGCATCGAAACCAGGCCCAGGTGCCCGGGCTTGGAGTCGCCCGTTTCGACCTCAAGGCCCCTTCCGTTGTCCTGGATCCGGACCCGGCACCCGGAGCCGACGGAGCGCAGCTCGACGCTGACGGCGGTCGCCGCGGCGTGCTTCTTGACGTTGACCAGCGCCTCCTGTGCGATCCGGTAGAGCGCGGTGCGGATGCCGCCGACCGGCTCGAGGTTGAGGTGGTTCTCGAGGGTGAAGGTGAGGTGTGTCTCCTCGTGCAGCCGCTCGAGCAGCTCGCGCAGCGCGGCGGCAAGGCCGGAGCGGTCGAGCGAGGCGGGGCGGAGGTCGAACATCAGGCGCCGCAGCCGCACTATCGACTCGCGCACCGCGTCCTCGAGCTTCGCGAGCAGCTCGATCTGGCCTGGGTCGGTGAGGTGGCGGCGCAGCTGCTGCATGCGCAGGCTGGTCGCGGTCATCGCCTGGATGGTGTCGTCATGAATATCGGAGGCGATGCGGAGCCGCTCCTCCTCCTGGGCCGCTATCAGCCTTGCGAACAAGCGCTGGCGCTGCAGGATCTCGAAGCTGTCGTCCAGCTTCCTCTTCGCCTCTTGCCGATCCGTCACATCGCGAACGGCCGCGATCACGAGCAGGCCCGACTCCGACTCCATCGGGCTGAGGCTGATGTCGACCGGGAACTCGGTGCCGTCCTTGCGCCGGCCCCACAGCTCGAGGTCAGCGCCCATCAGCCGCGCCTGCGGCTTGGAGAGATAGCCGGCTCGATGGCGCGCGTGAGCCGTGCGGAATCGCTCCGGCAGGAGGAGGTCTACGGACTGGTCGCGAAGCTCGGCGCGCGTATAGCCGAAGAGGCGCTCGGTCTGGACGTTGACCACCTGGATGATGCCACGGGTGTCCACGATGACCATGGCGTCGGGGGCCGAGTCGAGGAGGCCGCGGAAGAGCTGCTCGCTCGTGCGCTGGGCCTCCTCGGCGATCGTCTTCCGCGTGATGTCCCGGATGGCAGCGATCGTCTTGACTCCGTCCTCGGTCTCCAGCGGCGACAGGCTGATATCGATGGGGAACTCGCCCCCATCCTTGCGGCGGCCGGCGAAGGTGACGCCTGCGTCCATCGGACGCGCGTAACCGTGGCGGGCGACCTTCGCGCGCTGGATCTCGTGCATGTGCCGGAAGCGATCGGGGACCAGGACCTCGACCGGCTGGCCGATCAGCTCGCCGCGCCGGTAGCCGAAGAGCTTTTCCGTCTGGGTGTTGACCAGCTCGATCGCCCCTGCCGCGCCGACGATCACCATCGCGTCGGGCACCGATTCCAGGATCGCCGCGCCGCGCTGCTCGCTCTTGCGCAGGACCGACTCTGAGTCCTGCCTGTCCTGGCGATCGCGCAGAAGCTCCTTCGGCGTGGACGAGCCCAGCTCGACCCACAGGCTCATCTGCCCACGGTGGGCGCGGCGGATGGCGTCAACGATCTCGGGCTCGGCGGAACCCTTGACGACATACGCGACCGCGCC
>Ga0073928_10008227_pt1 | contig 13173 bp, 8 predicted proteins | sample PaiPotPPA55metaG_FD_76969 | JGI IMG/M metagenome (GOLD analysis project Ga0073928, IMG submission 76969) | Iron sulfur acid spring bacterial and archeal communities from Banff, Canada, to study Microbial Dark Matter (Phase II) - Paint Pots PPA... ...
AGAAAAGAGGGCGAAGTCTTCACTAAGCGAGTTTCAGGCCTTTTCAGAATATTCGTGTTGCAGACAAACCAAATATAATTCGTCTGAACCGAAAACCCGCTCGGGGTGCGAAAGTCGGGTTAGGTCGCCCACAGCGATCCGGCCGAAATCTGTCGGCGGATTGACCTAAATTGGCGCCGGCGCTTGAAACGTTCCGTCCCCGTTTCCCAGGGCCAACTCGTTCGGCTAGCTCCGATTCCCTCTTGTCAGGAAAAGGGGTCTTCAGGCGTGCGGCTTTTGGGCGCGCTCGGCGCCATCTGCATCTTGGAGGCCGTCGGCGGCGGCATCGTGCTCTATTACAAGCCGTCTTAGCCCAATGGAACAATGTAGCCGCGCGGTCGGGGGGCGCCGTTCCCCGCCCTGTCGGGCTGAGCTATTGCGCAAGTCCTGAAGAGCTTGCTCCCTGTACCAGTGCGTTCGGCCGCATAGCGAGCCGCTGCGGAATAGGGACCCCGACAATGCCGTCCCACTTGGCGGTCATGCTTGCCCCGGTATTACCACCCAACAAGGCGTAAGTGACCGCGATCGGCCAACCATGCTCAAAAGCCGCATGCGTGTCATGCGTAACTTCTCCCAGAGCGTTATCCAGTTTTTTGCGAGCTGCCGTAAAGTTGGAATCCTTGGACGGATCAGCGCCTGGCGGCACACGGTCCCAGGCCTCCAGAACCCCCTTGAGGGGACCCGCGGCATCATGTATAGCGTTCGCCCAGAACGTGACGTCATACCAGTCTGCGTAGGAAGCCTGCGAGGGGAACTTGTTATTGTGATCCATGTCCGCCCACATAGCCGGACTATTCAACACCTGAATGCGGGCCTGATCGACGGTATCCAAAGGATCCAGAAGGCTGGCGAGTGTCTGGCGCCCAAGGTTCTTCAAGTCGTCCAGGGCGCGAGGCGTGCGGGCCACCGGGTCGGAGAAGAACATGTTGACTGCCTGATCTCCCGTGATAGTCTGGTTCGCGTCGATAACCACATGGGCCGGCTTCGGATTGGTGATCTGGAGCGCGCTCCACTGCGCGGAAGTCAACTCGCCAATGGCCACCGCAAGGCGCAGCTCTTTCCTGAGTCCGGCGGGATTGGTGCTGTCCTGATAACTCAACAGCGACTGCTTGAGCTGGATGCGGGCGTTCCGGTTTCCGCCCGCGGCAGTATAGGCCGCGGTGGCGATACACGCTTCGTAGAGCACCCTGCGCAGCTTGTCCGGATCAGCGCGGTACGGTTCCGACGCGACCGCAATCCTGGTGGCAGTGGCCGTGTCAGTGATGGTGACAGACCCATCCTCCCGGTTATGTAAGACGGTCGAGGACTTCACGAAATCGTCGACCGACTCGTAATTAAAAATGCCCAGCAGATGGACGGAAAAAGTAACCCTGTTTTCTTTTGTCTCACCCACCACGTTCTTTAATTCTTTGGCGTTGGATAGCTGCCCAAGCTTTGACCAGTCTCCTCCGAGCGCCGCGTCAATGGCTGCGTTGGTGCTCGCCTGGTCGCCGCTCAAGTCAATGGAATAGACTACCGCCGCCTCGTCGCCAAAGGTCGCCGCCGCCGAACCATTTACGGAAATCTCGAAAGCCGTACTGATGCTTTCGTGCAGCACCGTGGTGATCGCCTTGAAGCGCGGGTCGTTACTTTGCAGTCCGGTTGCATCCAGCCCTGCTTTGGCTAAGTCAATTTCAGGGGCCACCGCCTTGAAGAAAGACTGGATGAGATCCGTATTGCCCTGGTTGGCAGCCACTCCGGCGCTGGCCGAAAAACTTGCAGTAAAAGTCGTGCCGTGTTTCTTGAAGAGCCCGAACACCAGTTCCGTAGCGCTCTTGCGCCACGAACGCACCGAAAAGTCGCCCGTCAGGGCGACTGATCCACCCACAGTCAGTCCTAGAGAGGGTTGGACAGCCACCTTGAAAGGCACCAGGGCTTCCGCCAATACCAGTTGATTGACGTTGAACGGGAACGAGTAAGACCCGCTCACCGTGACGGTGCCCGCGATTTCACAAACAGAAACGCTTCCGGGCTTCTGATTCCTGACGTCCGCTGAGGAAACCAGCGGTTGAAAACTGTTCAGAGTGGCAGCGATAGCCTCGCGCACTGTAGGAAGCGGTTCAAAGCCGCCCGAAAACAGAGTGTAGGTGGATAACTTGGTTGTGGTTGCCCCCTCGATGCCCACGCCAAAGCCCGAACCGGCGCTCTGCGTACCAGCGATGTCCAGCGTTGCGTCTAACTCAAACGACATCCAGTATTCGCTCGAGCCTATCGGGATTTCCGGCACGGATGGATCACTACCAAGGAGCGGACTATCCTTGGCCGTGTATCTCGTTAAGACGCTGTTGGCGTTCGCCTTGACCGTCAGGCTGCGTTTGCTGTCGATGGCAATGCTGGGCGAGTTGAATTTTGCTCCCAGCGTTACGGACTGAAGAGGCGCTGTGTCGATGCCTTGGTCCAGTTCGCCGATGAACTTCGTAGTGCCCGAGATGAGACTGGAAAGCTCAGACTTCCCAGCCAATGACGAGTCATCGACTTTGATCTCCGCAGTTCCAGTTACATCACCGAGCGATATCTCAGCCATAAACTACTCTTTCTTTTTTAACTGTCTGATGCGCGACCCCAGCGAGCCAGGGGCCCAAATTGGAATTTTGCACTGTATAATCTGGCCTGTAGCTAATATAGCACTGGAGCATCTCGACCAAGCCGTTCGCCTCACTCATAGCGCAGCGCCCGCATCGGGTCCAAACCTGCCGCCCGCCGCGCCGGCAGATAGCACGCCGCCAGCGCCACGACCGCCAGGAACGCCGCCGTCGCCACCAGAATCGCCGGATCGTCCGGCTTGACCTCGTGCAGCAGGCTCGCCAGCACGCGCCCGGCAGCGACGGCTCCTGCCATCCCGACCGCGAAGCCGATGATCGCGAGGCGCATGCCTTCCAGAATCACCTGGCCCAGCACCCGGCTACGGCTGGCGCCGAGTGACATGCGGATGCCGATCTCGCGCGTGCGCTCGGTCACCGCGTACGACAGCACGCCATAAATCCCCACGGCGGCGAGCAGCACCGCCAGAAACGCAAACGTGCCCACCAGCAGGCTGGTGAATTGTTGGCCCTGCGCGTTCTCGGCAATCACCTGGTCCATCGTGCGCACGTCGAAGAGCGGCAGGTTCGCATCCAACTGGGCGAGCACGCGGCGCGCGTCCGCCGTCAGGCTGAGCGGTTGGCGCGGCGTGTGCAGCACCAGGAAGAATCCGCCGCGCCCGGTGAACGCGTCGTACGCCTCCGGCACGGGCTTGTGAGTGAGCCCCCACTCGCGCACATCCTGCACGATGCCAATCACCTGCTTCCACGGCCCGGTCTCGCTGCCCTGCGAAAACAGCTTGCCCAGCGCGCTCTGGTTCGGCCAAAACGCGCGCGCCATGCTCTGATTGATCACCACCGGATAAATCATGGCGTTCATTTCATCGTGCGACAGCTTGCCACCTTCGGGCAGCGCTTCAAATCGCCCGTCCAACTGGGCGGCGCGCTCGATATCCGTCTGCGCGAAACCGCGGCCTTCGAGGAGACGGATGCCCATCGCGCGGAAATACGCCGGCGTGACCGAGTGCAGTTCCACCAGCAGATTGCTTTCCTGCGAGGTCTGGCCCGGCAGGCGGACGTAATAGTTGCTGCCGCCTTCGAGCGGCAAAACGCTCGTAGCAGCCGCCGCGTCCACACCGCCGATGCGCGCAGCACGCTCCACCAGCGATTCGGCGAATTGGCGCTGTTTCGCGCTCTTCTTATATTGCGTCTCCGGCAAGTGCACGGCCGCGGTGAGCACGCCTTCGCTGCGGACGCCGATATCCATGCCGCGCAGGCGGGCGAAATCCTTCAGCAGCAGCCCGGCCGAAACCAGCAACAACAGCGAGAGCGCCATTTCGCCGGCTACCAGCACATCGCTTGTGAAGCGGCGGCGCCGGCTGGCCGTGATCGCGCTGCCTGCGCCGCCTTTCAACTCGTCATGGACATCGGGGCGCGACGCGCGCAGCGCTGGAATCAACCCGAACAACACGCCCGTAATCACCGCCAAGGCGAAGGTGAACGCTAACACTTGGCCGTTCAGTTCGATGGCATTGAACTGCGGCAGGGCAGCATTCTTGATCTCCCCCGCGAGGCGGATCAGAAATGCCGCGGCGCCCAGTCCGAGCGCGCCGCCGAAACACGAGAGCAGCAGGCTCTCGGTAAGCAGTTGGCGCAGCAAGCGTCCGCGGGCCGCGCCCAGAGCGCTGCGCACCGCCATCTCCTTTTGCCGCGACGCCGCGCGGGATAGCAACAGATTCGCCACGTTCGCGCAGGCGATCAGCAGCACCAGCCCCACCGCTGCTAGCACGATGAGCAGCGAAGTACGCCGCTCTCCGACCAAGTCGTCATGCAGCGGCACTACCGACGAGCCCACCGAGTCGTTCGAATCCGGGTACGCTTTCGTTAGGCGCCCCGCGATCACTTTCAGATCGGCGCGCGCCGCGCCGAGCGAAATGCCGCGCTTCAGCCTGCCGATCGCGTTGGCCCAGTGGCTGCCGCGTGTGCCCAGGCTCTTGCTGTCCATGTCCAGCGGGTACCACATCTGAGTCTGGAACGGATAGCGGAACTGCGCAGGCATCACGCCCACGATGGTGTACTTCTTCGAATTCAGCTCAATCGAGCGGCCGATCACGCCGCGGTCGCCGCCGAAATGCTCGCGCCACAGGCCGTAACTCAGGATGGCCACCTGGTCCTTGCCCGGTTCGTCTTCGCCCGGCAGCCAGGTGCGACCCAGCAGAGGCTTGGAGCCCATCAGATCGAAGAAGTTCGCCTCCGTCGGCACGGCCAGCACGTGGTCGGGCCGGCCTTCGCCGCTCAAGTTCATGTCGCCGGACCAGCCGAACAGCGCCATGTCGTCGAAGGTCCGGTTCTGTTTTTTCCAATCCACGAAGTCCAGTCCCGCGAATGGATAATTCCCCGGCGCGGCTTCGGTCTCGTACAAACGTACCAGCCGCTCCGGGTCGTGAAAAGGCAGCGGGCGCAGCAGGATGGTATCGATGATACTGAAGATCGCGCTATTGGCGCCGATGCCGATGGTCAGGGTCAGCGCGGCAACAACTGTAAATCCGGGCGACCGCCCCAGATTACGGACCGCATAACGCAAATCTTGCCAGCACGCACGCAGTACTTCCATGTCCGGTTTAGACGTGGCGGGCGGTGTTCGGTTGGCTGGCTGGTATCATGAAATTACTCCCCCGATGATTGTCCAGGCCCATGCCGTCCGCTTTGACTCCATCTCTCTCGATGGCGGCGCGACGCTCGCACCCGTGGAGGTGGCCTTCGAAACTTACGGCGCACTGAACGCGCAGAAGACCAATGCCATCCTGGTCCTGCACGCTTTTTCGGGCGATGCGCACGCCGCCGGCATCAGACCCGAATCGGGCAAGCCGGGTTGGTGGGACAACATGATCGGCCCCGGCAAGGCGTTCGATACAAATCTGTACTTCGTCATTTGTGCGAACGTGCTGGGAGGGTGCCGCGGCACTACCGGGCCGGCGTCGATTAACCCGGCGACCGGCGGGCCGTACGCGATGTCGTTCCCAGTAATTACGATTCGCGACATGGTGCGGATGCAGAAGATGCTGATCGATCATCTGGGCATCGCGCGGCTGCTCAGCGTGACGGGCGGATCGATGGGCGGCATGCAGGCGCTCGAATGGGCGGTGTCTTATCCGGAGTCGGTGGTGTCGGCAATTCCGATCGCTTCGACGGCGCGGCACAGTGCGCAACAGATCGCTTTCAACGAAGTGGGGCGGCAGGCCATCATCGCCGATCCCGATTGGCGCGAGGGCAACTACTATGATGGCCCCCCCCCGGCGCGCGGCCTCGCGGTGGCGCGCATGGTCGGCCACATCACTTATATGAGCGACGAATCGATGCGCGAAAAATTCGGACGGCGGCTGCGCGGCAAGCAGAATTTCGGCTACGACTTCGATGTGGATTTCGAAGTCGAGAGCTACCTGCGCTATCGGGGCAATGAGTTCGTCAGCCGGTTCGACGCTAATTCGTATCTCTACATCACCAAGGCCATGGATTACTTCGACCTGAGCGCCGGCGCGGGTTCCATGGCCGCGGCGTTCGAGCGCGTGCGCGCGCGGTTCCTGGTGATCAGCTTCAGCTCGGACTGGCTGTATCCGAGTTACCAGTCGCAGGAGATCGTGAGCGCACTGCGCAGCCGCAATGTCGACGTGGCCTATTGTGAGCTGCCATCAAATTACGGCCATGACGCGTTTCTGGTAGATACCGGCGAGCAGACCGCGCTGGTGCGCGGCTTCCTGGCGGGCACCTACGAGAAAGTCGCATGAAGAACGCCTGGCGCAGCGATTACGCAATCATCGGCGGCATCATTGAGCCAGGCGCGAAGGTGCTCGATCTGGGCTGCGGCACGCATGAGCCTTGATGCCCGAGCGAGATAACCAACTGCATATACCGCCGGGGCGAAGCACTAGTTCATAGTCAATCATGCGATAATTGTGATTGCGAGCTCCTTAAACACACCGACGAACCCACGCGCGGTCCTTCGGCTTGACCCCTGGCTGCCGGACTATGAAGGAGCGATCCAAATCGACCCAGCGGACGACGGCACTCCTGGCGTGGATACAACTGTAGAAACTACGGAGTGGAAGGCAGTGGCGGCCTCAACCGGGGATACGGTACCCCCTCTGTACTTCATCGACGGGATCCGCCGTACTGAAGCTCGCGTGCTGGCTTGGCATCAATCTGGCATGGTGCATGGGCTCTTTGGCGCAGTGGCGGCTGGTGCCGTTCGCAGTGCTAATCGGCAAGCTGATTTTGATCGGTGCGCTGTCCAGCGCGTGCTACTCCTTGGCGGCGGGCATTTCCACTCTGAGACGATTCACGCTGGCAGCGCCCAACTTATATTCGGTGGCATCGCCACTGCGGCCAAGACACCAGCAGAGGTCACTAGCGAACTTCAGGAACTCATGCGGCAGCTCGAAGCTAAGATTGCCGAAGACGTGTTGAGTGACGATAGCCTGGTTTTCATCGACGGTCCGCTGGCCTACATCACTTCGTTAGGGCCGGCTATTGGAGTGATTAAGCGAATTTCCTTACCGTACATTGACGCCGCTCATTTCGCATTGGTGACAACGTTGGCGCTCGGGGAGCGGACGCCTGTGTTTCTGATCGCCGATGGTAAACGCGACCGCTATTCCTGGTATTTGCGCATAGGTCAACGGAGGGATTTCGATCACGAGTTGACAGGAATAGTTCGGCTGGAAGTGCGTGCCACTGCGGGACTTGGAGCGGCCAAGCATCTGGCCAGGATGTCGGCGGCCGTGCTCGTAGAGTTCGCATCTTCGGCCGTGCGGGATCCACGGGCTCCGCAGAATCTCGTCCCGATTGGAGCACTCGAGCAGGAGTTGCGCCGGCGGATGGGCGACCCCCTGCTGATCCGGCGGGGGATCGAGAAAAGGATTTCTGAAGGAGTTGAGCTATGAGCAAAGAGATCGGGAAAGTTCTTGGCACGAACGATGCCGAGCCGCTGGGCTACTGGGTAGCCGTTCCGACGAGCGAGCTTGTCCAATTAGACGATGTCGTTTCGTTACACAGGCCTTTACCCGATGGCCAGACCGTCAAGATGTATGGCCTCGTGGATTGTCTGGTAGCGCGACACGAAGGCGCGCGGCTCGATACGGATGTGTTTCTCGCCGAGCAAGGCGTTCTCCCGTTGGGTCACTCGATCAAGGGGCACGTGACTATCACGCGTGTGGAGCCAGAGATCTTCGTGCCGCCGCTGCCCGGTCAGCCGGTGTTCCGGGCCGCAGGTGCCGACCGCGACCAAGCGCTCTTTTTCGATGCTATGCGAAAGCGGTTCCCACTGGGGCTCTCCCGAGATGGGGAGATCGTGCACGGAAATTTCGAGTTTCTCGACGGCACGCGTGGCGCACATGTGAACATATCTGGTATCTCCGGCGTGGCGACCAAAACCACTTACGCTGCCTTTCTTCTCTATGGCATTTTTCATTCCAGCCTGCTCGGGGCGGAAGCCGCCAACACGAAGGCCGTGATTTTCAATGTGAAGGGAGAAGACCTGCTCTTTCTCGACAAGCCCAACCGCGAGTTGACAGCGGAAGCACAGGCGCGCTATGCAACTCTTGGCTTGCCGGCGGGCCCGTTTGAGAGCGTGGCCATGTTCGCCCCGGTGCGCCGGGGCGAGACTGTACTCTTGCCTGACGTTGGAACACGGTCGCAGGGGGTGACAGCATACTGCTGGTCCATCGAGGAATTCTGTCGCGAGCGCTACCTGCGTTTTCTGTTCGCCGACGCCGACCAGGAGACCAGTCACTTGGCTGCCGTTGTTGATCGGGTGGAGGCACAACTCGCAAACCAGGATGTACGCAACCTGGAGGCGTTTGATGATCTGGTTGCGCTGATCGAAGGGAGTCTCGATGTCTGGGCAGGCATGGCCGCACCCGGCACCCGCGCCGCATTTCAGCGACGGCTTGAGGCGGTTGCCTACCGAATGGGCCACCTTATACGCGGGAGGCTTACTGGCAGTGCGCACCGCATCGACTGGCGCAGAGAGCAAGTGACTGTCATCGATATTCATAACCTCCACGATCGCGCCAAGCGTTTTGTCATCGGCGTAGTGCTTAAACGAATGTTCGAAGATAAAGAATCGTCTGGTTCGCCTCGGCCGTTGGTATTCGTGGTACTGGACGAGTTGAACAAATATGCGCCACGGGAGGGCTGGAGTCCGATCAAGGACGTTATCCTAGACATGTCCGAGCGTGGCCGCAGTCTGGGGATCATCTTAATCGGCGCGCAGCAAACGGCAAGTCAGATCGAGCCGCGTGTGGTTGGAAATTGCGCATTCCGCGTAGTAGGTCGGCTTGATTTGGCAGAAGCTCAGCATCATGAATATAGCTTCCTGCCGCCGGTGAGCCGTACCCGTGCTGGGATACTCAAGCCGGGATCCGTCATCGTGTCGCAGCCGGAGATCCCAATTCCACTGCTGGTACAGTTTCCGTTTCCGGCTTGGGCGACTCGACCGACCGAGGTAGCGGCATCAGCAACTGCCGATCCCTTCGGAAAAATCCGGGTATAGGAGGTGTACTTTGCGATTCCTTCACACCGGCGACTGGCACATCGGTAAGCCGTTCGCCGTGAGCAGACTTGCCGAGCAGGAATCAGTGCTCGCCGAAATCCTGGAGATTGCTGCCGGCAACCGAGTCGATTGCCTGCTTGTTTGCGGGGATGTGTTTGATGGTCGCGCGCCATCGGCCGAGGCTGAAAAGACGGTCTTTTCTTTCTTTGCGGATCTTGTAAAGCGGAGTATCGCGGCGGTAATCATCGGCGGCAATCACGATCACCCGAAACGCCTTGGCGCGTTGCGCCGGCTCTTGGATCCGTTACACATCCTGATTCGCCCTGAGCCTATGCGTCCGGATGATGGCGGGGTGATCGAAGTGAGCGCCGGTGACGAAATGGCTAGGATCGCCGTACTTCCGTTTGTGAGCGAGCGCCATATTGTCGACGCCTGCACAATGATGGCGCCGGAACAGACGTGGTATGCCGAATATGCGGAGAACGTGGCCGCGATGATGGATGTCCTGGCCAGGTCCTTTTCTGCGGGCACGGTGAACATCCTCATGGCCCACTTGTTCGCTTTTGGGGCGGAAACGAGCGGCAGTGAGTGGGCGATTCACACAGGCCTACCTTACGCAATCAGCCCAGCACGGTTTCCGGTAACGGCACAATACGTCGCGCTCGGCCATCTCCACAGGCCGCAGGAGATCGTGACCTCGCCAGTGCCGTGCCAATACGCTGGGTCGCCCCTGCAACTCGATTTTGGCGAGCAGGGGCAGCGTAAGCGAGTGGTGTTGATCGAAGCTCGGTCGGGCCGCCCTGTCCATCTAGAGAGTATCCCGCTCACGGCCGGGCGGAATCTTAGGGACGTTGAGGGTAGAATCGACGAGATTGAAAGCCTGGCCGCCGGTCTCGCAGACGACTATCTTCGCGTCACCGTGATTACTGATGGCCCAGTCCCCGGTGTGGCTGATAGAATTCGAGCTCGCCTCCCGAACGCGCTCTACGTTCGCACAAAAAGTACGGTGGCAGCGGAGACGCGAACTTCGGCACCTCGCGCACAGTTGCAACCCCAGGCACTTTTCCAGGAATTCTACAGTCGTCAACATGGCCGCCAACCCCATCCCGAATTGATAACGGCGTTTAACGAGCTCTACGAGGAGGCTACCCATGCGTCCGAGTAAGCTCATCCTTGAAGGGTTCACGAGCTTTCGCCAGAAAGCCGAGGTCGACTTTGCTGGGCTCGACCTGTTTGCCATCACGGGTCCCACCGGATCTGGAAAGACGTCGATACTTGATGCGATTACGTATGCGTTGTACGGGCAGACTTCACGTTTGGGAGGCAGAGGCCTGGGCGAGTTGATCTCGCTGGGCACGTCACGCCTCTCTGTCATGCTCGACTTTGAAGCAGGCGGCAAGCAGTACCGGGTGGCCAGAGTTCTCAAGCGAACCGGGCCTGCATCGGTTAGGTTGGAGTCCCTCGATGCCGACGGTGCGCATCCTTTTGACGGTGGGGCCCGTGAAGTCGGTTTACAAATTGCGAAGATTGTCGGCTTGGAGTTCGACGCTTTCACTAAGGCAGTCATTCTGCCGCAGGGCCAGTTCGACCAGTTTCTCCGCGGCGACCCCACCGAGCGCAGGCTGATCCTTGAGGCCCTCCTGAATCTGGGTGTCTATCGCGAGATGATGCAACGTGCCAACGCCCGCCAAAAAGAGCAACGGACGGAGCGGGACCTCATTAGCACTCAGCTCGAGCGCGAATACGCTGATGCGACGGAGGCGAACCGGCAAGCGGTCGCCGCCGAGATTGAGAGGCTGACGCGTGAAACCGACCTCGCGAGCGCCAAATTGAAACGAGTCGAAGAGCTTCGCTCACCAGCCATTGAACTGCGGCATACGCGTGAAACTGCAATATGCGCCGAACGTGACTGTAAAACTGCTGGCGAGGAACTGGTCCGCGAACAGTGCAAGGAATCCGCGCTCTCTGTGCAAGTTGAACGACACGAACAGGATATTCACCGTCTGGAACAGGAGTGGCAACGGGTTCCCTATGATGAAACTTGGCATCATGACCTGATCGCCTTGCTTCCAGTAGCGCAGCAGCTTGAGAAGACTGAGCACGACCATGGGACGAAGGTTCAGGATGAGAATCAGAAATCGCGCGACCTTGCCGGGATTGAGAAAAAACTGCAAGTGGCGAAGGGGAGCCACCAGCGGGCCGTCGACAAGTGCCACGCGGCCGAGGAAGCTTACGCAAACACCAAGGACAAGTTCTCAGCGCTACGCGAGACACACGGCTCCGTAGACATGGTCACCGACGTCGCCGGCGAAATGGAGCGCCTCAGCGACATTGAGCAGCAGTTCAAGCGCGACCAGGAAGAATGCACTTCCCTGGAAAAGAAGCACAAAGAGCTTGGCGACACGATTGGTCGCCTGGAGGCGGAAGAAGCACAAGCCCAGACGGCATATTCCGAAGCGCAAGAGGGATACGAGGCGCTTTTCCGGAAGCATTCAGCGGAAGAGCTAAGGAAGCATCTCAAATCCGGCGAGCCGTGTCCAGTTTGTGAACAGACCGTTGCACGCCCGCCGAAACGAATTCCGGCAGCCCGTCTGGAGGATGCGAAAGCAGCCGTGAGGCTTGCGGAACAAGCGTATGACTCGATACGGCGGAATCTCGCCAAGGCCAGAGCGGATAGGGATGCGCTCCCAGTTCAACTGCAAGCCGCCAAGCAAGCCGCCCGGCGCACTTCGAAGCAGCTTCAGGACCTGAAAAGTAAGGCCGAGCGAATTCTATGTAAGGCACCCGGCGCGGATGCCTCTATTAAGCTAAAGCGCATCGCGGCCGATTTGCAGGCCGCAGAAATACTCTGTATGTCGAAAGAGAAGGAACACAAGAAGGCTACGGACTTGGCGGCGGATGCCAAAGATGCTGTGGCCAAGCTTGAGCGCGACGCAGCCGTATTGAGGCGCGAGATCCAATCCCTGTCGGGCGAGATCGAGACGGCCCTGGCCGAGATCAACCGGCTGCGCCTCCGGTTGGGCACCGCCCCAAATGTGAAGACCATCCAGACCGATCTCGATGCGCAAAAAAGGGCGAAACAGCAACGGAACCAGATCGAGGCGAAGACCAAAGCGAAGCGCAAAGAACGTGAGGATGCGTTGAAAGAGATCAGGAACGCCACTACCCAGGTCGCTGTGCTTAAGGACAGGATCAGTGTGCTAGGAAAGACAGCCGAGAAAGCGACGTCAGAGGCGGGGCAAATCGAGCGGAGACTAAAGAAGAGACTCGAGGGGTTGGTACTGCCGGAGGGGGCTGATGAAGCGGAGCGGATCGACAATCTTCTCGTTGAGCTTCGGGCTCGTACCGGTGACCTGAGCCGCCAGATAGACCAAAACCGACTGCGGATTGAGCAGATCGAGACACGAATTGCAGAGGCAGAGAAGAAGCGCGCCCGCGTTGCGGACCTCGAACATTCAGCCCTTGTGTATGGGCAGCTCGGTACTCTGTTGAGAGCCGACCAGTTCATCAGTTTTATCCTCGAAGATGCTTTTCAGTTGCTCTGCGACGAAGGCGCTCGGCAGCTCTTGGCACTCAGCCAGGAGAGGTACTCTTTCCACACCGAGGGCAATGAGTTCCAGGTAATCGACCATTGGAATGCGGACGAGCGCCGCTCAGTCAGAACGCTAAGCGGTGGGGAATCTTTCCTGGCTTCGCTCGCTCTGGCGCTTGCGCTTTCTGCCAGCGTTTCCCAATTCTCTGGCGGCGGCCCGTTCAAGCTGGATACCCTGTTCTTGGACGAAGGGTTTTCTACTCTCGACGCCGAGACGCTGAATGTAGCCATCGACGCCTTGCAGGCGCTCCAGCAAGGCGACCGGATGCTTGGCGTGATTTCTCACGTGAGCGACCTCGCGGAGCGCCTACCTAGTTTCTGTCGCGAAATCCATAAGCGATTGGATTGATTAGACTTAGCGGCTGGCAACAAGCTCGGAGCTTCATGATTTAGTCGAATCGCCGTACCGAGCGACCTCAAGGCGGAGGCGCACG
>Ga0073928_10008228_pt1 | contig 13172 bp, 9 predicted proteins | sample PaiPotPPA55metaG_FD_76969 | JGI IMG/M metagenome (GOLD analysis project Ga0073928, IMG submission 76969) | Iron sulfur acid spring bacterial and archeal communities from Banff, Canada, to study Microbial Dark Matter (Phase II) - Paint Pots PPA... ...
AGCCGTGTTGCCGCTGTGGGTGCTCGAAAGCTCGCAATTGCTCGGAAGCGTGCTGGGCGTGGTGTTGTTGTTCGTCGCGCGCGGTTTGCTGCGCCGGCTCGACGCCGCCTGGTGGCTCTCCATCACGCTGGCGGTGTCGAATCTGGCGCTGTCGATGGCGAAGGGGCTGGCGTTTGTCGAAACCGGCGTGCTCGCGCTCCTTATCGTCCTGCTACTGGCCACCCGCGACCGCTTCAACCGGCGCTCGTCGCTACTGGCGGAGCGGTTCACGGCGAGCTGGCTGGTGTCGGTGGCTATCGTGATCGGGTTGGCCGTCTGGATCTTCTTGTTCGCTTTTCGCGATGTCAATTTCAGCCGCGATCTCTGGTGGCAATTCGCTTTCGATGAACGTGCGTCCCGCGCGCTGCGTGCGACGCTGGCCGCGGGCCTGTTCGCCGCGCTGTTCGCCGTGTGGCAATTGCTGCGCCCGGCCGCCGGCCGTTTCGAGAAACCCGCGCCGCAGGATCTGCTCGATGCCGCGCGCATTTTCCGCGCGCAGGAGCGCAGCGACGCGGGCCTCGCGATGATGGGCGACAAAAGTTTCCTGTTCTCGACCTCGCGCGAGGCGTTCCTGATGTACGCCAAGCACGGTCGTACGTGGGCGGCGCTTCACGATCCCGTAGGTCCGCGTCGCGAATGGGCGGAACTGATTCGCCGGTTCGTGGAAATGGCGCACGCGCACAATGGTCGCGCTGCCTTCTATCAGGTCCGCGCAGATGCGCTGCCGCTTTACCTCGATGCCGGCCTTACGCTGATGAAACTCGGCGAGGAGGCACACGTGGTGCTGGAGGACTTCGACCTGAAGGGTTCGCATCGTGCGCATTTGCGATACGCGCTGAAGCGCGGCGAACGCGATGGTTTCGACGTAGAAGCCATTGATTTGCCGCGCGTTCCCGAATGCATGCCGATCCTGCGCGAGATTTCCGATGCGTGGCTCGGGAGCCGCGAGGCGCGCGAAAAGAGCTTCTCAGTCGCCGCGTTCACCGACGATTACCTCGCCGCGCAGTCCGTATTGCTGGTGCGCCAGCAGGGCACGCCGGTAGCGTTCGTGACCTTCATGACGACCGACCTGAACACCGAAGCGACGGTCGGCGTGATGCGTCATCTGCCCGACGCGTCGCCGTACGCCATGGAATACCTGTTTACCAAGCTCGCGCTGCATTTGAAGCAGGCCGGTTTCCAGACCTTGAGCCTCGGCATTGCACCGTTGTCCGGCATGCAGCCGACGCCGCTGGCTTCGCCCTGGCATCGGCTGGCCGGGCTGGTCTGGCGCTTTGGCGGCCGTTTCTACAATTTCCGGGGCTTGCGCGGTTTCAAGAGCAAGTTCCAGCCACGCTGGGAGCCGCGTTATCTGGCGGCATCCGGCTCCGTCGGCGTGTTTTTCACGCTCGCAGATCTCTCGTTGCTGGCGGGAGGCTGGCGTTCATGACATTTTTCAGGAAGTTCGCAGTCGTTTCGCTGTTATCGATGTCAATGGCGCATGCCGCCACGCTCCCCGGCGGCCGTTACGGCGACGTGGCGTTCACCAAACCCACCGGTCCGATGCACGGTTTCGTCGTGCTTTTCTCCGATAAAAACTGGACCCCCGCTGACCAGCAAGCCGCCGATGCATTGGCAAAAAATGGCGCGATGGTTGTCGGCGTGGACACGGCACGCTACGCGGCGAAACTGCCAGGCGAGAAGGAAAGCTGTCACAACCTGGTTGGCGACGCGGAGGCGGTGAGCCATCAACTGGAACGCGGAGTGCAATCCAGCCGCTATTTCGCGCCGATCCTCATGGGCACGGGCCAGGGCGGGGTGCTCGCCACGAAGATCCTGGCGCAGGCGCCGGACAATACAGTGGCGGGCGCGCTTGCGTTGAACCCCGATTCGCAACTGGACGCACGTTTCAACCTGTGCCCGCCCGATCCGACCATCACGCACGCGAAGGGCCTGCCCGGTTTCTTCGATCAAACCACGCAACCTGCCGCCGCTTCAAAGGCTGATGCGTTGCTCGCGCTTGCCACGCCGCATCTCAAGGTCGAGCAAACGCGCGATGAAGACGTATCGGATCTGCCGCTGATCGAACTGCCCGCCGCGCATCCGACGAACCTGCTTGCCATCGTGATTTCCGGCGATGGCGGCTGGCGCGATCTCGATAAAACCGTCGCGGAGTCGTTGCAGAAGGACGGGGTATCGGTGATCGGCATCGACAGCTTGCGTTATTTCTGGAGCGCGAAAACGCCCGAGCAGACCAGCCATGACCTGACGCGCGTGATTCAGGCGTACAGCGCGCGCTGGCACTCGGAGCACGTCGCGCTGATCGGCTATTCGTTTGGCGCGGACGTGATGCCATTCGCTTACAACCGGCTGCCGGACGCAGTGCGCGCGAAGGTGTCGCTGGTGTCGTTGATGGGCTTTGCGCCCGACGCCGATTTCCAGATTCGCGTGACCGGCTGGCTCGGTATGCCCGCGAGCAAGGACGCGTTGAAAGTGCAGCCCGAACTTGCGAAACTGCCGCCCGCGATCGTCCAGTGCATTTACGGTGCGGCCGAGGAAGATACGCTGTGCCCAGCGCTGACGAAGACGGGTATAGAAGTGATCAAAACGAGCGGCGATCACCACTTTGGCGGCGATTACAGCGTGCTCGCGCGACGTATTCTCGCTAGCTGGCAGAAGCAGATCGCCGCGCGGACCTGACTGACTTGAGCCGGGCGGCGGGCTGCTTTTAAGCGCTCGTCATACCGCCTGAAACGCGCCGAGGAAATCCATCTTTCCTACCGGCACGCCCAGGTGCCGGAGGATGTCGTAAGCGGTGACGATGTGGAAATAGAAATTCGGCAGCGCAAACAAGAACAAATAATCCTCGCCGCTGAACTTCGGCTCGAAGTTCTTTTGCTTCAGGGTCACCACACGCGTTTCGCTGCCTTCGAACGTGCCTGCATCGATGCTTTTCAGATACGTCACCGTCTTCACGACGCGTTCCCGCAATTCGGCGAAGGTCGTTTCGGTATCGTCGAAAGCTGGCGCCGCGACGCCCGATAAACGTTGTGCCGACAGCTTCGATGTATCGCTTGCACGCTGGATCTGACCTGAGAGCGGCAGCATGTCGTCGATTAACCGCGCGCCTGTCATGTCCGTGTCGCTCAAACCTTTTTCTTTCGCATGCGCTGCGGCTTTATCGAGCAGGGAAACGAGCACGTCGAGGCCTCGGATGAAAACCGGAATCGTCGCGCGGTACATTGAAACGGACATGATGGTGCTCCTGATTGAACGGGCCATAAGCATACCGGGGCGTCGCCCATAGCGCTTTTTCCGCAGCTTGAGCGCCGCGTTCTCCCGGCACGCGCGTGTCATTTTTCAAACTTGCGAAACGCCTGTCGCACTTGCTGCTAAAGGCGAAAAGCCGCGCCGCCGATGTTCGGCTCATGAGAAACTGTGCATCCGAACAGCCACTAAACACGGCTATCATTGACATTTAAACGGCCGGGACGCCCGTCATGATCTCAGACGATCTTACTCAAGAATTACAACAGCGCATCGACCAAATCGACCGTCAAGCACTGCGGGAATTCGTCGACCGGAAATGGGACGACGAGATTCTTCCCGCACTCACCGACTACATCGCGGTGCCCGCTAAAAGCCCGATGTTCGACCCCGACTGGGTGCGTAACGGATTCATCGAACGCGTCATTACGGACGCCGCGCAATGGGCCGAACGGCAACCCGTTCGCGGCCTGAAAGTGGAGATCATCCGCTTGCCCAATCGTACGCCGGTGATCTTCTTTGAAGTACCTGCTACACGTTCGAACAGCAGCGACACCATCGTCCTGTACGGCCATCTCGACAAACAACCCGAGTTCGACGGCTGGCGTCGGGACCTCGGTCCGTGGTCGCCGAAATTCGAAGACGGCAAGCTCTACGGTCGTGGCGGCGCGGACGACGGTTACGCCACGTATGCGTCGATCAGCGCGATCGCCGCGCTGGACGCGCAGGGCATCGAACGGCCGCGCTGCGTTGGTATTATCGAAACGTGTGAAGAATCGGGCAGTTACGATCTGCTGCCGTATATCGACGCGCTGCGCGACCGGCTCGGCAACGTGAGCCTCGTGATCTGCCTGGACTCCGGTGCGGGGAATTACGATCAGCTCTGGCTGACGACGTCGCTGCGTGGCCTGGTGTCGGGCGACCTTGAAGTGCAGGTTCTCGACGAAGGCATCCACTCGGGCACGAACGGCGGCATTGCGCCATCTACATTCCGCATCATGCGCAGGCTGCTGGAACGGCTCGAGGATTCGAGCACCGGGAACCTGCTGCCGAAGGGTTTCCATTGCGATATCCCGCCGCGGCGCCTGAGCGAAGCGGAAGCGACGGCACGCATTCTCGGTGACGATGTATGGAAGAAACTCCCGTGGAGCTGCGGCCAAAACGGCGGCACGGTGCTGCCTGTTACCACCGATCCGCGTGAAGCGCTGCTCGATTCCACGTGGCGGCCATCGCTGGCGGTGACGGGGGCGGAGGGGCTGCCGTCTCTGATCAATGCCGGCAATGTGCTGCGTCCGCGCACCGCATTCAAGTTGTCATTGCGTCTGCCGCCGCTGGTTGAGGCAACGAAGGCGCTGGCGGAACTCAAGGCCATGCTCGAAGCCGATCCGCCCTACAACGCGAAGGTGACGTTCAAGCCCGAACGCGGCGAGGCGACGGGCTGGAGCGCGCCCGAACTCGCGCCGTGGCTGGATAGTGCGTTGAACGATGCATCACGCCGGCACTTCGGCGCGGACGTTGCATTCCTGGGGCAAGGCGGCACCATTCCGTTGATGAGCACCTTGCAAGAAGGCTTCCCGCGTTCTCAGTTCATGGTATGCGGCGTGCTGGGACCGAGGTCGAACGCGCACGGGCCGAATGAGTTCCTGCATGTGCCTTTCGCGAAGAAATTGACGGCAACGGTCGCCGAGGTGATCGCGGCGACGCCTTGATAGTTTGTTATCGGCAGTGAGCTTAAGGGCGGCGCGCAGTTTTTTTGCGCGCCGTTTCATTTGGACGGTACGGTGATGAACCGGCGCGCCGTTGAACTTCGCCGTTGAACTTGAAACGCAGCAATTTTCTGTCAGGAGACGCAATCGCATGAGCACTGAAAAAACGCGCGAATCGCGCATCGCCCCAAGCACCTTGCACGCCTTTGTCAGCGCGATCTGGACCCACGCAGGCAGCACGCCGCGCGAAGCGCAACTAGTGGCCGATCATCTGGTGATGGCGAATCTATCGGGGCATGATTCGCACGGCGTCGGCATGATTCCGCGTTATATGGCCTCGCTTGCGGACGGCGAATTGCAGCTCAACACGCACGCTGAAATAGTCCGCGATGTCGGCGCGGTGCTGACCATCGACGGGAAAAAGGGGTTTGGCCAGGTCGTGGCTTACGAAGCGATGGAACACGGCATCGCGCGTGCGAAAAAGCTTGGCGTATGCGCGGTCGGCTTGCGTAACGCGCATCACATTGGGCGCATCGGACATTGGGCTGAACAGTGCGCGGCAGCGGGTTTAGTATCGTTTCACTTCGTCAATGTGGCGGGCGATCCGCTGGTCGCGCCGTTTGGCGGTATCGATAGGCGCTTCGGCACAAACCCGTTCTGCGCCGCGTTTCCGCGCGAGGGTAAAACGCCGCTGGTACTCGACTTTGCGACGGCCGGGATTGCCTACGGCAAGACGCGCGTGGCGTATAACAAGGGCGTGAAGGTCGCGCCGGGTTATCTGATCGACCACGCGGGCGTGCCGACGATCGAACCGAAGGTCATGCACGAAGCGCCGTTCGGTTCGTTAACGGCGATGGGCGCGCACAAGGGGTACGGCCTCGCCGCGATGTGCGAGATTTTCGGCGGTGCGCTGTCCGGTGGTTTCACTACGCACGAAGACACGCTCGTCACGACCAACGCGATCATCAATTGCATGACATCGGTGATCGTCGATCCGAATGCCTTCGATGCCCCTAACGCTCAGGCCGAAGCCGATGCGTTCGTCGAATGGGTGAAGGCATCGCCGCTTGCGGCAAATACAGACAGGATCATGGTGCCGGGCGAGCCGGAACAGGCGCGGCGGGCCGAACTCGAAGCGAACGGTGTCGCAATCGATCCAGCCACGTGGCAGCAAATCCGCGACGCCGCGGTGCGCTCGGGCATGCCGGCGGGACAGATCGAGGAGTTTGTGCAAGCGTTGAAGTGAGCTTGGAGCGAGGTGCGTAAGCTTCAAAAACGGTCGCGCGGCCGAGGGCAAAACCCGGGCCGCGGGCTATGCAAAAACGTTCGCTTGCAAAGCGCCGGGGCTAGCTCGCCTTAACCATCTCGTTGCTGATCCAGTCAGTCACTGACGTCCGCTTCGGTTCCCATCCCAGCAGTTCGCGCGCGTGTTTGCCGCGCACCCGGCTGTTCGATCCCAACCCGTACGACGCCATCTCGTAGCCCCATTCCTTCTTGGCTTCCTCGAGCGGCCAGTCTTGCGGTGCGCCGAGGCCGAGTGTTTTAGCCATCGCGGTCGTCATATCGCGGAAGGCTGCTTCGCCGCTTTCGACGAAATAAAACGTTCCCGCCGGGGATTTTTCGAGCGCACGAGCGTACAGGTCGGCGACATCGTCGATATGCACGTTCGACCAGATATTGCGTCCCGGCCCTACGTGCCGCACAACACCGCTCTTTTTCGCCTGAGCCAGCAAACGCGGCAACTGCACGCTTTTCGCCGTCGCCATCGCGCCGTGGCCGTAGATCAGCGTGTTGCACAGCACGGACGAACGCACGCCGCGTTTGGCGGCATCGAGCACGAGATTATCGATGGCTACGCGCGGCGCTTTGTCAGCGGTCGGTTCGGGCAAGTTGTCCTCGTAGTAGATCGCGTCCGATCCTTCGCCGCCGGACGCATCACCGACAATGCTCGAGCCGCTCGTATGCAGCAGCGGTTTGTTCGAGCCTTCGAGCCCTTCGATCAATGCCTCGACCGCGCCGCGATGGTCGCTGCTGGCGGCGTTGATCACGCCATCGGCTGCTTTGGCCTGCGCGATCAGCAACGCCCTGTCGTCCAGGCCGCCGATTACGGGTTCAATTCCGAGTGCCTTCAGTTCGGCCGCCTGCTCCGGGCGACGGATGAGGCCGCTGACCCGATGGCCGTCGCGAACCAGACGCGCCGCAATCGAGCCGCCGATAAAACCGCCTGCGCCAGTCACAAAAATCTTCATGTCCGTTCTCCTGTGTCGACCGGAGTTAGCGCTTACTCCGGTCCTATGCGCTTACTCCGGTCCCATGTGTGGATGAGTCGATGCACGCAGTATCCGCGTCTTCGACTTTCGCAAAAACGGTGTTAGTCTCAAATCAATCTTGATTCGAAATCAACAATCGGCAGATGAAGACAACCACTGAAGAACTGCTGGCGTTTGTGACGGTGATTGACAGCGGTTCGATCACGGCGGCCGCCGAGGTATTGCAGCAAACCGTTTCCGGCGTGAGCCGGGCGTTGACGCGGCTAGAACACAAGCTTGATGCCACGCTGGTGCGGCGGACCACGCGTCGCCTGCAACTCACCGACGAAGGTGAACTCTTCCTGGTGCGCGCCCGCGCCATCCTCGCCGCGATGGAAGACGCTGAGGAGTCGATCGCCAGGCAACGCGAGCGTCCGGCGGGGCGGCTGCGAGTGGATGCCGCGTCGCCGTTCGTGCTTCATTGCATCGTGCCGCACGTGCAGGCGTTCGCGGCGGCGTATCCGGAAATCATGCTGGAATTGAGCAGTAACGAGCGGATCGTCGACTTGATGGAGCAGCGTGTGGATATCGCGATCCGGATTGGCGCGCTGCAGGATTCCACGTTGCACGCGCGCTCGCTAGGCAGCAGCCGGCTGCGCATTCTGGCGAGTCCAGCATATCTGGCGGAGCGTGGAGAACCGCGTACGGTGGCTGAATTGCGGCGACATCGGCTGATCGGTTTTACGGCGCCGGAGAGCCTGAACGACTGGCCCTTAATCGATGACGACAGCGACCACCGTGACGCTGGCGCGCGCTTTCGGATCGTGCCGGAAATCGCGGCATCGAGCGGCGAGACCATGCGGCAACTCGCGCTGGCAGACGGCGGGATCGTGTGCCTGGCCGCATACCTGACCCACGCCGACGTGGCGAGCGGACGCCTGCAAACCGTGATGGACGGCGTTTTGCTCGACGTCCGGCAACCGATCAGCGCGGTGTTCTACCAGAGCGCATCAATGGCCGGACGGGCGAAAGCCTTTCTCGATTTCCTTGCCGGACGGTTGGTGCTTTGAGCCGCCCGACGTATCCTGCCGGCTCCCCCTTTTTTAATTCGTGAAGGTCACCATGCTCATTCAGCTCATCAACGCGCCCGGTCTTCCCGTTCCCGCTGGCCACTACAGCCACGCAACCCGCACGGGTAATCTCGTCTGTGTCTCGGGCCAGTTGCCGATGCGTCCCGATGGCACGCACACCGGCGACTTGCCGTTCGAAGAACAGGCTCGGCAAGCGCTGGACAATGTGAGCACCGTGCTGGCTGCGGCTGGCGCGGTGTTGAAGGATGTCATCGAAGTGACGGTTTATCTGGTCGGCGTGGATCACTGGAAGGCTTTCAACGAGATCTACGCGCGTCATTTCGGCGACTGGAAACCGGCGCGGGCGGTCGTTCCCGTCGGCGCGCTGCACTATGGTTATTTGCTGGAAATAGCGGCGCGGGCCTGGGTGGAAGAGGGTTGAGCGTTTGCCCGCGTGTCAGGAGCCCGAGGCCGTTGGCGTAACGCGGCATCGCTTCTATCATGGCGGGGTCGCGTGTCCTCGCAGGTGACCTGATGATCCATCTCGTGATGCTTCTGCTAGGTGTGGACTACCTGCGCCGCCGTTGGCGCACGCTGGCCGTGGTGGGCGGCATCTGGCTGATGAGCGGAATATTGGTTTTCATCGATGCCCTCGACGGCGTTCTCTATTTTCCCATCCACGTCTTCGCCTGGCTGCTGCTCGCCGAGGGTCTCGCGACCCTTGCCATAGCGGGTATTGGCGTGGGCGGCCAGCGCACGCTGCGTTATGTGAAAGGCGGCGCGTTCACGCTCGCTGCGCTGCTGATCATGGCGGGCAATCATCACGGCAACTTCGTGCTTTCGATGATCTTCGGTACGCTTTTTCTCGCCGATGGCTTGCTGCAGACCGTGTCGGCTGTCGTCGTACGCTACAGCCGATGGAGGATCGTGCTGGCGCTGGCTATCGTTGAAATCCTGCTTGCGATCTTTTTCTTCGAACCGTATCCCACGCATTACGTCGGCACGGCACCCTACGCGGTTGGGCTCGGACTCGCGTTCGGCGGCTGGAACATGCTTTGGATCGCATTTCGCGTGCGTCGCATGGAAAGCCTGCCGCCGGAAAACGAAAAGACCCTGGCGCTTTCCGATGACGTGATCGCCGATCCCGCCCATGCCGAAAAAACCGCGGCCGCACAGGCTGTCGCCGGTGCGGCTGCGACCGAGGCCGACGGGCCTTTCGAATGGGACGGTCCACCCGCCGCCGATGAAAAAGCGCTCACCGTGCACGTGTGGACACCGGTCGGGTCCGCGCGGGCGCAGGCGCATCGGCGTTTGATCGTGGACCGCTACATAGCCGCCGTCGATGCAAACGGCGTCATCTCGACGGGCCACGCGGCGCTGGAGTCGCCCGAGGGCATCTACATCAGCCTGTATCCGGGCGTGGAAATCGACCGCTCGCCGGACGAGTTCGGACGCATCCTGCGCGCGACCCGCGAGAACAACGTGCCGGGCACGTTCCAGCCTGACTACGCGACGGAATCGAAGGCCTGGTGCGAGTCCACGACCCGCGTGCGCATTCGCAATTACCGGCCGGAACGGCTGAAGGCGTTCTGGGAGAAATATCGGCAGGATCAGACCTACAACCTGACCTACCGGAATTGTTCGAGCACCGTCTCCAAGGCGCTGGAAGCGGCGCTGGAAGGGACGGTAGGCACCTTTCACGGTCACGATGCCGGCTGGCGGGCATTCCTGCGGCTGATCGTGACGCCGGAGTTGTGGGTCGCCGCGCAGATCCGCAAACGCGCCGCCACGATGGCCTGGACGCCGGGCCTGACACTCGACTACGCGCGGGCGCTGAGCATGCTGGCCGACCCGCGGCCATTCGGCTATCTGAAGATGGCGCGGCTCGCGGTGCGCAAGATGCTGCGCTCGCGGCGCGAATGGAGACAGGAAGCTTCCGATGCCGCCGATGCCCGCACAGGCAGGATGGACGGTTCTCGCGCTTCTTAACGCCTTAGCGGGCCTCGCAACTCGTGGCTCGTGGTTCAGGCCAGATCGAGTGCTGCCGTCAAATCCCCTAGCGGTGCTTCGCCGTTTGCCGCGAATGCCCGGTCCCTCGCGATAACGCCATCGAGCGGCACCAGGTCGTGGACGCGCGTAATGAATCGCAGGATCGAGGCCGTGTCGTAGACCGTATGGTCGACGATCCCCTTCTTCGCAAAGGGCGCGATCACCAGTGCCGGAACCCGCGATCCCGGTCCCCATCGATCTCCCTTGGGCGGCGGCACGTGATCCCACCAGCCGCCGTTTTCGTCGTGCGTGATGATCACGACCGTGCTTTCCCACTGCGGTCCGCGCTGGATCCGCTCGACCACGTTGGCTAGATGCCGGTCGCCCGATTCGACATCGGCGTAACCCGCATGCATGTTCAGATTTCCTTGCGGCTTGTAAAACGTCACAGCCGGTAGCCGCCCCGCGTCGATATCCGCAATGAACTTGTTGGTCGACGGATCGTCGCCGAGACCGGCGTCGCGCAAGTGTTGAGTGCGCGCCTGCGTGCCTGGCGCGAAGCTGCGGAAATAATTGAACGGTTGATGGTGATACTGGAAATCGGGAACCATGCCGGTGTCGCGATGCGCGAGCGCATAGTCCCAGCCGCCGCCATACCATGCCCAGTCCATGCCTTTATCCGACAACCGGTCGCCGATCGTTGCGTAAGTCTGCGGCGGCAGCACACGATAATTCGACGGGTCCGCCAGCGCCGGATCGCCGCCTTCCGCTGGGCGGACGTTGCTTGGCTGATAGGGCGGCGCCATCGTGTTGACTGCGTAGCCGTCGGCTGTGAGCGCGCCGTCGTTGACATAGGACGGCGGTCCATCGAGTGCCGAAGCCGGTGAGTTGGCCGCGAGTTTCAGGCGCGTGCCCAGCGGATCGTCGCCGTCCAGCACGGACAGGAGCTTTTTCGCGGGGCCGTTGTGCGCGTCCGGATAAAGCGGGGTCTGTGCCGAAATCAAGAAGATGTGATTGAGCCAGGAACCGCCGAACGCAGCCATGAAGAAGTTGTCGCACAGCACGTTTTGCCGCGCGATGTTCCAGAGCTTCAGCGATTCAGCCGAATTGCGGTAATGCCCCATGACCAGGCCGCCGGAATCGCCCCATGCGGCGAACTGGTTGTTGCGTCCCGCGTTGATCTGCATCTGGTTCTGATAGAAACGGTGCACGAGGTCACGCGTGATGACGCCGTTTGGCAACGGCTGTCCCTCCGCGTCGACGAGGTGGAACGGTCCGTTCGGCACTCTGTCGATCTGTTTCTCCGAGATCATGTAGCGCTTGCCGTCCACTTCCTGCGCCTGCGGCACGAGGCCGCCCCAGATTTTCGGCAGGACAGGCATGGGCGTGCGGCCGTCGCGATCCAGTTGTACATAGCGCGACGCGGGCACTGCCTCGAGCGGATATTGCACGCCGGGATAATTGGCCCACAGGTTGCTGAAGCTGCGATTTTCCGCGTAGATCACAACGATATGCCGCACCTTGGCCTGCAGCGTCCGGTCGAGCGCGATGTCAGCGGTGGTCTTGGGCGTGGTGGGACGCGAATTGAAGAGATTACAGCCGCTCAGCGACAATCCAGTCAAGCCAGCCAGACCAACGCCAGCCGCGAGCAGGCGACGGCGCACGGGGTCGTGGGGCAGGTCGGAGGCGGGCAGTTCGTCTTCGTCGCGGGGATCGTCGGTGTGGCTCATACGCGGCTCCTGGATGTCTTGCGGCTGATTGATGTAGCTAACTAATGTGGCTGATTGATGTGGCTAATTAATGCGGCTCAATCTTACGGCTAACTGCTTCAGCTAGTTAAGCGGATCAATTATTGTGAATCAAAGCGCGAGACGCTATCCGCCCCGTATCGGGGCAAGTGCGTCTATGCGTTGCTTCATCAACTTTCGTTCACCTGAATCTTGCGCGAAAACGCGTGGTCCTGGATAGCTGACCGAACGGCCTATGCGCCCGAAAACGCGTCTGCCCAGACCTCCTATGCCTTTTGGTCTACTGGAAAGCGTCACGCTGGGCGACTACTATCGTTCGAACTGCCCGAGAATCAGCTGAGCACCAGTTTCACGCCGACAATCACGAGCGTTGCGGCCAGCACGTTGCGCAGCAGGACTTCCGGCGCCCGGGTGGACAGCAGGCTGCCCAGCACGATACCCGGCAGCGAACCCACGAGCAGGGACGCCAGCAGGTCCCAATTGACGGAACCGAGCAGCCAATGGCCGGTCCCTGCAATCAGCGTAAGCGGAACGGCGTGCGCAATATCGGAGCCGACTATCCGGGCGGTCGGCAAACGCGGGTAGAGCAGCAACAGCACGGTCACGCCAATGGCGCCCGCGCCGACCGAGGTGATGGACACCAGGACGCCCAGGATTGCACCGGTGAGCACCGTCCAGGCCACCGTGCGGGTCTCGCGGCTCGCCGCGCCCGGTTTGCCGCTTGCCTCGCGGGCCATGCCGGTTTTGTACGCAAAGCGGGCGAGCTGCGGCCGGAACACGAGCGAGACGGCGGTGACGAGCAGCGCGGAGCCCAGCACGAGCTGGATCACGCGGGCCGCGGCGGGCGTGTTCAAACCGTACCGGTTGAGCAGGACCAAGGTGATCGCCGCGGCCGGGATGCTCCCCGCCGCGAGCCGGCCGGTAATGCGCCAGTCGACGGAACCCTTGATGCCGTGGACCAGCGTGCCGGTCGCCTTGGTCGCGGCCGCGTAGAGCAGGTCTGTGCCGACCGCGGTGGCGGGGTGGATGCCGAACAGGAGCACGAGCAACGGCGTCATCAGCGAGCCGCCGCCCACGCCGGTCAGGCCCACGAGGAAGCCGACGGCCAGGCCGGATGCTGAATAA
>Ga0073928_10008229_pt1 | contig 13169 bp, 12 predicted proteins | sample PaiPotPPA55metaG_FD_76969 | JGI IMG/M metagenome (GOLD analysis project Ga0073928, IMG submission 76969) | Iron sulfur acid spring bacterial and archeal communities from Banff, Canada, to study Microbial Dark Matter (Phase II) - Paint Pots PPA... ...
ACGCGGGCGCATCGTCCCACTTGGTGTAATCGCGCACCATGGCGGCGGCGTCCTGGACACTGTGCACCCAATCCACGCCCGAGCGCCGCGTCGCTGCGTTCAGATTGTTGCCGAGCAGGATGTACACGGGAATGCGGTCGCAGTAGGCGTTGTAGATAGCCATGGATGCGTGCTGCAGGCCCACGGTGCCATGCGCGAACACCGCCGCCGGCCGACCCTCGATCTTCGCGTATCCATGCGCCATCGCCACCGACGACTCTTCGTGGCAGCAGGTGATGAACTCCGGCGACTTGTTGCCGCCGAAATTGATCAATGATTCGTGCAGGCCGCGGAAGCTCGATCCGGGGTTGGCGCAGACATACTCGAAACCCAGCGACTTCAGCGCCTGCAGCATGAAGTCGGCACCGGGGCGATCGGTGGTTTGCACCTCGACATGCGGATGCGCGGAGATATCGGCCGCCACAACGTGATCCGCCGGAACGGGCGCCGCCCCGCGACTCGCGGTGGGTTGCTGCGCCTGCGCAATCGGTGTCTGCGCCGCCAACGCCGCCGCGCCCGCGCCTTTGAGAAATGCGCGGCGATCCACCGCGGGTTTGCTGTCTTTCATCGTGACCTCCTGCCGGTTGCAGCCAGTATAGCAAGGCGCTCGGGGCTTGTTACGATCCCCGGCTAGCCTCGAGATCCTACGCTCGCGGCAGGACAGTCTCAGTCCTTGCGCTCTTTGATAAGCAGTGAGATCAAGTAGTCTTTGGCGAGCTTCTCATGGTGGATAGCTTTCCAGCTCGCAAAAGCAACAGTCGCGGTATCAATGTGGGACTGAACCTCAGTGCGGGACCATTTCTTGCGATAGCTGTAGTCGGCGGCATGCCTATTCTGCTGAAGGTCAAGAATGCTTGAGCGACGGTCTTCAATTGAGCCGCAATAGCGACCTGTACAGGGTCGAGCGGCTTGTTAACGGTCTTTCTTGATGCCTCCTTCATTGGGCCATGATCGAAGCCGCGCGCCAATTGAGCACGCTGCTCCACGCCCTTCCACTGAACGATGGCCGACGAAATTAACAGGTGAAAAAGAGAATAGTATGCAGTAGACACGGCACGGCGCAGGCTTGCCTGTCTTGGGCGCTTCGGCTCTCTTGTTGCAAGGTGTTGCGCCTGCTCTAGAAGGTCATCCGCGAGGGCCATTCGGTTTATCGTAGACCTCGTCTCTCAGTTTCGCTTGTTCGGAGTAGCTACGGAAATTGAAATAGGGCCAGAGCCCCCACTCGCCTGTGAGGTCAACGTGTTTGTTGATTTTGCTAATAAAAGCCGCCTTCGCCCGCCGAAGATTCTCGGGCTTACTCGCTTCATCAGTCAAGATCACCCAAAAGAAAATAGCGGGATCACCACTCCAGTCGTTTTCAAAGGTATACTCCCATTTCACGACACCGGGTATGGAAACGTGAGCGAGCTGATTAAACTTCTTGACGAGTTCTGGAGCCTGCGCTATTCCTTTTGCTACATGAGCCATACCAATGCCATGATACCATTTGACCCGCAGCCCGCGAAGTATACTAAGGCGCTCTGGCCTTAGCGCCCAACCAGCGCCAGGAACCGCGACTCCTTCACCAGCGCGATGCGGTGGCCCCGCTCGGCCTCATGGTCGACATCGAGAAGTTTCTGCCCTTTCTTCTCCGCTATCCAGTGTGGCGATTGGTCACCAAGTACGACAATATCGGTACTGTGACTCACCCGCGACTCCACCGTCGCGCCCGCCTTTCGCGCGAGCTTCTGTGCAACTCCGCGACGTATGGAAAGCGTGCCGGTAAAGACGACCCGCTTGCCCGCCAGCGAACGCACGCTGGCCGCCTTGCGCGCAGGCTGATCCCGCACCTCCAAAGCCGCGAGCATCTCCGCCGCCCTCGCGAAACACTTCCTCCGCAGTCCGATGCAGCGTTGCAGTACGGATTTCGTGTGCGGGCTGCAGGAGAGGTTCTTCACCTCCTTCGCCGTGATCTTGCGCGAGCCGACCCCGGCCAGGAGTGCGGCATACAACTGGCCGATCTGGTGCACGTCGTCCGCCTGCCGCCAGTGCTTCGCGCCTTGCTGGATGGCTTTCGGCGCATAGCGCGGTGCAAACGCATCCGCCGCGACTTCCCGGCGCCCCAGTCGATGCAGCGCGATTCCAAAATCGCCCAGCTTCAAACCACCGTTGGACGCGACGAACACGTTGCGCGGCGTAATATCCCGATGCACGGCGCCGCTCTCGTGCATCATCGTGAGCGCCCGCAGTAGACGAACCATCTCTCGCCGCGCACGCGACTCCGGCCAAGGCGCTGAATTTCGCCCGAGGTACGCATCCAGATCGCCTGCTTCCATGTACTCGGAGATCAGGCAGTAGAGCGGCGTCCGGCCGCCCGGGGCCCAGGCGAACGAGTCATATACTTCGACCAACGCCGGGACGTGCCGGAGCAGATGGCCGAAGTATGCTTCCCGGTGCCACGTTGCGCCGTCGATGGTTACCTTCAGGACGCATGCGCGCGGAACCGAACTCGTCCCGGTTACTTGGATGGCTTGGTATGCCGCGCCGAAGCCTCCTTGGCCCAGGAATTTCTCGACGCGATACGTGCGCCTGCGAATGGCATCTTCCACAATGAGTCCGGGGCGCAGCCAGAGCACGGTGGCTCGCGTCCGCGCGATGGTCACTGTGGCTAGCGTGGATTGTGACACACACGATTCTATGCGATTTCAGGGCGGCCTATTTTTTGCGCTGCAACTCGCTGCGGATCTCCATCCAGATGCTGCAATACCGCCACTCCGGGGGCGCATCGGGCTCCTCGAAGTGGTCCGGCCGCAAGATCAGATCGCCGGTCGCCAGCAGTATTTCGCGCACTTTTGGATTCTGCTCCAGCTTGGCCCGCATGGCCGCCACGATCAAGCGGTAGTGCTCGCCTCGCTCCGCCGACCGGTACGGCATGCGCTTGCCTTCGAAAGTCACCCAATGGATTCCCATCCGGCGCATGTTCTCCTCGGCCGCGGTGCCGGCAGCCTTCGCCTCGAAGGCCGTCATCCGTGCGACCTCCGCGCGCGTGTGGGGCCACACTATGCCGGGTGCTTTGGCCCGCGGGTCCTGCGCGCCTTCCGGATACAGCATCATCTGCCAGAATCCCTCGACACTGGCGTATCGGCGCCCGCGAAATGTGAACGGGGTTGCGGCGAAGTTAGACAGAATTCCCAATTCGTTGCGCTTCGAGACAATCACTTCACCTGGCTTAGCGGCTTGTGGAAGTATCTCCCACGAGGCCCTTTCTTCCTCCGGAATCGCCGCCCACCAACGCGCCGGGTAGGTTAGCGCCGGGTGTGCAATGGCCGCCACATGCGCCAGGAGCAAGTATGCTGCGATGGTTCTCACTTGCTGAATATCATAACCGCACACGCGGTGCTCAACCTGACGATCCGCTGAGCATAAGTCCACGTACGGTTCGTTGGTTGTCCGTCCTGCCGCTGTTGCAGCACCATGGTCCATTGTGTCACGCTCCAAAACGGCAGCATAACAGCCTTAAGTTGTACCGTTCCATACATCATGTAAATTCTTCCGATTTCGTGCCACACTATGGTTATGCGAACTAGCGCGGATCCCTGCTACGAAGCCTTCGCGATTGTGGCAATCAGCGTGCCCATCGAAGGCGTAGCCGCTCTGGGTAACTGGAGGTTTGAATGAAACGCATCGCGACGTTTGTTTCTCTCTTCGCTGTTGTCGCTTTCCTTCCGCCGTTTTTCCTAGCACCCCTGTACTCCGAAAACGAGCCGCAGGATTTCACCTTTCGCAGCAACACCCGTCTCGTTCTACTGGACGTTAGCGTACAGAATCGTTCTGGCGGTCTCGTCGGCGGGCTCGCGAAGGATAACTTCCGCGTCTTTGACAACGGTAAGCCCGTGGACATCAGTGTCTTCGCCAACCATGATGTCCCCGTCACGGTCGGCATCCTCGTCGACCATAGCTTCAGTATGCGGTCGAAGCATCGGGACGTCGTCGCCGCCGCCCTTACCTTCATTCAAGCCAGCAATCCGAAGGATGAGATCTTCGTACTGAATTTCAATGACACCGTGAAACGCGGCTTACCCGCCCACATCCTTTTCTCCGATAATGTCTCTCAGTTGCGCACTGCGCTCAATCGCGGCCTCCCCGAGGGTAAGACGGCCCTGAATGACGCCGTCGTCGACGGATTGAAGCAGCTCGATTTGGGCAAGCGCGATAAGAAAACTCTCGTGCTCGTCAGTGACGGCGGCGATAATGCCAGCCACACCACTCGGCAGCAGATGTTAGACATGGTGAGCCGTAGCTTTGCGACCATCTACACCATAGGTATCTACGATTCCGATGATGCCGACAAAGATCCCGGCATCCTGAAAAAGCTTGCCCAGGCGACCGGCGGTATGGCCTATTTTCCCGAAAGCTTGGAAGGCATGCTGCCGGTATGCCGCTCCATCGCCAGTGATATCCGTACTCGTTATACCCTGGGCTACCGGCCCCCCGAGACAGAAACCGGCAAACACCACAAGATCCGCGTCGAAGCTTCTGCACCGGGACAATCGCTTAAGATCCGTACCAGAGCCGGCTATTGGAACGAGAACCTTGACAGTCCACTAGCCAGCCGCGAGGGCGCCAACGGGAGTAACGATGCGGAGAGTAAGTAAGAGCCGGCGATTCGTAGAGGCGTGCCTGCTGCTCGCTGGAGTAGCGGCCGTCGACGTGTACTTGTGGGCGAACTTCCGCACGGCGGTCTACCAGAACTGGGACAATTGGGTTTTCGAACGCAAGGTGAGCGGCCAGCCCGTCAGCTTGGGTCAGTATCTACGCGACAAGGAGATTGAAGCTTTCAACACCGTTGCCGGGTGGCTTTGTATCCATCCTGCCACCGTCGAGTCTGTTCGCAACACCCGCCCGGCCCCCCCCCTGCCGGCGGCGCCCCACGTTGCCAACGGTGACTTGCTTGGACGCATCGCAATTCCCCGTCTGCATGTCGATGCCATGGTCCGCGAAGGCGCCGACAAACATACTCTCGAGCTTGCCGCGGGACACATTCCCGGTACGGCTCTTCCGGGGCAGCCGGGTAACGTCGGTGTAGCTGCTCACCGCGACACGCTCTTTCGCGGCCTCCGAAATGTCACTAAGAATGATCAGGTCCTTTTCGAAACTCTCGGCGGTACCTACATCTATAAGGTCGAAAGTACCGGTATAGTTACCCCCAAAGACGTCGGCGTACTCAGCCCCGGTAAGTACCCTGAAATGACCTTGGTGACCTGTTATCCGTTCTATTATATTGGCTCCGCGCCCGACCGTTTCGTGGTCCACGCGCGCTTGGTCTCTCAGGCGCCTGCCACGCAACAGGCCGCCCTCAACCCGCAACCGCAACTCAGCAAGCCTCAGCCGAAATCCGTTCCGCGCGTAACTCAGGTAGCTATGGTCACTCCCCAGCCCGCACACCTTCCGCCGCCCGCGCAGCGCCAGCCTGACTTAGACCGCTCCACCTTCTCGGTGACCGAGGGGCATAGCCGCGAAGTCGCCCCTGGTATCCTGCTGGGTTTGTCCTTTGCCGATCCCTACAGCCACTCCGCCAGCGGCTGGATATGGCTCACTCGCGACCGCCGCACCATCTGGCTGCACGACCAGCACGCCCACGAACCCCTGATCTTCTATGGCTACAGCGACGGCAAGGAACACGAACTGGTGCTCACCAGCATCGCTCGCAACTCCGCCACGGGCTATCTACAGTTGTACCCCGGCGCCCAGTCCTGGCGCGATCGCTATCGCACTCGCTAAATAGTGGCGCAGCGTCCTGTTCGCCCCCTCGCCCGCTCGCCCCCTCCCCCGCTCGTTCCTTTGCAGGCGGGTGCGGGTTTTCGACCGGTGCCGAAGCGGGCTATTATGGGCCTTGGCCTCTCGACCGCGTCTCTTCCTCATCGATTCGTTCGGCTTCATCTTCCGCGCCTACCACGCGCGCGCCCGCAGCGCCGCACCCCCCATGCGCACCAGCACCGGCCTCTCTACCGAAGCCGTCTACATCTTCACCAACATGCTGCGCAAGCTCGCCAAGAGCTACGCGCCTGAATATATCGCGGCGGTGTTTGAGAGTGGTGCGCCCGTCGCCCGCATGGCCGAATTCGCCGAGTACAAAGCCAACCGCACCGAAATGCCGGCCGACCTCGGCGACCAGATCCCTTACATCCGCCGCGTGCTCGAAGCCATGCGCATTCCCATCCTCGAGTACACAGGCTTCGAAGCCGACGACGTCATCGGCGCCCTCGCTCGCCGCGCCGAACAGGCCGGCGTCGACGTAGTCATCGTCTCCAGTGACAAAGACATGATGCAGCTCGTCACCGATCATGTCTCCATGCTGAATCCCGCCAAAGACGACGAATGGTACGATCCCGCTAAGGTCAAACAGTTCCTGGGTGTTGCCCCCCCCCAAGTCGCCGATCTCTTCGCCCTCAAAGGTGACGCCATCGATAACATCCCCGGTGCGCCCGGCATCGGCGACAAAGGCGCGCGCGACCTCATCGAGCGCTTTGGCTCCATCGAAGCCGCCCTCGCACGCGCCGCCGAAGTCGAACGCAAAATGTACCGCGAGAGCCTGCAAAATAACGCCGACCGCATCCGCATGAGCAAGCGCCTCGCTACCATCGACACCACCGTCCCCATCGAATTCGCGCTCGATTCCGTGCGCGCGCAGGAGCCCGACGTAGCCGCGCTCAAGCCGGTCTTCAAAGAGCTCGAATTCCACAGCCTCCTCAAAGAACTCGGCGCCAGTGACGACACGCGCCCGCGCGATTACCAGGCAATCACCACCCGCGAAGACCTCAGAGCATGGCTCGCCGCCATCCCCGCCGGCGCCCCCGTAGCCGTCGCGATCGCCAAATCCGGCGAAGGCGAATTCGCGCTCGACACCATCGGCCTCGCCTGGCAGCCCGGCGAAGCCCGCGCCGTCCCCGCCGCCCTGATCGAGCACCTCAAGCCGCTCCTCGAAGACGCCGCCCACCCCAAGATCGCCTGCGACGTGAAATCCGCGCTCCTGACTCTCGACACTCTCGGCATCGCCGCCGCCGGCTTCGCGCACGACATCATGCTGTACGCCTTCCTGCTCGATGCCGACCCCTCCGGCTGCGCCCTCGATGAGCAGGCCCGCCGCCGCCTCGATCTCAAGCTCGGCGCCGCCCCCGAACAACAGGCCGATATCACGCTCGAAATCTGCCAGGCCCTGCGTCCCGCCATCGAGCAGCGCGGCTTCACCAAGCTCTACTCCGAAATCGAGCTGCCGCTCACAGGAGTCCTGGCGCGCATGGAAAAAGCCGGCGTCCTCATCGACAGCACCGAACTCGCGCGTCTCTCCGAGTTGATGGAGCGCGATCTCGCCCGCCTCACTTCCGAAATCCACACCCTGGCCGGCAAACCCTTCAACGTCGCCTCGCCCCAACAATTAGGACGCGTCCTCTTCGAAGACCTGAAGCTGCCCCCCCCCGTCAAATACGGTAAAGGCAAAACCATCTCTACCGCCGCCGATGTCCTCGAAGAACTCGCCGCGGATTACGAAATCGTGCGCAAGGTCCTCGAATTCCGCCAGCTCGCCAAGCTCAAGAACACCTACGTGGACGCCCTGCCCGCGTTGATCGATCCGCGCACCGGACGCCTCCACACCAGCTTCAATTCCACCGGCGCCGCCACCGGCCGCCTCTCTTCGTCGAATCCCAACCTGCAAAACATCCCCATCCGCACCGAGCTCGGCCGCGAGATCCGTGCCGCCTTCGTGCCGCGCCCCGGCTGGAAGCTCGTAATCGCGGATTATTCGCAGATCGAGCTCCGCCTGCTCGCCCACATGTCGCGCGACGCAGTGCTTGTCGAAGCGTTCCGCAACGGCGAGGACATCCACACCCGCACCGCCGCCGAGGTCATGGGTGTCCCCCCCCTGATGGTCACGCCCGAAGCCCGCCGCCGCGCCAAGGCTGTCAATTTCGGCATCGTCTACGGCATCAGCCCCTTCGGTCTCGCCGGTCAGTTAGGCATCTCACAGCGCGAAGCGCAAACCTACATCGAAAGCTATTTCGAGCGCTACGCCGGCGTGCGCAAATTCATCGAAGCGGCCAAGGCCGAGGTGGCGCGCACCGGAGTCACTCGCACGCTGTTCGGCCGCGAGCGCCCCATCCCTGACATACAAAGCCGCAACGCCGCCGCCCGTGGATTCGCCGAACGCACCGCCGTCAACTCCCCTCTCCAAGGCAGCGCCGCCGACCTTATCAAGCTCGCCATGGTCCACATCGGCCGCGAGATGGAAAAACGCCGCGGCGCCGCCGAGATGCTCCTCCAGGTCCACGACGAGCTGGTCTTCGAAGCCCCCCCCCCGGAAGCCGCCGAACTCGCCGCCCTCGCCAAACACGAAATGGAACAAGCCTACCGCCTGGAAGTTCCGCTAGTCGTCGATGTTGGCATGGGCGATAACTGGCGCGATGCGAAGTAGGCGCGCCCCGCTACGTATACTCCCACCTCCTCGCAAACCGCCGCGCAATCAGAAAAATCACCACCCCCGCCCCAATCAGCACCCCCACCTGCGGCGCCAAATGCAACACCGGCTCGTCCCGCCAAAACACCTTCGTATACCCGTCGATAGCCCAAGCATTGAACGTCAGCAGACCGGCCGTCTTCATCGCCGGCGGCATCAGAAACCGCGGAAACATGCTGCCCCCAATCGCCGACATCGTCAGGATAATCAGCGTCGACACCGCCGCCTGCTGCGCCCGCGTGCGCGAAAGACTCGCCAGCAGCATCCCGAACGACGCCACCGCGAACGAAGTCGCCACTGTCATCACCACAAATCCCGGCAGGTGCGTGAACAGCTCCAGATGGAAAACCGCCGCGCCCCACAGGAACATCAGCGTGAGCTGCGCGCAAGCCAGCAGCGTGCAATACGCCATCTTTCCCATCAGCAGCGTAGTCATGCTCACGCGCGCGCTCAGGATGCGATCCAGCGCCCCGCTCTCGGCCTCGTCCAACAGGGTGCCTCCCGCCGCGCTGGCTGTGAACAACAGGAACATCACCCCTATGCCCGCCGCGTAAAACGCGATCATCGGGCTGCGCTTGTTCTCGCCCACCACATCGCGCATCTCGATGGCTACCGGCCCGCCGCCGTTTCGCGCCGCCAGCACTGCCCATGGCATCATCACGATCTTCTCCAGCATCCCCGCCACCACCTGCCCGGCCACCGGATCGGAGCTATCGTGCAGTATCCGGATCGGCTTGCGATTCACACCGTATCCTTCCGGAATAATCAGCGCGACCGGCGCATCGCCCCGCCGCACCGCCCTCTCAGCGCTCGCGGCCATGTACTCCGGCAACTCTGGTTGGCCCTTCTTGGCGTCGGGGCGCGTGGACGCCGCCAGTGACGGCTCCTGCCGCAACGCCCCCACCAGCCGCTCGGAAGTCGCGCTCCGGTCTTCATCCACTACCAGCACGCTCACCCGCGCCGTCTTGTCGCCGTTCATTCCGCCGAAGATAATCGCGAAAATGCTGAAGAACACGATCGGCAAAACGAACGAGAGAATAAACGCGCCCCGGTCCCGTCGCAGCGCCCGGAATCCCGTGAGCACAATCGTGGCAATCATTCGCGCAAATTCCTCCCCGTCAGATGCAGAAACACCGATTCAAGGTTGGGCCGCCGCAACGTGACGTCGATGACTTCCAGTCCTTCGCGCGCCGCCGCGTCCAGCAGTGCGCCGATCTCGGTCGGCCTCTCCACCGTGAAATGCGCGCCGCCCTCCGCCAACGTGCCGCCGCGCGCCCCCGCCCAATCCTCCACACCCGGCGCGCCCGTCGCGAACCGCATCATAATATCGCTGCGCCCGCCGAACGCCCGCGCAACCAGCTCATCCTTAGTGCCCTCCGCGATCACCTGCCCATGATCCATGATCGCGATCCGGTCGCACAACCGTTCGGCTTCTTCCATGTAATGCGTCGTGTAAATAACGGTCGTGCCTTCGCCGCGCAACATCTCGATCATCTCGAAAATGCGATTGCGCGACTGTGGATCGACGCCCGCGGTCGGCTCGTCGAGCAGCACCAATCGCGGCCGATGCAGCAGCCCCGCCGCCATATTCAGCCGCCGCTTCATGCCGCCCGAGAGAGTCTTCACCGGAGCGCTCGCCCGGTCCGCCAGTGCCGCCCACTCCAGGCACCATTCGATCGCACCGCGCAATGCGCCGCCGCGCAGTCCGTGGTACCGCCCGAACGCTTCCAGATTTTCGCGCGCCGTCAGCAGCGGGTACACCGCCAGTTCCTGCGGCACCCAGCCCAACGCCGCCCGCGCGGCCGCCGAATTGGCCGGCTCGCCAAACACCAGCACGCTGCCCGCATCCGGCCGCACCCGCCCCACAATGCTGCGAATCACCGTAGATTTCCCCGCGCCGTTCGGCCCCAGCAGCCCCAAACAATTGCGTTCCGCAACTTCCAGCGAAATCCCGGCAACCGCCGTCACTTCGCCGAACCGCTTCACGACCGACTCAATGCGCAGGGGGTCCGCCATCGTCATCCATAGTACGACGATTCGTTGGGCCGGCCAGGCGCTTTCACGCTCGAGAACCGAGAGACACAGTGGTCATCCGCCGCCGGTAAGCAGTGGATCGGGGGGCGAAGGCGATGAGCTCACGCGGCGTACCGGATCACTTCTAGCTCAGCGGAAGCGTCTACGGAAGCGAGAAGCTCATCGACCCGTGACATGGTGGCCTGCTCCAATTCCGTCTCGCCGCATTGTCATTCGAGAACCGGCAGACCTCGCAGGATCACAATCGCCGAATCACCAATCTTGAAAGGCAAATCTGTGACGCGCGGCTCTAACAGCCCGCCGCACACCCGGCATTTCATTTGATCCTCCGCACTCGCGACTGATTGTCCAGCCTCGCGCTGCACGATCCCGGCTGCCAGCAGTTCATCAGGCAATCGAGATCCCACCAACCATCGTTATAAGAGCCGCACCCTGCCTGTGCAACGCCCGCTAGAGAACACTACCAGGTGATGCCTACGTGCCAAAAGGGTTACGATGGAAGGGAATGGGAGAGATCAGGCATGCAACTGGACGTCCCACCAGATCTTGAAACGTTGATCAACAAACGCCTTTCCAGCGGAGGGTACGCAAGCGTTGAGGATGTCTTGCGACGCGCTCTGGAGGCACAGGACGCCGAAGAAAACTGGACCGATGAAGAGCGCGAGGTGCTGGCTGCGCATATCGAGCAAGGCTACTTGCAGGCCGAGCGAGGAGAGTTGATCGACGGCACACAGGCCCGCGGCGAGATTCGAGCTATGAAGGAGGAGTGGCGTCAAGGCCGTCGCGCCAAACGATGATCCGCTATGTGCTCACGCCGCTTGCCAAAGCCGACATCTTTAACATTTGGTCGTACATTGCGGCTGACAGCGAGGACGCCGCCAACAGGGTGGAGCGGGCGATTTACGAAGCATGCGCGTTCCTGGCCGAAGGTCCCATGCGCGGCCATACGCGGCCCTATCTCACCAAGCGGCCCCTTCGTTTTTGGACACTCACCCGCTATCCCAACTACATCGTAGTCTACCGTCCGGAAACATCCCCGCTTCAGGTGGTCGCGGTCCTTCACGGCAAGCGGAACATTCAGCGCGTTTTGAAACAACGCTGAGCGGTGTTGCCCGGGAGCAGATGCAACACCGCCGGATTCCACAGATTTGGCTGGACGCACTGCTATCGAAGCCGGAGCAACGCATCGCGGCGTCGGCTGGCGTTGATATGCTCCAGTCGCGTTTCGCAGCGAAGAGTCGGAAAATGTTTATATTGAGGGCGGTGGTCGAAGTTGCCAAGGCGCCGCCGCTGGTTGTGACCGTATACCGTACAACGAAGATCGCCAAGTATTGGAGGCCATGATGAAAGTCAAATACGATCCCGAGGTAGACGTGCCCAGCATCCTTCTGAACGACGCGCCCGTCGAAGAGAGCGACGAGGACAAGCCCGGCCTCATCCTCGACTACGACCAGCACGGCAACATCGGCGCGGTCGAGATCCTAAACGCCTCCAAGCGCATCGGGAACCCCATGTCGGTCGAATACGCCAGCGCGTGCTGAGCGTTCACAGCTCATCCGACCCTCCAGAACCTTAAGAATCAGGCGGCCGGTCAGCAGCGGAGGCATTAGTACGCCTACTCTTGGCAGATTTGCGGAATTCTGCCCGGATGCCGTGATAAGATACCCAACCGGAGGGTGTATGGCGAGCAAGATCAAGAAGGCGAATTTGAAGCGCTTGGCGTCCCTATCGGCTCTGGGCGCGGGGGCTCTCGGAGTGGCTGCCGGCACGGCGGATGCGGGCACGCCAGACGCAAGCGGCATCGTGTACTCCGGTATCGTTGACGAGAAGGCCGGTCTTGCCGCGGGGGGGCCCAAGCTACTATCATCGGGCCTAACAGCGCCGCCGCCGTCCTCTTCAAGGAGTCTCGATATGGCTGCCGAGCAAGACACGTTTAAAATTGATGGAACTGCTGGGAAAGAAGATATTGAAAAAGACTCCCCCTGCGCCGTTAAGCCCGCCAATCGTCGCTGCCCCGTTGCAACTTGGACAGAAACCGAAATTGGCATTCACGGGTCCGGAGAACACGATAGTTCCGGCATCCGCGTTGCCGGTAACGCTTAATGCCCCGGCTCCCAAGGCCGATAGCGATGCCAGACGTTTGATGCTCGCTTTCTTGATTTTCACGGCTTGCCCCCCGTGCTATTATCACGCCGTTCGGGATTGGCCGCAACGGGGTCTGCGCCAGCAGTTCCCACGGCAACTAGGAGGCTGATCACCATCGCCCTCCTTCCTTCTTCCACTTAAGAATCAGTGGCCTAGCGCTGGCTACACACTTCCGCTCCACGCCCATCACCTACCATCGAATTGGAGGTTCACTCTACGCTTTGTGCCCCAGGCACTCTTGTTTGCTGCGCCGCTGCGCCGAGACCCTTCTCGGCGAGCCTGCCATTCCAAACAAAGCCACTTGCACAAAATTGGGTTCGTTGAGCGCCGGGATAAGCCGGCATGATGTAGAGAATGAAAGAGTCTTACAGGAAAGGAGTAGTGACCCATCCTGACCTCGAGTCTTGCACCGTCAGCCGAGAGGCTGGGGGCGAAGCGTAGACAGGGGCACGGACAGGCC
>Ga0073928_10008235_pt1 | contig 13163 bp, 4 predicted proteins | sample PaiPotPPA55metaG_FD_76969 | JGI IMG/M metagenome (GOLD analysis project Ga0073928, IMG submission 76969) | Iron sulfur acid spring bacterial and archeal communities from Banff, Canada, to study Microbial Dark Matter (Phase II) - Paint Pots PPA... ...
CCGCTATTCAGAAGCGATTCCGGCGTTCCAAAAGCTGGTGGAACTCGTGCCGAGTGCGGGACCGGCATGGAATTTTCTCGGGCTCTGCGAATTCGAGACAAAAAATTACGGAAATTCTCGAGCGCATCTGGAAAAAGGACTCTCGCTCGGAGACTCTGACGATCCCGAGACTGCACGCGTTGCGAAGTATCACCTTGCTCTGCTGCTGATTCGCAGCGGCGAATCCGATCAGGCGTACACCCTGCTCGCTTCGACATTGGGAGAGAGCGAGGTGGCGCCACAGATAAAAATTGCGTTGGCCCTGGCGATGCTTCGCGTGCCGCTCCTGCCCAAAGAGGTCGATCCTTCGCAAGACGCACTGATTTACGCCGCTGGCGAGGCTGCATCAGCTACGGCACAGAATAATTCCGCGAAAGCGCTGGCCGCGTTTCCTTCCCTATTAAAAGACTATCCGGGCACTCCGTACTTGCACTACGCCTATGGGAAGGCGCTTGCTTCCGCCGGACGGGACGAAGAAGCGCTGAAGCAGCAAGGAGAAGAGGCTGCCGTCTCGCCAAAGAGTGCGTTGCCGTGGATCGAAATAAGCCGCCTGGAACTTCGTTTACGACATCCGCAGGAAGCCTTGCATGCGGCCGAGGAAGCAGTGGAACGGGCACCGGATTCACCAGCTTCCCACAGAACGCTAGGACAGGTTTTGCAACAACTCGGCAGAAAAGAAAAAGCTGTAGCCGAACTTGCTCTCGCCGAAAAACTCGACCCCGAAAAGTCCCGGCCAGAGGAAAGAATCGCACTGCTTTATTCGCGTCATGCTGAGGCAAGATCTGAAGGAAATGTGCAAGTAGCCGCGCGCCCAGGGAGCCACTCCGGATCGAACGGTTTCGAAGAGCTATCGAGCCGGGCGGCGACGGCGCAAGCCGCGGGTGATGTAAACCAGGCGATTCAGAATTATCAACGGGCCTTGCAATTGCGGCCGGAATGGGATGACGGCCGGTGGAGTCTGGCCATGCTCCACTACTCTGCCGGGCAATATGCCGAGGCCATTTCTGAACTCAAGAGTTGGGTGGAGCGCCAACCAAACGTTGGTACGGCATGGGCGGTGATGGGGCTTTGTGAATTTGAGGTGAAGGACTACAAGAACGCCCTTATCCATTTGCAACGCGGCGAGGAACTAGGCTTCGGTGGAAATCTGGAAGCGGCGGGCCTGGCAAGATATCACCTGGCCGTGCTCGAGAATCGAAATGGCCAGTTCGAAAGCGCCATGGAGACCCTGCTGCCGGGAACCCGTTCGGGGACGGTTGCAAAAGAAATTAAAATCGCTCTCGGCATGGCGCTGCTCCGTGTGCCCTTGCTGCCTGACCAAGTGCAGCCGTCACAAAGCACTCTGGTGGAGTCCGCGGGCGAGATCGCTGCCCTGCTGCAGAACAGCAAATACGACCAGGCTTACCCCAAATTCCAGGCTCTTTTGAAGGAGTATCCCTCTGTCCCGTTTCTCCACTATGCCTATGGAACTGCACTTGCCGCGCTTTCCCAATTTGACGAGGCGGAGACACAACTGCGTGCAGAATTGCGAATTTCGCCAGGAAGCGAACTGCCTTACGTCAGCCTGGCGTTAGTGGAACTAAAACGGCACCGTCCGGCAGAGGCATTGGCTTCCGCTCAGCGGGCCGTGCAACTCGCTCCCGAGTCCGCCGAACCGCACTACGCCCTTGGACGTTCATGCCTCGAACTGGGTCGGAATGAGCAAGCCGCGCTGGAATTCGAACGGGCTAGCAAGCTTGCTCCAGGTAGTCCAAAAGTGCACTTCAATCTCGCGAAAGCCTACGCTAAGGCGAAACTTCTGGAGAAAGCCGAACAGGAGCGCTCTATTTTTGCTCGCTTGAATGCATTGGCCGAACAGCAGAGGAGCCATTCGGGGAATCAGGCGTATGGAGGCTCCCACGACGCGGTTGAACTCGCGCCGGCACGCGATGAAACCGAGACGGCAGCGACACCCCAACACCCCTAGCTCTGCGCCGGAAATGCTGGATGGTGGAAGCGTTGGCGCAATAAAAAAGCTGCGCAACTCGCGTAGCTCAAAGGGTTTAGAGTTGGTTAGTTGCGGGGCCTGCAACCATCCGAATTGTTTAGTCGTGCCTTTCAGCGTCCCAGTAGTTCGCCACACTATACCGGTTTAAGAATCTGCTGTCCGCTCCCGGATTTTCCAGCCCCTGATCAGCAGCCAAAGCATGAAGAATAGTTCACCCAGGAACGCGATAACGAGGTATCCAAGATGGGCATTCGGAAAAAGGTACGGCCTCAGACTGCTGGTGACCCAGCCGAATCCATCGACCACCAACAAAATCCCTAATATCCTCGGAATATAGCCAGATCGGTAAATCAAGTAGCCCAGCAGAACTAGATGAATCCCAAAAAGCAACATGCTTATGGCCCAATCGTATTGAAACGAATTGACCCAGAAGGTAGACCTGTCCATGCAGCTGACTGGACCCGAAGAACGTCAGGTACTCCGGTGTGTTGAGGAGACGAAAAACGCTTACCATGTTCAGCAAACCGCCGAGAGCGACCGCTGCATACACCCAACTGGAACCACGCAGTCAGCAGTGAGAGTGACCTGTTTACGGGCGCAAGCAAGACGTAGAGCGCCCAGGCAATGACCACATCACCGATAAAGCTAACCAGGTAGCAGAAGAGTGCGGCAAGAAATAGCCCGCCATGGGTCGAGATGTTCTGCACCGTTTGTTCGGCATTGCCCGTAGTCACTAGCTTAGGGTAGACATATTCTGCATAGGTGACAGGATTAAGCAGGTAGGCGAAACCGGCGATCAGCGCCGCCTAACGCAATGTCAAGCCCTCATATCGATTTGCAGAGTTAGTTGAACTCACTTACTTGACCGCTCCATGCCAGCCACCCGCCTCACGGTCTTCTGAACACGAAAGCTGCCTTCGGAATAACTGCTTTTTCGCAATAAGATTAAGTTTCTGGAGCGAAGCATGAATTGTGACACTCCAACGACACGATATCACCTCCGGGCGCCTGCGAGCGAAGATCTACAATTCGGATGGTTGCAGGGTTCGTGGAAACTATTGAAGGGAAAGATTTTTTGGTTGCGGGGGTGGATTTGAACCACCGACCTTTGGGTTATGAGTGCAGACAGATGTTTCTATCTTGTTGAATGTGGGGCATGCCGATGCCTTACAGGTCTTGAAAATCACGGTCGGGAACGCTCGGGAACAATGAATCGTGAGCGAACGTGAGCGCGTCTTGAAAGCCCGTGACTCGGGAAGAATCTCCTCAGTGGTGCCGGCACACTTCCTAGAAGCCGACTTCTGGCCCGCGTCGTTGAGAGTACGTCGTCGCGGATAACTTCGTTTGCTGCAGTTCTGCTGCCTAGCGGTAGGCTTGCCCTTTCATTAGACTGCTCAGAGTCCGAAAACATACAGCACGCGATCGGCGCTGATGGCAATCCGCTGGTGTCCGTCCACGCAGAAGGCGATCGGGTTTGACGCGATCGAGCCCCCCGTCTGGAAATCCCATAGCGCCTTTCCTGTTTGGTCGTTGAGTGCATAGAAGTTTCCCTCATCAGAGCCGGAAAATACCAGGCCTCCAGCAGTTGAGAGCGCTCCTGCCCAGGGGGGCGAGTGCAGCCTGAACTCCCAGCGCTGTGCTCCGGTTACTGCATCTAGGGCGCGGATGGCGCCGAAGGAATCGTCAGCCGGCAATTCATTCTCACCACCACCTGCATAATACGTGCCGACCTTGTATTCCATATCGCGTTTAAAGTATGTCGCGCCGATCTCACGAACCGCGACGTACACGAGACCAGTGCTAGGGCTATAGGACGGACTGAACCAAACCGTAGCGCCGTTCGCGTTCGGGTAAAGGAGGGTGCCCTTTTCGGTCGGTTCCGCGCCTTGTACCCGGATGGGCCGACCCTTCGCATCGAGACCCGTTGCCCAAGTCTGCCTTGCATAAGGGCGACCTGCAACGAATTCTCCTGTGACACGATCCAGAACGTAGTAGAACGCATTACGGTTGGCGATTGCGACTAACTTGCGCTTGCGGTCACCGGTCGTCGTGTCGAAGAGAATCGGGACGTGATTAGAATCCCAATCGTGTGTGTCATGAGGCGTGAACTGGAAGTACCAGCGGAGGCGTCCGGTATCGGCGTCGAGGGCAAGAAGCGAGCACGTATATAAATTATCGCCATTTCGTGGATCGCCGTTCCAATCGGGACTCGGATTGCCCACGCCCCAAAAGACCAGATTCAAGTCTGGGTCGTAAGTCCCCGTAACCCACGTGGGCCCGCCGCCAGTTTTCCAGCTGTCTCCCGCCCACGAATCGTGTCCAGGATCGCCCGGACCTGGAATCGTCCAGAAACGCCATGCTCGTTTCCCGGTCTTGGCATCGTAGGCATCCACGAAGCCGCGTATACCCGCTTCTCCCCCACTGACGCCGACCACGACTTTGCCGTTGATCGCGAGCGGCGCCAGGGTCATGCTGTAAGCGGTTTTGTAGTCTGCGACCTTGACCGCCCAGCGCTCGATGCCGCTCTTCACATCAAGCGCCACGAGGTAGCAATCTAAAGTTGCAACATAGAGCTTATCGTCGAGCACCGCCGGTCCGCGACTCACGTGACGGAACCCAATGCTGTGGTAATCAGATGGCAGGGGGCGTTTCCAGTTCCAGAGCACGCGTCCGGTGTGTGCGTCGAGCGCGGTGGCAGAGTTGGGCCCGCTAACATACATAATATTGTCGACGACAATTGGCGAAACTTCGTTGTTCGGATCCGGGAACTGGTACGCCCATTTCACCGTCAGATGGCTTACATTGTCCGCTGTGATTTCAGCCAGTGGCGAGAAGCGATGTCCTTGGTAATTCCCGGAGTAGGTCAACCAATTACCCGGTTCTTTGTCGGCGTTCGAAATGCGATCGAATGACACCTGTCCAAACGCAGTGGCACACAGGAGAACAGCAAAGGCAAATTTCATTGTTTGCCTCGCAGCGAGGCAAGGTAAGCGACCAAGTCGTCGAGTTCGGACGTGTTGAAGACTCCCTCGTAAGAGGGCATGGGGGTCTCGCCGCGTAGCTTCTGCAATTCTTTCAGGTCCTGCTTGCGCAGGCTGTGGAACTGGCCGGTTGCGTCTTTGATCTGGATTGAAAAGGTGTCCTCATTCACGCGAATACCTTCAATCTTGTCGCCAGCAGGAGTGATGGCCTCGACTAGAAGAAAGCCTTCGGGCATGGTCGCGCCAGGTTTGACAATAGCCTTTCTTATGTAGGGAGCGCTGCGTCGTATACCGATATTCGAGAGCTCGGGGCCATAGCCAAAGCCAGCACCGGCAACGATGTGGCAGTTGCTGCAGCCACCCTTGGCGTAAACCCGAGCACCCCGGACGGCATCGCCGGGCAGCGGCTCGGATGGGATCTTGCTGAACGAGCGCACGTAAGCTGCCAGGTTCGCGACGTCTTCGTCCGTCAGAAACCAGCCAGCCGGCATGTCAGGCGAAATGCCATCCGAGATTATTGACTTTAGAGCCGTGTCGTCGGGCGCATGGGCGAGCTGTACTCGATTGAGACCAGGCCCTCGCCCACCCTTGCCTTCGATACCGTGACACAGCGCGCAATGGCGCTCGAATAATTGCTTGCCCGCAGTCGCATCCGCGCCAGTGGCGTTCGCTTGGACCGAGGACGGTGGCGGCACCGAGGACGGTGGCGGCACCGCCACTGTGGTACCTAGAGATCGGAGAAGCGCGATGAGCATGACAAGCGCTCCGGACCGCACGGTCGGCGACATAAGCATCTTGCAGGTTCCTTTCGCCAAATACACGCGAAGCGTAGAGCCAATAACAAATGCTGTCAACCGTACAGTAGATACCAGTCCAGAGCTCGCCGCCGGTATTGCCCGCGGATGAAGACTCGACGATTCCGAGCGTGTGGTCGGCAATACGGAAGTTGTCCAGAAACGGTCTTCGCGGAAATATCGGCTGGGGTCGATTCCGACAAGCCAACTTCTGAGTACTAATCCGCCGAACGGCTGTTTGATTGACTCAGTGGGGCTCCCCGCCTAAGATGTGCGGAACCCTGGTGGAAAGCCCAACTCTGATCGGACAGACCGTCTCGCACTATCGCATCGTCGAGAAACTCGGTGGTGGCGGGATGGGCGTAGTGTACAAAGCGCAAGATACGCGCCTCGATCGCTTCGTCGCCCTCAAGTTTCTGCCGGAAGAGGTCGCCCGTGACCCGCAGGCGCTTGAACGTTTTCGCCGCGAAGCCAAGGCCGCTTCCGCTTTGAATCATCCGAACATTTGCACAATCCACGACATTGGCGAGGAGCAAGGCCGTGCCTTCATGGTGATGGAGTGTCTCGACGGACTGACGCTGAAGCACCGGATTGCCGGACGGCCGCTGGAGTTGGACGAGTTCCTGGCCCTCGCCATCGAGATCGCCGATGCTCTCGATGCCGCGCACTCGAAAGGCATCGTTCATCGCGACATCAAACCGGCCAACATCTTCGTTACCGAGCGCGGACACGCCAAAGTTCTCGATTTCGGGTTGGCGAAGGTGAGTACGCGATCCGGAGCGAGCGGCGATGACGTCGAAACTCTCGCCGAATCGGATGCGCAATACCTCACGAGTGCGGGAGCCATGCTCGGCACTGTCGCTTATATGTCGCCTGAGCAGGTCAAGGCCCAGGAACTGGATGCACGCACCGACCTTTTCTCGTTCGGTGCGGTGCTGTACGAGATGGCGACCGGCAGGATTCCGTTTGACGGATCGACTTCGGGAGAGATATGCGGCGCGATCCTGTATCAGCAGCCTGTGTCTTCAGCGCAGGCGAACGCACAGATTTCTCCCGCTCTGGATTCGGTGGTTCGCAAGGCGTTAGAGAAAGATCGCAGCCTGCGCTATCAGAGCGCTGCCGACATGCGAACGGACTTTCAGCGTCTAAAACGCGATACGGAGACGGGGCGGGTTGTAGCAAGTTCGGATCGTAGGGCGACGGGCGCCCGTTCGGTAAGTTCAGGGCAGGCTCTCGCCCGTCCAGGCCGAATAAAGCTCGGCATGATTCTGCTTCCGATCCTGCTGGTTTGCGCAGTGATTGCCGGAGGGCTCTACTACTATCGTTCGCATCAACCCAAACCACTCACCGAAAAAGACACCGTCGTGCTGGCTGAGTTCACGAATAAAACCGGCGACCCTGTATTCGACGGCACGCTGCGCCAGGGACTTTCTGCGCAACTGGAGCAATCGCCGTTCTTGAGCCTGATTTCCGACGAGCGCATCACCCAGACTCTGACGCTGATGAGCCAACCGAAAGACGCGCGGCTCACGCAAGAATTGGCCCGCGAGATTTGCCAGCGCACGGCCAGCGCGGCCACGATTGAGGGTTCCATCGCGACTTTGGGCAGCCAGTATGTGCTCGGATTGAGGGCGATGAACTGCCATACCGGCGATCTGCTGGCACAAGAGCAGGTCACGGCCAGCGGAAAGGAGCGGGTGCTCAACGCCCTCGGTGATGCAGCGGCCATGCTGCGCCAGAAGCTGGGTGAGTCACTGGCATCGGTGCAGAAGTATGAGGCGCCGCCGGAGGATGTGACCACATCATCGCTGGAAGCCCTGCAGGCCTATACTCTCGGTATTCACGCCATCGTCGTCGCGAATGATTACATGGCCGCGATTCCCTTCTTTGAGAGGGCCACCACCCTGGATCCGAACTTCGCCATGGCCTATCTGCGGTTAGGTCAATCGTACCAACCGCAGGGGGAACTCGGCCGGTCCGCCGAAAGCACGCGCAAGGCTTACCAACTGCGGGAGCGGACGAGCGAGAAGGAGAAGCTCAATATTTCCTCATTCTATGAATACATCGTCACCGGAAATCTGGAAGCAGCCCGCAGTTCCTACGAGCTGTGGGCGCGCACCTTCCCCCGGGACGACGAGCCACCAAATTCGCTGTGGCTTGTTGACGCCGCTTTCGGCGAATACGAGAAATCCAATGCAGCGGCGCTCGAGGCCGCTAAGCTCAATCTCGGAAGCGCGAACAACATCGTGAGCGTGGTCTACTCAGACCAGTGGCTGAACGAATTGGACAAAGCAAAAGCGGCGGCACAAGAGGCCCGTGCCCGCAATCTTGAGTCGCCCTGGATCCCTCTGGTTCTTTACAACGTAGATTTCCTTGCGCACGACGCCGCCGGGATGGAGCGGGAAGCCGCCGGTGCGATGGGCAAACCCGGGATCGAGGATCAGATTCTCTTCCTCGAATCAGAAACTGCAGCCTACGACGGGGCTCTTGCCAAGTCTCAGGAACTGACGCGCCGAGCCGCCGATTCTGCGCTGAGAGCCAAAGAGAAAGAAACGGCGGCGGAATATCTGGCGCACAGCTCTGTCCGCGAAGCATTGGCAGGTGATATGGCTTTGGCAAAGCAACATGCGCAGGCTGCACTGACGCAGGCAAAGGGTAAGCACGTCGAGGCATTCTCAGCGATTGCGCTCGGACTGAGCGGCGATTCCGCGTCAGCTGAACGCCTTGCCAGCGATCTCGGCAAACGCTTCGCCGAAGATACAATTGTGCGGTTCGATTACTTGCCCATGATTCATGCCGCCATATCCCTTCGGAACGGCAATGCTCCACGGGCTGTCGACGCGCTCGCGACCACGGCCCCGTATGAATTGGGACACACGAACAGTGCTTTCACTTTTGGTCTGTATCCCGTTTACTTACGCGGCGAAGCGTATCTGGCCGCGAAGCAAGGCGCCGCCGCGCAGGTCGAGTTTCAGAAAATTCTCGATCACTCCGGCGTGGTCGGAAACCAGTCGATCGGCGCGTTTGCCCATCTCGGCCTCGCTCGCGCCTACGCTCTGGAAGGTGACACTCCGAAAGCCCGCGCTGCTTACGTCCATTTCCTAACCTTGTGGAAAGATGCCGATGCTGATGTCCCCATCCTGAAAGAAGCCAAGGCGGAATACGCGAAGGTGCAGTAGCTGCGGCGCTCCCGCTGCCAAGCTCGATTGAAGCTTGCCGCCAATCGCGAACTAGAAGTCCGGGGAAGTCAGGCTGCGGCCTTCGACTGTTTACTCTTGAATCACGGCGAGTCGGAACGGGACCGCAGGGCCGCAGTTCAGTACCGAGAAACGCACTTTACTCGCTAAACGGATCACTTCCGTATTGCCGACAACACCCCAGAATCGTGGCAATTCCTCCAACCTGCTGCACAGTCTATAATCACGCCCACGTGTATGGCGCTTACCTTTGGTACCAAACTCGGTCCATATGAAATTCTTGCGCCGCTGGGTGCTGGCGGCATGGGCGAGGTGTATCGCGCCCTCGATACTCGGCTCGACCGTACGGTCGCTATTAAGGTCCTACCGGCGCACCTTTCGTCCGACTCTGCGTTGAGGCAACGGCTGGAGCGTGAAGCCAAAGCTGTTTCCAAACTCTCGCATCCCCACATTTGCACCCTCCATGACATCGGTCATCAGGACGGCATTGATTTTCTGGTGATGGAATACCTGGAAGGCGAAAACCTCGAACAGCGCCTGAAGAAAGGCCCCCTGCCCGTCGATCAAACCAGCCGTTATTCCTCGCAGATCGCCGAAGCTCTTGCTCATGCTCACAAGTTCGGCATCACCCATCGCGACCTGAAACCTTCCAACGTCATGCTTACGAAGGCGGGCGCAAAGCTTATGGACTTCGGCCTCGCGAAGCAGTCCGAAATGGCCTCGCTCTCCGCTGCGCTTACCGATATGACAGCCGAACAATCGAAGCTTACCGGCGAGGGCATCCTGGTGGGGACATTTCAGTACATGGCGCCAGAGCAACTCGAAGGCAAGGAAGCTGACCCGCGCACCGATATTTTCGCTTTCGGCGAGGTTATGTATGAGATGGCGACCGGCAAACCCGCGTTCAACGGCGGAAGCCGGGCCAGCCTGATTGCGTCCATCCTTACAACCGAGCCTATCCCGATTTCTCAGGCTCAGCCGCTCACTCCGCCCGCACTTGAACGGGTCGTCCGCAAATGTCTCGCGAAGGATCCCGACGAGCGCTGGCAAAGCGCCGCCGACCTGGCCAGTGAGCTGAAGTGGGTGAGCACCGAATCCAGCGGGACACAGTTTGCCGTTCCAGCGCGTGGAATTTCTCAATCGAAGTTCGACTGGAAAATTTGGGGGTTGGTCGCGATGGCGTTGCTCGCGATCAGCGCCATTCTCTTTCACTTTTTCTCGCGTCCAGCGGCGCTGCCCTCTGTGCGGATGCGCTGGATCATCTCTCCACCGGAGGGCACTTCGTTCCTGGCGACGGGCGACGCGCCGGCTCCGGTCGCGATCTCGCCCGATGGCCGGCGCATTGCATTCGTAGCCGGCGAGCTTGGTAAAGTCCAGCTTTATGTCCAATCCCTCGACGCGCTGAAATCCAGCGCCCTTGCCGGCACCGAAGGCGCCTCCTGGCCTTTCTGGTCGCCCGACAGTCGTTCTCTTGGCTTCTTCGCACACGGGGAGATGAAGCGCGTTGACGCTGACGGTACAACCCCGATTGACATCTGCGAGGCTCGCGTTCCGCGCGGCGCTAGCTGGGGCGCTGGCGGCATGATCGTGTTTGCGCCCGAGCCAACGTCCAGCTTGTATCGCGTTTCGGCTTCCGGAGGCCAGCCGGTCTCCATCACCACGATTGACCCATCACAGCACGACTCTCATCGGTGGCCCTTCTTCCTCCCCGATGGCAAACACTTCCTTTACTATGCCGCCGGGCACGACGACATTAGCCATTCTCACGACGGTCTGTACATTGGCTCGGTCGACGGCGGGGCAAGCAAATTTCTTCTGCACACCCACGCGAACGGCGCCTACGCCAATGGGCACGTGCTCTTCATGAATGACAATGTCCTGATGGCACAAGCCTTCGATGTGGGCCGTCTTGAGCTCACTGGCGATCCCGCCGTGGTTCAGGACGGAGTCGAAGAGCATCGCACCTGGTGGATGTCGGTGTTTTCGGCCTCGCAAAACGGGACGCTGATTTTCGCTCCCGCGGTGCAGCCCGACAATAACCTGCTCTGGATGGACTCGAATGGCAAGAATCTGGGTACGGTCGGCGAACCGGGACGCTACGTGAGCGTACGTCTTTCTCCGGATGGCGAACAAGTTGCCGTCGAGCGCGATCGGCCGCACCACGATCTTTGGGTGCATGATCTCCGCCGCAATCTCGCGAACCAGATCACGTTCGGCGTGACTGCCGGCCTTCCAGTCTGGTCGAACGACGGAGGTAAGATCGCGTTCTCATCCGAAAAGCCCGGTGGCCTCGATTTGCACGTCAAGTCTGTCGGGGGCGCTCAGGATGAGGAGGTTCTGCTTGCCGCCAATGGCTATGCCTTTCCTCTCGACTGGTCCCCGGATGGAAGCGTATTGCTCTACTACGTCGACGACGGCAGCGAGGTGCACGCCGAATTGCGCGTGATGCCGATGCGGGGCCCGCATACGCCACGTGCTTTGTTGAAGTCGCCTTTCTACGTCTCGGACGGCGTTTTTTCTCCAGACATGCGCTGGATCGCCTACTCTTCCCGGGAATCCGGAACCCAAAAGGTGTTTGCTATGCCGTACCCAGGCCCTGGCCCCCACATCTCCATTTCCCCGGGCTACGGCGGCAATCCGATTTGGCAAAGGGACGGACATGCCATCCTGTACCTGGGCGATAACTCGACCATGCGCGTAACAGAAGTCCGTGAAGATGGTTCAAACCTTCTCCCCGGGAAGACCCGAGAGATATCTCAAGTCGTCGAAGCTCCGGTTGGAGAGGGCTTCCCCTTCGACGTCGCCCCGGATGGACGGATCCTCCTCATCAGCCGCGGAAACGACAACCGCACACAGCTGGTCGTGGTCTCCAACTGGGATGCCGCTCTTAAGAGGTAAGTGTTGGCTTATTGAGCTCCACGGAAATTCTGCTGCTCCCTGAGTCTGGTTGGACGCGCAAGAAAATGTAGTTCGGTGAGTCCGTCTCGGTAGACAGAACTTATGCCACTACTGGAGCTCACCTCGCGCGATTATGCCGATTGCGGCGGGATGACGGGCAGTCCAGAAGTAGTGCCTCCGGATAGTCCCGACAAACGCCCAATTCGGAAGTGAAGCTTCAGTTGTGGATTGGTACCGAGAAACGGGGTTCGAGGAGATCGGAGCACCGACGATTGGTCAACAGCATCACGCTTCCTCGAAGCCCACTTCTAGGGAGTTAGAATGGCAATCGCCATCGATGGATTTGTTACTCTTCGCGAATAGCCTCGAATGGAATCTTTTGTGACCTGCGGTCTTAACTAGCGAGCCTTGAGCATCATTCTGCGACAGTGGCGCGCGATTTGCAGTTCTTCCTCTGTGGGGACAATCTGAATCTTGTCTGCGGTGAGGCCAAGGAACTCAAGACCGTCGGCAGCTAAGGATCGAATGTGATCGCTGTGCTCTCCGATGCCGCCGGTGAAGACGAGAAGGTCGACACCACCGAGGAGAGCAACAAATGCACCGATTACCTTGCGTACCGAAACGCCAAAGACATTCAACGCAAGAGCAGCATCCGGATCGTTGGAGCGGATGCGCCCTTCCAGCGCCTTCACATCGCTCTCGCCGGAAGAGAGAGCGAAGATGCCGCTCTGATGGTTGAGCAGATCTTCAAGCTCATCGGCGCTGAGCTTTTCGTTGCGCAAAACGTAGAGGAAGACACCAGGGTCGAGATCGCCGGAGCGCGTGCCCATGGGGATGCCGCCGGTGGGAGTGAGGCCCATGGTGGTGTCGACAGACACTCCGTTGCGTAGAGCGCAGAGGCTCGCTCCGTTACCGAGGTGCGCGAAGATGGCTCGTTCGGGAAGCTCAGCGCCAAAGTGATGCACTAGCGATTCGTAGGAGAGACCGTGGAAACCATAGCGTCGAATACCTGCTTCGAAGAAACGCTGGGGGAGTGGTAGATGCGAAGCCACGTCCGGGATGGTGCTGTGAAAAGCATCGTCGAAACAGGCGTAGTGTGCTGCCGAAGGAAAGATCGACTGCGCGGAGGCGATGAGCGTCAGCGCCAGCGGGATGTGTAGTGGCGCAAAATGTGTGGCGGAGTGGAGCTGGTCCAATACCTGGGGCGTGATGAGTTTGTGGGTGCGTAGCTTGGCGCCTCCATGCACGACGCGATGGCCTACAGCTA
>Ga0073928_10008236_pt1 | contig 13162 bp, 11 predicted proteins | sample PaiPotPPA55metaG_FD_76969 | JGI IMG/M metagenome (GOLD analysis project Ga0073928, IMG submission 76969) | Iron sulfur acid spring bacterial and archeal communities from Banff, Canada, to study Microbial Dark Matter (Phase II) - Paint Pots PPA... ...
GTCATCAGATCGGTCGAAAACGTCCAGTCCCATACGCCGATGTGCGCCAAGCGCTGGGCTTCGCGCAAACTCGCCTCGCGAGCGGCGACGGCATCTTCCGCGCGACGGCGCTCCTGGTCGAGGTCGTGCGTCATGGTGTTGAAGGCCGCCGCGAGGCGGCCGATTTCATCCGGCCGGCGCTCGTCGAGCCGCACTTCGAAGTCGCCCCGCGAAACGCGTTCCGAAGCGTGCAGCATCGCGAGTAGCCGCATCGAGATGCCCCGCGTGATCGCGGCGGTGAGCAACAAACCGGTCAGCTCGACGACGAGTGCGGCCGTGAGCAAGACCTTCAGGACCAGGCCCGTCAGACATCGCGAACCGCGCCCCAGCGCGTCCGAAAAGTGGTCCTCGACGACCGTCAGCTGCGCGTTGACGGCGGCGATCTGCGAGAGGGTGTGGCCGATGACCGCATTGGACTGCTTCGCCTGTACCTCGGCGTGCAGTTGGAGGCCGAGCTGCTGAAAGCGGATCATCAGCACATCGCCCTCGGTCCAGTCCGAAATCGCCTCCGCAATGAAGCTGATCTTGTTGAAGTGCTGGAACAGCGCGATCATGCCCGGAATGTCCTGGGGATCGTTCGCGCCGCGCAGGAAACCCGCCGTGATGCGGTCCATGTCGGGCTTCGGTTTCGTGAACTCGACGTTGGCTTGGTGATCGCCCGACCAGATCGTCAGCAGTCCCTGGTAGGCTTGGAACTCGCGCGGATCGCGCGTGCGGCCGTACGCCTCCAGGTGATAGGCGGCGTCCTTTTCAGCCTTCGACCAGACGCCTTCGCCCGCGACGTACGCCCGAACCGCGGACAACGTGTGAATGGTGAACCAGAGCGCAGAAAGTTCGGCGCTGATCAGGAGCACCATGATTCCGAGCACTACGTACAGCCGGCGGGCGATGGTCAATGGGGATCTCCAGCCTCCGCCCCTCGTCGACGAGTCGGACGCCTACGAGAAAGTCATCGGCAAGCGCGACGACCTCACTGAATTCAAGGCCCGTGCGGCCGGCTCTTGCGAGCCTGACGCCCGGCCCTAATTGTTAGGGTTCTGTAAAGATCAACGCGCCGCTTTACGTTTCGGTGCCTTGCGGCCGTTTTGGGCCACGCGGGTCCGCGGCCCGCGCGGCCGCCGGGCTTGGGGCATCAGCTGGGCCTTGAGTTTGCGCCACTTCGTTCCGAGTTCGGCCCGCTCGTCCGAGTCGATCAGCTCCCGGGCGAGCGAGAAGATCTTGCTCTCCTCCTCGCGCACGTGGTGTTTCACGCTTTCGGAGAGCACTTGCAGCTCGGCCTTGAAACGCTCGGGGTCGCGTTTGCGGCGCGATTTCAGCAGCGCGATCAGGTGCCGCATGACGTCGTGCTCGGTGTACGCTTCGAAAACGTCGACCCGCTCGTCGTCCTCCTCGGCCCGATCCCGCAACCGCGGGTAGAAGAGCCGTTCCTCGAGGGTGGCATGGACGCCGAGCGCGGTCTCGAGCTTCTCCGCGAGGTCGCGCAGCTTCGCGCTGCCAGGTTCCAATTTCTCGATCTCGCCGAGCATCGCGGCGACCTCGCCATGCTCGGCTTTGATGACGTCGATGATATCGGGGTCTCGTTTCGAACCAACGATCGGCAACTCGCTCAAGCGAACCATCTCGAAGCTCCCTCTCCGGCGTTTATACGCGGCTCTACCCGAGCCGAAAATTGCTCAAACGCGCTCATTCATCGGCCTGACGATCTTCGAACGCCCGCTCTCCCGCCTCGATCAACGTAAGCGCCTCGGCCGGACCGTGACAACCGGTCAGCTCGATCTGGTGCCCCTTCTCCTCGCTGTACTCGCGCAAGAACACTTGCAGCTCGTCGACCAGCTTGTCGGGCAAGTCGTCGATCGTCGCGTAACCGTCGGTGCTCAGCGATGCCTCGGCTCTGGGCACGAGACACCCGACGAAGCGGTTGTTCACCACGCCGTCCTTCGTTACGCCGATGTAGCCCAGCAGCCGCACGGTCATGACGCAGCCGGGAAACGTCGGCTCGTCCATGAGGACCAAGACGTCGAGCGGATCGCCGTCGAGGCCGAGCGTGCGCGGAATGAAGCCGTAGTCGTACGGCCACGCGAGTCCGCTCGCCAACGTTTCCTTGAGAACGAACGCGCCGATCTCCGCGTCGAGCGCGAATTTGTGGCGACTGCCGCGCGGCGTTTCGACGACGACGCGAACGATCGTCTCATCTTCACGCCGTTCGACTTTCGGCCGGATCCATTGGTACTTGAGCGAAACGCGATTGCGTTTCAATCGACGGCTACGCCTCTCACGCCATCGTTCATTCCCGATTCGTTCACTTCTTAACGTGCGACCGCAAAAGAGCCGTGAAAACGGGGTACGCGCTTGACGTGAAGAGTCGCAAGTCGAGCCGTGCGGCGTTGCTCCCCGCGAAACTGACCGCCGAAGCGGCCGGCACGTTCTTCATCACGCTGGTCCCGACCGTCGTCGACATCGGGTTTTTTACCGGGCACGGCGTCGATTTCGTTTCGCGGTGGCTCGCGCGCGGATTCATTGCGACCGCGATGATCTACGCCCTCTCGGGCGTCTCGGGCGCCCACCTCGACCCGGCGGTTTCGCTCGCGTTCGCGGTACGCCGGGTGCTCGAACCGCCGCTGCTCGCCGCGTACGTGACGGCCCAGTTCGGCGGCGCGTTCGCCGCCGCGGCGCTCGCGTACGCCATCTGGGGACCGGCCGTCGCGCTCGGTGCGAGCCATCCCGGCCCCGAAATTTCTCCGGCGCTGGCGTTCGTCACGGAGATCGTGCTGACGTTGCTGCTGGTGCTCGTCATCCTCGCAACGGCGGAGGAAGAGGTGAAGGTCGGCAAGCAAGCCGCGGTCGCGGTCGGGCTCACGATCTGCGCGGCCGGTTTTTCGGGCGGTTGGGTCAGCGGCGCGTCGATGAATCCGGCGCGCTCCATCGCGCCGCAAATACTCGGCGGCAGCTACGGTCTCGTCTGGATCTACGCCGCCGGGCCGTGCCTGGGTGCGATCCTCGCCGCGCTCCTCGCGCCCCTCATCTTCGGGCCCCCGAACGAACGCGAGCGCAAAGCCGCCAAGGGAGAGGGCGCCTAGCCGCTTCGCGCGGCGCGCTCCGACCGCCGCAGCGCGCGCCGAACCTCAGCTCGGGCATCACGCCGCGACTCGCGTTCGAGGAACCGCAGTACGCGCCGCTCGTCGGCGTCGAATGCCGCGCGTTCGGCGGCGCTGCCGCGGCCGACGCGCGGAAGCCCGAGCTTGCCGTCCATCAAGAAGCGATCGATCACCGCCGGATGCACGTAGCTCGTCCGGCAGACGGCGGCCGTGTTGCGCAGGTGCGATGCGACCGCCTTGACCGCCGACGACACGGCGCGCCGGCGTTCGCGCGCCCGAGCCCGCAGCAGCGGTAGCCGCAAGTTCGAGCGCGCACAGCACCGTGCCGTGCCACGTGCGAAAATCTTTGGCGGTGAACTCGGCGCCGGCCGTCTCGCGCACGTATTCGTTCACGTCGTCGGAGGTGACCGGCACGACCGCGCCGTCCGCGGCGACGTAGTTGAAGAGCAGTTGGCCCGGCAGGTCGTGACAGCGGCGAATGACGGCCGCGAGCCGCCGGTCGGCGATGTCGATCTCGTGCTCGACGCCGCTCTTGCCGCGAAAACGCAAGCGCAGGCCGCCGCGCGCGGGACGCACGTGGCGCGTCCGCAGCGTCGTGAGGCCGAAGGAGCCGTTGTCGCGGGCGTACGTTTCGTTCCCGATGCGCGCGAGCGTCGTGTCGAGAAGCCGCACGACCGCGGCAACGACGGTCGGCTTCGAGAGATCGGTTGCGGCGAGATCGCGGGCGATCCGCGCGCGCAGCGCGGGAAGCGAGCGCGCGAACTCGATGGCGCGTTTGTACTTCGCCTCGTCGCGGACTTCACGCCAGCGCCGGTGGTAGCGATATTGCTTGCGTCCCCGCGCGTCGCGCCCGGTCGCTTGGAGATGCCCGTTCGTGTGCGGGCAGATCCAAACGTCCTGGTACGCGGGGGGAACGGCGAGCGCCCTGATCCGGGCGAGCACCTGGCGGTCGCGAATGACCTTCCCGCCCGGATCCGTATACGAAAACGCCGAACCGCGTCGAGAGCGGCGAATCCCCGGAACGCTGTCGTCGATGTAGCGCAACGCGGCTTCGCGCGCGGCGAGCGCCTCGGCAGTTAGTGCTTCCGTCCGTATTGCTTCCACACCGGGTACTTTCCCGGCGCCGCGCTCGCCGTAGCTTCGTTCGTTACGGAAGCGCCGCCGCGGCCGGCCGCTCGGCGAGCGTGCGGAGCAGACCGGTCTCGCCGACGCGTGCGAGCACGTCGTCGGCTCCCGGCAGGCACAGATACATGTGCAGATCGGCGAGCAATTGCGCGAACGGCAGCGGACGCAGCAGACCGGCCGGCCCGATGCAGCGCGAGGCGAGCTCGATCGCATCGTGAGCGGCCCGCTCCACGCCGATGCGCGCCATGTCGACCGCGTCGATCACGCGATTCGCGGCAGCCTCCGACGGCGCGGCGTCGTACTCACTCCATGCTTCCTGGCCGGTCCGCAGCCAGTTGCGGGCGGATTGCGCCGCCATGCGTAGGCTCCCCAGTCGGCCGTGCCGATGCGGGTCGGTTGCGCCGTTACGGCATCTGAGATACTCGATGGTTTCGCGCGCAATGCGCTCGATGATTCCCGTTTGCACGGCCGCGCCCGCAAGCGCACCACCCAACAGCCACGGATTGCGCTCGTAGTCCCCAGGCGCTCCGATCAGGTCGCCCGTCGTGATCTCGATGCCGTCGAAACAGACGCGAAAGCAGTTCGAGCCGGCGAGGCCGATGGGGTGCCACCCCGTGTCATCGACCAGCACGTGACAGCGATCGAGCGGAACGAGGCAGAGCTGCACGAGGCCGTCGGAGCGGCGCGCGGTGATCAATGCGCGCGTTGCCGAATCGGCGGCGCACGCCCAAGTCTTCGTGCCGCCGAGCATGCAAGCGTCTCCGCGGCGCTCGATCCGTACGGGGCTCGCCTCTTCGCCGTGCCAGAGCGCGAACAACTCGCCGCAATCGACGTCGTGATGCGCGAGCTCGCGCTGTGTCGCGTTGCCGTACAACGCGACCAATTGCGTCGCGGTTGCGTGCGCTTCGTAGATCCGCCCCAGGCTCGGCTCACGTGCGCCCATCGCGGCGAGCGCCTCGAGTTCGGCGCGCCGCCCGCGCAGCGGACGCCCGCGCGCATCGTATTTGCACGCGGCGAGCGCATCCCGGTCGATCCGCGCGCGAGCACGACGCATCGAACCGATCACGACATCGGCGATCATGACGGCATCGTACCCCATTCTCGCAACGTCTGCGCGCTGCATCGGTCCGATCGCGTTCGCTCGTATTGCAGCGATTGCATACGAGCGAAAACCATGTCGCTGCTCGTGCGAACCGCGCAAATGTTTCTTTCGCGCCATCTATGCGCCATCAATAACGATGAACGTTGCGGAACGCGGATTCGGCGCAAGTGGTTGCGCCGGAGCGAGGTTAGACCTGGTCGAAACCGGCTTTCTCGCTATTTACAAATCTCTCAGTAGCGGCTATACTGTCGGCATGCCGATGAGTTCTGCCAGCCTCGACCCCGTGCCAGGAACGGCAATCACGCCGCGGGACGTCGATTTCGAACTCGACCCGTCGCGCGCGCGCGACTGGCTCGATGGCTCACCTGAGAAGACGGTGTTTCCGAACGCGCTGTCGATCATGTTTCCGCCGGGCGAGCGCTTCTTCATCGCCTCGGTGCTGGCGAACCGCGACCGCATCCTCGATCCGAAGCTGAAGGCCGAGGTCAAGGCGTTCTGTCGCCAAGAGGCCTACCATACGCGCGAGCACGTCGCTTACAACCGTGCGCTCAACTCGTTCGTTGACGCAGACGAGCTCGAGCGCGACCTCACCCAGCACCTGGAGTGGGTGAAGAAAACGCTGCCGGCCGATGGGCCGCTCATGGCCACGTGCGCGCTCGAGCATTTCACGGCGATCATGGCCCACGAGTTGCTCCTAGACCCCGCCTACCAGCGCAACGCGGAGCCCGCGTACGCGCGGCTGTGGACGTGGCACGCGCTCGAGGAATGCGAGCACAAGGCCGTTGCGTTCGACGTCTTCCGCGCGACGGTCTCGGGCCGCAACCGCGAATGGCGGCGGGGACTGGTGATGTGGCTGACGACGGTGACGTTCCTGCGTTTCATCGCCAAGCATTGTTTCGCGTTGATGCGCGCGCAACGGCTCGCGCACAAGCCAGGTTCGTGGGCGAAGCTGCTCTGGTACGTCTTCGGATATCCGGGCATGATGCGGCGAATCGTGCCCGCGTACCTGAAGTACTACTCGCCGCGGTTTCATCCGAACGACCTCGACGACAGCAATGCGCTTGCGCGCACGCGCGCTCTCGTCGCCGCCTGGCAATGACTGCGAACCCCGACACACTTTTGGCGTAGCACCGGCGCCCGGCGCTCGCTGCGCACTTGCGCGCGGCGTTTTCGACCGATATCTACGAGGTGCTCCCCACGCTCGTCCTGATCGCCTCGCTCACGGCGCCGGCCATCGAGTTTACGCGAGTCGCGGCCCCGCCCGAAGCGCCCGTGCGCATCGACGAGTGCGGCGCAACGCGCGACGGGCTCGATCTCGTGTATCGCTTCGATCTCAGCAACGCGAGCGACAAGGACGTCGAGCGGGTCGAGGTCGCCTTCGTATTCACGAACCCAGGCGAGCGCAATCCGCGTGCGACGCAGCACCTGCAAATCGCGCGCGAACTCGAACCCGGTCAATCGCTGCGGTTTTCAACCGACACCAGCGTCATCCGCCGAGCCGACGTGTCGCGCGGCGCGCGCGTGGGGGCGTGCTCGGTCGTCGCCGTCAGTTTTTCCGACGGGACGCGTGTCGAGCTGCCGCCGTCCACAGCCGCGCCCGCGGCGCCAGGCCCCCTGCCCGCGCGGTCGCCGGTCGCGCCGGCCGCCACCCCAGCCACTTAGGCACTTCCGTGCGGCGGCTTACGGCGCCGCCGCAGCGAACGCGCTATCGTCGGCGAATGCACGACGTTTCGGCGCTCTTGCCCGTCTACGGCAGCCTCGGCTCGCGGTCCGGGAGATCGATGGAAAACAAGGTCTGGTACCTGCGGCAGAACCGCCTCTTCGAGCAAGCCGGCGACGAAGCGATCGCGGGCGGCGATCGGATATTCACGACCTGCGTCTATCCGAAGAGATCCCTCGTGTTCGATCAGGGCGATCCGACGCGGGTCGTATTCCTCATCAAACGCGGAAAAGTTCGCATCACCCGGCTGACGGCCGACGGCAAGGAAGTCACGGTCGCCGTCCTGGGGGCCGGTGACATGTTCGGCGAGGAAACGCTGTTCGACGCGCAACCCCGCACGACGCACGCCGTGTGTCTCGAAGAGAGCTTGCTCTGCACGGCGAAGGCGGACGACCTCTTTGCGCTGCTTTCGCGCAACCCGACCCTCGCGCTCAACGTCGCCAAGATCCTGAGCGATCGCCTCGTCGACGCGTCCGCCGCGATGGAAGATCTCGCGTATGCGAAGATCGCCGACCGGCTGCTCCATCTCTTCGAGCGGCTGGCCGCCGAGCACGGCGTGCCGGCCGAAGACGGCACGAGCATCGACGTCCGGCTAACGCACGCCGATATCGCGTCGCTGATCGGCAGCACGCGCGAGACCGTCTCGCTCGAGATGGCGAACTTGGCCCGAGCGGGCGCGATCCGCTACGACGGCAAGCGCATCACCCTGACGAAGGGATGAGCGCGGGCCGGATTCGGTTGCGGCTCGTCGAATCGAACGGCCGGAGGCCCAGAGATGCAGCTTGCTCGTTACGCGCACGCGCTCGCACTGATCGGCGCCGGCGCATTCGGCATCTTGCGACCGGTCGCGGCGGGTCCACGAACGGCGACATTCACCGATCCGCTCGAACACGCATTCACGCTCGACGTGCCGGCAGGCTGGGCGACCCGCGGCGGCTTGTTCCGGATCGGCTATTCCGATTACCGGCCGATGGTCGAACTGCGATCACCCGACGGCAGGACGATCGTGCGACTGGGTGACGTTGCCGTGCCGACGTACGCGCTGCCGACGCCCCAGCACGCGGAAGGGGAACGCGACGATTTGGGCGCGCAAGCGCAGGCGATCTATGCAAACTATCGGACCGGAGGAGAGTATGCCGGTCTGTACGCGCTCACGCGGTTGAAAAAAGTCTGCGCGCGACTGACGCCGCAGCGCACGGCGTGGAAGCCGAAGGCACCCGGTCCAGGTTCGGACGGCAGCGTGAGCTACCGCTGCGACGAACAAGGTGGCTCACGGCTTGCCTACGTGTACGCCAAGACGCAGCGCGGATCGAACTTGTGGCAGGTCGTGCGGTTGTTCAGCTTCATCGCGCCGCCCCGCGACGCCGGCATGGCCGAAGCCGCGATCGATCGCGCGCTCACGAGTTTGCGGCTCGATCCGGCATGGATCGCGAAACAAAAGCAACTGGATGCCGAAGGCCTGCGCTATCAAATCGCGCGGCAGCGCCAGCGGATGGCCGAGCTCGGGCAGCAGGTCGCCCAATTTCAAGCCCGTATGCACTCGATGGCGACGCAAGTCGATGCGTTCGAGCGTGGCCAAGCGATGCGCCAGGACCAGTTCGAGCAGTTCGACAACGCGATCAACGGCGTTACGCCGACGGTCGACCCGCTGAGCGGCGCGGAGCGCGACGTCTGGACCGGATCGAACAACGGTTACTGGGTGAACGGCTCCGGAACGATCGTCAACTCCGCCCTCTCGCCCGGCGCGGGGTTCCATCAACTGCAGGCGCGTTAGCATCCTGGTTTGATTGCTTGGCACTCGGGTCGCTGCGCTCGTGCGCCGGTCGCGTATCGTGCGAGAGGTTGTAGGCGCTGTTGATCAGGCCGACGTGCGAGAACGCCTGAGGAAAGTTCCCGACCTGGCGTCCCAAACGCGGGTCGTATTCCTCGGCCAATAGGCCGACGTCGTTGGCGTACCCGCACAAGCGATCGAAGAGCGCGTGCGCCTCGTCCTTTCGCCCGATCAACGCATAGTTGTCGACGAGCCAGAAGCTGCATGCGAGAAACGCCCCTTCGCCCGGCGGCAGACCATCGTCGGTTCCGCCGATGCCTTGCGTGTATCGATATACGAGGCCATCGCGCTGGAGGTACCGTTCGATCGCAGCGACGGTTCCGCGCACGCGAGGGTCGTCCGGCGGCAGAAACCCGACGATCGGAATCAGCAACGTCGCCGCGTCGAAGACGTCCGATCCGTATGCCTGCATGAACGCTCCGCGCTTACGGTCGAACGCCTTTGCGCACACGTCGGCGTGAATGCGAGCCCGCTCGGCGCGCCAGCGTTCGATGGGACCGTCGAGGCCGAACTCTTCGACCGACCGCACCGCACGATCGAGCGCGACCCACGCCATGACTTTCGAATGCGTGAAGTGCTGCGGCTCGCCGCGGACTTCCCACAAGCCGCGGTCCGGCTCGCGCCACCGGCGCTCGACGGTCCCGATGACCGCGCGCGCGAGCGCCCATTCCTCGGTGCTGTGCGCGATTCCGAAGCGGTGGCTCGCGTACAGGAGATCGACGACTTCGCCGTAGACGTCGAGCTGGAACTGACCGTGGGCCCCATTCCCCAAGCGCACCGGCTTCGAGCCCTCGTACCCGCCGAGCCACGGGAGTTCGAGCTCCGCGATGCGCCGCGCACCCTTGATGCTGTAGACGATCTGCAGGTCCTGGGGTGAACCCGCAACCGCGCGCAACAGCCAGCTCCGCCACTCGCTCGCCGCCTCGACGTGGCCGCCCGCGAGCAGCGCATACAGGGTGAACGTCGCGTCGCGCAGCCAGCAATAGCGATAGTCCCAGTTGCGGACCCCGCCGATCTGCTCGGGGAGCGATGTCGTCGCCGCCGCAACGATCCCGCCCGTCGGCGCGTAGGTGAGCGCCTTGAGCGTCATGAGCGAACGGTAGACGATTTCGCTGTATCGACCGTCGTACTTGCACTGGTTCGACCACGCGCGCCACGTCTTTTCGGTCTTCGTAACGGCGCCGCGAGGTGCGCGCGCTTTCGGCCATTCTTCGTGCGACGCAAAGTACGTCAGTTCGAAGGTGACGCTTTCCCCGCGGGCGACCTCGAAGTTCGCGACGTGGCGCCAGCCGTCGGGCTGCGCCAACCCATCGTCGGCGAGCAGCATCGCATCCGGGCCTCCGATTGCGAGCAATCCGGCATCCGTGCGGCGCACCCACGGGACGACCGAGCCGTAGTCGAACCGCACGGCGTACTCGAGCCGCATCGCAACCCGCCCGCGTCGCCCCCGAACGGTTCGGACGATCCGCGCTCGCTCGGCGCCGAGCAGCATGCAGTCGATGAGCACCACTTCCCCGGCGTCACACTCGAACGTCGTTTCGAGCGTCAGCGTACCGGAGCGGTACGCCCGCGTGACGCGCGGCGCAGGAGCCGCCGGCGCGATCAACCACCGGCCGTTGCTTTCATCCCCGACGAGCGCCGCAAAGCACGCGGGGCTATCGAATCGCGGAACGCACAGCCAGTCGATCGACCCGTTGCGGCCGACGAGGGCGGCGGTGTGCGTATCCCCGATCAGGGCATAATCTTCGATGCGCAAGACGCTTTTTCTCGAAGTTCACGCACACAAATCCCCCTCCCAGCCAAACCCCAGCAGCGTCCCAGACAACTCGGGTCCCGGCGCGGTAAGGTTGCCGCTAGACGCTTTCCGCAAGCGTCCGAACATCATGAAAGGAACGGCGGCGTTGGCCCCACGGCGCACTCTGGCGGTTATCGCGACCGCGATCCTCTTGGCCGCGTGCAGCCGCCACAGCGGTCCCGGTGGCGGCCGCCGCCCGGGCGGCCAGGCGACGATTCCACCGCAAGCGATACCGACGGCGGAGGCGCGGACGACAACCGTGCGGCCGACGATCGCGATCGCGGGCATCATCGCACCACTCGAGAACGTCGCGATCTCGAGCCAGCTCACGGAGCCCGCAGATGCGGTGCCGGTTCAGGAGGGCGACCGCGTTCGCAAGGGTCAAACGCTCGCCGTGCTCGACACCGCCGACCTGCGTGCCCAGTACGAATCGGATCTGCGAACCGCTGCGTCGGCCGATGCGAAGGTTGCTCAGGCGCGTTACTCCGCGCAGCTGCAGTTCGGGCAAAACCCGCAGCAGGTCACGCAACAATCGGAAACGCTGCGAGCGGCGCAGCAGACGCTTCGGCTCGATCAGGCGAACCTTGCGCGCGATCGGCAGCTCGTCGCGCAGGGTTACATCGCTCAGCAGACCTACGACCAGCAAGCCACCCTCGTTCGCAACGATCAAGCCGCGGTCGACTCGGCTGGGGCGCAACTCGCGTCGGCTCGCATCAACGAGCAAGTCAACGGATCGCCGTCGCAAGGGCTCCAGGCATCGACGATCCAAGCGGCCATCGCCGACGCTGCGGCCTCTCACGCCGCCGCGCAGCAGATCAAGACCTCGATCGACAAAGCCGTGATCGTCTCGCCGGTCGACGGCGTCGTCGTCAACCGCAATCTCAACCCCGGCGAGTATCCCGCCGGCCGAACGCTGTTCACCGTGCAGCAGCTCTCGAGCGTCTATGCCGAGCTCAACGCCTCGAGCGCGCAGATCTTCGGCTTGCAGCGCGGCGCACGCGTCACGATGACGGTCGCCGGTGCAGGAAACGCAACCTATACCGGGAGCGTGGTCGGCGTGCTCGGCCAAGTGACGCCGGGCTCGACGAATTTCACCGTCAAGACGCTCGTCGCGAACCCCGACCTCCGGTTGCAATCGGGGCTGCCGGTAAGTGCGACCGTTGCGCTTCCGGCGACGACCGGAATCGGCATTCCCACGACCGCGTTCCTCGACGACACGCATCAGAGCGTGATCGTCGATGCAAATGGGAACGCGAAGGTCGCAAACGTGCGCGAGACGGCGAGCGACGGTAGGACCTCGATCGTGACCGGACTTTCGGCCGGGCAAACGGTCGTGTCCGACGGCCAGCTCGGTCTTACCGCGGGCGCAAAGATCTCCGAGCGGTAAGCGCGAGAACCGGCGCGTGTTCCCGATAACGCAGGTCTTCGTCCGGCGCCCGACGCTCGCGATGGTGTTCTGCACGCTGACGGCGCTCGGTGGAACGCTCGCGTTCCGAACGCTCGTGCAGCAGCAGTTTCCCAATATCGATTTCCCCACGGTCCAGATGCGCGTCAGCTACGCGGGCGCACCGCCGACCGAGATTCGCGACGCGATCGTCCGGCCGATCGAAGACGCGATCGCGGGGGCGCCCGATCTCGACCACATCAACTCGACGATCCAGCAAGGCCAGGCGACGATTGCCGCAACCTTCACGCTCAGCTCCGATCAGACGACGGATCTCGTCGAGGTGCAGCGGCGCCTGCAGTCCGTCCGCTCTGCGCTGCCGACCGACCTCGCGCCGCCGACCGTCGGCACGTTCGATCCGGCGCAAGCGACGGTTGCGACGCTGACGGTGACGTCGCGCTCGATGAATCCGGCCGCGCTTTCGTCCACGGTCAACGACGAAATCGTGCCCGAGATGGAGCAGATCGACGGCGTTTCGAACGTCAACGCCTCGGGCGTCGTTACGCCGGCGATCGAAGTGCAGGTCGATCCCGAGCGGATCGCCGCTTCGAAGCTCACGCTGGGCGACGTCGTTTCGGCGATCTCCGCCAACAACGTGCGTGCGCCCGGGGGCCTCATCTACGGCACCGACCGCGAAACCGCCGTCGACGTTCGCGGCGACTTGTCGTCGGTCGCGTCGGTCGCGGATCTGTTGCTCGCTCCGTCCGCCGGCACCGGTGCGGCGGCGCTCAGCGGGCCGTCGGGCGGCAGCGCGATCAGCGGACCGTCCGCATCGTCGGCCGGCACCGTGCCCGGCTCGAGCGCGAGCACGAGCCAAGCCGCGAACCTCACGACGGCGCTCAGCCGTAGCGCAGCGCCGTCGGGATCGTCCGCTTCCGGGCTCAACGCGTTCAGCGTCGCACCGCGCGTCCTTCGCATCGGCGACGTGGCGACGATCTACGACAGCTTCGAGCCCAAGCGATCGTCCGCGTACGTCAACGGGTACCCCGCGATCACGCTCGGCGTGCAGAA
>Ga0073928_10008237_pt1 | contig 13162 bp, 10 predicted proteins | sample PaiPotPPA55metaG_FD_76969 | JGI IMG/M metagenome (GOLD analysis project Ga0073928, IMG submission 76969) | Iron sulfur acid spring bacterial and archeal communities from Banff, Canada, to study Microbial Dark Matter (Phase II) - Paint Pots PPA... ...
AGCCCGCCGCAGCGACGCCGTTTTCGTCCTCGAGCCCTCGTTCGGCCCTCGTGGCATGATAAAAACCGCGCGCAAAGGCGTCGGCGAAGCGGAAATAATCGTTCACGGCCGCGCCTCCCACGCCGGTTTAGCGCCCGAAGAAGGCATCAACGCCGTCCACGAACTCTGCCACCAACTGTCGCGCATTCTAAAGTGGTACAATCCGCATCGCGGCACCACTGTTAACGCCGACATCATCCAGGGCGGCACCAGAACGAATGTAATCGCCGAGCGCGCCCGCGCGGTCCTCGACCTGCGCGCCACCAGCATCGCGGAAATGACCCGTCTCGAACGGCAACTTGCCGCCTTGAAACCACATCTCCGCAGTGCCCGACTCGAAATCCACGGCGGATTCTCTCGCGCTCCACTAGAACGTAAAATGAGCGGAGCTTTATTCACACGCGCAAAATCCCTCGCCGCCGAAATGAATTTGTCCCTCGAGGAATGTGTCGTAGGCGGAGGCTCCGACGGAAATCTTACCGCCGCGTTGGGAATCCCCACGCTTGATGGCTTGGGCGCCGTGGGAGATGGCGCGCACTCAACCCATGAGCACATCCTGACCGCCGCCATGCCCATCCGCGCAGCTCTTCTGGCCGCGCTACTCGCCACCACGTAAACCTTCAATTTGTCGTTATTTCCAAAAAGGGCTCTTCAGCGCGAGTACGTTCTCCGTAAATAATCCGCACTCGATCTCATCACGTCCCCGTAATCGCTATGCAACACATCGCGCAACGCACTCTCCGTCGAACTTCCCGCCCCAATGCGCTCCAGGATTCGTTCCACGTCCCCCATGCCATCCGCCTGCACAATATATTCAATATTCGCGAGCGCCCAGGCGTACGCATAAATCGCCTCATCAGTCTGAAATTTCATCCATGACCCTTCCAAACTGCCCAGAGAAACCGCATGCCCGTCACCATAAACCTCTAGCAACGCTTCGGCATGTTCCCCGCTGCGTTTCCCCTCCATCCACTGTGCCAGTCCTTCCTGTAACCACGTAGGCGCGCGACCGTGCGTCTTCTGCTCTACAAAGGTATGTGTCAGCTCATGTTTTAACAACCGCGACAGCTCGTCCGTCATGCTGCTCAACCCCTGCACCGGAACGCGCAACCGTCCATCGTTCAGCGCATCTGCCCATCCAGGCGCGCGCGTAACATCCGCAAAAGCCTGCTGCGTATACAAAATCACGCCAATGGAATCATGCGGCGCACAATTCAGTTCCGAATTAATCCTCGCATAATGCGTTTCCAACGTTCGCAGCACCTCACGCGCCAGCTCCGGTTCCGCATTCCCGCTGTAGCGCAGCGTAAAATGCGCACTGTCATTTTCCTTGTAACCTTCTTCTTCTCCCTGGTCGCGCTCCGCTTTTTCCAGCGCCGCTTGCACTTCCGCATCCGGCTTCAACGCCAACGCCCGCTTCCACTGCTCCACCGCCTGCGGCAACTTATTCATCCCGTAATAAGCCCAACCGGACAGCTTGGCCACGTCTGGATTGCTCGGAGCAATCCGTCGCGCGCGCTCCAGGTAATCCAGAGATTGCCGGTACTCGCTTCTGCGCAAATGCAAATACCCCACATCCATCAGCAGCAGCGGTTCCTCCGGCGCATACATGACAGCCGTTCGCCCGTCAGCCAGCGCATGATCCATATCCCCGTGCGCTAGTTCAAAATTTGCCGCCGCATGATGCGCAACCGCTGCATCCATTCGAGCTGCTGCGGACCCGCTACGCGTTTCAGACTCCAACTTCGCAATGTACTCGCGGTCAATGGCGCCGCCATGTATCACCGCACGCTCAATCTCGCCGCCATTGCCGCCCGCCACACCATCCATCGCTGGCGGAGTGATCGCCATACTCGAAACGTAACTGCCTTTCTCTATATGATCGACGATCGACTTGGGAAGACTCAATTCCCCCACACTTGTTTCGTAACGAATCTTGTCAGCCATCTCCACGACATTGCTCGCGGAAATGCGGTGCCCGTTCTTCAACACAATAGTGTCTCCCCACGCGCCCGCGTACCCCAACGCCAGCACGACAGTAAAGACCCCGGCTCGATAGCCGCGTCCAATAGAGGGAAACCCCATGCCTCCCATTTTACCCGCACCGGAACGCTTTGAATTTTCCAGCGGTCACGCTTGTTCCATTAGCAAACCCGATCTAAGAATCTTTGGCGCCCGCGTTGTCTTGTTTCACAACACTAAAAATGACTACACTTTCCCCATGAGGCTCGCAGCAGCTTTCTTCGTGTTGTGCGGCCTGACAGCAGCCCAACCTGCGCGTTCTGTCCCGCGCACCGCCCACCAACTCTACGATGCTCTCAATGCCCTGCGTCTCGACCCCGCTTCCGTTTATCAAATTAAACCCGAGCACCGCATCGAGCTTCGTCGCGGCGATGCGAAAATTTCCCTTGATCAAGGCGAGGTGATCTTTTTTGCTCCTCTCGATAACGAAATCACCGGCGCTGTCTTTTCCGGCCGCGGCCACATCCTCGCTCTCCCGCGCGACACCATCGAAAAGCAGCAAATGGCTCGCTTCCTGGACTCTCCTATCCTCGACCAAGATTTCGCCAGCGCCTATATGCGCTTCACCGACACAACTTCCGCGGACCTTTTGCATCAGCTCCAAACTGCAGGACTCAAGCCAGAATCCGACAGCACCGCCGCGGCCCGTTGGGAGCCAGTTCTCTCTCACCTCAGCGCCACTCACTCCCTGCGTATTTTTTGTGGCACCCTGCTCGCCACACCCCGGCCGTACTTCTACGCAAGTCTCGATGGCATCGCCACCGGCCCCTTCGACGTGGTCCTGGATTCCATGCGCGCCGAACCATTTGTGTTGGGGCAGGCGCGCACCACCGCGGGCTCAACCTTCTACGATGTTTGGGCTTCGTACAAAATCCCGGATGCCATCCCTATGGCGCCGGATTTTCGCGCCCTGCACTACGCCATCGACACTTCCATCCTTCCTGATCACTCGCTTGACGCTTCCGCCACCGTAAACTTCCGCGCCCTTGGCGCCGGCAATCGCTTTCTAGTTTTCGCCTTGTCCCGGGCATTGAACATTGAATCCGTTACCAGCGCGGATGGCCAGAAACTCGAATATTTTCAAAACGAGGACATGACCCCGAAACAACGCAGCGTACGCGGTAACGACTATCTCTTCGTCGTGCTCCCCCGCCCCGTCCCACGCGATACCGAATTTTCTATTCGCTTCCACTACCGCGGCAACATCATCGCCGACGCCGGCAATAACGTTTTCTTCGTGGGCGCCCGCGAAAGCTGGTATCCGCATTTTGGTGACTCCGCCGATTTCGCCGCATACGACTTGACCATGCGCTGGCCAAAAAAATTGCGGCTGGTCGCCACCGGCGCAAAAATCGACGAACATGAAGAAGCTGACTTCCGTGTCGGTCATTGGAGAACCGAGAAACCCGTCTCCGTCGCCGGCTTTAACCTCGGCGAATACGCATCCTCATCCCTGAGCTCCACGAATTATTCCATCGACGTCTACGCCAATCACCAGGTGGAAGAACAGCTAGCCAAACGCCTCGCTAACAATGTCGTCCCTGAAATACCAAACGCCGGGCCCGCTCGCTCGACCCTGGGCATGAATCAAGCTCTTCAACCCTTGCCCCCCAACCCCGCCGTCGCTCTCAAGCAACTCGGCAAAGACATCGACTCTTCCATTCGCTTTTACGAAACCTTTAGCGGCCCTTTCCCTTTTCACAATCTCAGCGTTTCGCAAATTCCTGGAACCTTCGGGCAAGGCTGGCCCGGCCTCCTCTACATTTCCACCTACTCCTTTTTGTCCGCGGATGTGCAGCGTCGCGCCGGCCTGTCCAGTAGCGGTCAGGAACATTTCAGCGAGCTGGTGCCTTTCCACGAAGTCGCTCACCAATGGTGGGGGAACGTTGTCGGATGGTCCAGCTACCGCGATCAGTGGATCGACGAAGCCTTGGCCAATTATCTCGCGCTGCTTTTCGCGGACATGCACAAGAATCCCGATCACACCTTGCGCGTGTGGCTCCAGCGCTACCGCCAGAGACTTGTCGAAAAGGCGGCCAATGCCGATGAACCCGCTGGAGAAATCGGCGCTCTGGCCCTCGGCTCCCGCCTCAATTCCTCGAAATCTCCGGAGGCTTACGAGGATCTCATCTACGCCAAAGGCGCGTGGGTAATTCACATGCTCCGCGAAATGCTTCGCCAACCTGGAACGAATCCCGATGCGCGCTTCAACGCTCTGCTCCGCACGCTAGTCACAAAATACGCATACCGCGCTCTCTCCACCCAGGACTTGCGTCGTGAAGTTGAAATCGTCATGACTCCCTCAATGGATCTCGAAGGCGGCCATTCCATGGAGTGGTTTTTCGAGCAATGGATCCAGGGCGCCGGCATTCCCCACTACCGCACTGAATTCACCGTTCACAAAAGCGACAGCGGTAGCGGCTACTCCGTACGAGGAAAACTCCTTCAAGAGAACGTACCGCCATCTTTCATCGCCAGAGTCCCACTATACGCAGCTATCCCCGGCACTCATCCGGTCCTTCTGGGCACGGTAGTCGCAGCCGGCCCTGAGACTCAATTTCACTTCATCGCATCAACACAGCCCCATAAACTCGTCATCGACCCACAAATGACTCTTCTCTGCACCACGCAGTAGCGACTAAGAGCACCTTCCCAATCGGCCTCGTTTGTCCAAACCACCTTGCTTGTCCGTGGGAGATTTGCACCCGAACGTTGGATTTGATTCGTGAAATTTACCGCTGGGCGTCCCACACGATGTAGACTCCTGTGGGGTTTTGCGAACGAACTACGATGTAAAAATTTCAACTTGGCCGCGTTAAACCCCTCAACGCTACTTGCCCGGCGCCGCTGTAAATTGCTTCTCTTTTAGCGGACTTTGCGGGTTAGTCTCCGCCTTCCCGTCTTCTGACAAAACATACGGATACCCCAATGCATCCACAGGTTCCCCACGCAAAAGCCCACTCTGCACCAGCTCACTCATTCGCACTGGCCGCCGCCCAAACCGTTTCTGATATTCGTCCGCCGCCGCATCAATCTGTTTGCAATCTTCCTGCGCCCGCAACAATTGCAAATGCTTCAACGCATTTTCCTTCACCAACGGATCGTTAGCCGTGTTGTAAACGTCTTGCCATAGGAAATTGGAAGTCTCCGTCGAACCGCCTTCCGCGGCGATCTTCGCAGCCAGTGTTTTCATCCATAACAACGCTCTTGGATTTTTGCTGCCTTCGTAAAACGCCGCAGATGCCTTCGGATAATCTTTCATGTCGAAATAGTAGACGTACCCTAAATCGTAGTAGAGCCTCCACTCCTCTGGATTCGCTTTCAGCCCTCGTTCCAGTAATTCCACCGCCAAGTCCGGCCGTCCAGCTCCGCGCGGCGCGGCGTCGCTCAAGAACATGGAGCCCATATGATAAACGGGCATCAAGTGCGGATCGAGCACGCTGGTAACATCCAGCAGCGGCCAAAGCAGCCGCAAATCAACTTGCTTCCCCGAATGCTTGTTCCCGAAATATTGCACCACCCTCGTCCAATATATGTCCGCCATCAACGGCGCATATTCCAGGCTCAAGCTCTTCACCAGTTTGCTGGAGCGCAACATCACTTGGTCGTCTTCGCTTTCTACCAGTCTTTGCTGCACATCAATGCGCTGCTGTAAGCGCCACACACCCGCGAACCCCAGCAGCACGAACAGCAATAATGCGATGTGGCCCTTTGCGCTCATTTCAGGTTACGCTGCGAGAAAATCGCCGCCGCCACCGCCAATACAATCGCGCAGTAAAGCGCGGCATAAACCGTATTCTGTGCAATCAGCGCCCCGGGTATAGCTCGTCCGTGCGCTGCGGCGCCCATAACATCGAAGTTCTCGAAATTTGGCAGCAGGTAAGAAATCCACTGCAGCAAACGCCTGAATGCCGGATCAATCAACCCGCCTTGCAAGGCACGCATCTCATGAACAAATAATCCCGCGATGTAAAGTCCCGCGGTAAACAGGATCGCCAGCAGCGGCGTCGTAAAGCACGAAAAGAGCATCGCCAAGGCCACTACCAACGCCAGCTTCAGTAAAATAAAATACACCGCGACCAAGACTGCGGTGTCCGCCCGCTCGATCGAATGCTTCACGTAAAACAGAGCTAGAAATAGGCCCGCAGCCATCGCCGCGGTATTAACGGTTAAGGTCAGTGCCAGCCCGGCGAATTTTCCTAAAATAAATTCCCAGCGCCGTAACGGCTTGGCCAGCAGCGCATACAAAGTCCGTTTGTCGATCTCCTTCGATACCAGTCCCACGCCAATAAACACCGAAATCAGCAGTCCCATGATTGAAATTGCGCTCAATCCCAGGCTGACGATCACAATCTGTTCTATGTCGATGGAAATCTGTCCAACAAGAATCGCCGACGCCATCATCACCAGCGCAAAAAATACCAGGTTGTACAGCACCCGGTCCCGCACCGCTTCGCGAAACGTGTTTAGCGCTACCGTGCCGATACGTGTCACTTTGCTCTCACCTCTACTGCTGAAGCTTGCGCGCGGTCAGCTTCCACCAAATGCATAAAATATTCTTCCAGCGATGGTTTTACCTGCGTCACCGACAATATCTTCGCGCCGGCCGCACTCAGCCGTTCCATTGCTGCATACAACCCGCTCTCTTCTACTTGAAGTCGGTACCGGTTCCCGGTTCGTGTAGCTTGCGCCAGTAATTCGCCTACGCCAGTGGCGCTCGTCGGCAACTCAAACAAAATTTCCATTCCTTGCGCCTTCAATCCCACAAGTTCGCTAGGCGCCCCAACTCCCTGGAGTTTTCCACCGACAATCACGCCCACCCGGTCGCACAACATTTCCGCATCAGACAAAATGTGCGTCGAAAATAAAACCGTCTTCCCCTGTTTTTTTAATTCCAGGATAATGTCGCGAACCTCCCGCCGCCCCACCGGGTCGAGTCCCGACATCGGTTCGTCCAGCACCACAACTGCCGGGTCATGCAAAATCGCCTGCGCCAGCCCCACCCGCTGCAACATCCCCTTCGAATATTTTCTTAACTGAATACGCCCCGCCGACTCCAGGCCCACTTTCTTGAGCATGCGCTGCACACGCTCGCTTCTTTCTGTCGCGGTGAAATCATGAAAGCGCGCAAAATAATCAAGCACTTCCGCCGCGGTCAGATAATCGTAGAAATACGGTTGCTCCGGCAGGTAGCCAATATCCCCATGCATGGAAATATCGCTGATCGGCCTCCCAAGAATCCGCGCCGATCCCGCAGTGGGAAAAATCAGCCGCATCAACAACTTGATGGTCGTCGACTTACCCGCGCCATTCGGCCCCAAAAATCCAAAAACTTCGCCCGACTGCACCTGCATGGTCAAGCCTTCCAGCGAGCGCCTCTTCTTCAGTTGAAGGAACCCGTACGGGTAATCCTTGGTCAGATTTTCAATATCAATCGCCGGTTCAGCCATGCTTTCATTGTTGGCATTCACGTCAAAAGCGTCAATATCCCGTCGCCAGGCCTGTGCACGGATAGAAAATACCGCATAGACACAGGCCGGAAATCATTGTTAACAAAGCCAGATCCATTACACGAAACTGGCAGAATTATCGGTCCGGTGTCTTCTGACCTTGCGCCTCGTTGCAATCGCTGCTTATACCTCGTCGTTAAAAAGGCGTAGAATACTTTCCATGGCCAAGCAAAACGTAGACAACCTGAACGTCACTTGCCCATGCTGCCATTCCAAGCTGGTGGTCGACTCCGTCTTCGGCGCCGTGCTTTCCCACGAAGCTCCCCCGAAAACCGGCCCTAACGTCGACCTCACCGATGCCGCCGGCATTTTGAATGAGCAACAACGCAATCGTGAAGACAAATTCCGCGACTCCTGGAACCTGGAACACAACAAAGAAGACATTCTCGCCAAAAAATTTGAAGAAGCCATGAAGAAAGCCAAGGACGCCCCAGCAGGAAAACCGCTTCGCGATATCGATCTGGATTAGTTCCCCGACCCGAGCAGCCTGACCCCGCTATTACTAAACGATCATTCCGACGGTCCCTCGCGCAAGCCAAGCCCGCTACTATCTCTCCCATCCCAACCCAGCCAAGCCCCCTACCACCAAACGGTCATTCCGACCGGAGCAGGCCGACGCCTTTTCCCCTCGTTCGTCCGCGAACGAGTCGGCTTGCGCAGCGGAGGAATCTCTCTTCGGTCCCTCGCGCAAGCCAAGCCCACTTACCCGGAACATCGCCGCGCGTGTCTGCACTCATCTCGCCTGAACACCACCAGGCGCCTTTGCATTACACTGCAATGCAATGATCCCGCGTCGTAAATTCCGCCTGAAACTTCGCTCGCGCACCCTTATTCTCGGCCCACGCACCCTGGTGATGGGCGTCTTGAACGTAACCCCCGACAGTTTTTCCGACGGCGGTAATTTCTTTTCTCAGGAACAAGCCGTGCAACACGCTTTGCAAATGGAGCGTGACGGCGCGGACCTAATCGACGTCGGCGCTGAATCCACCCGCCCCGGCTCCCTCAGCATCAACGCCGAAGAAGAATGGAGCCGTCTCGCGCCGGTGTTGGCCGCATTACGCACACGCTTAAAAATCCCCATCTCAGTCGACACGCGCAAAAGCGAAATTGCCGCCAAAGCCATCGAAAGCGGCGCTGAACTCATTAATGATGTCAGCGGCTTGAAACATGATCCTCGCATCGCCGAGATTTCCGCCCGCGCACGCGTTTCTCTGATCCTCATGCACATGCGCGGAGAACCACAAACCATGCAGCAAAAACCTTTCGCGCGCGACGCACTCAAAGACGTAACCCACGGCCTGCGCGCATCCCTCTCCATAGCCCGCAAAGCCGGCGTCGCTAATTCTCAGATCATCCTCGATCCTGGCATCGGCTTCGGAAAAAGCTACGCGCAAAATTACGAATTGCTCGCTGAGTTGCCGCAACTGGCAAAACTCGGATTCCCATTGCTCGTCGGCACGTCGCGTAAAGGCTTCATCACCAAAACGCTTGCCCCGGACGGCAAGCCGGCCTCATCAGAAATAAAAATCTGGGGCACCGCCGCCACCGTCACCGCCAGCATCCTCCAAGGCGCACACATCGTCCGCGTCCACGACGTCGCCCAAATGTCCAGCGTCGCCCGCATCGCCGACTGCATCCTGAACCCCACCCTAGCCCCCAAAAACTAACCGTCAGCTCTGGCGCAACTACGAAGCGCACATCATTCGCCACCCGTCTCGATCTTTCGGTATAATCCGCCGCAATCAAATTTGAGTTCCACACCAGAAAAAAGGTCCACGAATGCGACGCCGCATCCTTCTGTTAATTATTTTCACTTGCACCCTCGCCCTACCCACGCGAGCCCAAATCCCGCAACCCAACTCCGCAATCGAAAATGACCCTCTCCATCGCACTCAAAGTCCCTCCGCAGCCGCATGCACCACTGACGCCTCCTCGTCCTGCGCGGAAGTCGCCGCAAAAATCCTGCCCCGCATCCTCGGCCCTTCGCCCCTGCAGGAAAATCTGCGCCGCCTTACCGACGAAATCGGCGGCCGCGTCACCGGCACTCCCGCCATGGAGCGCGCCGTGCAATGGGCAATCTCCGCGTTTCGCGCTGCCGGCGTTGACGTGCACACAGAAAAATATCAACTCCCCCTAACCTGGACCGAAGGCAACACGCACCTTGAATTGCTCAGCGAAGTAAAATTCCCTCTTCGCACCGTAAGTCTCGGATGGTCGCCCGCCACGCCACCCGGCGGTATCGAAGCAAATATCGTGGACATCGCCTACGGCACGCCCCAGGACTTCACTGCTGCCGGCCCCCAGCTCAAAGGCGCCATCCTCCTCGTCCACACCGACCTGGGCACTACCTGGACCGATCTATTCAACGAATATTTTCGCCCTCCAGAAATCATCGACCGCGCCCTCAAAGCCGGTGCCGCTGCCATCCTCTGGGAAGGCGCCCGCGAACGCCTGCTCCTCTATCGCCACACCAATACCAGCGACGGCCAACTGGAAAAAATCCCCCAGGCGATCATCGCACGCGAAGACGCCCTCCGGCTTTCCCGCACCGTGCTCGCTTACCCCGGAAAAATTCGCGCGCGCTTTTCCATGCCCAACAAAATCGGTCCGCCAATCGACCAGGAAAACGTCGTCGCCGAAATCCGCGGCTACGAAAAGCCTGACGAAAGCGTAATTCTTGGCGCGCATCTCGACTCCTGGGACCTGGGCACAGGTGCTCTCGACAACGGCTGCAACGCCGCTCTGGTAATCGAAGCCGCACGCGCCTTGAAAGCCACCGGTTTGCGCCCGCGCCGCACCATCCGCTTCATTTTATTTAGCGGCGAAGAGCAAGGCCTGCTCGGTTCCTGGGCCTACGTAAAAACCCATCGCGCAGAGCTGGACAAAATTCGCGCCGTAATTATTTTTGACTCCGGCATCGGTCGCGTAACCGGTTACTCGCTTGGCGGCCGCGCCGACATCGCCCCCGCCGTGCGCGAAGTCCTCAAACCTCTCGACTCCTGGGACGCCAATCGCCACACCACCGACGCCCAGACCGGCACTGACCATTTCGACTTCCTACTGGAAGGGCTCCCCACTCTCGTCGCCAATCAGGAAGAAGCCAACTACCTCCCCAACTACCACGCCGCCTCCGACACTCTCGACAAAGTCGATATTCGCGAGCTGAAGCTGAACACCACCATCGCTGCGCTTACCGCTTGGGGACTCGCCGATCGCCCCACTCCCCTCGGCAAACGTCTTTCCCGCGCCGAACTCGAAACTCTCATGAAAGAATCCGGCCTCGATCAACAAATGAAATCCATGGGCTTTTGGCAGGCTTGGGAAAATGGGACCCGCGGCCGCCAACCGTAATCTTGGGCGTCCGCCGCGCCACCCGGTATACTAGGAAGGTGACGCAGTTGCTCACTCCCAAAAATCAAGCTAAGCCCGCGACCATTCTGGCGCTGGATTATGGCCGCGCAAGAATTGGTCTGTCCATCGCCAATGCCGAAGCGCGCCTTGCCAAACCTCTAGCCACCTTGGAACGCATCAACCGCAACGAGGATATGCGCCGCCTGCGCGAACTCGCGCGCGAACAAGGCGTAACGCAGATCATCGTGGGTCTTCCTTTGCGCCTTGACGGCTCCCACGGCGAAATGGCCGAAGAAGCTTCTCGCTTTGCCGAGCGCGTACGCAAACAAATCGGCTTGCCCGTCGAAATGGTCGACGAACGTCTCACCAGTTGGGAAGCCCAGCGTCTCCTTGAAGAGCAAGGCGGCAGACCAATGAATCCTCCCGCTCGCATGGCATCGGGCAAAGATTTGCATACGCCCAAGCGAAAGCCCAAAACGGAAGGCAAAATGACCGTTGACGCCCTTGCGGCCGCCGTTATGTTGAAAGAATATTTGCAGCGGTAGCTTTCTCGGATGTGTAAAGCATCTAAATTACGAGCGCGAACCAGCGCTCCATTGTGGAGTTTCAGCTTTGGGCAAGTTGCTACTTTTTATTCTCCTGGTCGCTGCGGCCGCCGCCGCATGGCTCTGGTATTCCATTAATCACCCGTACCAGGGCTTTAGCGCCGAGGGAGTCTTCGTAGAAGTGCCCCACGGCTCATCCAGTCGCAGTGTCGCGCGCCTTCTCGAACGAAAAGGCGTCGTTCGCAGCTCCGTCGCCTTTGAATTTTACGCCCGCCGCCATTCGCATCGTTCGCCCCAAGCCGGCGAATATTTCTTCGATCGCGCCACCTCCGCTCACGACGTTTTTTGGAAGCTCGCCAATGGCCAGGTCTTCGAACAACCTTTCACCGTGCGCGAAGGCGAAACCATGTTCGACATCGCCCGCGACCTGGAAGCCGGAAAATTCATGCCCGCTGGCGAATTCCTGCGCGCCGCTAAAGATCCCGCCTTGATTCACGACATCGTCCCTCAAGCTACAACTCTGGAAGGCTTCCTATTCCCCGCCACCTATCATCTATCGCGTCATCCCTCCGCCACAGCGCTCACCACCGACATGGTCAGAAAATTCAAAGAAGAATGGAACGCCGTCACTACCGCAATTTCTGCTGGGGATGGCATTTCCGATTCCGCGATGGTTGCGAACGCCACCCCTTCTGATTCATCCGATTCTAACGGCACTGCATCCGCGACCCTTGGACCGGTGAGCACACGCCCAGTTGAAGCCGTCGTCACCCTCGCTTCACTAGTCGAACGCGAAACGCCCAAGGCCGACGAGCGCCCCCTGGTCGCCGGCGTCTTTGAAAATCGCTTACACAAAAAAATGCTCCTGCAGTGCGATCCCACCGTCATCTACGCCCTCGAGCAAAAGGGCCGCTACAATGGCACGTTAAGCACCGCTGACCTGCACATCGATTCGCCCTACAATTCCTACACCCATACCGGCTTGCCGCCTGGCCCCATTGGTAATCCGGGCGAAGCCTCCCTGCGCGCCGCGTACCAGCCGGCGCGCACCAACTATTTATATTTCGTCGCCAACACACAGGGTGGACATTTCTTCAGCGCCACGCTGGCGGAGCATAACAATAATGTGGTTAAGTACCGTCGGCTTCTCGCCGGGGAGCAGGTTGCGAATCGATGAACGACGCGTCCAACACAAAAAAATCGCTCATTTTGCAAGCTGCCCGCCAGATCGGCGTGCAGAAGTGGACGCCCGCGGAAATCGATCAGTTGCGACGCCGGCTCATCGCCGAACATGGCGATGCGGGAAAGACCGGCAGCGAATACATCGCCGATGTTCTGGAAGCCGCCGGCCTGAAACTGGAGCTTACGCTGCAGGAAGAGGCCGAAGATCAGTACGAAGAAGAGTTTGAAGACCTGCTCCATTTCAAAACATTGGAAGACGCCGAAGTCAGCGTTATGCGCCTGGACGAACTGATGCGCAAATTCCGTTCGCAAGGCGAACACGCCGCCGTCGAGCGTGTATTAAATGTCGCGCGTCTCGGCAAGCGACGTGCCGAGATGATCTCGCGCAATCAAAAAGTCGAAGGTCCCAAGCGCGCCGAAAAAGAAGAAATCGCCAATTGGTTCCGCATCTGGCTCGAAAACCCCGATGCCTTCTTCGATTGGCTCGACCTGCGTAAACAGTCCCCGGAATTC
>Ga0073928_10008238_pt1 | contig 13162 bp, 14 predicted proteins | sample PaiPotPPA55metaG_FD_76969 | JGI IMG/M metagenome (GOLD analysis project Ga0073928, IMG submission 76969) | Iron sulfur acid spring bacterial and archeal communities from Banff, Canada, to study Microbial Dark Matter (Phase II) - Paint Pots PPA... ...
CGCGGATGCGCCCGGTCAGCTCGCTGACTTTCCAGACGCGCCGCTCGGGGACCAGGCTGAGTGTGAATTGTTCCATCGGTGCTCTCGTTGCCGCTTGCTCCCTCGCGCTCAGCGCCGAAAATGGCCGGCCAGCCAGAACAACAGCGTCAGCAAGACGCTCAGCAGAATGCAGGTGACAATCGGAAAATAAAGCGTCGTGTGCCGCCCCGAATACACGATGTCGCCCGGCAGCCTCCCCAGTCGAAACGGCAGCCGCGCGCCCAGCACAAGAAACGCGCCTACCGCGGCCAGCAGCACGCCGAGAACCAGCAACAGCTTTCCGAGTTCGCGTAGCGGTTCCATATCTCAGTCAACGCGGTCAGCGGCGTTTCTTGCTTGCCATCTGCGTCACTCGCGCCCTCACCAACTTCTTAACGAGTGCAGCCGGCATTGGCTTGTCCGTCGGGAATTGGATGGTCCCTTTGGATGTCGTGTAGCCCTTCAGCTCATGTTTGAACGCTTCGATCACGGACGCGGTGGGAAACAAGCTGCAGTGGTCGGAAAACGCCGCGAACCACACCAGCACTCCTTTGTGTTTGAACGCTGGAATCCGGTAGCTGATGGTCTCGGTAGCCTCGGGTGGCACCGCGGACCGAATCACTGCGCGCACTTTGTTCAAGGTGCTGCGGGCGGGCTCCGGGACGCGCGCGAGGTATTCATCCACGGTTTTCGGAGCGCCGCCGCTTTTCGCAGCAGGCCGGCGATTGCCGGAATTCGCCTTTCTCATGCGGGCAATGCTACAAGAACCTCTCCTACAATTCCATGCCCCGCTGCGCGAATCCCCCGGGGAGTTGGAATCATCATAGGAAAGGCGTATAAGAATGTCTCCCGGCGGGTGCCGAATCCATCTCCGGAGGCTGTATCGTGAAAGAGAAACCCCTTCTTCTGGCCCTGGTCCTTGCCGGCATCATTACTGCTGCGGCCTTCACTTCTGCGCTGCCGCCCAGCCCGGTCAAAACTGAAACGGTGACGTTCAAAAGCGGTGACGAAACCGCCAGCGGCTACCTGGCAACGCCCGGCACGAAAGGGCGCCATCCGGCGCTTGTCGTGATCCACGAATGGTGGGGCTTGAACGACTGGGTGCGCGAACAGGCGCGCGACTATGCCGACCATGGCTACGTCGCGCTGGCGGTGGACCTCTATCGCGGCAAGAGCGCCACAACCCCCGACGAAGCCCACGAGCTGATGCGTGGCCTGCCCCAGGATCGCGCGGTGCGCGATATGGACGCCGCGTTTCACTATCTTGCCGCGCGTGACGACGTCAAGCCGGACAAGATCGGCTCGATCGGCTGGTGCATGGGCGGAGGGCTTTCGCTGCAGCTCGCCATTCATGAGCCAAAGCTCGCCGCGTGCGTGGTGAATTACGGCGCCATGCCCACCGATGCTGCCGACATTGCGAAGATTCCGGCGCCGGTGCTCGGCAATTTTGGCGCGCTGGACCGCGGCATCTCGCCCGATGCGGTGCACGCGTTCGAGGCGGCGATGAAAGCCGCGGGCAAGACGATTGACGTGAAGATCTACGACGGCGCCGGCCACGGCTTCGAGAATTCCACGAACAAGGACGCCTACCGGCCCGACGCCACCAAGGACGCCCAGGCGCGCATCCTGGCCTTCCTTGATAAGACGCTGAAGTAGCGCGACACCCGCCGCGCTAGAGGTGGGGGAATTTAGTCTGGCAGTTGTTGCCGAACGTGAACGAATTGATGGTGAAGCCCGGCGCCGTCGGGACCAGCGTCACGGTATGGCTGCCGAACTCGGTATTGGCCACCAGGTAGTACATCCGCGAAGCGTTCACGTCGATGTAAGAGTGCCCCGCCGCATCGAGCTTCACGTCCACGCCCTGGTTCGCCGCCGTCAGGTCTTTCCCGTCTTGCAGGATATAAAGCTTCGAGGGCGCGCCCCTCGTCACGTTCATCACCGAATACAATTCGCGCGCGTGATAGCGCATCTCCAGGCGGTCCGCCCGCGGGCCCGGCGCCTGCGGCTTGCCGCGATAGATCATTCCGTTCTGATCTGTTTCCCACGGGCCGGAGAGGATCGCATGGCCGTCCGCCACGCTACCCGGCACCTTGTAGTGAACCGTCTTGCCCGGCTGGTAGCCTTCCGCATTCGACAGCGCTCCGCGCTTGTACCAGGGGCCGACGTACATCTCCCCGGTAGAAATGCCGCAGCTTGCGGCAAAAGCGTCTTCGTTCGGTGCAACTTTTTCCGCGGCGGAGAATTTCAGTTCCGGATGAGCCTCCACCAGCAGCGCGCGGATGGCGCGCTCAAAATCGCCGTCGGCGCCTTCGCCGTCGCGGTGAAAGCGGGCCAAGCCGTTTGCATCGATCAGAAACCGGCTGGGCCATGAATCATTCTTGTAGGATTTCCAGATGGTGAACCAGTGGTCGGCAACGACGGGGTACGGCAGTCCGAAGCGCTTCACCGCTTCGCGAACGTTGTCCACCGAATAGGCCACATCAAATTCAGGCGCATGCACCCCGACGATCTCGAATCCGTCCTTGTGATAGCGCTCGTACCATTTCTTGTTCTGCTCGAACGTCCGCAGGCAGTTGATGCAGGTGTATTCCCAGAAATCAATCAGCACCACTTTCCCGTGCAAATCCGCCAGGGTCAGCGGCGGCGAATTGATCCACGTTGTCCCGGAAACGTCCGCGCCCGGCTTCGGGAAATCCGGCGCGGGCACGCGAAGCGGCGTCAGCGCGCCACCTTCGGTGATCTGCCCTTTGGCCGTGAGCACGCAGCCCACAATCACCAGCAACCCCGCAAGAATCAAAAACAGCTTCCGCACGATTTCTTTCCTCATGGTGGGTTGGATGCAACAGCTCACCCATTAGATACAAAATGCGGCAGAGCAGATTGGGCGGTGCAGGCCTCAGGCCAGCTCGTGCCCCGCAAAGAAGTACGCAATTTCAAAGGCGGCGGTTTGCGGCGCGTCCGAGCCGTGCGTGCAGTTGAACTGGATGCTGGTGCCAAGCGCCTTCCGGATCGTGCCCGCGGCGGCTTTGGCGGGGTCGGTGGCGCCCATCGTTTCGCGCCAGCGTGCGATCGCGCCCTCCGCTTCGAGCACCAGCACCACCATCTTGCCCGAGCTCATGAACTCCGCCAGCTCGCCGAAGAACGGCCTCTCGCGGTGCACGGCGTAGAAGCCTTCCGCTTCCGCCCGCGTCAGCCGCAGCGACTTGGCGGCCACAATCTGGAACTTCGCTTCGTGGATCCGCTTCAGAATTTCTCCGGTCAGATTCCGCCCGACTGCGTCCGGTTTGATGATTGCCAGCGTGCGCTCGATTGCCATGAATCCAGCCTCTCCTTCGGAACTTGATTTGCTATTTCCCTGCTGCTTTTCCAAGCGCGGCGGCGAGCGTGTGGCCGATTTCGGCCGGGCTCTTCACGCAGTGAATCCCCGCCGCTTCCATCGCCGCGTACTTTTCTTTCGCTGTGCCCTGGCCGCCGCTGATGATTGCGCCGGCGTGGCCCATGCGGCGTCCCGGCGGCGCCGTTTGCCCGGCGATGAAGCCGACCACCGGCTTTTTCACATGCGCATGGATGAACTCGGCAGCCGTCTCCTCGGCGTTGCCGCCAATTTCCCCGATCAACACGATGGCATGCGTTTCCGCGTCTTCGTGAAACAGGCGGACGGCGTCGAGAAAGCTCGTGCCGATAATCGGGTCGCCGCCGATCCCGATGCACGTGGATTGCCCGATGCCCAGCCGCGTGAGCTGGTCCACCGCTTCGTAGGTCAGCGTGCCGCTGCGGCTCACCACGCCGACGTTCCCCTGCTTGTGGATGCGCCCCGGCATGATACCGATCTTGCACTTGCCCGGCGAAATGATGCCGGGGCAATTCGGCCCGATCAGCCGCGTGCTGCCCCCGCGCAGCGCCGCCGCCACGCGAACCATGTCCAGCGTCGGAATGCCCTCGGTGATGCAGACCACCAGCGGCAAGGCCGCGTCCGCCGCTTCGAAAATCGCGTCCGCAGCATAGGGCGGCGGCACGAAAATCACCGAGGCGTTCGCGCCGGTTTCGCGCGCCGCCTGCGCCACCGTGTTGAACACCGGCGCGTCCAGGTGCTTTGTTCCACCCTTGCCCGGCGTCACGCCCGCCACCACTTTCGTACCGTATTCCAGCATCTGCCCGGCGTGAAAGCTTCCCTCGCGCCCCGTCAGCCCTTGCACAATCACGCGCGTCTGTTCGTTGACGAGAACGCTCATCGTGCGCCTCCCGCCAATCTCACCACTTTCTCCGCTCCATCCTTCATTCCTTCCGCCACCGTGAAGTTCAGCCCCGATTTCTTTAGGATTTCCTTGCCCTGCTCCACGTTCGTGCCTTCCAGCCGCACCACAACCGGCACGCGCACCTGCAGCTCGCGCGCCGCGTTCACCACGCCGGTTGCCAGCACGTCGCAGCGCAGGATGCCTCCGAATATGTTGACGAAGACCGCGCGCACCGCCGCGTCGCTCAGCAGGATCTTGAACGCGCTCTTCACCTGGTCCTCGGAAGCCCCGCCGCCCACGTCGAGGAAGTTTGCCGGGCTGCCGCCGGAAAGCTTGATGATATCCATCGTCGCCATGGCCAGCCCCGCGCCGTTCACCATGCAGGCCACGTTTCCATCAAGCTTGATGTAATTCAGTTTGTATTTCGAGGCTTCGACTTCCAGCGGCGTCTCCTCGTCCAGATCGCGCAGTTCGCGAAATTCCGGATGCCGCCCCAGCGCGTTGTCGTCGAGATTCATCTTTGCGTCCAGCGCCACCAGACGGCCGTCCCCGGTGACCACGCACGGGTTGATCTCGAGCAGCGACGCATCGGTCTCGAGAAACGCGCGATAGAGCGCCTGAAAAAACGGCACCGCCGCGCCGACGACCTCAGGCGGGAGTCCCACCCCGAAAGCAAGCTTGCGCACCTGGTAGGGCTCGAGCCCCACCGCCGGATGAATCGTCTCCCGCAGGATCGCTTCTGGATGCTCTTTGGCGACTTCTTCGATTTCCATGCCGCCTGAGGCGCTGGCCATAAAAACCGGCGCCGCCACCACGCGGTCCACCAGAATGCTCAAGTAGAGCTCGCGCTTGATGTCGAGCCCTTCTTCGATCAGCAGCCGCCGGACAATGCGCCCTTCCGGACCCGTCTGCGGCGTCACCAGCTTCATCCCCAGGATCTGCCCGGCAAGCTCCGCCGCCTGCTTCGGCGACTTCGCCAGCTTCACGCCCCCGGCTTTTCCGCGTCCCCCGGCGTGGATCTGCGCCTTCACCACGACCACGGGAGTTCCCAGCCGCTGCGCCACCGCCTCCGCGTCGGCCGCCTTGAAAACCACTTCGCCGCGCGGCGTCGGCACGCCGAATTTCGCCAGAATCGCTTTCGCCTGATACTCGTGAATCTTCATCGCCCATCCAATAGTGCTATTATTTGTGGCAATTCAAAACGAATCAGTTTACTCGGAACGCGGGACACGGGCAAGGCGGGACATGGCGCTCGAAATGAAGTCCGCTTGCGAAAAATGCGGCGTCGCGTTGGCTGCAGACGCGGTAGCCTTTCTCTGTTCTTACGAGTGCACGTTCTGCCCCGCCTGCGCTGCGCTCTTCAGCTGCATTTGCCCGAATTGCGGCGGCGAGCTCACCCGCCGCCCTCGCCGCCCATGATTGCCGAAGCGCTCAGGAAAATCGCCGCCGGGGCGGACCTCTCTCGCGGCGAGGCCGAAGCCGCGATGGAGCAGATCCTTTCCGGCCGCTCGAATGACGCCGAAATCGCCGCGCTCCTCGGCGCGCTGCGCGAAAAGGGCGAGACGGCGGACGAAATTGTCGGCTTCGCCGCCGCGATTCGCCGCCATGCCGCGCCGATCTTCGATCCGCGCCGCCCGCCGCAAGAGATGCTCGTCGACACCTGCGGCACGGGCGGGGATGCCAGCGGCACTTTCAACGTCTCGACCGCCGCCGCGTTCGTCGTCGCCGGCGCGGGCGTTCGCGTCGCGAAGCACGGCAACCGCTCCATCAGCTCGCGCTGCGGCTCGGCGGACGTTCTCGAAGTCCTCGGAATCGCCCTCGACGTTCCCCCCGCGCAGGTCGGCGCGGCCATCGAACAGGTCGGCATCGGATTCCTCTTTGCTCCCGCGGTGCACTCGGCCACGCGCTTTGCCATGGCCGCGCGCCGGCAGCTCGGCGGACGCACCGTCTTCAATCTGCTCGGCCCGTTGACGAATCCCGCCGGGGCCCAGGCGCAAGTGGTCGGCGTCTACGACGCCGCGCGCACCGAGATGCTGGCCCAGGCGCTCGGCGCGCTGGGCGTGCAGCGCGCCTTCGTGGTCCACGGCGCCGACGGCCTGGACGAAATCACCTTGAGCGGCGAAACATACATCTCCGAGCTGCGCGACCGCGTGGTGCGCAGCTACACCGTCACCCCCGAAGACTTCGGCTTGCCGCGCGCGCCGCGTGAGGCGGTCGCTGGGGGCGACGCGAAGGAAAATGCGGAGATCATCGTGCGCGTCCTCGCCGGCGAGCGAAGCCCGCGCCGCGATATCGTTCTGGCCAACTCCTCCGCTGCCTTTGTGGCCGTCGGCCGCGCCGCAGATTTCCTCGAGGGCGCGCACCTCGCCGCCGAGTCCATCGATTCCGGCGCAGCCCGGGCAAAACTCGACCAACTGCTGGCTTTCTCTCCGAAAAAAAGCTGACGAGCTCGTGACGCGGATGCTTCAATCGCCATCGCTTCTACAACGCGAGGAAGTTTTCCAGCAGGCGGAAGCCAACTTCGGTGAGCACCGATTCGGGATGGAACTGCACGCCTTCCACCTGCAGCTTCCGGTGGCGCAAACCCATGATCGTGCCGTCGGCGGTCTCGGCTGAAATTTCTAGCTCGCGCGGCAGCGACTTTCTTTCCACGATCAGCGAATGATAGCGCGTGGCGATGAAGCCCTGCGGCAGGTTGCGAAAGACGGTCTTGCCATCGTGCCGGATTTCGCTGGTCTTGCCGTGCATGATTTTCGGCGCGCGGATCACGCGCCCCCCGAACACCTCGCCGATCGCCTGGTGTCCCAGGCACACGCCGAGAATCGGCATCTTGCCCGCGAAGCGGCGGATCAACTCCACGCTGATGCCCGCTTCCTTCGGCGTGCACGGCCCCGGCGAAATCACGATGCGCTCCGGGGCCAGCTCCTCGATCTCCTCGAGCGTGATCTGATCGTTGCGCCGCACTTCGAGCGTTGCCCCCATCTGGCCGAGGTACTGCGCCAGGTTGTAGGTAAACGAATCGTAGTTGTCGATCAGTAGAATCATGCCGAACGGACCCCCGCGCTCACCGCACTGCGCGAATCACGGCGCACTCACATTTTGCCGCGATGCGCCGCTTCGAGCGCCGCCAAAACCGCCCGCGCTTTGTTCACCGTCTCCTGATATTCGCGTTCCGGCACCGAATCCGCCACCACGCCGCCTCCCGCTTGGATATACGCGCGCCCGCCCTTTGCCACCAGCGTGCGCAGCGCGATGCAGCAGTCGAGGTTGCCGGAAAAATCCAGGTACAGAATCGCCCCGCCGTAAATCCCGCGGCGGGTCGGTTCGAGTTCGTCGATGATCTCCATCGCGCGCACCTTGGGCGCTCCCGAAAGCGTTCCCGCCGGGAAGCACGCCGCCAGCGCGTCGAAACAATCCACCTCCGGCCGCAGCCGGCCGCGCAGGCTGCTGACGAGATGCATCACGTGCGAATATCGCTCGACGAACATCAGCTTCTCCACGCGCACCGAGCCGTATTCGCAAACGCGCCCTAGATCGTTCCGCCCCAGGTCCACCAGCATGATGTGCTCGGCGCGCTCCTTGGGGTCGGCAAGCAGCACCGTCTCGAAGGCGCGATCTTCCTTTTCATCGCGGCCGCGGGGCCGCGTCCCGGCGATCGGCCGGTAAAAGGCGTCGCGCCCCTGCACCTTCACCAGCATTTCCGGAGAGCTGCCCACGACGGCGACATCGCCCAGGCGCAGAAAATAAAGATACGGCGAAGGGTTGATGACGCGCAGCGCGCGATAAATCTCGAAAGGATCGGCATGCGTGCGCGCGGAAAAACGCTGGCTCGGCACCACCTGGAAAATGTCTCCTGCGCGGATATAGGCCTTCGCCTTGCGTACCGCCGCGAGATACGCGGCCTTGCTCATGTTCGAGGCGACGCGCAGCGGGCCGGCGACGCGCAGCGGGCCGGCAACACGCGCGGGCCGGCGCGGCGGCAGCGGTCGTTCGAGGGCGCGGCGCGTGGCGCGGATTTCGCGTGCGGCGCGGTCGTACTTGGCCCGCAAGCTGCCCGGCCCTTCGGTGAAGACGTTGCGGATAATCCACAGGCGGTGCTGCACGTGATCGAAAGCCAGAAGGCCGGGGTAGAACATCAGCACCGCATCATCGAGATGAAGATCGTCGCGCCCGCGCGCCGGGATGCGCTCGAACAACCGCACCAGATCGTAGGCAAAGTAGCCGATCGCGCCGCCAACGAGCGGCGGCAGCCCGGGCAGCCGCACCGGGCGATACCGCTGCATCATCCGCCGCAGCGCTTCGAGCGGGTCGTCTTCGAACTCCCGCCGCTTTCCTGCCGCTTCCACCACGCACGCCCGCCCGCGCGAGCGAAATACTTCGGCGGGATTTGCTCCCACAAAGGTATAGCGCGCGATCGTCTCGCCTCCTTCCACGCTTTCCAGCAGAAACGCGTAGCGCGCTTTTCCGGCGATGCGCAGATAGGCCCCGACCGGCGTGAGCAGGTCGGCAGTAAAATCCTCATAGACCGGGACGAGATTCCCCTGCCGGGCCAGCCGCTTAAACGTCTTGAAATCGGGGCGGATCATTTCGGCTGCTGTCCCTTCTCTTCCTTTGCGAGCGCCGCGAGCACCGCCCGCCGCATCGCCGGCTCCGGGGCGCGCTCTCCGGTCCAGATTTCCCATTGCGCGAAGCCTTGCGCCAGAAACATCTCGAGACCCGATACCGTTTCGATGCCGCGGCGCCGCGCGAGTTGCAAAAGATAAGTCTGCCGCGGGCGATAGATCAGATCGAAAACGAGCCGGCAGTTCAGCTCCTCTCGCCGGAGCGGAGACGCGCCGGCGTGCGGGTGCATCCCCACCGGCGTGGCGTTCACGATGGCATCGAAAAATTCACGGCGCAGGGACGCCCGGGCCACTGCCTCGCCTCCCGCGGCGCGCGCCAATTCCTTGGCGCGGGCCGGGCGCCTCGCGCATACGCAGACCACCGCGCCGCCCTGCACCAGCGCGAAAGCTACCGCACGCGCCGCCCCGCCCGCTCCGAAAATCAGCACGCGGCTGCCGGTGAGCGGCATGCGCCGCTCGAGCGCGCGCAGGACGCCGACGTAATCGGTGTTGTAGCCGTAGAGCCGGCCCCCGCCGCGCACGACCACCGTGTTGACGGCGCCAATTGCTTCCGCCAGCGGATCGCAGCCATCGAGGCGCGGCAAGATGCTCTGCTTGTGCGGCAGCGTGACGCTGAAGCCGGCGATGCCCAGCGGACGGACGGCGGCCAGGAAGTCGCGCAGATCGCGCACGGGAAACGGCAGGTAGACCGCGTTGATGCCGCGCGCCTGGAAACCCGCGTTGTGGAGCTGCGGCGACAGCGAATGGCTTACCGGGTCGCCGATCACGCCATAGACCCGCGTCCGTGCATTCACGCGCCCGGCGCGGTAAACCTGCTTCATCTCCTCGAGCGTCGCCTGCCCCGGCGCGGTCGCGTTTTCGACTGGCGCGTAGGCAAGCTCGCTCCCGGCCCGAAGCGCCAGCACCCGCGCCGGCGAAGCCGCTTCGCCCATGGGCACCGCCACAATGCGCCGCCGCCCGCGCGCCAAGCCAATCACTCGCACCGCGTCGGCCAGCGAATCGCATTGCGCCGCAATCTTGAAGGCATCGCCTCCCTCGCGCACCATTGCGTCCCGGATAGCCGTCAGCCGCGCCGGCGTTCCCTCGAAAAAGTGCCGGGAGATGAGGCGGCGCGCCGGGCCCAGAAGCGTATCCAGGATCTCCTTCGGGCAGCGCGACGCGCTTTCATATTCTAGATCGCACCACGCACAGCCGGAAGCGATGGCGCGCGACAACACCAGCAACTGCGAAGCGATGCTCCCGCGAAACCGTCCGCCGGCCGTGCGTCGCCGGCAGGTGGCGATCAGGGTAGCCCGCAACCGGCGCCCGGCAAGCCAGGCAAAGAAGCGCCCAGCCTCGCCATCGCTACGCAGCCAATCCAACCGCAGCTCGATCGTGCGGGTGTACCGCAGCGCGCGGCGGAGTTGCCCTGCCATGCCGCGGGAGTCCGCGGCAGCAACCACAGCGCAAATGCGATCCTTTGCAATCACAGCGTCTGCCGTCTACCTGTCCGAAAGGACAGGGCTTAGCGCTTCTACCACGCCGTATCAAGTGTGTAAAGCGGGCCGGGGCGCCGCCTTGACGCCTTCTCCTGCCTTTGTTACGGTCAAGTCGGGAATCTCCTGCCGGTCTTCCACCTGGGAGCCGGCCGTCTCGGCTAAAAGGAGCGGGGAAAATGCGTGCAAGAATTGTCGTCCTCCAATTGATGCTTGGTCTTGCCGCCACGGCGGCCTTTGCACAGGATCCGGCGCTGGCGCCACGGCAACCCGGCGTCACGGCCATTCCGGCTGATCTTTACTGCTCGGGAATGGTGACCACCGAGGCCGTCCCGCGCGAGACCTTTATCGTGTCCGGCGAAGAATCGAATTACAAAACCACCTTCCAGGAAGGCGACTTCGTCTACATCAACAAGGGCGCCAGCAGCGGCGTAAAGGTGGGAGATGTCTTCTCGGTGATGCGGCCGGTGGTGAACGACACCGGAGTCGTGTGGTTTGCCTGGCAGCACTCGCTGGCCCGCGCCATGGGACAGCAATGGGAGGACGAAGGGCGTCTGCGCGTTGTGGTGGCGCAGCCCAATGTCTCGATTGCCCAGGTGCTTGAATCGTGCGATGCCATGTATCGCGGCGACATTGTAGTGCCGTTTGTCGAACGCCCGTCCCCCCCGCTCAAGCCCGAAGACAAATTTGACCGCTTCGCCCCGCCCAGCGGCCAGAAGGTGGCGATGCTGGTCACCTCCAAGCGCTACCAGATGCAGTTGGGGCAGGACGACATCGTCTTCGTGAACCTCGGAAGCAGCCAGGGCGTCAAGGTGGGAGACTACTTCCGCATCTTCCGTTACCAGGGCAACCAGCGGGAAACCGTTTACCAGCAAACTCGATTGTCTTTCGCCGTCTATGGCTTCGGCAGTGTGCCGCTCAAATACAAATGGGATAGCGTGCCGCGCGAAGTGATCGGCGAAGGCATCGTGATCCGCGCCACTCCCAATGCATCCACCGTGCTGATCACCTTCACTCTGCGCGAGGCCTTTCTCGGAGACTATGTCGAGCTCGAATAGATTTCGCTAGACGGCGCGGCGCCGGCTCTCCGAGCCAAAATCCGCTTCGGAGAAAACGTCGGCGATCACAGCTTCGATGCGCGTGGCCGGGTCGCGCCAGGCCTCGCGCTCCATCCCGCCCTTTACGCACGTTTCCTCGAGAAAACGCTCCCCCGTCCAGCCATAACGGGCGGCCACCTGCGGGAGCAGCACGCCGCGCTTCTCTCCCCTGGTGACCACCAATCCGTGCTTTCCCGTCTCAATCTCTTCGGGCCGAATCGGCGTCAGCGGGGATAGAACGGAGATCTCGATTTCAATTTCACCGAGCTCGGCGACGCGCACGGGCTCGAAGCGGGGATCCTCCCGTGCCGCGCTCGTGGCGCAGTGCGCCACCACCCGCGCCAGGGCCTCGTCCGGCTCAAGCTGGCCCATGCACCCGCGCAAGCGGTCTCGCCGGTGGAGGGTTACGAACGCACCCGCGTGAACGCTGAGCATTCCCGGACCAGGGACCACGTCGAGCGGCCCGCGATTCTCCACCGCGAAAGTTACGGCTCGCCGCGCAAGATCGAGGAGGGCGCGGCGGTCTTCGTCCGAGAGTGGTCTAGGGAGTTGGGACATCTTGCGGCTTTTTCTTCTGCTCGAGGAGGGAGAGGCCGCTGCGCCGCTGCTTCACGCGAATATCCACCTGGCTCCAAAACACCAGGAAGTAATGCACCGCCGACGCCACCGCGCTCAACACCACCAGCCACAGCAGCAGCGTTCCCAGCGGCCGGAGCGCCGCATGCTTGCCCCCGAGCATCACCACGCACCCCGCCAGAACCTGCAATACCATTTTGGTCTTGCCGAGGGCGTTCGCGGGAATGATCAGGCCTTCTGCCGAAGCGATGTTGCGCAGACCCAGCACCGTGAACTCCCGCCCGATGATGATCACCACCATCCATGCCGGAACCAGCCCCATTTCCACCAGCGAGATAAACGCGGCGGAGATCAGCAGCTTGTCGGCGATCGGGTCGAGCAGAATTCCCAGCGTGGTCACCTCGCCCCGCTTGCGGGCGAAGTAACCGTCGGCGGCATCCGTCGTGGCCGCGGCCAGCAGGATCAACACGCCCCAAACTTCGAAATGAAACGGCAGGCCCCAGAACTCCAGATTGGGTTTGCCCGTCAGCAACACCACAACGAGGACCGGGACAAAGAAAATACGGAGAATCGTCAGGCTGTTCGGCAGATTCATTTCACTCTGAGCGAAGCTCAGCCCCCGAGCCAGCGCAGCGAAGACAAGCAACGCAATTCAATATAGTCCCGCACTCCCGCTGAGTCAACGCACAGTCAAAAATGAATCGGAACGAAACAGAACTCGGCCTTTCGGGCCCTCTGAAGGGCGCAACAAAAAGAAAATTCTGCGCGCTTCTTAGTAACTTAAAGTGAACAATACATCTTTAAGTCTGTGCAAAATCGCGGGTTGCCCCTCGCCTCATCGGAAAGGCCCAATAGAACAGCTGGTTCGACGATTGCCAGTCGTAACGTGCTTAATCTAAGCTAGTTACAAGAAGGACAAGAAAGCCTTCTGGAAAACACCCAGAGCCTGAAGCCTTGAAGCACTCCTCGAGATTTGCACAAGGATTTCCACAAGGATAGCCCCGAAAGCCAAGAAATAATGAGGAATTTGGCATCGCGCGCGGCCCCGCGGACGCCGCCCTATGTCGCGAAAACGAAGCCGGACGGTTAGGCGCGCCCTGGACCGCTCAAGAGCCGCGCGGGAAAGAGAACGATAGCGC
>Ga0073928_10008239_pt1 | contig 13161 bp, 10 predicted proteins | sample PaiPotPPA55metaG_FD_76969 | JGI IMG/M metagenome (GOLD analysis project Ga0073928, IMG submission 76969) | Iron sulfur acid spring bacterial and archeal communities from Banff, Canada, to study Microbial Dark Matter (Phase II) - Paint Pots PPA... ...
AAGATACCCACTGTGTGGTCCTCCGCTAGGTTATTAAAATACCAATCCTTGTGACCAGCGCGAATCGTGTGCGGGGAAAGACTTCGGCCTAATCTTCACGTGTACGCGGATCACCGTCGAGTCAGCCCGCTTGGTTGCACAGACACCCCCGACACCTTCTTCGCCACGTCTCCTGACACGAATCAACATCGCGGGTCCTGTGGTAGCTGCGTAGTTACGAACGGCGGCGGCGCCGGGCGCGGGTAAAAGCCCAGGCAAGAATGGCCCCACCTGCTGTTGTGGTCCAGGTGGCCGGCTCCGGTACGGAGTTGAACGTCAGTTGCACGATGTTGTCCGAATATTGGAAAGTTCCCGTCGGCGATCCAAGCGGTCCGACGACACTTGCGATACCACCGCCCGGAGCACTGTACGTTTCGACGTCCCATTCGCCGCTGATTCCAACGAAGTTTGTGATAGACAAATCCAGCAGGAGGGGGCCAACAAGCGGATTGTATAAGAATGGCGTCGTGAAGACGATATTTGTACCGAATGCGCATGGGGTGGTTCCGACAGCAGCACACCCAGGGGCGACCACCGTGATGTTGCTGCTGGAAAACACATGCGTGACATCCGGTCCGACATTGTTTGCGAACGTGGCGCTCATCAGCGGATGTCCGGTCGAATTCGGATAATTGGGGCTGGTAGATAGAGAGACGCTTATGTTACCGACGGTAACGTCGACCGGCCCCGTGCCGGGTTCTGCACGGAAGGAAAACCCAGTGATGTCGATCGGCCCCGTCAGCGAGCTGAATTGCCCGCTACCAACGTCTATCTGAACCTCAAAGGAACCATTGTTCGCTGTAAGCGGGCCGGAGTTGTCGTTTCCGACCACACTTGCCTGCGCGCTGGGGACGACGATGGTTGCCCCGAAGGCGTGCGCCGCGAAACAACACAGCAACAAAATCAGGACCGCAAATGTATGCTTGAATGCCATGTGAAAATCCTCCCAATGAAGAGATGCGATATCGCGGGCCAAACGGGGTCATGACCCCGACTGATGAGGTTTGACGCAATTAAGTTATAGGAGTAATGGAACTGCTACTGCGAGTCTGGGAGCGCTGGGCCTGCCAGTTCCCGCCGGAGCCAAGCTCGGGCCACGCTCCAATCGCGCTTCACGGTCTTGGCCGAAATACTCAACACTTGCGCCGTTTCTTCCACGGTCAAACCGCCGAAGTACCGAAGCTCGACGATTTGCGACTGCCGGGGGTCCAGTTTTGCAAGGCGTTCCAACGCTCGATCCAGTTCCTCCCAACGGTGACTTTCGGACGGATGGAACCCTGCCATGTCCTCATCCAGCGGTACGCGCTCCTGATCCTTGCCGCCACGCTTGTCGCGCTGTCTCCCGCGCGCATAGTCGACCAGGATCTGTCGCATCAGGTGGGCCGCGATTCCTATGAATCTGCCACGATCCTCCCAATTCGCCTGTTGCTGGGGAATCAACCGAAGATAGACCTCGTGAACCAGCGCGGTCGCTTGCAGGGTGTGGCCGCTGCGCTCTTCGCGCAGATAGTGGTGGGCCAGTTGCCGCAACTCGTTGTATACCGCTGCTATGAGCGGGTCGGTTGCGGACCCGGGCTGGCGCAAGCCCGCCAGGCGGCGTTGAGTTCCCTCCGGCATGTGGATATGATCCACACGATTTTACCGCAATACGATAAAATGCTCTGCTGATCGGGCACATGACTCAGGAGAATTGGGCAAGAATCACCGGCCTCTTCGGCGAAGCACTGGATCTGACGCCAGACGAGCGCCAGGCGTTCCTGCAGCGCTTGAGCACCGAGGATGCCGCTACGGCGGACGAGCTCGCCTCGCTGCTCGAGCAGCATGATCGGCCAGGAGAGTTTCTGCCCTCGCTCCCCCCGCCGGGGCCCCCCATCCACGATCTCTCGGGCCGGACTGTGGGCGCCTATCGTCTGATTCGGCTCTTGGGCAGCGGGGGAATGGGGGCGGTCTATCTGGCTGAGCGTACCGACGGAGCTTTTTCCAAAGAGGTGGCTATCAAGTTACTTTGCACTCCGTTTTTGCATGCTCTCACTCGACTGCAGCACGAGCGCGAAGTTCTTGCCAAGCTCGATCATCCCAATATCGCGCGCCTGCTCGATGGCGGCTCGACGCCGGAGGGTCTGCCGTACCTTGTAATGGAGTACGTCGACGGAACGCCGATCGACCGCTATTGCCGGGAACGAGGACTTCCACTCGATGACCGCATCGGCCTGCTGCTGCAGATATGTGGCGGCATCGCGCACGCGCATCGAAACCTGATCATTCATCGCGACATTAAGCCCGAGAATATCCTTGTGACTTCCGATGGAATCGTAAAGTTAATTGATTTCGGCATCGCCAAGTTGCTGGATGATGCCCTGAATGTGACGTTACAGCGGCCCGCCACGCCGGCTTATTCCAGTCCGGAGCAATTGCGCGGCGACCCTGTAACCACGGCGTCGGATGTCTATTCTCTGGGCGTGCTGGCATATGCATTATTCACAGACAGCTCTCCGTACCCGTTGCGCTCCGGCCGCCTGGACGAGGTCTTGCAGGCGGTGTTGAATGCCGAGCCGTTGCGGCCCAGTCTAATTCCCGGGCTCGCGGCGCAAACAGTACGCAAGCTGCGTGGCGACCTCGACAATATTCTGATGATGGCCATCGCCCGGGACTCTGAGCACCGCTATCCCACCGTGCAGCAGTTCGCCGATGACCTGGAGCATTATCGCAAGGGCTTTCCGGTTCGCGCCCGGCCCGATACGCTCGGCTACCGGCTGCTGAAATTCGTCGGCCGCTACCGAATCGCTTCCGCGTTCGCCGCACTAGCCATGCTTTTCCTGATAGTAGGAATTGCGGTAACGGCCTGGCAGGCGCGAGTCGCGCAGCGGCGGTTTGAGGATCTTCGCCAGTTCGCGCATTCGGTGGTGTTCGACGTAAACGACTCGCTGTCCTCGATTCCCGGCACCATTACGGTTCAAGAGCATGTTGTCGAGACGGCCCTACGATACCTGGACCGCTTGAGCCAGGACAACGTTCGGGACAACGGCTTGCGCGAGGAGGTTGCGGCTGCGTACATCCGCATCGGAAAGGTACAGGGCGGCGCGTTTGCGCCGAATCTGGGCGACTCGCGGGGAGCCGTCGCAAGTTTCAGTAAAGCCATCTCCGCCATCGGAACGTCCCCTGCTACGCCCGGCCTCCAGCGACTCCTCATCGAAGCGCACATCAATATCGCTAATCTAGCAGTAGATCCCATCCTGGCCGTACCCGATTTCGCTACGGTGCTTAGCGCCGGCGAGCGGCAATTGGCTTTGCGCGCCGATGACATCCAGACCCTCCGGCTGATGGCGGATGCATGCCACGCGCTGGCTACCATCGGACACTTGACGGACCGAGTAACCGACGAGGAGCAGATGAGCCTGCGCGAACTCAATTACCGCCGGCGCGTTCTTGATCTCGCTCCCAACAGTTGGCGAGACGAACTGAATCTCACTAAGTCCATGGTGCAACGTGCTCTTGCCATGCAGCAAAAGGCGGACTACGAAAGTTCAGTGGCAGAACTGCGCCGCGCAGGCGTATTGCTTCACACGGCGCTCCAAGATAATCCGGGCAATCAATTACTGATTCGCGAGTTGGCGGACGAACATTCCCGGGCCGGCTCCGTTTTGCGGCTAATGGGACGGCTTGTGGAATCGGAAGCAGAATTGAACGAGGCCGTAGGTCTGCTGGAACCGATAGTGATTGCTGATCCGCACAATAGCCAATATCGTGGCGATCTGGCATATGCCTGGTTTCGGTTGGCAGAGACATTGCGGATGAAAGGCGAGTTGGCGCGGGCTTTGGAGCTACATCAAAAAGCGCTCGCGGTGCGGCGGGAACGAGCAGCCCTCGACACCGGGATGCCGTTTATTCGTTGGGATTTGAGCCAGAGCCTGAATGCGGTCGCCGAGTCATTCCTGACGAGCTCGCCAGCGCGCGCTCAAGACGCGGCAGCGTTGTTTAAGGAAGCCCGGAAGGTTAGCGAAGAAACCCTGCGTATAGCTCCCAGCTTCAATGAGCTGCGCAAGCAGTTGGCCAAAGCCGACGAAGGATTGGCGCGCGTCGCTTTGCTTGGTGGCACAGACTCTACATCAAACGCCCGGCGCCTCCTGGAGGAAAGCCTACGCACGTGGCAGGACGTCCAATCTCGCGCATCAGGAGACTTCGAGGATGCCGATCAGCCGTTGCGGGTGCAAGGCTTACTGGCATCACTTTCGTCTGCTCACTAATCCGCCAGCAGTTGATAGACCGCCGCGTCAGCGGGAAACTCGAATTCAAAGCCGTCGGCCAGCTCATGCGTGCTCTTCTTCAACAACCGCGATGCCGCGCGGCGCGATCACCGCGATCATGAAAAGTGTCGTCGTGTGTTTCAACTCCTCGGAGGTTGCTGAAAAAGTCTCTCACAGGTCGGAGACATGTGCCACTATGCGTTTGAGAAATGAGCGGGAAGCCCGGCGTATAATGTCCCGTATTGGAGCAACTATGCCTTCTCATGGACTCAACAGGCGCGCTTTCCTGCAAGGAACCGCCGCTGCCGCCGCCTTTGCCTCTACACGACCCGCCGGCGCGGCCGACGCCACCGAACTGAAACCCCTCCAGGCGGAAATCGAGAAACGTCACGACCAAGCCGTGCGCCTGCTGCAGGAGTGGATTCATCAGCCCTCAATCGCGGCCGAAAATCGCGGCATGACGGAAGGCTGCGACCTACAGATGCAGCTCCTTCGAGATGCCGGATTCAACCAGGTGACGAAGGTCCCCACGGCCGGCCATCCCGGAGTCTTCGCCACGCTCGACGCCGGAGCGCCGCGAACCTACGGGATTTACTTCATGTACGACGTCAAGCAGGTGGATCCCTCCGAATGGTCGTCGCCGCCGTGGGATGCCGCGCTGGTCGACAAGCCCGGACTCGGGAAGGTCCTGATCGGCCGTGGCGCGGTGAACACTAAAGGTCCGCAGCTAGCATTCATCGCCGCGCTCCAGGCATTCAAAGCCGCCGGGCGCAGGCTGCCGGTCAACCTGGTCTTCGTCGCGGAAGGAGAAGAGGAGATCGGATCGCCGCACTTCCCCCAGATCGTTCAGAAGCCGGATGTGCTGGCCGCGTTGCGCAAATGCAATGGCGTGTTCATGCCGATGGCTACGCAGGCGCTGGACGGCACGGTGTCCATCAATCTGGGCGCCAAAGGCGTGGTCGAGCTGGAGCTGGTCTCGAGCGGCGAGAAATGGGGACGCGGTCCAAAGCGCGATGTTCATTCCAGCAACGAAGCGCGCATCGACAGTCCGGCATGGCATTTGATACAGGCGTTGGCGACATTGGTTGGTCCCGACGGCCACACTCCGGCCATTGAGCACTTCGCGGACAAGGCGCGGCCACTCACGCCGTCCGAGAAAGCTTTGATCCGCGACGCGGCGAAACGCCAGAGCGAGGCGGTAGCCAAACAAGAGCTGGGCGTCACGCATTGGGTGCACGATGTAGATTGGCTGGAAGCGCTGGAACTGCTGGTGTCGCGACCGACTGTGAACATCGAAGGCCTCGTGGGCGGCTATACCGGACCCGGCGGTAAGACCATCCTGCCGCATCGCGCGGTCGCGAAGATCGACATGCGACTGGTGCCCGACATGACCGCCGAGGGTACGCTCGCTTTGCTAAAGGCGCATCTTGCCAAGCACGGATTCGGCGATATCGAAGTGAACATGACCGGCGGCTACGATCCGACCAGTACGCCCGCCGACGCTGCCATCATCCGCGCCGCGCAGGCCGTTTACAAACGCAATGGCATCGATCCGATGCTGTGGCCGCGACTGGCAGGCTCCTGGCCGGGATACGTATTCACCGGTGATCCGCTGCGTCTGCCTGCCGGCCACTTCGGGCTGGGCCACGGCAACGGAGCGCACGCGCCGGACGAGTATTACGTGATCGAATCCAAAAATCCGAAGATTCAGGGGCTTGACGGCGCTATTCGATCTCAAGTGGAATATCTATATGAATTGGCTGTGGTGAGCTAGAACCATTTATTAGAGTGACTTCACATGGGATCTATGGTGGTTCCCAGCTCGGGAGAACGCCCGGCCCAGGTGAACTGGTGGCTGCTCGCACTGCTATCCGCTTCCTGCTGCATCAACTACATTGACCGCGGCAATCTCTCGGTGGCAGCGCCGCAATTGTCGCGGGAACTCTCGCTCGGCCCGGAAAAGCTGGGCCTGTTGCTCTCCGCGTTCTTCTGGACCTACGCTTCATTCCAGATTATCGCCGGCTGGCTGGTGGACCGTTTTGACGTGTACTGGGTTTTCGGGATTGGTTTTTTCCTGTGGTCCGCCGCAACCGCGGTAACGGGACTGGCCGGAAGTTTCGCGATGCTGTTTGGCCTGCGGCTGGTGCTGGGCATGGGTGAATCGATCGCATATCCCGCCTATTCCAGGATCATCGCGGGCGAGGTCCCTGAGCGCCGGCGAGGACTGGCTAATGCTCTGGTCGGCGCAGGATCGCAAGCCGGCCCGGCGCTGGGCACGCTGGTTGGCGGGCTAATCGTCGCGCATTACGGGTGGCGACCGTTGTTTCTAATCCTGGGATTCGGGGCCATGTTATGGCTTCCGCCGTGGTTCGTGTCGAGCGCTCACCGACCGAAGCGCGCACCTGGACTTCCGCCGCGGCAGGCCGGGCCGGGCATGCTCGAGATCATCCGCCGCCGGTTGTTTTGGGGAACCGTTATAGGATTATTCTGCTTAGATTACGCTTTATACTTCCTGATCACCTGGCTGCCTTCCTACCTGGTGACTGTGCGGCATTACTCCCTCAGCCGGATGGCAGTCATCGGCTCGGTTCCGTTTATCAGCCTGGCCATCGGATCGTTGTTAGGGGGTTGGGCTTCGGACCGGTGGATTGCAGCCGGCTCGACGCCGACGCGCGTGCGGCGCACCTTCGCCATAGTGGGCCAGTTGATGTGTACGTTGCTGGTGCCGGCAGCTATGGTCGAGAGCCCCGTGATCTCGATCGCGCTGATGATGGTAGCTTGTCTTTCGCTGGGGCTGTTCCTGTCAAATGTTTGGGCTATCACCCAGACCCTGGCGGGGCCCGTTGCGGCCGGCCGCTGGACAGGCTTTCAGAATGCGCTGGGCAACTTGGCGGGTGTGGTGGCGCCTGCTCTCACCGGCTGGATCGTGGGAAAAACCGATTCGTTCTTTCTCGCGTTTGTCGCGGTGGGAGTAGTGCTGATCCTCGGCGTCCTCGCGTATGTCTTCTTGGTCACGGATGTGTCACCAGTTACCTGGAAGAGCGAGACTGTAAAACCGTCCATCGCTGGCGCGGCGCGAACGTAAAGCCGCCGCCGGTTAAGGCGCCAAATAGGCCTCCAGTTGTGATAAACTTCCAGCCCAATGACGCGCAGCCTGGCTGCTGCGGAATAAACATCGTCATTAGGAGGCCATGTGCAACGCCTATTCGCATCGAATCCCGTTGGTTCCCTCTGCGCAGTGCTGGCGATGCTGATCGCCGTATCAGTTTCAACCTTGCAAGCACAGAACAATCAATTCGGCACAATCAAAGGCACGGTGAGCGATCCCTCGGGCGCGCCAATTCCGGGCGCCACCGTTACGTTGTCCAGCTCCGCCTTGGTAGTCCCGCAAACGATCGCATCGGACGCGAGCGGCAACTACCATTTCGAGCAGTTGCCGACCGGCGTGTACAGAGTCACGGCAGCGGCCGCCGGATTCCAGCAATACGCGCGCGAGAACATTCAGATCAGCGCCGGCTTTTCCGCAGACGTGGATATGCAAATGACCGTCGGATCGCAAAACGAAGTGGTTACTGTATCGGCCGAGAGCCCGGTGGTTGACACTACTTCCACCACTATCTCCACCAGTGTCGGCGCACGAACGGTGGCCGATGAGATCCCGGCCACTCGCACCATGCAAGAGATGGTTTCGATCGCTCCGGGAGTCATGCCCACAGCCGCACCCGATCTGGGCGGTGGCAACATCGCCAGCTTTGTTCTTTCAGCCTACGGCATCACCGGGCAGTCAACCGCTTTGATCGACGGTATCAACACTCGCAAAAGCAACAACAACTCCGAAGGCGATTACGATTTCACCGGCCTGGAAGAAATGCAGATTGTGCCCATCGGCGGCGATGCCCAGACTTCCCTGCCCGGCGTATTTCTGAACGCCATCGTGAAGTCCGGCGGAAATGCGTACCACGGCCGAGCGGAGGCCAACTACGAGAATCAGAATCTGGAAGGCAACAACCTGACACCGCTGCTTCGTTCGCAGGGCAACACCGCGCCGAACCTGATTCTCGACGCCTTAGATGCCAGCGCCAACGTCGGCGGACCGATCATCAAAAATCGATGGTGGTTCTTCGGCGGAGGGCACGTGAATGATAGCCATCGCACTGCGCTCGGCTACCTGGTAGACGGAAAGCCGGGCTCGGCGTATGGGCGTTTGACGAACGGTACGATTAAGAGCACCTACCAGCTTTCGCCCAAATATCGGTTCATCGGATTCTTCACCCAGGAAGGCGAATACTTCCCCGTTCACTTTGGAAGCTCTACCGTTCCCCAGCTCAGCACGAGGGACTTTACCGAACCGGTGCAGGAATACAAGGGCGAAATTCAAGCCACGCCGAATCCGCATCTGGTACTCGACTTCTTCGCAGGACACCATTTGTATCAGGCGGATTATGTCGCCCAGCCCGATCCGCTGGGCATTCCGAGCATGGCCGACTTAACGACGGGACTCACCAACGGACCGAATCTCGGGCAGGATCACCGCGCGCGCCGATCCACGCAGATCACCGGGTCGGGCTCCTACATTCCGTCCGGCTCCTTCCTCGGCTACCACGAGCTGAAGTTCGGCTCTACCTGGATGTTCATGTGGACGGGCACGAATGAGCCCGACGGCATTCACGGCAACTATCAGCTCCTATTTCAGACCGCGGGCGGCGTTCCCGGTACAGCCGCTCAGATCCGCTTCTTCAACTATCCGATTGTGTCCAATCGAGAGAACCTCGACGAAGGCGGTTTCTTCTTGCAGGATACCTGGAAGATCGCCAAGCACCTCACGATCAATATCGGTTTACGCTTCGATGATTTTGCTACGTCGATACCAGCCCAGAACAAACCCGCCGGCACTTTTGGTCCACCATGGGTCACGCCGACCAGCGGCGATCCGAATATCTTCACTGGCGGCGCACAGAGCTTTTCCCGCATCGATACCGGCACGTGGCGGAATGTGGCTCCCCGGGCCGGGTTCGTATGGGACATGTTCGGCAACGGCAAGACGGTTCTCAAATTCGGCTTCGGCCGATACAATTGGACGCCGGGAGACGACTTCGGCTCGCCGCTCAACCTCAACACTACCGCTGTCTCGACTTATAAGTGGTCCAGCACTTGTACGGAGGCCGTGGCGCTCACCGGCAAGTGCGATTATGTCCCGGGGTCGGTGAATCTGAATCCGAATGGGTCGGCCTTTCAGTCGGTTCTCGGAGGAAGCAACGGTGCGGTCGTTAAACTTTCCAACACGGTGATCAATCCCCATCTGTCCGAGGAGTACTCGAACATATATCAGTTCTTTCTCGAGCGCGAACTCGGTCCGGGACTTTCGGCGCGCGTGGGCTACACCTACGTCAACAACCGCAACAACTGGGTTCAGATTCAGAACCTGATTCCGTTCAGTGCTTGGGATATTCCGCACCTAGTCAACGATGGCGGCCCCACTGCGCCATCCTGCCTGCCGAGCGCTACTGTCAAGTGCAGCACCACGAGCCCGGCACTCACGATCTATGACGTGGATCCTGCCTACACAGGGGCCAAGTATTCACAGACCCAATATGTCAACAGAAACGGAAACGCCGACCACTACGGCACCATCGAGGCAACCGTCACCAAGCGGCCCGGCTCTGGAAGATGGACCGTGGTCGCAAGCTATACCGCTACCAGAGATCATCAGTGGTTGAGCGGCGCCAATAATCTTGGACTGAATGGCAATAACAACCTTTCGCCCGTCTTTACGACTCCCAACCAGTTGTTCTTCCCGCTGGATACTACCTGGGCCTGGCAAGGCCGTCTGACCGGGAACTACAAACTCCCCTGGAAATTCGATGTCTCGGCGACCTACAACCTGTACAACGGACTTTACGGGCAGCGCACGGAGACTTACGTTTTACCGAATGCTGGGGCCGTCACCATTCCTGTGGAACGATATGGCGCCGAGACCGGTCCGATTCGCGCGCTCCTGAACCTGCGCATCGCACGCAACTTCCAAACTGAGAGGTTCGGCTTGTTCCGGCCGAATGTCGAGCTTCTTAACGCCTTGAACTCGGCGGCGCCCTGGGCTATCACGTACACCGCGGGGCCGCGTTTTGGATACTATAATTCGACAGACACACCCCGCATCGCGCGCATCGGTCTTGTGTATGAGTTCTAAGTTTTTCATCTTGTCGGCATTGCCGATCGTTTTGGCGATGCCCGTGCGTTCGCAGACCGGGACAACCTCCGGCGACTTCGTGGTCGAGCCGCCCACGCTTATCTCACTCGGCTTCGAGTGGAAGATCGCGGGCGACGACAACCGCAACGCTCACGTCGACGCGACCTATCGGAAAAAGGGCGAGCAGCAATGGCGCAAGGCTCTTCCACTGATGCGTTTGCAACGTGAGGAAATCGGCGTCGCGCCTGGTCCCGGCGCCGAGGGAGGAGGCGCAGCCCGCTTCCCCCTTTTCAAATACACGGCTGCGAATATGTTCTCCGGAATCTCGATCCCGATACTGAGTACGAATGCCGCTTCGTCCTCGCCGATCCTGACGGCGTCACCGGAGCCGCCGAGAAAACTGCGACCGTGCGCACCCGCAAGGAGCCTCAGCCGGCCGAAGGTGGTCACGTCTATCACGTTTATCCGATTGGATGGGAAGGGCCCAAACAAGAGCCCGCCTTCACCGGCTTGATGGCGGCTTACTACATGGGAGCGGCGCATTACGACTACGAGAATGCCTTCCCGCCGCGCGTCCAGCCGGGCGATGTGATCCTGGTGCACAAAGGATTGTATGTGGGCGATCGTTTTCATTACATGAACGGCGCACCGCGACCAGGTTACCTCGCTCTCGCTAACTTGTTCGACGGCACTTACTATCTCACCCAGAGCGGCACGCGTGACAAGCCTATCGTCATTAAAGGCGCAGGTGACGGAGAGGCGGTGTTCGACGGCGACGGCGCTCAGACGCTGTTCAATCTGATGGGCGGGAACTACAACTATTTCGAAGACATCACGATTCGTAATACCAACGTGGCGTTTCTACTGGGGATAAAGAATATCGCCGGTTCGAGCGGCTTCACACTGAAGCACTGCCGCCTTTACGATGTCGGGCGCGCCGTGCAGGCCGACTGGTCGGGATCGAAAAACTTCTACATCGCCGACAATGTTCTTATCGGCCGCCACGATCCTGACAAAATGATGGGCTGGATCGGGCCGCTATGGGCCAAGTATCCCGGCTTCCCGGAGCTCCTCAAATCCGAATACGCGATCAAGGTCTATGGCCAGGGCCACGTCGTCGCATATAACTACGTTGCGAACTGGCACGACGGCATCGATATCGCCACCTACGGAACACCCGACGGCGCGCCCAATGATGTATCCGACCACGTTCCGCTCGCCATCGATTTCTACAACAACGACATTCACAATATGGGAGACAACTGCTTCGAAACCGACGGCGGAGCGCGCAACATCCGCGTCTTCAAGAACCGCTGCTTCAACTCGGCGTCCGGAGCCTTGAGCGTTCAGCCCATGTTCGGCCGCCCGGTCTACTTCTACCAGAATCTGGTCTACAACGCGCCCACCGGATCGTTGAAATACATCGAGGGCTCGGCAGGCATATTGACTTACAACAACACCATCATCGGCGAAGGCCGTGCGGGTCCGGCGTCAAACGAATATTTCCGTAATAATCTGATCCTGGCGCAGGGGGCTTTCGACCCGGTGTTCGCCATTACCACTTACACTAATTACACGAATTCCGATTACAACGGCTTCCGTCCGAACCCCAGCGTCGCGCACTCGTTTGAATGGAACTCGCCGCCGCTCGATATCTCGGCCGATTTCAAGAACAAAGTGGTCAGTCGGAATTTCAAGACATTGAAAGAATTTCGCGAAGCTACCGGCCAGGAGCAGCATAGCGTGGTGCTGGACTACGATACTTTCGTGCACGTGACCATGCCCGATATGTCCGATCCGCAGCGTGTCTATAGCGCCGAGCATTTCGACTTCCGTCTCAAGCCCGGCTCAGCCGCGGTTGATGCCGGAACGGTACTTCCGAACATCACCGACGATTTCACCGGTCGCGCGCCCGACCTCGGCGCCTATGAACTGGACCGCCCGATTCCGCACTACGGGCCTCGCTAAGCCGTGGCGAACGCACTTGCGCGCACTCTTGCGAACGCCACGAAGGCTACGCCGGGCGCGCAGCCGCCTGCGGGTTCATCGACGCCATGCGCGCCTGCATCTCGCGCGTCAAGTGCGGCACAATGCCAACCATCCGCTCGATCAGCATAAGCTGGGCGCGATGATGCATCTCGTGCTCCTTCACGCCCAGAATCATCTCAAAGCGCGTCCTTGAAGCCGGCTGCATTCCCGGTGGCATTGAGACCCGCTCACCCAGGAAATCATCGGACAGGCCGTCGATCCAGCTCGCGAGCTTCTCGCCTTCCTCCCGCAGAAAAGCAATGATCTGCGCTTTGTTGCGTGTGGCCTTTTCCTCGGCCATGATCTTCTGCATGAAGCCGGGGAAATCGAAGCCTTCCAGCGTCTTGCGCCGCTCCACGGCGTGAATCTGCTGCGACATTCTCGGGCTCAGGCCGATGTGCACCAGCGTCTGCGCCACCGTCCGAACCTCCGGCGCGGGGCTGAAACCGTAGTGTTGCTCGCCGATCTCCTCAGCAATAGTGATCGTATTTTTCCGGACCGTGCGGAAACTGCCGGCCAGATCTTTAGCACCGTAATAATTCGGCTCTGCGCAGGAATTCGTGGGACGTGCCGGAATTGCTGAGTTTGGGCTAAACTCGCAGTTTGCCGACGGATAACGAGTTCACGAGGATCTTGGATTGGCCGGGGTACCGGGTCTATCAA
>Ga0073928_10008241_pt1 | contig 13159 bp, 20 predicted proteins | sample PaiPotPPA55metaG_FD_76969 | JGI IMG/M metagenome (GOLD analysis project Ga0073928, IMG submission 76969) | Iron sulfur acid spring bacterial and archeal communities from Banff, Canada, to study Microbial Dark Matter (Phase II) - Paint Pots PPA... ...
AGATGTAGAGGAACGAAAGCCGATCACTTTCAGCAGCGCACCAAAACCAAATCGTTAGTTTCACCGTGAACTTCGGAAACGTACCGAAGGGACCGTACAGAGAATTTCCAATTTTCTTACGGAGCGGGGAAGGGTGTGGGCAAGCCGGACATACTTCACTTTAATCAGCGAAGTAGTTTTGAAACTCAACAGAGTTCCTCATTACCGGACGGAAACTTGCCCACATAACATATTCGGAGGGGAGCAATGGGAGAAGAAAAACTTTGGTATTGCAAGTCGTGTGAGACGGAATTCGATCCATACGCCGATGACGTGAAGATTATTCGGGAAGGGAGCCATAAATCTTTGATTGAGGTAGACGGTCGAGCCCATTCCCTTACGCTGACAACTTGGAAGCAAATTCAAAGACGGCGAGATCTTAGCAACCACGCTTTGGATACCAATTCCCCAAATCTCTATGCCGAGTTGCCGCCAGAGGCGTCAGATGGGGATAAATCAGGAGTAGAGGAAAGTTAAATGTCGGTAAAGCCGTTATTCAAGGATTTCAAGTTAGAGCATGACGTTTTGGCAGATCGTTTCATTTTGGAATATCAAACTGTGAATGATTTCGGAAAAGAAACCGGAAACAAATCGCATTTAGAGGCGTCCTCTCTAGAGGATTTAATCCAGCGCGTGATCCAAAGCCATTCAGAAGCGGCAGCAGGATTTGAACGGCTTAAGCATAAACAGACGAAATTTACAGAAACGGTAACACAGAAAAAGGAGGCCTCAGATGGCCGAGAATAAAACAGCACCAGAAATGACGGATGAGCAGCATATTGATTTTGAAAGAGGAAGGTTTAATAGCCTCGTATTTCTCCGACGAAATCCAGATTACATTTTGAATCAGCGGAATGCTACGTTGATGGCCGCGGAGCTAAAAAAGAGAAATCTAGTTTGGAGTAGCGAGAATCTTCAGGAGATTTGGAACACCGTTGACCGTGGGATTTTTGACACCGAAGACACTCGGCCGGCGGCAAAGGAACTGCCCGCACCCGTCGTTGAAGTTGTAGAACAGGAGCAATTCCCCTGGGGAACTAGGTTAGAGGGTAATGATGGAAAGAATCGAGTCGCCAAAATGACCGGGCCGGAACTCTCAAAGTACTTGGCCGATCGTCGTTATGGAGATGAGTTCAGGTCACAAATTGACGCTCTGAAAATGACTAGAAGGGATCTAAAAGGAGATTTTTAATGAACCCCGAAGTAAATACAGCAGTAAGAAGGGCCGCAGTTGAAGAGGCATTTTGGCGTTTTTTCACCGTCTTTAGATTGCAGGTTGCGGACTGCACCGCGAATCAGAATTTTTTAGAGGCAGCCTTAGAAGAACAATCGCTTCCGATTTCTTTTGAGAATTTGACTACGGTTTGGGAATCGCTTACGGCGGAACAAAAGTCCGCGTACGCAAGACCTTTGACGGGCGAAGTCAAACCTCGCCGGCCGGCAGCCCCCGTAACCGTAGTCAAAACGGACGATATTTTGGAAAAAATGGGCGTCCTTCCGGAAGAATGGACGGTGCTGAAGTTACGGAAATCTGAACGAGACGAATATAAAGAGCTTCTTAAAAAATACGGTCAAGAGGCGATTAACGATCGCTTACAAGGGAGATCCTAATGGGACTCGGAATAGATCCAGAGATTTTAAAGGCAGCAGAACAGAAGTTGGGTGAGTTCATCGCTCAAGAACCGGAATTTTATAACACAAAGGAAAACTGCAAGGCGCTACAGAAATATTTGTGGACCGAACAGATTCCAATAGAACAGTGGATTCACGTCAACATTTGGGCCGCTGCGTATTGGAACTGCAAACGACAGGGTTTGTTGACGCCTATCCCAGCGCCGAAGTCGAAGGCAGAGCTTGAGGCAGAATACGAAGCCCGCGATCGGCGCGATGGCGGTTCGTTAGGTAATCAGATTCAAGCGGGTAATACTGAGGCCGAAAATACCAGGAAGATTGTTGATAGGGCTCAAAATCTGCGCAAACAGTTGGAAGAGAACACGAATAAGAAAATTGCGGATGCAGTGACAATTCAAGAGATAGATGCAAATCCTCACAAGTACATCCCGGATTTCAAAGTGGACCAACCCGCTGAGGTTTTGAAGCCCCTTCGTTCTTCTGTTTTGAAAGAGTGGATGAAAAGACGCCAGCAATTTCTCACAAAGCAGGCCATCGATAGCGATGCAAGGAAACAATAATGACGCCAACTAGGAAACGCGAGATCCAGGCTTACCTCACCGGCAGGATCCCATTAGAGTTTAGAGGTGAGAAAATTGAACCTCCAGCGGATTTGGAAATTAAAAGTTGGATCATAAGTGCACCTCCAGAGTTGCTCCACAATATCAGCAGGGGTCCGAACGGTGACGCCTTTAGAACCGCAACCAAAGCGGCATTAACTCGAATTGTGGCTAAAGAGATGGAAGGGAAGCCCGTTCCAAACGGACGCGTAGCCAGTGCCTTTATGGGCTTCGACAAAAAAGAAGTGTCGGTTGGTGTTCAGCCGATTGATCCCGATAAAAAATAAATTTGAGATTCCGTCTCGTTACCTGATCGTTTCAGGACGGAAAAGGGGCGGCTGCGTTTCTTTTAGAGAGGATTACGCAGTCGTCACAATTTTCTTACGGTGTTGTTGCAGTAATCCCACGTAAGTCCTGAATGAAATTTCTATAGAGTTTCGTCAAGCAGTGGGCGCAGTAGAAAGGTAGTGACATGTCAAAAGTAAATCTAAACGCCGTGGGCAACGCTCACGATAGGTTGGAACAGCACAAGGCCAAGCCTGAGATGGGATCAAATAACCGTCAGAAGGGAAGCCAGAGAAGCGCCGCGGGAAGCGGTATTCCAGCGGGGTTTCATCCCGCACCGAAAGCCAAGTTGTCCGGAGTTCAGAAAAAGGCTCAGGGCTATAACACCCGCTCCGAATCAGGTAACGCCGAGAAAACCGGAGGCGGAAATGGCTAAAGAAAAAGTTCGGGAAGCCGTTGAAATTCCCAATGCCGCGAAGAGCGCGATTGCAAAACAATGCGGTCATGGCAAAGCTCTTAGCGACAACAGCCCCCATTCAAATAGCGGCGACTCTAATAGCGCAACGGATGATACCGGATGTAAGAAGTAAATGATTTTTGCCGAAAGCTATCCTTGATTAACGGACGCATTTCGGCAAAAGGGGCGAGGGAGAATTGGCATAACTCCGCTCGCCCAACATTTTGAGTAAGTAGCCGCGAACGAGTCTCAGCATCGCGGCAATAGGGCGGCTCTTTGGAGTCGCCTTCTTTTTTAGGAGTTTTGATATGGCTAACTTTTCTGTAAGTAGTCGAGTGAAAGATCCGGCGACGGGCTGGACGGGTACAGTTGTCAACTACAGTTCCCTGACAACCGCTCAGACGCAAGCAATGGCTCTTTGGCAATCCGTTCCGCCAGGATTCCCCTCGAATTACGATCAGGAATTAATTTGTGTGCAGTGGGACATTCCGGATGGCTCAGGAACTAAACTTCCAGGCTCCGTTTTTGTAGCCAATTCTTCAGTTGCCGCTATTTAAAAATCCACATATTGAACAGTTTTCTGCCCTAGGCGGTTCGACCGTCGCAGAAAAAATAGGCGGCGTTGTTCATATAGGTCAACGCCGTCTCACTTTTTTAACATCTCAGTTTATTTTGGAGGATTTCGTGTCCCACCCAGTAAATTATGTTGAGAATAGTCAAGAATTCCAATCAGCAATCTCTAGGTGTTGTCATGGGGTTTTCCGCCCGGATTATTGCGCGGCCGATAAGCCGAATCCCGTGTGCTCCGTTTGCACTCTGCCCAGATTTGACAAACGCATTTCCTATGCACAGCTAAAAATAGTGAATGCCGAAATTCCCATTGAGGAAGAGCATTTGACCGTTGTTCAGTCTCCAATAATTGAAGACGAAGAGGATCAAACAGAGGACGATTTGAAAGAGTTGGGCGAATCTGAAAACCCAGTGGAAGCAACGTTTGATGAAGTCGAGGCAGATTAAATATGCAGGATATTGCTTACGAGCCCAAGTCAGTTTTTACAATTGGCCGAAGTCTCGCTAGATTGTGCCGCTATGCTGGAAACGCCCCATTATTTTATTCAGTTTTTCAGCATAGTTTGGTGGTGTCCCTTCTTTCCCCGCCCTCAATTCGCCTGCATTCTTTGCTCCATGATGCCAGCGAAAGTTTCACCAATGACCAAGTAAGTTTGTACAAACGTGAGGGTTTCAGGGCTCAGGAGCAAGAAATAACCGAAAGGATTTATCAAGATAACGGTTTAACTCTGATTACCCCTGAAGAACATCTGTTGGTAAAAATTGCGGACAAAAGGGCGCTGTGCGGAGAGGTGTGGTGCGGGGCTGGAGAATACAGACTGCAAGAACAGTTTCCAGAACGAGATCAAGAGGCCGAAGAATTGACCGCTAAGTTTCTCCGAGATTGGCAGCCGCGGCGTCTCACAGAAACAGATCAGGCCGGGTTCGAGTTTGAAAAATTGTTTCACGAATACAAAGGGAGTCTATGAATCATCATGCTTTAGCAGTTGTCGCCGTTGGTTTGCTACTCAATATTTTCGTTTGGTTGGACCTGCATCGGCGGGCCAAGATTTCAGAGAAGGTGTTGAGAGATGAGATGAAAAGGTCAAATCGCAGTTTGTTTTTCGAGGTGCTCAATAAAGTCCACGACGATCAGGACTCGGCAGATACACGCCATCGCGCCTGGAACCGGGATGTAACAGGCTACATAAGAAAGCAATATCGGCACATGGATGAAGCCGTGGAGCGGTTGGACGATGATTTGCAGAACCATATAAACGGAACAGCAAAGGAGCAATAAAAATGAGTTTTCAAATCCAAGGTTGCGCGGGCGTGAAGGGCGCAGCGGTTACATTATCGGGCGCGGCGGCCGCAATTGTCATATCTGATTTAAATGGGAATTTTCTTTTCCCCAACTTGGCTGCGGGCTCATATGTAATCACTCCCGTCCTGGCATCCTATTCTTTTACACCCGCGAGCCGATCGGTTGTGGTTACAAATTCAAATGTGAACGGTATCAACTTCAAAGCCGCGACAAGTTCCGCGGCAACGGTTGTGATTGACTCTCGCACGGATCCAAACACGACCGTGGATGTTCAAGCCACGCAATTTTACACAGTGCCCCAAACAGATAGCCGATTGGACGGGCAGCCCGTGGATTCGAGAGCGAGTGTACCCGCGGATTCGCGAGTGTCAGTACCATCCAATAGTCGGAATGAGGTTGGTGAATGAAATGTTGGAACACGGGTCAGTTATGTATTTCAACGCCCCCAAACTTAGAATTTTGGCCGACGACGGACAAGAATTCAAATTGGAGTGGGTGTTTAAGAATTATCCTGAAGAGCACTGCCGCCTTTTAAGCCATCACTGTGGAATCCAAAAAGGAGAACCTTTAACTTTTTCAAAAGACGGCGAAAAAATAGTGGATGTTAGATTTGATAACTTGGCGGACGCCGACCCCGCTCAAGAAGAGGTATCCAAAATAGTTAAAATCATAACGGATTCTACCGCTTTTGCCCAACGGGTTTGCGGTTGTTGGATTCATGTTGGTGGATTGGATGTTGTTAATGAGAACGGACAGGCGGAAAATTGGTACGGCTCGTTTGAAGTCGGAATGGTTTTAACCCACCAAATCCGTATAGGCTCCAATAGAAACGTCACCGCAACCAACATTCGCATTCTTAGCAATCACGATCAAGTAGGAGAGTAAATTGCCACAAGATCCGGAAATACGTCGTCAAATTGGTTTGAGGAATAAAGCTAACCAAGTCGGTTTGTTTAATCCTGAACGAGATAAGAGTAAGGGCGGCCGCAAGACGGCTCAAATCCATCGCAGACGCGGTACAGGAGTTTTCAATCCTCGCATGGGCGCGTTCGGTCTTCATAAGCAGTGGCATATAAATCGGGGAGTGGAGAATCCCAAGTGCGAGTTTTGCATGGCGGGCATCAGTGATTTTTCAGAAGTGAAGTAATGACTTTTGGCAGGCTACGGCTGAGCTGAAACGGGGGCGCGGCTCCTTCTACCGTCTTCAAAGGGGTCGCGCCGCCCTGTGATTTTCAGCCCGTTTTTCCCTCCTATTTACGGGCCGAATGGGGTGCGATACTCGGATGTTGCACCCCTGTTTTTCCCCTAGTTGCTCCGATCGGATGAACCTCAATCAAATCAATAAGATAAAAATCATTCGGTAATACGAACATCCTTTACAGAGGGACTCGTTCTTCCTCTGAATCAAACGGGCAACCCCGTTTACATTCGAGGTGTGTATGGCTTCAAGAAAAAGTGCAAACCCCGTTTCATCCCAGTCGGTAACGGCTGTACCCCTACCCCGCTTAGCTCCACGATTGCTCCGCATCACAGATGCCGCTGACTACCTAAGTTGTACGTTCGGATTTATGGAAACGCTTATGCGTGAGAAAACAGTCCCCGTGGTTGTGCTCGGAAAGCGCCACTTGTTTGATGTGCGGGATTTGGACGCGTATGTTGAACGAATGAAAGAAGAGAATACGGCGGCCTAATCGCCAAAGGCTTCGTTAATCTTGCCGCGGACTTTCTCTGAATCGCTGATACCCAGGTACAGTGTAGTTGTCTCAAGCGATTTATGACCCAAATAGTGTTGGATCGTGCGAATTGGGATTCCAGCACTCTCCCATCTTGTCGCGCAGGTCTTGCGTAGGCGATGCAAATAAACGTGCTCGCAGACAGGATCCGTGGCGCATGTAACCTCGACCAATTTCTTCGAATTATATTTCCCCTTCGTAACAGTCGTCTTGCATTGACCGCAGTTAATTCCGGCACGCAAAGCAATCCTCTTCAGCTTCCGCAAAAAGTGGTTGTCCGGCACTCCAACTTCATTCACAAAGATCCATCGTGCTGTCGGCATCGTCTTACGACGCGCCTTCAAAGATACGACAAGGCTATCGGGAAGCGGGATTGTGCGCGACTCATGGTTCTTAACCGTGAATCCGACATCCGGTTTGCTGCGAACCGTGTAAGTCTTTTTGTCGAAGTTGGTGTCCGCCCACGAAGCAAACGTAACTTCTTTATCGCGGCAAGCAGTTCCCAAAAAGAAGCTGTAACGAATCTTTTCCTCTTCATCCATCTCAGCGATCAGTTTTTTAATGTCCCCTTCCGAGTACGGAACGGCCGCTTCGGTTTCCACAACTGGCATCTCATCTTTGGGCAGTCGAGCTTCGATACCATTTTTCTTCAGCAGAAAATTTACGATATTAATGCGGGTATCGATGGTCTTGCCGGCGAAGCCCTTCTTGGTAAGGAAGTCTTTGTACTTGCGAAGAACATCCACGTTGATCTCATCCAAAAACTTAACCTTCCCCAAACTCTCGACGAATTCATTCAGCGTCAGACGATATTGTTCCCGAGTCTTGCGCGCCTTGCCTTTTTTCTGTTCCAGGTAGGTCGCGACGACGGATTTGATCGGCAGGCGATTGCGGTTGATCTGACTGTTCAAATCGGCGACGGCCAGCCCTTTGGCTTGTGCCTCGTAGAGTTTCTCCTTTTCGTCTGCTTCGATTCGGGCTTCCGCAAAAGTTTCGGAAAGGAGGGTACGACGGACTTGACGGCCATTTATTACGGGGCGAACAAAGAAGGGTCCGGTGATACCGCTGGTGCGGAGCCCTCGGCCTTCCTTGATTCGCTCAGCCTTCCACTCCCCGGCCTGGTTCTTGGTCCTTTTATATATGGTCAGCATCGGTTGTTGACCTCCTTAAATCCGATGCCCCATAGTACCACGTAGTACAACGATTGTAAATAGTGCGTTTTTATTGATGTTTTTGCTTATGGCGGAGAGGGGGGGATTCGAACCCCCGATCCCGGTTTTGCCAGGATAACTGCTTAGCAGGCAGCCCTGTTCGGCCACTCCAGCACCTCTCCGCAGCTTTCGGAGGCGTTCAGTTTACTTTAGTTGCGAGCGATTATCCATTAGGCGTCGAAGGGCGCTCTTTTCGCAGGTACGCGGTGAAATGGTGGAAACCGATACGCGAAATCTGGGGGTCTCGTTGGCAAGCTATGGATGCGATGTTTCTTCTACGGGCGCCGCTGGGATAGAGGAACTCTTGCCGTTGTCCGCACGGTGCGTCAGCCGGCTAAGCTTGAAGAACGCACTGGCAGCATGGTGCACGGCCAGTGAAGTTTCAATGCCGCAGGTACAACCCGGACATTCGCGGCGAACCATGGCCTGGCACTGGCGAACGTACGCCTCCGACGCCAGGATGGTTTCGAGTTTGTCCCGCAGAATATTTCCCACCGGCTTCAGCGGGTAGCAGCCAGTCTGCACATCGCCATTCGATAACACGAACACCTGAGTATAACCGAGAACGCAGGGCGGCTCCTGAAGCGGTTCTTTGTTGTAATACTTCGTTATGTAGTCCACTTCATAAGCAGGGCGTTTCAGGGTATCGCGCACGAACTTCGTTATTTGAGGCACATCACCCGGCTCCGGCCACAGGGAAGCCATATCAGCATCGTTGAGGAAGGAGAGGCTTTGGCTGAGGATATTGGTTTCGATGTGAGCTCCCGCCTCGCGAGCCACCTGGTTGAGCGCTTCAAGCTCTTGGGCGGACATGCGATTGAGGGTGACGGAGATGGCAACCTGTTTGCCCCGAAGCAACTTGATGCCTTCGATGCCCAGATCAAAATAGCCGCGAATCCCGCGAATCTGGTCATTCGTCTCTCTCAGGCCATCAATGGACACGGCGACATTCGTGATCGGGGACTCGTTAATCTCCTTGTGAAGCTTCTTGATCAGCAGTCCATTGGTCTGAACGATGATGCACTTAAAGGAAGAAGTGTCCGCCTTCTCCAGGATGTGAAAAAAATCTTTCCTCAGCAGCGGCTCGCCTCCGGTAAATCGCAGCGAACGGATGCCGGCGGCGCCCATCTCGTTTAGAAGTTCGATGGCGCGATCGGTGCTGATTCCGTCGTGCCATCGTGACTTCCAGTAATCGCAGCTAATGCACCGGGCCTGGCAATTTTCGGTTAACTTGACGTGCGCGGCCAACGGCCGAATGGTCGGGGGCAAAAATTTGGCGGATAGTTTGCTGCCCATCCATACGCGGGGCAGATAAGAAACGTGAAGGGACACCTGGTGGTTCTCCTCGTAAACACAGCACTACAGAAATGTGCGAACCGTGGGCCCAAAAACTGGCCCCTGACCCGGTGTTTGCATTTTGATTTCCCGGCTCAACCAATAACGTACACCCACGCCCGTTAGCATGCAATGTTCGCAGGGCTTTCCGAGAACGAGGACGCTAAACGACCTCTCGAAATTTGTTGCGATTAGAACACATCGCCGCGCTTTGTTTTCAGTGAGTTGCATCGTTTTCTAATCCATCATGTTGCGATTAGCCGGTGTCCTTCCGGCGGCATTTGACCTACGATTTTCAGAGAACGAGATATGGAAGGCGCAAGAGTGGGCAAGGCGAGCAGTCACCTACACCAAGAAGCATTCGGTAGTGCAAAAGTGGAACATCTGGTTCCAGTGAGAATCTGAGCGGTTCCGTAGGCGGTTCTTTTTTAGTGAGCTGCTTCCGAAGGCAATCGCTTCAACCAACGTCCCAGGCTCAAATTCGCACTTGAGTCTGGGACGTTTTTTTGTGGGCTGATTATTTGGGAGGCAAAAGATTCGCGGCGATTCCTTCCATTGGGGGGATATTTCGAATCGGGAAGGAACTTTCCCGACTGATGCTTTGCCCGGCCGGTCCTGCACCACTTCTGTTCTTCCATCCTAAGGGATGGAAGAACAGAAGAACTGGTATGCAGAGCCGCGGTTACATTTTTACCCCGAAGAAGGCCCGAGGAGGGTCGACCAGAACCGGTTGTGGGTCAGTTTGCGGTTACCGGCGCTAATCAGGCAAGCAGCCGGTTCCGTGCGCGAAGGACGTCGTCGCTATTTCTGAGAGGGAACTGCGCGGAAACGGACAAAGAGAAGCACGCCCATGGGGTGATCGCCATAAACGGAATCAAGGAACGCGGGCTTCGCGTAGAGCGTGTATTGCCCGCCCAGGGCGCTTGAGACGCGCGGAATGAAATTCCATTCGTGGTCGTAGCCGAAGGTATAGGCTTGCACCCGTGCGAGAAAGTGCTCTTGAAATCCCGGGGGAATAGGTCTTTCGCCGAGGAGCAATTCATTCGTGCGATCCACATTTTCAATCCGCGTCCAGGCGTAGTTGTGATGCGCGAACCGCACGGTGCTCTCGGCAAGATAGCTGTTGTAGATTTCCGCGTCCGGAATCGTGCGGTTGCGGCCCCAAAGCAGCATGCTGGCCCAATTGCCCCAGCCGTTCGCCCCAAGCGGCCGGTTGTAGGTGACGGAAGCCGTCATGCGCAGCTCATCTTCATTCGGGAAAAGCTGTTCGGGGCTGGCGAGCCGCGTAATCGAATACTGGCCGCTCCAGTTAGGCACGGGATTCAGCGTGAAACGCGCGGACCAAGAATCGATCGCGCCGGCGCCGATGGTCCAGCGATTCTCGTCCGGTTCGCGGCCGTGAAATCCGGAAACTTCGATGCGCGCAATTTTGTAGGCCAGGCCTAGAGTGACGACGTCATCGGCGATATGCGTGGAATCCTGCAAATGGTGGCCGAGCGGCGCGAGAGGGTCTTCGCTCGCGGCCACGCGGTGCGGGAAAGCCTCCGGGCCGATGGCGGGATCGCCCACGGGTGCCGCGTAAAAAGACAGCAGAGTGTTTTCCCCGAGCTTCCAGTCGTAAAGCAGCGCAATCTCCATGAAGAAATTGTGCGGGTGCTGGCCATCGACGATAGGCTTGCCGAACGCCGTTTCGCCGATCTGAAAAAGCTCGGGATACTGGCGGCCAGTGATTGTGGCCGGTTCGAGGCTGAACATCGCGCGCGCGGTGAGCGTTCCAGGCCCGAGCGAGCGCTGCGCCATGGGCATGAACCAGCTCGTCCCGAAAACTTTGTCGCCGCCGCGAAGGCCGGTTTGCTGCTGCGCGTTCACGAAGCCCACGCCGTGGAACATCAGCGTCCACGCGCCCTTTTGGGCCATCAGCATATCGTGGGGAGTCGAGTCGGGTTCCGCCGTCGTGCCTGCGGTTACGTGACTCACGATTTCTTCGATAAACGTCGTGGGCTGGCTCATATTCATGCCGTCCATCGCGCCCATGGATTGGCCGGAGCCGTGATGCATTCCCTGCATGCTGCTCGTTTCCGGCATAGCAGGGCTCTCCCTCCGTTCCGAGCAAGGGCAGAGTACGGGCGACTCACACGGCGGCTTCGGAGACCTGCCGGCGAAAGTGGGCAGAACTGCCAGACTGGCTGCGAGCAGAACCGAAAATCCGCGCTTAGAAATGGATGCTCCTGTCCGGGCCGATTGGCTTCGACCAAGCCTCGGGAAAAGCATAGCAGAAAAGCGGTGTCAGTTTGGTTTCGCGGGCAGATCCTGCACTGTAGCTGCGCGATCTTCGCGCGTGGCGCGAAGAACTCCGCTCTCGTCGGCATAGAAATTCGCGTAACCGAAATTCCCCGCGCGCGCCGTCAGTGCATAGCTTTTGACGTGGCCCTCGGTGTCGGGCCTCCCCTGAGTGTACTGAACGGTGTAATGCGCCGATTGCGCCGTCTCGGCGGCGAGGCGAACGCGGTCTCCGAGGGCTTCGAGCGATGACGGGAAATTTCCCTCGCTCGACTGATAGGTAGCCAGCGCCTCCTGAATTCCCGCGATCGCGTCGCGCGCGTGGGCTTCCGCATCCGGTTGCGTTCCCGAGATTTTCCACGGCAAGGCGAGCCAGGCGGTTGCGCCAAGAATTGCGAGGAAGATGCCCAGAAGGATTGCGACGCGAGCGGGAGAGATTTTTTTCTTTTGTGCACCGATGTTCGCGAATTCGCTGCCGTCGGGCGCGTTGGTCACGTCCGCTCCGCAGTACGGACAAACTGGACTCGCCTGATTGATCGCTTGCTCACACTCCGGGCAGGTGAACATTTCCAAGTTATATTAGCAGGTTCCAATGTGCCGAGCTGTGCCAGCGGAGCGGCCCGGGTTGCGCGGGCTATCTGCGTGGAAAGAATTTCGGCTCGCGCTGGTGTCTAATGTATGAAAGGATTTTGTTCCGAAGGAGACAGCCCATGCACAGACGCAATCTGAAGTGGCCCATCGCCGTGATTCTGTCGGCGGCTTTCCTGGCGTTTTTCCGCCAGGGAAGTTTGCAAACGGCCTTTGCCGCACCACGGCAAAAAGACGCAGGCACCGCATCGTCCGAACCCGCAGCTACAACCGAGAAAGACCAGGTGGATCTCAACGTCACCGTATATAACTCGAATGTGGCCCTGGTGCACGATGTCCGCCAGATTCGTCTGGCATCCGGCGTTTTTCCGTTGCGCTTCGAGGACGTAGCGGCCTCGATCAATCCCGCGACCGTGCATTTCCGCTCGCTCACCGATCCCACGAAGCTCGACGTGGTCGAGCAGAACTACGAATACGATTTGCTCGATCCGCAGAAACTATTGCAAAAATATGTCGGCCGCGAGGTCACGCTGGTGCGCGCGGAACGCGACGCCGGCTCAACGAAGTGGGTTGAGACAAAGGCGCTTCTGCTCTCCGACAACAACGGTCCGGTGTGGAAAATCGGCAATGAGATCGTCACGGGCTTGACCGCCGACTCTTATCGCTTTCCCGAACTTCCCGGAAATCTGTACAGTCGCCCCACGCTCCTTTGGACGCTCGAGAATCGCGGTGCCGCAGCTCAAAAAGTGGAAGCGTCCTATCTCACGAACAACATGAGTTGGAACGCAGATTACGTCCTGACTGTCGCGCGCGACGAAAAGACGAGCGATCTCGACGGCTGGGTCACGCTCACGAACAACAGCGGCGTGGCCTACTCGAACGCGAAACTTCAGCTTGTTGCCGGTCAGATCCATCAAGTCGTGCCGGCGTTCGCGCAAGCTGGGAATGGCGTGGCCAGAGCGGCGACAAAGGCCGCGCCGCAATTCGAACAGGAAGAATTCTCTGAATATCACCTGTACACGCTTGGGCGGCGCACTTCGATACAGAACAACGAATCCAAGCAAATCAGCCTGCTAACGGGAAGCAGTATTCCGGTAGAAAAATATCTCGTGGTCGAGGGCCAGCAA
>Ga0073928_10008243_pt1 | contig 13158 bp, 13 predicted proteins | sample PaiPotPPA55metaG_FD_76969 | JGI IMG/M metagenome (GOLD analysis project Ga0073928, IMG submission 76969) | Iron sulfur acid spring bacterial and archeal communities from Banff, Canada, to study Microbial Dark Matter (Phase II) - Paint Pots PPA... ...
AAGGTCCAATTTGGGTTGGCCTGCAAGACTTTCTGGTCAAGGGTCGCACCCTCAGTTGCAGGCCCTGCAACAGAGAACATCGGATTGCCGGCGACGTCGGTCGAACTGAAGCCGAGCGACCACACGCCCCCGTTCGCGCGCACATATTTCATATAACCATCGCTGCCAACGAATACACTTTCCTCAAGATTGGAAATCCAGTTCGCGCCGAAGATGCCAACACTTGACCTGCCGCCGAATGCAATACTGTTCCACGTTCTTGATAGCGTCAGTCCGCCTCCCAACCCCGGGAGCCTGACGTCCGTTTGAGTGATGTAGGTGTCCCCAGTGGCAAGATCGATTGGGGAGGCGCACCAAGTACATGACGGCTGTTCCGCTTTCGGCGCACAGGGAGGAATGTTCACGGTGCAATACACGGCAAAGTTGAAACTAGAGCAGTCATATGCCGTCGCAGGCAGAGGTGGTATACATGCTACGTTCCACTGTGAATATTCCTCGCAATTGACAGGGTGGGTGCAAATAATAGAACTTTGCCCATATGCTCCCGCGGTCCATGCACAAAAAGCGAAAGCAACAGCGATAAATATTCCTACCGTGGTTTTTGTTTTCACTTGCATTCCTCCATGATGTAGGCCGAGTTCAAAGTGCTTCGCGCGAGCTTCTACCGATCATCGATGATTACTCCGGGCCTTGCACAAAAAGCGACGCGCACAGTCCTTTCCAGAAAGCCGGACCACGCACGGGCACACTTTGGATTCTCGGGAAAGCGTAGGAGAGGCAAGATACTAGCGGTGAAATCTCTTTGCACACCCGTGCTTCCTCCCGATTCCTGGACCAATCCGCGCCAATGTATCCGTCAGCGACACAACTACGCTGGCGTGATCACCGCAGATCACATCCCAAACAACTGTTAAGTTTTCAAAGGGAAGAAACAGCAAGAAGGAAACAATCGACGGAATCTTAACTTCCGTCGCCCGTCCCAGGGTACTCGTATTCCCGCTTGCTAGTGGTTGCTGGACTCTAACCTCGACGACTGTGGATGTCAACAACAATCTCAAATTATTAGTCCCGATCACGTTTAATCGAGTGATATAAATCACCATTCGCGCTAACGACCGCCCTCTCAGTGGTATAACGCGTTGTCGAAGAACTTACGGTCTACTTATGAGACCTTAAGTGGTCAGTGAGGCATTCAGTTAGCAGATTGTTGTCCTTGCAGGAATTGTTCGATACTTCGGATTTCAACATCCAGGTGTTCTGACTCCGGGCCGAGAGGTTCCACTTCTCTCGCGCTTTTCAACGAATCTAGGGCCGAACGAAAATTACCTACATGAGCGTAAAGTGAGGCCAGCGCTTGATAGGGGAGGGCCAGGCTGTAATCGGCTGAATCAACAGTCAGAGTAAGTGCCTTTCGGAGAGCCGCCTCGCCAAGCGTGAATTCTTGTCGCTTTTCTTCTTGTGACTGAGCGATGTCCGTGAGACGTTCGTAGCAAAGCCCCTGATACAATAGAGGCCGGGGATCGTCTGGCAGGAGGACCGCAGCCTTCTGGTATCGCTGCAGGGCAACTCGGTAGTAGCCAGCTTTCTCCAAGTTGCTTGAGGCACCCGCCTCGCGGCCAAAAATGATGTTCCCCTCCCCAAGCATTACTGTTCGGTAGTTGGGATCAATCGTCGGAACATTCCCTGAAATCAGGATTTCGTGCGCGTGAACCATCGCCTCTTCTGACTTGCTGCGCAGTTGATCGCGCTCGCGGATTAGCGCACCCCGCTGATCAAGTGTTGTGCTCGCAACTTGCTGTGCCTCCATCTGCGCCAGGCCCTCGCACGCTTCGGCGAACCTACTGTATGCTCGGGCGTCCTCTGAGGCGAAGCCGGAAGGACTCCTGGATGCCAATTCGAAATATTTCGCGGCACTGGTGTATGCGTCCTTCCTCTGCCGCCAAGCCTCAGTTCCCAGTCCGTTTGTAGCTAATTGCGACGCCTTCGCAAGATAGCCATCTCCCAAAGCGGAATATACGTGCGTGAGAATGAGTTGCCTGTCGCCCGCAATTTTGCCTTGATTCTCAGTGCTCACTTGCAATGCACGGTTTAGGTGCAGCAATGCCTGGTCAGCGTCTGGCGGACTCAACCGAAGGCATGCCAGTCCGAGAAAGGTTAGCGCGGACGTGTTGTAGGGATTGGTCTCAACAGCTGCGGTCCACAGACTCAGGTCAGGGTGAGGACTGCCGTTCCACAGAGCGGTTTTGCCACACCAAACCTCGGTGCGGCGATGCGACCACCCTGCAAAACAAATGACGACCAGCGCGAACGCGCCTGATACCACTCTCTGACTGCGCGAAGAATGCGTATATGCACTGGCCAAGGAGAGTATGGCAAGGATGGCACCCACGCTAGGTACGAATAGATAGCGATCAGCCATCTGCGTGCTGGTGGGCACTAGATTGGAGACGGGGATTAAAGCAATGAAGTACCAGAATATCCCAAAGGCAATGAGTCGATGATTGCGATCCTGCGAGCCCGACAACCGCATTGCGGCCCAAATCAGCGTGACGACTAGCGTTGCCCCAAATAGACCGCTTACGCTGACATTTGGATAACTACTCCAACTGTAGGAAGCACTCATGAAGGCCGGGATAAATATCTTTGCCGCGTAGGCAAGCATCGCCTCACAGGTCATGTTCAGAGTCGGCAAGAGCGTCAGGCCACCCTTGATCGCCCCCACTTGCTCCTGCGCCCAAAAAGTCCAAGCCGCTCCGGCAGCGGATATCATGCTGAGAACGACGAACGGTGGTACCAGCGAGCGCGTGCCAGATGTGCGTCCTTCGCGAAACGCGGCTAGTGAGAGTTTGGATGGTGCAAACCCGAACATTGCCAGGAGGAATACCAGCGGCACGAATATCAACCAACCTCCATGCGTCGAGTTCCGTTCAAGCAATCTCCGAAAGATCAATGTCGAGGTAATTCCGGTCAGAAGAAAGACCGCCGTCAACATAAGGGTGCAGTTCAGAAGCGGTTCGTCATTCCGCTTAGACCAACGCCACTGTGTAATGCCAACATGCGGTGCGGAGCAGAACTCATATGCTACGAACAGAGCCGGCGTGACTACAGCCACCGGCTTTGATAGAACCGCGAGCAAGGCGAAAAAGATGGTGAGCCCATACCAAATTCTCCATCTGTTTGGGGTTTCGGAATTCCGCGCACGGAGCCAAGCAAGAAAAGATAGCAAGATAAACACCAGAGAAACTAAGTCTTTGCGGGCAGAAAGCCAGGCGACGACCTCGGTATGAACGGGATGAACGGCATAAAGAAGGGCGCCCAGCACCGCTAGCACCGCGGGAATACCAATTCTGACATACAAGGCAATGAGCAGCGACGCCCCCAGCAGCGCATAGAGCAATTGAGTAATGCGGAAAGGCAGTGCATCGAAAGGTCCGCCCTTGTCCGCCAGAGACCGATCGACGAGCCAGCTAGTTGTGGTAACCGGATGGAAATTCGCGAAGTACGGCTCGTCCCAAACCGATCCCAAGCGAGAGAACGGCGCAGGCACCCGGACGTAAGGACTATGAACGAGGTAGAAAGGGTCTTCGTAGTCGATGGGCGGAACCAGGATTGTCTGCGAGTAGATGATGACTGTGCACAAAGCGATGAGGAAGATGCCTACAATACTTATGTAGCGACGGTGTTCCCCTGGCCAATCTGGCCCCCTGTTGCTTTTGTTCTCCGGGTCCTCGCGAGGGTGAATTCGAGTCCGCGAACGCTCTGGGTGGTCACGACGATTCTTTCGCTTCATAACAAGAAACGGATTCTAAAAGTGGCCTAGGCCATGCGCAAGGGGTGTCCGGAAATGACACCAGTACGTCTGACTTCCCTAACCCCTGTGTCTCGACGAATTCGGGCATGATCATTGAACGATTTGCCGTTTTCAGCACTCAGCATTGCGATATCGGTTCGGTCAACACTCTGTTCTTTAAGCACGCGAGGGACCGCTTACTTTTTTAATACTGACAACTCGGGCCGACGGCGACAATTTCACTTTCTTTGGTGGCAAACGCGTCGGAAAGCGGCTTCGCCGCACTCTCTTTCCAGGGCTTGATGACTTTATCGAGACGCAGCATCACACTACCTCCACGCGGGGAACTTGCTGCTTCGCGGCGTCATAGCGCAGTTCCACGCCAGGAACGCTGAGAATCATGCCGACATCACCGCTCCGCTTCGCTTCAAAGAATTTTCGTCGCTGGTCAATAGCCGCTTCGACAATGGGGTCATCATATTTTGCGAACGGTATGTCGGGGCGGTTCGATTTGAAGAGGTATTGGTAAACATGGAAGCCTGGGCCAAAAGCTTTCAGCGCCGTCTGGGCGTTGAGCGGACGCCCACTTGGCCAACTCGGTAGGAGGCTTGCGCGCTCTACAAGGATTTCGATGGCCAGTTTGCGATAGACAGCGGCGCTGTTGCGAGCAATGTCGTAAAGGTTCTGCGAGGGCAGTCGTTGGAGCCTGGTCGTGGGTCGAGCATCGTTTCCATCCTTCGAGGAAAAGGCAATAGAAGGTTCGTGGCCGTTAAGGTGTTTAAATCAGACTGGATGTCAGATTTCCAGGAAGCCGCGACTGGATCAGAAGCGGCCAGCCAAAATCCTGTAAGCGAGACCGATCAGCGCGCTGTCGTCGAAGTCACGTTGCCCGATTTTACACATCCGTTTCCTGGTCAGCCGGTTCCGCTGGAACGGGCGTTTTTCACGCTACGTCCGTTAAGCTAGCTTCGTTTGACTTTCTCCTCTTTTTCGGTCGCATTACGTTGATTGCAACAGCATCGAGAGAAGTCTTGATGTGTGACGCGTAGTACTTCTCGATCATCTCGACGCTGGTGCGGCAGTTCTTTGCGATTTGGTAGATATCTGCACCCTCCATCAAACGCAGACAGATGTATGTATGCCTCAGGCTGTAGGCGGTGCGTGGCTGGCCTTCTCGGTCGAAGCGAAGCTTTTCCTCGTCGAGGATGGTTTTGAAAAGCTTACGCTGCCACTTGGGGAAAATCAGACCGGTAGGCTCTGGCGTGCGCCATTGTCCGTTCGGAACAGCAGTTGAGTCGGAGGTTCCTGTGGGCGCGTTCGCGCCATAAACGCGCGCCGGGCGGAGCCGGCTTCGAAGTCGCTTAAACGGCAACACCGCACCCGGCATACTTTTGCAGTATCCAACACCACGCTTTCCCCTGACCTCGATCTCCAGGATTGTCTTCTTCAAATCGTCGTCGTAAACGATCGTGACATCCCGGAACTGAAGTCGCCAGGCCTCGTCGGGCCGCAGTCCAGTGTTCACCGCGAAGAGGACGTAGTCGTGGAGCTGCTCCGCTTCCCATTTGAAGCCCCGTTTTTTTGGTTCTTGCGCACGCTTTCGTGTCGCTTTGTAGAATTGTTTGTATTCTTCTGGTGAGAACCATGCACGGTGCGAGATTTTGGGCGATTTCCGGTACGGTTCAGAAAAATCGGGAAGGCGGTCGAGCCATCCATGGCGCAGCGCCGTTTTTAAGGTCTGGCGGAGCGTCACGATTTCCTGATGCATCGTGCTGTGGCCTGGTGGCTTGCCATATCTCGTCAGTGCTTCTTGATATCTGTGAAGTCGGTATTCCTGGATCCTTCCAGAGGTGATCTCAGAGATGCCCAGGTTCCCGAAGAAAGGAACTAGGCGCCCTGTCGATCGCCAGTGCTGGCCTTCCACGTATCGCTTGTTTCGTTGTCCCTGCGTGATGATGTCGAACTCGCGGAGGTAGTGTTCAGATACGTCGCGAAAGGTCTTTTCGCTCTTGATCTCTCCGCCGCGGAGTTTTCCGCGCAGCTGTAGATACCAGTCCTCGGCGATTTCTTTGGCGTTGGAGAGGCTCTCTTCTTTCGTGCTGGTGCGGCGATTCTTGCCCGCGAAATAGCTTGAACACTGCCAGAGGCTGCTGTTCGGGCGCTTGTAGACGTGGACTTTACCGCCTAGGATCGTGTGGTGTTCGGTCATCTTCGTTCCTCGTGCGAAGTGGCGCGAGAACTCGAAAATGTGTAATGAGTGTGAAGCTACCGCCGCTTCGAAAAGATGTCAATAAAATTATTGTTTACAGCAACATGGCGTTGAATTATTAAGTCTCTAGGGATTCTGTGTCCCCTGGTCGAGTGTGGATAGCCAAGGTTTACGTGAGGACGGCCGCCTTCGGCCGTCCCGCAGAGCGCAGCGAGGCGTTTGCGGCGAATTGAGCTTCGGCTGGGAGATAGCATGTCGAGCTTTGCTCGACCCGACAGCCGAGGGCGGCTGTCGCCACATTAAAGAACGATTCTGCTTCGTCCAAGGCCGGCCGCACGGAACTTTCGGTTCACAATTGCGTATTAAATAGGTGAGGGCGGAACTATGTATTGCAACTACTGCGGAAAATTAATTCAGGACGATGCGGCTGTTTGCGCGTATTGCGGCGTGCGCGTAGGCGCTTCGCTGGCCAGGACCAAGCTCGTACGTCCGCGCCTGGGACGCAAGGTAGCGGGCGTTTGCCTCGGATTCTCGGAGTACTTCGATATCGATGTCACCGTAGTTCGCGTGGTGTGGCTGATCACCGCGATCATGACCTGCATTGGTTTCATTCCCTACATCATCGCGTGGATCGTGATGCCGGAAGAACCGCTGCTGCTTCCGGCGCCAGCTATCACGCACCAAGTGACGACTCCGTAACTCCGGTGGCCGGACGCCGGTAGCCGGACTTGTGATCTAATCCCCAGTATGCAGCGGCTTCCCTTTCAGCGCATCAAAAGCGGAGACGCCGAAATCGTTTACTGGTCGATTGGCGACGGTCCCCCAGTGATCCTGTTGCATCCCTTTCCTGTCAATCATGAATTCTGGCTGCCGGTGGCCGAGCGACTGGCCACGCGCTATCGCGTCGTGCTGCCTGATCTGCGCGGACATGGCGATTCCGGCGTCGGCGAAGGCCCCGCCACAATGGAGAAACATGCCGCCGACATCGCCCGCGTGATGGACGACGCCGAGATCGGTCGCGCTCCGTTGGTCGGGGTCTCGATTGGCGGCTACACACTTTTCGAGTTCTGGCGAAATCATCGAGGCCGGGTGGCTGCACTCGGGCTGTTTAATACGAAAGCGCCAGCCGATGGTCCACAGGCACGCGCCGGGCGTTTGCAAGCGGCGAACGATGTCCTTGAGCGTGGCGCCGAGCCCTTCTTTGAATCGATGGTTCCAAAAGTCCTGGCGAAAACCACGCGAGAGATGCGTCCCGACGTGGTCGATGGTACGCTGCGCATGATGCGCAAGATGTCGCCAGAGGGCGTCGCGCAAGTACAGCGCGGTATGGCCGCGCGGCCCGATTCCGTGGAAACGTTGAAGACGATCAATGTTCCTACGCTGCTGGTGACCGGAGACGAAGACGCTATGACCGGCGTGAACGAAGCCGAGCTAATGCGTCAGCACATCTCGGGCAGCCAATTGCGCGTGATTCCGAAAGCCGGACACTATTCCCCGTGGGAGCAACCGGAAGAGGCCTCCAGACTGCTCCGCCATTTTCTGGACGGACTCTAGGTAGGCTCTCCAAAGACGTGCGATCTGCAGACGTACCGGATCTGAACGAGCCGACCCGAAGGGTCGACCCGGAGCCGACCGGGAAGCGCCGCTCGTGCAAGCGTCACTTGGAAGGGAACGGCTCCAGAGGTTGCGCGAAGACTCACAATCCCTCGCATCGTCGGTGGAAGAGCGGCCCTTTCAGGGCCGCGCAAGGGGCGTGAAATGAAAGCGCTTCAGCGCCTGCGGTTCGCTTGCTCTACAATCGGGGCGCCATGAAAAACCTCGTCATCCTCGTTGCTTTCGCGGTGCTCCAAGTCAACGCTCACGGTCAGACCGTTGCTCAACGGCCGCGCATCTTGGGCATCGACCATGTAGCGTTCTACACCACCGCGCCTGACGGAGTAAGAAAAATGTACGGCGACATTTTAGGTTTAGCGTCTGCTGCCCCCGTCGAGCCCGGCGGCATCTTGCGCTACATGATGGACACGCAGTGGGTAGGCTACAGTCCTGCGCCTGATCCCAAGACCGCAGACCGCATGGACCACGTGGCCTTCTCCACCGATAACGTAACGGTCCTTCGCCAATATCTGATTGCACACGAAATCAAGGCTCCCGAGATTCAGGAACGGTCCGGCCATCGTTTCTTTATCGTCGAAGATCCGGAAGGACATCGCGTCGAGTTCGTGGAGCGGGGCAAAAGTGAAGCTGCGCGTTCCGCCGCTTCTGCCGTTTCTCGCCACATGATTCACGTGGGATTTCTGGTTCACCACCGCGACGCGGAGGACCACTTCTACCGCGGCATCCTCGGCTTTCGTCCCTACTGGCACGGCGGAATGAAAGACGGCGAGACCGATTGGGTGGCAATGCAGGTTCCTGATGGCACCGACTGGGTGGAATATATGCTGAATCAGCCGGAGCATCCCGATCTGCGATTAACCGGAGTGATGAATCACATTTCGCTTGGCGTTTCCGACATGAAAAAAGCGCAAGCCATTCTGGAATCGCATGGTTGGAAGCCGCACGGGGATGAGAAGGCCCAGTTGGGAAAAGACGGCAAGTGGCAGCTCAATGTTTACGATCCAGACTTAACGCGGGTGGAACTGATGGAGTTCAAGCCCGTGCAAAAGCCTTGTTGTTCAGACTTCACCGGGCCGCATCCGTCCGAGTGATGAGTGACGAGTGACGTGGAATCCGTCCTATGCCGCCAAGCTCATTGGAATCGAGACTCGGATATTAGTGCCTTCCGGGCCGGATTGCAGGCGAAAGTCGCCGCCAACTTCGCACACGCGTTCACGCATCCCGGCTAGTCCCACCCCGGCGACGCTGCCACGATTTCCGGCTCGTTCAAGAAGCTCCTTCGGCATCCCCCTGCCCTGATCGCTCACCTCAAGTACAACGTTGGCGTGGTTGGTTCGGAGAGAGACGTCCGCAGTGGCGCTCCCCGAATGCTTATGAATATTCGTGAGAGCCTCCTGAACCACGCGGAACAGCATGGTTTCCACCAGCGTCGGAAGTCGGCCTTGGCAGTCGCTCGTGAGCGTGACCCGGATTCCGCTGCGCTTGCCAAATTCCTCCACGAACCATTTCATGGCGGAGTTTAATCCGATCTCGTCTAAAAGAGGGGGATGGAGGAGATGCGACAGCGTGCGGCTTTCGGCGAGGCAGAGCTGAATGATATTTTGCAGATCGTCGGAGCGCTTCTTGTCGATAGCAGGCGTGTCAGCCACGAGCGCAGCCAGACTCATCGACATGGCGGCGAGATATTGACCCATGCTGTCATGTAGTTCGCGGGCCAGCCGCCGCCGCTCTTCATCCTGGGCGCGCATCAATTTCGCCGACAGCTGGCGAAGCGCGGCGGTGCGCTGGGCTACTTCTGATTCCAATCTTTCCTTATTCGACCTCAACATTTCGCGGGCTTCGCGTTGACTGTGGATATCGGTACTGGTCCCTCGCCAGCGTGCGATTTCCCCGTTCTGATCTCGCACTGGCGTAACGCGGGTTAGAAACCAGCGAAATCCGCCGTCGGCGCCCAGTAAGGGGAATTCCATTTCGAAGGGGACCCCTCTTCGAATGCAATCCTGCCAGCCATCCAGAACGTCGGGCAGAATGTTGGGATCATGCAGCGATTGCCATCCCGAACCCGTCAACTGCTCAAAAGTCTTGCCGGTGTAAACATACCAACCATCGTTGAACCAGAGAATACGGCCGTCTGGGTCAGCGATCAGGGCTAGCTGGGGCATGGCGTTAGCCAACTGCCGGAATTGTTCCTCGGCACGGCGAAGGGCTTCTTCGCGCGACTGCAATTCCGCCAGCCGATCGCGCACGTCGTACTGTTTTGCTCGCGCCCGGAGTGCCGATTGAACGGTGCTGACCAGAGTGACGGCCCGCAAAGGCCGTTCTTGAAGCGTCACGTTGCCCAGCGGCGTGCGCATGTTGGCGAGATGCCGGCTTGCACGGTTGGGCTCTCCGCCGCCGGTCATTACGATCATCGGCAAATCCGACCAAGCTGCTTGCCTCTGTAACGCCGATGCCAGGGCTTGTACCTCGCTTTCTCCGAGGGCCTCTTCCCCGATGACAGCGGCGGCAGCGCCCAAAGCCACTTGGTCGACAACGTCGGTCGCGGTTCTGCAAACGCGGCAAGACACTCCCGCATCCCTGAGAGCGGCGGAGATGAGATCGGCGTCGCGGCCACTGGGAGCGAGGATCAGAACTCGCCAGTCGTGGCTACTGTTACTGTTCGCGTCAGGGTTACTGTTCCCGTCAGTCGGCGGCGTTTTGAGCGATATTTGCGTCGTTGCCATTTACTCTTCGGCGCTTGCGAACCAACACATCGGGGACGCCGGTCAGTACTCCTTTGAAATCAAATAATGGATTGCCAACAATAATGCCTTGGTGCAGGCGGAGTTCGCGAATGGAGCGTTCATGAGAGCCACTGCGCTTCTTGATCATGGAAATTGCCTGCCTCACCTCACCGTTGGCTTCGAAGAAACGAAGCAGAAGAACGGAGTCGGCCAGGTAGCTGACGTCCACCGGAGTCTGCATCTCCCGCCCGATCAGGCCGTGCTGCGCGAGAACCATGAAGCTGGCAATTCCCTTTTGATTCAAGAATGTGGTGAGCTCATGCAGTTGCATGGGCAGATATTTTTCGCCGGGCATGGCATTCATGAATCCATTCAGGCTGTCCAGGATAACCACCTTCGCTCCATCTACTTCTACAGCGCGGTGCACACGATCCACGAATTCGCCCGGAGACAGCTCTGCAACATCGACTTGATGGAGAAGAAAACGCCCGTTATTCAGGAACGGCTCAGCGTCGAACCCAAGGCTTTTCAGGCGAGACATGTAAGACTGGATGCCCTCATCGAATAAATAGACGGCAGCCAATTCTCCTCTTTCCATTGCGGCGAACGCGTATTTAGCCGCGATGGTGGATTTGCCGGCGCCCGCGGGCCCTATGATGAGCGTGCTGGTACCACGATTAATGCCGCCGCCCACCAGTGCGTCCAGTTCTTTGATCCCGCTGGAGATGTGTTCGCCGAGAAATTTGGTTCTATGTTCCGCAGCGATTAAACGAGGATAAACCGCCAATCCCCCCGTCTTAATGCCGTAATCATGGAAGCCTTCGCGGAAAGAGGATCCCCGCAATTTAAGCACCTCGAGACGCCGCCGCTTGACTCCGTAGTCCCGAGGCAGGTTCTCCAAGGACAAGACCCCATGGGCAATACTCTGCAGCTGCAGATCACGATCTGTATTGGTGCGATCGTCGAGCAACAGCACCGTGCATTGCTTTCCCGTAAAGTACTGCTTAAAGGCGAGAATTTGACGGCGGTAGCGCAGCGGATCCTGAGCCAGCATTCGCAACTCGGAGAGCGAGTCGATCACGATCCGTTTCGGATGCCCCGCTTCCACTTTGCCCATGATCGCTTTCGTCGTGTCCCCGAGTTCCACTTCCGAAGGGTGAAAGACAGTGTACTGACGCTCGGGTCTTAGGGCTTCCTCGTCCGGTAGTAACTCAAAAATCTGTATTTTCTCCAGGGACCATCCGTGCGAGGCGGCGACCGCTTCCAATTCCTTCTGAGATTCCGAGAGAGTCACGTACAAGACTGGCTCCCCTTGTTTCGCACCCGCGAGCAGAAATTGCAGAGCCAACGTGGTTTTGCCGGTACCGGGGTCGCCCTCGATCAGGTAAAGGTGTCCCGGTGGCAAGCCGCCTTGCAAGATGTCGTCCAATCCTTCAATGCCGGTGATAAGTCGTTTCTGGTCTGTCATTTTCGTCTTTCCTCGCGACTGTCACTGCCATGATTCAGCGATTAACGGTCGTCCGGATCCTAACCTCGGATCAAATTCCGGACACTCTTGGCCCAGAGGCACGTTCTCGTTAGGGCATCTGCGCTAATTCGCTAGTTAGAGAGGGAAACCGTTCAGGAGGTTGGCGTTGCGCAGATCATTTGTCTCGCGAACCATCGTCAATTCTATTTCCTCCGCACCGGCGCGGACTACCCCAATGCTTTCTATGAAGTACAAGGTTCGCCGTAATGACACAAGCGCAATCCGGGATTTAGCTTCGATTATCCGCCCGAGAGAGGGTGGCGTCGGCTACGCGGTTCGTCAGGTTTCCGCGCCTAAGACGGTTTTCCTATTTCGCCGGGAAACATATCTTCGAAACGGAGGAGACAAATGAGCATCTGGACGATTCTATTTGTAGTGTTGCTGATCGCTTGGCTGGGCGGCTTCACGGTATTCCACGTAGCGGGTGGCCTCATTCACTTGCTGCTGGTTTTCGCCGTAATTTCGCTGATTTTGCACTTTGTGCTGGGCCCGCGCGCCGCATAAGACGGTCGGACACTCGTATCCACTCGTGTCCGCAGGTTCCAACACGGACACAATTGTTTTTTTGGCAAATTCACGGGCTTCGTGCCCAGGACCGAAAGGATGGAATCCACAATGAGATGGAACAGTCTTCTGAGATCATTCTTGAAAACCGCAGTTTACATCATGGACCAGACCGCTGAGCAGGTCGACCGGGCATCGGATCGTGCCTCGCAGTTTGCCGACGATGCCAGAACTGCTATCTTCCCCGAGGAAGACCACACTCTTCGCAACGTCCTGCTGTTCGCAGCCGGCGTTGGAGTAGGTGTAGGCGCTGGTATTCTGCTGGCACCGGCGAGCGGCCAGGAAATTCGCAACTCGATCAGTGAAAAGGTTCAAGACATCAGCGACAAGGTGAAGGGTCGCGTGTCGGGCCAGAACTACAGCGCAACCGGAACCGAGTAGTGGCGGCTGCTGTCACTTATTCATGTCAGTGGACGGCTGTCCGTTAAAGTCATGGCAAGCGATTTTTTGCGTCAAAAAGGAGAAACTGCAGATGAGCTTTCGAGAATACGCTCCCGCTTTGTTTCTGACAGTTGCACTGGCAGGCGCCACCTTCGGAACGGCGGAAACCGCACAAGACGCGCAAAGCCCGAAACAGGATATGAAGGACGCCGGGCACGCCACCAAAGATGCGGCCAAAGATACCGGACGGGCCACCAAGAAAACTGCGAAGAAGACGGGCCATGCAGTGAAGCACGGGACTAAGAAGGCTGTGAACAAGACCGCCGAAAAGACACAGGAAGGCGCGGAC
>Ga0073928_10008244_pt1 | contig 13156 bp, 9 predicted proteins | sample PaiPotPPA55metaG_FD_76969 | JGI IMG/M metagenome (GOLD analysis project Ga0073928, IMG submission 76969) | Iron sulfur acid spring bacterial and archeal communities from Banff, Canada, to study Microbial Dark Matter (Phase II) - Paint Pots PPA... ...
AAGTGATTGACGAGCAGATCACCCGAGCGGCGGCAGCCGCTGCGAAACTACGCGCTCGCGGCGTACCCGTCGTGTTCGTGCGCCCACCCAGCAGCGGCGAGTATTATACCTACGAGCAGAAATATTTTCCGCGCGCCGAAACCTGGGACCTGCTGTTGAAGCGCACCGGCGCACCCGGCATCCACTTCGACGACTACCCGCAACTGCAGGGCTACTACCTTCCGGAGTGGTCACATATTGCCGCCTCCGACGCTGTTCGGTTCACGGCTGCGCTCGTACCGCTCGTCGAGCGCGAATTCAAGGCTTCTCGCTGAGTGACATCAATGAAGGTACAGAAATCCATCAGCTATTGACTTCAATAATTTGCAACGGCGAAGCGCTACGCCGTCGGGAATAGCAGGCAGGTCGTCGTGCAAAGGGCATACAGCTTCCCGTCCGGGTCCTGGATGCGTCCCTCGGCGATCGCGGTGCTCTTGCCACCGTGAATTACTTTTCCCAGCGCACGGACCGGCCCCGTGGTGGTGGTCAACGCGCGGATGAAGTTGATCTTCAGCTCTAACGATGTAAATCCCGTTCCAGCCGGTAACGTCGTGTGCACGGCGCAGCCAGCCGCCGAGTCAAGCAGAGTGAAGGAATATCCGCCGTGCACGACGCCCAGCGGATTCACTCGCCTCCTGTGGGTGGATTCGCTTCACCGATTCCGAGCGCCGTCGATGGGCCCGCCCGGGACACTCGGAACCGGATGCGCGCGGTAGGGAGCTGCGTCGATCGACAGCGGGCTCCAAATAATTTCACGGCCACCTCACGGCACAGCGGCTCGCGCGTCATTCATTCGACGGGACGTCGCTTCAACCCGTATCAGATCGGCTGCTCGCTCGGCGATGGCGATCACGGGAGCGTTGGTGTTTCCGCGGATGACGGTAGGCATGACGGATGCGTCGGCCACTCTGAGACCCTCGACACCGAAGACACGGAGCTGCGGGTCGACGACCCCCCCAATCCCGCACGTGCTCGCCGGATGATAGAAGGTCTGCGTGTGGCGTTCGATAAAAGACCAGACGTCCGCGTCGCTGCTGGATGCCGGCACGAGATGAGGGGCCCGGCAGACCGCGGCAAGAGCGGGCCTTAGCGCCACGTCCATCGTGAGTTGGACGCCACGGATCATGCTGCGCCGATCTTCTTCGGTCGCCAGAAAGTTGTTGAAGATTCGTGGCTTGGCATCAGGCCGCGCGCTGCGCAGCTTGACGGTTCCGCGGCTGGTCGGCTTCAGGACGACGGGCCCGAAGACGTACGCGTCGTCGAAGGGTTGGGACAGGCCCTCGTCGTAGAACATCACGGGCCCGGCATTGAAAAAGATGTCGGGTAACTCCATCGAAGAGTCCGTCCGAAAGAATCCCCCGCCCTCACTGACGTTGGAGCTCAAGGGCCCTCGCCCGCTCTGCTGGAACAGCTGCACGTCAGCCGTGCCTGCGCGGAACAGAGTCGAAGAATCCGTAAAATAGGACAACAGAATGCCAGGTTGGTCTTGCAGGTCGTCGCCGACTGGCAGGTCGACCTGCGGCTTGATGCCGACCGCCTTCAGATCGGCGGATTTGCCAATTCCCGAAAGCATCAGGATCTGTGGTGAGTTGTATGCGCCCGCTGACAGTACGACTTCTCGTTCGGCCCGGATGGTGTGCTTCTACCCATGACGGTGAATTTCCACCCCTACCGCACGCAAATGTTCGAGCACCACTCGGACGACAGTGGCCTGCGTGATGATATCGAGGTTTGTCCGCCCACGAAGGGGCCGCAAGTAGGCTGTGGCCGTACTGCAGCGCTTTCCGTTGTTCTGCGTGACTTGGAATCGTCCCGCTCCCAGCTGGCTCGCGCCGTTGAAGTCATCGTTACGCGGGTAGCCGGCCTGAATGAACGCTTCGATGATGTGATCGACCAATGGATGCTGCGACCGTCCCTCCTGAACGAACAGAGGTCCATCGGCGCCGTGGAAGCGGCTGGCACCCCTCTCATTGGTTTCGGCCTTGATGAAATAGGGTAGCAGCTCGTCGTACGACCAACCCGTTGCCCCCCCGGCCGCCCATTCGTCGTAATCCGCACGATTGCCACGCATATAGATCATGGCGTTCATGGAGGAACAGCCGCCGAGAACCTTGCCGCGTGGCAGGTAGATACGCCGACCGAAAAGCGCCGGCTCCGGTTCCGACGAATAGTCCCAGTCATGGTCCGACTTGAAGAGTTGAGCGAAGGCAACGGGTGTATGCACCTCGGGTGCATCATCCATCGGACCAGCTTCGATCAGCGCAACCTGGGCGGCGGGGTTCTCGCTCAATCGTGCCGCCAGAACGCATCCTGCGGAACCGCCACCTACGACGACGTAGTCATAACCGTTCTTCATTTCACACCTCAATTAACTGAAATTGACGCCCCGTTCGCTTCCTGGCTCATCCGCGCTGAACGCATAAGCAAAGGAAAACGCGGCAACGAGGTAGCCTGCGGCTCCAGGGCTGACCGAAAGATCCGCCGCGAGCCTAGGCAGGATTCCGGCAAGCATGAGGCCCTCAGTGCCGACCGCGAATGCATCCAGAGCCAGCCAGTAGAACCGCTGCGCTTTTTTCTGTAGCGGCCTCGTTGCGACTTCGTACTCCTTGGTGTTCGGCTTGCGGCCATGCCTTCGAGACTTTCGTAGTCCATCAGATAGACGGCCTTGAGCTTCGGTGTCGGTGTCATTGACATCTCCGCTTCGTCCGCAAACGAATTCGTTTCGATGTTGGGCAGGAACTTAGATCGCCGGATCTTGGACGTCGTGAGCCCAGAACGCACTTTCACAAGTACTGGCGCGCACCGCAGTGAGCCGCCGGCGGGGCAAGAACTCCCGGCTAATCCGCTGATCCGCGCTCCGGCGATGGCAGCGCGGGGCTACTTGCGAGCCGCAAGCGTTTGAGGATGGCGCTGATCCCGCCCGCCGCAAGGAGGATGCCGGCAACCCACAAGGCCAGAATCGCGAAGCCGGTCAAGCTCGGTTGCGGCCACCGCGTCTTCCACAGCACCTCTGCGCGGTCGATCATCCAGTGCCAGCCGGTGTCCGCGACGATCGCGGAGAGGATGATCATGCCGACCCGCCCTTGCAGCACGTACCGCTGCACCACGGCAAGAGCAGGCAGCATGACCACGAGGACCAAGATCTGGCCGATTTCAATGCCGACGTTGAATGCAAAGAGCGAAACCAGCAGATGGGTCCCGGCGAACTGGAAGTTCTCCCGAAGGCCATACGAGAAGCCGAAGCCGTGAACAAGTCCGAACAGGCCCGTGATAAGGACGCGCCGCTTGAGATCCACGCCCATGATGTTCTCGAGCGCCATGTAAACAATCGATGCGGCGATCGCCGTTTCCACGAAGGGCGGGAACCATGCGCCTGACGGCGCCACGTTGAAAGCCGAGCCCAGTAGTGTGAACGAATGCGCGAGCGTGAAAATCGTGACGACCGACAGGATCTGCCGCCAGCCGCGCAGCGGAATGACCAGGCAAAGCAGGAAGAGCAGATGATCGTAGCCGGTGAGGATGTGCGTAATGCCGAGGCCGACGAAGGCCGCCGCGGCGCGCGCCCACGAGGGGTTCAGCGGGACCGTTCCCGAGCTGCTGGTAATGACCATCGCCCGGCTTTCTTCGCCGGAGGGCATATAACGCAGCGCGACCTTGAGATAATCCCCAAGCTCCTGATCGGCGGTCGTGCGAATAGCGAACACCGAGCCGGGCGAACTGATCGGATAGGTGATCCAGGCATCGACATAGCCTTGGTCGATATAAATGCTCGTGCCAGGCTCGAGCGGCGCGGAAACGTGGCTTACGGCTTGCTCGTAACTCCCGAAGGAACGATCTGACGGCAGCGACAATCGCCCCGTCGCGTGCGATGCAACCAGCGGCTGGTCATTCTCGAAGAGCGTGACGTCCTGCTGGATCGCCGCGAGCGCTCGCTCGATCGCAGGAGCCGATTTGTCGACGTCGATTTCTACATTGTTGACAGGAAACTTGGCCGACTTGAACAGATACAATGGAACGCGGACGACGAGCTGGGCCTCGCCCGGGTCGATCTTGACGAAAGTGTTGATGAGCGCGTCAAGCTTGAATTCGTGTCCGCGGGCGATCTGCGCCCACGTAGCCGCCAGGGCAAGCAGACACCATGCCGCAAATCGCAATCGGCGAAGTCTCATATCATGTCTCGCCATGGGCAGTTTGACGAGACATACCTGACCAGACTGACGATGTCCTAAAGCGGCCGCAATTGTTCGGCGATCGAGCGTGTTTTCTCTGTCACAGTGTCGCCAGTATGCAAGGTCGATTTGCGCTCGATCAGCAAGATGTGACACTCACTGTCAGCCACCGGATTGTGTGGCGTACCCTTAGGAACAACGAAGGATTCACCCTCTCCTAACTCTACGTTTCCGCCGTCAAGCTCAATACGTAAGTGCCCCTTGAGCACCATAAAGAATTCATCCTCGTTTTCATGACTGTGCCACGCCAATTGACCATGCACTTTGGCGACCTTTACATAGACGTCATCGACCTCCGCAATGACGCGCGGCGACCATTTCTCTTGCAGTCCGGCCGCCGCACCCGTCACCGATACGCTTTTATTCACCCTCGATACTCCTACAATTTTAGATCACTAATGACACGGTTCTCGACGACAGACTGCATGACAGCGGCTGTCGATATCAACAATTGCCGTCCACTGTTTTCAGCTTCCCGGCAGCGGAAGTTGGTCGCTTCAGGGCTCGTTTCCCATAGCAGACGTTGGGATTGCTTTGGCGGTACGCTAGGCTAAGGGGCGGCGCGCAGATATACTCGATGCCGCATGAGCGAGCGCCCGAAGTCAACACCTGCAAACGAAAGTTCAGTCTGGCATCCGCTCATTCGCCTCGTCGTTGTCGGCACTGTGCTGTTTACCATCTACGTGGGCGCGCAGCTGGGAAAGGGCGTTCTGGGCAAGCGGGTTTCGACACCGATGCGCGCCGATCTGTTCGTTGTTCTCGACCTTGTCGCTGTGGCGCTACTGCTCGCCTGCTACCACCTAGCGGTACGAGTGTCCGAGCGGCGGCGCGCCGACGAGGCAGGGCGCCGAGGACTGACGGGCTTGCCCATAGGGTTGGCCGTGGGTATGTCTCTGTTCTGCTGCGTCGAATTGCTCAGCCTGTGGGCAGGGATCAGCCGCCCACTCGGCTACCAAGGCTTAGCGCACGTGATCCCCCAATTCAGTGGTGCAATGCTTGCGGCGGTCGGTGAGGAGATCGTGTTCCGCGGCGTGATCTTCCGGCTGCTTGGTGAAGTCTTCGGAACGGTCGCCGCGCTAATTGCATCGGCAGCCATCTTCGGCTTGATACACGCACTCAATTCTGGCGCCACAGTTGCCGGTGTCGTAGGCGTAGCGCTCGAAGCCGGAGTGCTGCTCGGCTTGGCCTATGTGCTCGCCCGATCACTATGGCTGCCGATTGGCATTCATTTGGGTTGGAACTTCACTGAAGGCGGCATCTTCGGAAGCGCTGTTTCCGGGGGCGTGTCGCGCGGTGTGTTTCCAATGACGCTGCAGGGGCCTATCCTGCTGACCGGTGGAGCCTTTGGACTAGAAGCGTCGGTCCTTTCCGTCTTGGTTTGCCTGATGACGTCCGGGATCGTGGGCTGGCTCGCCTACCGGCGAGGGCTTTTCAAGAGATTTCCGGGACGCCAATTCGCAATCGACAGGGTGCATCCAACTCAACGGCACTAGCCGATATCTATAGAGAGGGCGAAATTTAATTTTGGCCTCCCGGATGATGTGTTTGCAATTGCTTATTCCCGTCTCGCGACATCAATGCTGAAATAAACGACAGAGAGTACCGCTGTCGACAGCACGGGTCGACATCATCTACTGAGCGGCGTGCAGGACGCGATCGAGCGCGGCGGCGATGTCGCGCGACTGCAGCGGTTTCACGAGCAGCTCGCTGACGCCGGCGGCGAGTGCTCGCTGTGCCAGGATCGGGCCGTTATATCCGCTCATCAGCACGACCGGCAAGTCGGGCCGATGGTTGCGTACCACACGCGCCAGCCCGGTCCCGGTGAGCCCGGGCATGACATCATCGGTGACGACGACGTCGAAGGAGCCGGGCGCGGCCTCGAATGCCGCAAGTGCGGCGTGGCTGTCCGAGAATGACACCGGTTCGTAGCCGAGGCGGGAGAGCACCTGGGCAGTCATCGCCAGAACATTCGCCTCATCATCGACCAGCAGTACGCGCTCGCCGTTGCCGCGCGACAGCGGGATTGCCGCCTCTTCGGCGGTGACCAGTGAGTCGTGCGCGCGGGGGAGGTAGATGGCGAAGGTGCTGCCCTGATCGAGGATGCTGCGTACATCGATGGCGCCGCCGGCGTCGGTGACGATTGCGTATACCAGCGACAGACCGAGGCCGGTGCCGCGGCCGATCTCCTTGGTGGTGAAGAACGGCTCGAAGATGCGCGAGAGCGTCGCCGCGTCCATGCCGGATCCGCTGTCCTCGACGGTCAGGCGCACGTAATGGCCCGGCCGGAGCGTGCCGTTGGAGAGCGCTCGTTCGGCGGGGAGCTCCGCGGCCTCGAGTGCCACGCGCAGGGTGCCGCCGGCGCTCGTGGCTTGGATCGCGTTACTGCACAGGTTCATCACCACCTGGTGCAGCTGGGTGGCATCGCCGATCACCACGAGGGGAAACTGCGGAGCGCTCGCCTCCAGACGGATGGCGGCGGGAAGCGAGCCGCGCAGCAGCTCGAGCGTCTCGGCCACGACCTGCCCGATGTCGAGCGGTGCGCGCTTGCCGAGTTGGCTGCGGCTGTAAGCCAAGATCTGCTCGACGAGCGCGTGGCCACGCGTCGCGGCGGTGAGAACGTTCTTCGCATAGCGCTTGAGCGGGGAGGGCTCGGGAGTCTCCTCGAAGATCATTTCGCCGTAAGCGAACACGCCCGCCAGCACGTTGTTGAAGTCGTGCGCGATACCCGCGGCGAGCCGTCCGACCGCTTCCATCTTCTCCGCCTGGCGCAGCCGCTGCTCGAGCTGCCCGCGCTCGGCCTGCGCGTGCTTGCGCTCCGTGATATCGCGGATTGCGCTTATGACCAGCGTGCCCTCCTCGGTCTCGAGCGGGCTCAGGCTGATTTCCACCGGAAATTCGGTTCCATTCCGACGCAATCCGTGGAGTTCGAGGCCGGCACCCATGGATCGCACGCGCGGATACGCGAAGAAGCCTTCGCGGTGGGCCGGATGCTTTACGCGATAGCGCTCGGGCACCAACATCTCCACAAGTTCCCCCAACAGTTCCTTACGCTGGTAACCGAAGAGTTTCTCAGTCTGAGAATTAACCAGCACAATGTCGCCCTTGCGACCCACGATGACCATCGCGTCGGGGGCCGCCTCCAGTAGATCCTTAAACCTCTGCTCGGCCTTCTTGCGATCAGTGACGTCCATCACCGCACCGACGAAGTCGACCTCGCCTACCTCATCGCGGAAGGCACGGGCCACAACATGAATGTGTTTGACCCGTTCATCCGGCATCCGCAATCGATACTCGTGAGCAAAGTCCTGCCCATCCTCCGAGGCGCGCTCCATCACCTGGCGGAAGGCCGCAGCATCGTCCGGGTCAACCCGGCGTTGAATCAGCTCCAGTGTCGGGCCGCTCACCGGGTCGTACTCAAAGATGCGGAAAGTTTCCTCTGTCCAGTATATTTCCCCGCTGCAGGGGTTCCAACCAAACGTGCCCGTATGGCTGAGTTTCTGGGCCTCGGTCAAATAGGTCTCGCTGCGCAGTAGCCTCGCTTCGGCCCGCTGGCGCTCCCTGTTTTCCGTGCGCAGATCGTCATAGAGTCGCACGTTCTCGAGCGAAATCGCCGCCTGCGAGGCCAGCATCGTGAGCACCGCGAGCTTGGCCGACGTGAACACGCGCGGCGTTAGATTGTTCTCAAGATACAATGCGCCGACAAGCTTGGCTTGTTTGACCAGGGGCAGGCAGAGAACGGAGCGGGCGTGCCTCTGATGGACGTATCGGTCGGCAGAGAAGGGGGTTTGGGTCGAGGCATCGTCTAGGATCACGCTCTCGAGCGTGCGCACCACGGTGTGGAACACGGACTCGACCAGTTCGGTCGGCGTCACCGCCGAGTCTCGCAGCGTCACCTCAATGTTGCCGTCGCCAGTCATCGCCGCCGCGGCAATCCGCGGCTCGTTGCCCGTGAAAAGTATGAGCAGGCCCCGCTCGGCCCCCGCATGCTCGATCGAGATTCTCATGAGCATCTCGATGAGCTTAGCGAGCTCGATCTCGCTCGATACCGCCTGCGAAGCCTTGACCACCGTCCCGACGTCCAGCTGCTCTATCGGCGCATCGATCGTCGCGCTCACCACAGAGGGAGCGGATTCCTCGGCGAGCCATGGATGAAGACGCTCGAGTTGCCGCACCTTGCCGAGCCCGCCCCAGCGCAAATAGCATTGCCGCGCGTCTCGCAGATTTGCGTTGGAAATGCTCTCCACGCCGCGCACCGCGTAAAACCGTGCGGCTACCTCATGGGCGACGCCCTCGTTCTGGACGAAGCCGTTCTCGCGAGCGGATCGAATAGCCTTCTCGTATAGACGCATGGCATCGTTGTCTCGTCCTTCAAGGCGCGCGATCTCCGCCGACACCAGAGCGTGCTTGTCGCCGAACGTGGGTGGATTGTTATCGGTCCACTCGCGCAGTTGTTCGAGGTGGGCCGTCAGGAGGCCTCGCCACTCTCGCTGCTGGTCGACCGACGCTTTCTCATAGCATGCCGCAACCGTCAGCGCGGTGTAGTAGAAGTAGTCGAGCACCATGGGCTCGCCAACCGTGGTCCACAGCAGCGCCTTAGCCTTACCGGCTGCCGTGAGGGCCCCCGCGTAGTCCCCTGAGAGGAACCGCGCCTTCGTTTTGAGGATCCAGTACCAGCCGGTCAGCATGGGCATCCGGTCGCCCGTCAGCTGCGCCTCGAACGCCACCTCGTCTAACTGTGCGTCGCTGAAGGTAGAGTAGGGCGCGGTGCGTAGCTGCATGGTAGCGATGAAGTGTTGCTGGCTCACGATAAGGTCCGCGACGTCGCGAAACCTGGCTTTGCGGGCGAAATCCAGGGCCCTCTGCGACTCGTACCACACCTCCTCAAGAGGCCTATTCTCCTGGAGGAGGAATTCGACGAATTCATGCACGAAGTAGCACGCGTAGTTCAGATCGCCCGACTCGGTAGCGGTGCTAAGGGCCGCCCGATTGAAATCGATCGCGTTCGCGAGCGGCTGAGTCCAGAATGCAGCTAGACTCCTCGATTCAAGGATCTTTGCTTTGTCGGCGATGAAGCCGTGCTTTTCGGCAAGATCGCATGCGAGCTTGGCGAAACGATAACCCTCCTGGTAACGGTGAAACACGTGGCCGAGGATCACCCCGAGCCAGCCGCAGGCGTGCGCGGAGGCGCCGCTCACCCCATGTTGCATGCTGAGGTTCAACATTCGGCACAAGTGCAAGCAATTCAAATGGAGGTCGGTAAAGTAGGCCGAGGACAGCAGCACCGAGAGCACTTGCATGGCGGCCTGTATTTCCCGATCGCTCATCAGTGGTAGGTCGATCAGATCCTCGATCGGGCGCCCCTTTAGATTGCTCCAGACCGTCTCATATTCGGCCTGAACGCGTTCCCAAGTGGGTTGCGCCGGCAGGTCAATGCCGAACAGGCGCAGACACCTGAGTGCGCTGTCGACGCCTTGGACGCATTCGCCCTTCATCTCATGAAGCTGGACTTTCAGCCGGCAGACGGCCGCCTGATCGACTTTAGACGTCCCACGCTGCGATAGCTCCACTAACAGTTGCTCGGCTGTTTCGAAGTTACTGCTCAGAAGCTCGCACTCCGCGCGTTCGAGCCATAAGCTGTGCTTCAACTCATACTGGTTGCCCCAGTCTTTTTCGTCGAGCAATGCCATGCCGGCCGTAAAATACGCGCGCGCCGACGCATAAGCCGTCGACGCCTTGGCCTTTCGCCCGGCACGCAGATTGATCGTCGCCACCTGCACTTTCTCGTCGGGGTCAATCAGCAGTGGGGCGCCCCGATTGAGCTGGTTCGCGACATCGAACAGATGCTCGGCGAGCTGGTCCGCCGTCATTCTCGCCAGCAGCACACGGCCTATACTTAAGTGGACCTCGGCACGCTGCGCTTCGGGAATCAGCGAATACGCTGCCTGCTGGATCCGGTCGTGCAGAAACTTGTAGCCACTACCCTGGCCGACGACGAGGCCCGCATGCACTGCTTCCCAGAGTGCTGCGCGCATCGGCTCCTCTGATTCCCTGTGAAGCAGGTTCAGAGTGGCGATCTCGACGACGCTGCCGAGGCAGCTGAGCTGTTTCAGGGCTTCTTGGGTCGTAACGGAGAAACGCTTGAGCTTACCGGCCATGAGGTCCACCACATTATCGGTGTAGCTCCTGGCGCGAATGCGATCGATGTCCCATCGCCAAGCTGGCGCGAGCGGGTCGAACGTGACAAGCCCCTCGTCAGCCAGCGCGGCGAAGAACTGGATCGCGAAGAACGGATTGCCGCCGGTCTTCTCGTACACCAGCTGCGCTAAGGGCCGCGCACGCTGCGCCTCGCAATGCAGGGCATCGGCGACGAGCTGCCCCACATCGTCGAGCCCGAGGGGTTTCAGCTCTATCGTATGCACCCTTGCACCGGTCTCGCGGATCGCCTCGAGCATGCGCTTCAGCGGGTGAGACGAGCTCACCTCGTTCTCCCGGTAGGCCCCCACCAGCAGTAGGTGCTGCACCTCAGAGTGCGAGATCAGGTGCTCGAGCAAGTCGAGCGTCTCGGTATCCAGCCATTGCAAATCATCAAGAAACAACGCGAGCGGGTGCTCCTTATGCGCGAATACGCTAAGGAAACGCCGGAATACATTCTGGAAGCGGTTTTTGGCATCGTTCGGCGGCAACTCTGGAACCGCCGGCTGCTTTCCAATGATAACCTTCAGCTCGGGAACGAGGTCCACGATGAGCTGACCGTTCGTGCCGAGCGCCTCGCTAAGGGAGCTATGCCACCGGCCAAGCTCCGCTTCGCTTCGACCCAGAAGTGAGCGCACCAGGCTCTGGAAGGCTTGGGCTAACGTGACGTAGGGAATGTCGCGTTTGTACTGGTCGAATTTTCCGGACGCATATAGCCCGCGCGGTTGAACAAGCACCTTGTGCAGCTCGTGCACCACGGAGGACTTGCCGATCCCAGAAAATCCAGACACGAGCACGAGTTCCGGCGTGCCGTGGGCCACAACGCGGTCGAAACAGGCGAGCAGCGTTTCGATCTCACGCTCGCGCCCGTACAACCGCTCCGGGATCATCAACCGGTCCGAAAGATCGGCTGTGCCTAGCGGGAACGGATCGATGCGGCCATGCGACTCCCATTCCGCGAGACATCGCCGCAGATCCGCCTCGACACCCGCAGCGGTCTGGTAGCGCTCCTCCGCGGTCTTGGCGAGAAGTCTCATGGTGATGAGCGAGAGAGCCCGGGGAGTCTTCCTCGTCCTCTCCTCGGGCGGAACAGGCTGCCTGGCAATATGGCAGTGCACCCACTCGAGCGGGTCAGCGGCGCTGAAGGGCGGCGCGCCGGTAAGCATCTCATAGAAGGTGATGCCGAGAGAGTAGAGATCGCTGCGGGAATCGATCGAGCGGTTCATCCGCCCGGTCTGCTCAGGCGCCATGTAGGCGAGCGTGCCGGCGATCTCGTCGGGCGGCTCGGGGTTGGGGCGCTGGCGCGGCACACGCGAGGCAATGCCGAAGCCGGTGAGCCAGACAGCGCCGCCCGACACATCCACCAGGATGTTTGCCGGTTTGATGTCTCTATGGATGAGCCCGCGCGCATGCACTTGTTGCAGCGCCCCCGCGAGCGGGATCGCAATGTGCAAAAACTCCGTTACTCCCAGTGGCCGGCCGAGCAGTCGATCGAGGACCGCGCCCCCAGGGTCCTCGAGTACCAGCGCCAAGCGGTTGCGGTGGCGGGAAAGTTCGATTGGGCGCGCCGCCCAGGAGGCATCCAGGTCGGCCCTGAGCGTGTATTCGTGTTCGAGTCGATTGAGGCTGCTGGCCGAGGCATTTTCTGCCGTAACCAGCAGGATCGGCGGCAGTCCATTGCCGGAACCACGATACAGAGTCAAGTCGCCGTTCCGCAACGGAGAGAATGAGTAATCCGCAAGATCCCTCACGCGTCTTTCTCCCGGCGATCCGTAGTTTGATCTCGCTGTGCACGGCCGGCAGACGGCCGATTTCTCCAAGCTGACCTATCGGGCGGTCCTCGACCGGCAGTTCACCCCGGATATCCTGGGCTACGTATCCTGGAACACGGGCTTCAAGAGCGGCCAATACAGCCTGGTTGGCCCTCTCCGCCCAAGGGTATTCAACCAGCTACGAATTTCGCGCCGGTTTGATAAATATAGTGCTCCATCTCTCGCAATTGCAGGCTGAGACGCCGTTGCACTCTGTGGGCGACCCGCATGATCGCTCGCATGACTTTGTAAACGACCTGCGGCGACCGCTCGATAAGAGTTTCGAAATCGCTTCGTGCCAGCACCAGCACCTCCGTTGGACCGGAAGCGATAAGCGCGGCGTAGCGCGGCTCCTCGTCCATGAACGACAACTCACCAACGAGATCACCGGGCTCAAGCCTATAAAGCAACCTCCGACCTTGCTCCTCCGACATCTGTACGACTTCGACGTGGCCTGCGACAATGACATGCAGATTGCTGTCGCGAGACCCTTCCGGCAGCAGCACTTCGCCGTCCTTAAGCTCGCGGATCGTCAAAACGCCGGCGAGCACCTGTATTTCCGAGGGCGAAAGCTCACTCGCGAGAGGACTATTCCGCACTGCGTCGATAGCCGTTGTCATGGCACTGATCCTCTCGTAGCTAGGCTGGAAACTATGCGCCAACCAGGAGCACCGTCAACAGCATTGTACGCCCGGAACCAACCGCCCCACGTGCCCATATAGACCCGAAATCCATACTTCCGGCGGTGATAGCACAAGCCTCCCATTCGCCGCCACAACCACGCCAAGCTCATCCGCGGAGCTCGAGCGCCAGGCCGGCGCCTGGTTTCGCGCGAGACTCCTTCAGCGCTACTTACGTGCCCTACGCCGAACCGCCGGCGAGGGT
>Ga0073928_10008247_pt1 | contig 13155 bp, 12 predicted proteins | sample PaiPotPPA55metaG_FD_76969 | JGI IMG/M metagenome (GOLD analysis project Ga0073928, IMG submission 76969) | Iron sulfur acid spring bacterial and archeal communities from Banff, Canada, to study Microbial Dark Matter (Phase II) - Paint Pots PPA... ...
AAGTCGAACCTGTTTCCGAATGGGTTGGCAAACTCGAGTGGCCAGGTGGGTCGCAATCTTGTGGAAGATGCGACCGCGGGCGTTTCAGGCTACTTGCCCCGCCAGGCTGGGCGCGAGGTCCTTAATGAGGATAGCTACGATTCCGAACTGCACGTTCATCCGTATATGAATGTGGACGAAAAGACGCGCCGGAAGGATTTCGTCCGCCGTTACCTGCTGACTGCGAGCGGCGGCTTCGGGATGGGCGCGGGGGCAGGGCGCGGAAGAGCGGCCTTCGGCGAAGAGTTCAAAAGTGACGCTCACCAATGGTATGGCGCCAATGTGGGTGTCACTGCCGCCGGTTGCGGTCTCGAGAACCCGAACAATTTCGTCGATATTGATCCCGAAGCGAAGGATGCCTGGGGTATTCCAGCGGTGCGCATCCATTTGAAGCATGGACCAAACCAGGAAGCGATGGTGAAAGAGGTTCAGCAGATCGGTTCCGAGTGGATCGAAAAGGCGGGAGGCATAGTCACTGGCTGGACCAGCAGCACCTCAATTCCCGGCGCCCAAATCCACGAGCAGGGAACCTGCCGCATGGGGGACGACCCCAAGAAATTCGCGACCAACCGCTGGGGGCAGTGTCACGACGTTCCCAACCTCATGCTGGCGGATGGCTCGCTGCATTGCACCAGCGGCATCACCAATCCGACCCTGACGATCCTCACACTGAGCATGCGCAATTCGACTCATTTCTGGGAAGAAATTCGGAAGGGCAATATCCGAGGCTCATAACTGGGTCACCGAGACGGGAAGATCAAGCGTGAACAACCATTACGATTACATTGTTCTCGGCTGCGGAAGCTTGGGAAGTGCCGCTTGCTACTGGCTTGCGCACCGCGCGGGCAGTGAAGTCTTGGGGATCGAACAGTCCCGTGGGGTCACTCCCCCGGTGCGTCTCAAGATTACTCGCGGGTAATCCGCCTTACCTATACTTTGGAATGTTACACCCGTCTGGCATTGCATACGTACTCGGCGTGGGCTGTACTCAAGCAGGAGTCCGCGGTGTAGATCGTCACCAAGACCGGCGGTGTACAGGCGGCGCTCAAGACAAGTCCCCACGTCGCCGACATCGAAGCGTACGCCTCCGCTATGAGTGCGGCAAATGTGCGCTTCGAACGATTTGGGGGCGACGAACTCCGGCAACGCTTCCCGCAGTTTCGTTTCGAGTCGGATGTTGACGTCTTGTATCAATCAGATACGGGCATCGTCGATCCCCACCGGCCGAGGCATGGCAGGCGTAATGGGCGATGGATCCCAGCAAGCTGCGCCCATCGCGATCCACAATCCGAATCACTGTCAGAAGGCGGTTCACTGGCCCCGAGCCAAGAATTTCGGACCCCAGCGGAATGGTCCGGTAGTCCACGTTGGGCGCATAGTTCCTCGCGGAAAAAACCCTGGCGGCGGGCGCCCTGCCTTTTTCTGGCCGGGGCCTCGGCAAACATTAATTGCAATGCTTTCCTCAGTGGGCGAACGGATGCAGAAGCCCGGCGTTTGGGCGCGGAGTTCGGCCAGCATATTCTCGATTTGCTGGCGCAGGAAGCCGAACCGATCGAATCCCGGGTGGCAGCCGAGTCGATTCAGACTTCTCTACCTTTGCGCGAGGAAATGAACCCCGAGTTCAATCGAAAGCTCAGGGAGAATCTGAACGGGAGACCAGACCAACAGGAAAGCATCCTGCAGGCGGAGCGTATCGCAGGCGAAATCCAAGTTTTGGCCAGGCTCGAAAAGGAGGGCGTCTTTCCACCGGTCCTACAGGAAGGCAAGATCGATTGTGAGATTGCCGCTGTCCGGATCGGCTCCCGCCTGCTCTTCACAATCCCCGGCGAGCTGTTTGTCGAGACGGGAAGGAGAATTGAACAAATCGCCCCCTCCTATGGAACGTTGATTGTGACTCACTGCAATGGAGGCACGCAGTACATTCCGGAAGCAGCCGCATTTGGGCAGGGGGGGTATGAGGACTCTCCTTCATACGCGTCGTTTGTTGGTCCAGAAAGCGAACAGCACATCCTTGCCGCCTGCCGGTTGTTGCTGGCAAGAATTGGTGCGATGGAAGCTGCTGTTTAGTTTCCGGCTTGGCTTTGGCTTCGGCTCGAGCCGGCGGGGGAATCCAGCAAGGATTGCAAAAGTCTCTCCGACGTTTCGCGAATGGCGCGCTCCATGTCCGGTGTCGTACGAAGTGTACTGTAGTATTTCCAGGCGGTGGCAACTTCGTAGCCGCCTTTCGGGAACTCATCGGCGTGCGGCAGGTATCCGGTTGAGGTGTCGTTGGAATAGGCGGCGATCATCAGGTTCTGGTTGGGAAAATCCTTTCGGATCAACTGCGCCGTCAGGTGAAGAACCTCGCCGGGAAGAATGGCGATGCTGAGGTCGCCGAGTCGCAGAGCCTGTACCATGGTATCGCGACTTTGCCGCATGTCACCGCCGTCTTCGAGATAACGGAGCAGGCGCTCAGCCCAATCCTCCTCTTCGCCGCCCTTTTGGGTCAGCTCTGCGTACCGGGCGTGCAGTTCATCCAGAGTATAGGGCGAGACGAACGTGAGCAACACGCGCTCGGACCTGTAATCGAGTCCGCTCCCGCCGACCGGCTTAGCGACCGCTAGCGCCCGCTGCGCTTCTTCGGCCATCTTCTTCCCGTATTCCTCCATCTCGGTCTGCGTTCCGAACACCTTCGGGATCATGTCCCCGCAACACCCCTGCATGTAGGCGACTGGGCATCCAACCGACTTCCCCAACTCACGATAGAGCACACCGGGAAAGTCAGGCGAGATTTTTACGTTGTCGGGGCGCAAGCTCACGGGATGAGTGGGATAGTTTACGATCACGCCGCGATTTTTGCCTTCCGGCGACTTCACCAGTAGCACGCTGAAGGTGCTCTCGATAGGTCCCGAGTCCTTGTTCCAAGTGTTGGCGCGGTCGCCGACGCGCCGGTTCAATCCAATGAATGAATCAACATGGCCGTACTCCAGAGTGGCTGGCGCCAGCCCTTGCATGGCCGCTTTCGCGAGCATGACCAGCTTGTCTTCGAGAAAGTCATGGAAACGCGGGTCTGCCGGCATCGTGCCAAGGGGGATAACCGCCGGCGCGGAGTGGTCGTGGGTGACGTTCAACTGAATCGCGTCCTCATCGATTTTGATTGCCTTACTGATCTTGTGGCCAATTCGGCGGCGCAGCGGGAAACCAATGGCGCCAAGGTCCATGGTAATGACCAAAAAGCGTTTGCCCCAGTCGAACAGGAATGCCTTAGCGAACAGGTCGCTGAGCGCGCCGGTCGAGTAGCGCGAAAGGCCGCCATAGCCCCATAGCTGTGTCGACCAGCTTGGGGTAATCGTTGTCTCGGCGATGCCCACCTTGAGCGGGACTGAGGAGCCGGCTGGTGTGGCGCCCTCCAAAACTCGGGAAGAACCAAGAGAAGACAGCAGCAGCGCGCAACCGCGCAGCCATTCACGACGCGTGAGCGTGATGTGCTTCATGGAAATTCCTGAATACCTTAATAGTAAACTACAGAAGCGCCGGCCCAACAGCAAGGCTCGCTATCGCCTGCCGTCGCGCGCGAGAGAGTCGCCGGCTTGCACCCCTAGCCGAGGTCTATCTCGGCCAAAACGCCAGTATTGGAACTGGACTCGAACCTTGTCCATTACGGCCAACCGAACCTGCTCCACTACAATCGCGCGACACCTTGTATCGCTCTCGCGATTCCAGTTGCAGGTTTTCGACACCGTCCTCGGGCTTTCCGTTCGGCATGTTCACGATGCACATGGGACGCGAGAATGTCACACCGCAGGGCTCACTGGCTTCTATGGTTGCACGGCCGGCGAATCGAATCCAGCAGGTTTCAGGCTGAAATACCTGAAATGTACAGATCCTTTTGAATGAATGTAGTGATCACCGTATTCAGCCACGACTCCAGGCTTTCTTCACTTAAGCCCCCGGCATCCGTGCCCGCTTGCCCCGTTCACAGCAATTACCGGGTTGCCATTACGCTGGCGACCCGCCTGCGCCGGATTAGCATTCTTATACAGAGTGCTGTTGATGTCCGGCACGGCGCCGGGGGAGAACTGCAGCAATTGTGTAAACTGACGGCCATTGAGCGGCAGGTCCTGCACGTGCTGGCTGTCAATGACCGTGCCTACGCTGGCATCCTGCTCTTTTAGCAGCGGCGGCGGGATGCACTCACGAATGTGTTTCGCGAATTCTGGCCGGATATCGATACCCATGTGTTGCACGGTCATCCATAGGGAGTCATCTCTTGATTCACCCCAATTTATTTTCGATGAAATGCGGGCGGCTGGAGATCGCGAGCCGGCTGTTGTTCGCGCTTGTCCTGGTGAGTATTTGCTGGAGCAGTTCCGCCTCAACATCCGTGTCTTTCAGAATACGTAACACTTTCGTCGTCTGGTCTCAGTGATTTTTGCAACGGCGTTGTTCCCAAGCTGTACTCTACCGCGCCGAGTTAGGCGGATCCGAGGAAATTGTAGAGCAAGATCGAGAACACGATCACGGTGAACACGACGTACATGCGGTCGTGCTCCTTTGCAAATCCAAAGATCGAAAATGCGACTCGCGCTACGGGAGTCGCGATCAACAGTAAGAGTCCCAGCTGGATGATCCCCCGGCCTCGCAATGACAATGTGTCGCGGATGATTCCGCGGACGTCTCGAAGGTCTGCGGGCTCGCCACGGAACACGCGGAAATCCACGGGTGAGTGACCATGCCGGAGGAGATAAACAACACCGCCAATCAAAACGACCAGCGCAGACAGTAGTACTCCCGCACGCAGCAGGTTTCCAAGAATGTTTTCAATCCTTTGATCGGTCCAGTTTCGCTTTGGAAGCACTTAGATCCTCCCCGAGAGCCCGTTATAAAGCATCTCAATCGCTAGAAGAACAATCACCAGGCTAAACCCCAGGCGCAGCCATTTTGTATGCACTTTGACCAGAATCCTGGCGCCCAACAATGAACCGGCGAGAACCCCCAGCATCACAGGCATGACAAGCCCAGGATCAATGTAGCCGCGGTTCAGATACACACCCGCGCTTGCTGCGGCGGTAACGCCGATCATGAAATTGCTGGTGGTGGTCGAAACTTTGAAGGGGATTCTCATCGCCTGATCCATGGCAAGAACCTTCATTGCGCCGGAGCCGATGCCGAGAAGTCCTGACAAAGCGCCAGCACCAAACATTAGTGCCCACCCAGTCGGTACATGCTGCACGTTGTAGCTTCGAGCACCGTCCACGTCGGGAAAACTGCCGTTCAAGCGCAACCGGGTAGCAAGCGGATTGGGTGGAACTTCACGTTCAGCCTGCGATCGAGGTTTACGGGAAAAATACGCCGAGAACAAAAGCACGACTCCAAACACAATTGCAATTGCATGGGTTGATACTCGTGCCGCCAGGTTTGCGCCGAGAAGTGCACCCAGGGTGGTCGCAATCTCGAGGAACATACCGATTCTGATGTTGGAGAATCCCTTTTTCACGTAAGCTGCCGCCGCGCCCGAGGAAGTCGCGATCACCGACACGAGCGAGGCGCCGATTGCATAGCGGATGTCCACCTTAAAGAACAGGCTGAGCAGCGGTACTAGGACAACGCCTCCGCCCAATCCCGTCAATGCGCCTACGAGGCCAGCGATCAGCGAACTGCCGCATACGAGCAGGCTAAACTCCAGGATGGTCATGAAGATCCTTTAATGCAGAAAGACACAGCACAAGAACTCTAAACGTCTTGCTCTATTCCTCTGTCGCGAACCGCCGCTTGCTCAATGTCGAGCTTGAACTTTCTTAGACCTGACAATATCGGCGATCGTTGTTTTCCAGAATATCCGCGGCTGCGTCTCGCACATCGAGAAACACCCGGTACAGTGCGCGATGATCCGAGTTTCGTGCAATCAGGGTGCGGAGTCGATCCGCATCGCCAAATAGCACCAGCGGGCCATCGATCAAGCGGATGACCTGGCTGAAGCGGATGTCGGCGCGGTCGCGGCGCAATTTGTAGCCTCCCTTGTTGCCACGTACGCTATCGAGCAAACGCATGCTTGAGTTCCAGTAAGATCAGCTCAAGAAACTTTGCCGGTAGGTTTTCCTCTTGGGCAATATCACGAACTGCAATAGCGCCCTCTTCGTTATGACGCGCAAGCATCATGATGGTTTGTAACGCATAGAGTCCTTTTTGCGAAATTTTCACGCTCCTCCCCTCGGGTCTTCGCCTTTCAGGACGCAGAGCACGCACGCGCCGAGTGTACCGGAAACGTTCACAATTCTGAACCTGGGCAAAATGCCGGCTGAAATACCGCATATAAAAATCCTCCGAAATTCTTGCCAATCTTGTCCGCGGACCCAGAGGTACTAATGGGCGCCAAGAGTAACCCCAGGCAACTGGGACTGTCAATGATATATGATATATCTGATATATGATCTTCTATCTTTTCTTGATAGCTTCCATCTTTAATTCTTAGAGGCCTCGCATGCGAGGATCGACATCCCGTCAATACACCGCTCGCCGCTGAACATTTTCGCAATCGACGGGGGCTTCCGACGGCGGACCTCCTTGGACACTGATATGTGATATATTTAACCTCCTAATTTTCATAACGGTAAAGCCTATATGAAGATACGTCGTCTGCGATTGCATCCAGAGCGGACCCGGCGAGGGGTTGCCGTACTCGGGTTGGCACTGCTTCTGTTACCAAACCTGGCTGGAGGAGCGCCACAGGTTTCAGGCAAAGTGACTCTGGCCATTGTTGGCGGCCAAGTACTGGATGGAACCGGTGCGCCACCCATTGCCGATGGCGTGGTGCTCATCAGCGGCGACCGCATCGCGAGCGTGGGCCCCGCCGGCGCGATCGCAATCCCGCCTGGCACCAAGGTGGTCCGTGCGGATGGGATGACGGTAATGCCTGGGCTCATCGACATGCATGTTCATTTGGCCATGATCGGCTCGGCCGAAGGCGGGGACTTCGTTCGCGCACACGCCGACCGCGAGGAACGCGAGATTATGCCCGCCGGCGCGCGGCAATACCTGATGAACGGCGTGACCACCGTGCGCGACGTGGGCGCGCCCATCGAAATCCTGAAGGTGCGTGACCGCATCAATCATGGCGAACTGGTGGGTGCAAGACTTTTCGTTGCTGGCCCTCTGCTGCAGAAACACCATAGTGAACTTATGACGGGCTGGAGTTGGGAGGTAGCCAATACCGAGGACGCTCGCCAGAAAGTACGGCAACTGGTGGCGGCGGACGTGGACTGGATCAAGATTCACGATCAAATTAATTTTTCGGAAGACGAAGTTGCGGCCATCGCGGAGGAAGCGCAGCGCGGCCACAAACCGCTGGCCGGCCACGCCTATCAGAACGATGCGGAGATCGCGCGCGCGCTCAAATATCATTTCAAAACGTTTGAGCACACGGGCATTGGTAGGGCGTACGAGTACTCACCAGATACCATCCGCAGCATCATTGGAGCCGACGTATGCCTTGATCCCACGCTGGCCGTGCGTTATACCTTCTTCGAAACTGAGCGGTTCCCTGCCCGTCGCAACGACCTGATCGCTTCCCAGTCTCTACCCGCTGACCTGTACCAGCACCTGAACTCGTCGCTAGCCGATTACGAACACCTGGCGTCGGCTGACGTGGACCGCCGATATGCCAAAAACATCCGGCGGAAGCTGGAACCGCTTGTCCTTGGCGGAGCCTGCATCGTGGTGGGAACCGACAGCGGGGAGCCCGGTTTGATCCACGGCTCTACTACCTGGTATGAACTGAAAAACCTGATGGAGATGGGCATGACGCCGATGGAAGCGATCACCGCCTCTACCTGGCGCGCGGGTCATCTGCTGGCGCCCGACATTGGGGCCTTGCGGCCGGGATTTCACGCAGACGTGATCCTGGTGAAGGGCGACGTACTGGCTGATGTGGGACTCCTGCAAGACGTGGCGCACGTCTTCAAAGATGCAGTGCAATACAAATAGGCTCCGCTGCGCGCTTGTAGGCGGAGGAGGACCACGTGAGCACTCTCTATGATGTACTAATCGTCGGATCCGGTGCTGGCGGCGGCATGATGGCTTACGTCCTCAGCCATGGTTCTGGCCGATGGTTCCCTGCACTGCACCTGTGGCATCACCAATCCTACGCTCACCATTCTGAGCATGGCCATGAGGAACGGAACTCACTTGGCAGAGGAAGTACAGGAGGGCAACGTCTAAGCTGGGGTGCGAGATGATTATGCGCCGAATCGTACGGAGAACACTGCTGCTGGCCGTCGCGCTGGGTGGCGCGGCTACCCTGCTGGTTTCCCAGTCCAGGGTCTTGGGGAAACGTCCGGACTCCCTTAAATGGAAGCCGCTGTTCAATGGCCGCAATCTCGACGGCTGGGACGCGCCGACTGCCGGAGATTGGCAGGTGGAGAACGGCGTGCTCGTGGTGCATCGCCGCGAAGGGGAACATGCGGTTGGATGGCTGGTGACCAAAAAAAATTATGGGGGTTTTATCCTGCGACTAAAGTTCAAGCCCGGGGCCGAGCCTTTCAACAGCGGTATTCTGATTCGCGACCCGGGTCATTCGAGAATTTCCCGCCCGGCCTTCAACGGCTTCGAAATCCAGCTTGCCGAGGACGGAGCAGACGAGGAGAACCCCAACGGATCCATCTATGATGTGAGTCGCGCCTTTCATAAGCGGATTGACCCGCAGAAGTGGACCGATTTTGAAGTGCGTTGCATCGGCAACCACATCGTGTCCTACATGAATGGTGAAAAAATGGCGGAGACCCATAGCCGCCGCTCTTACCGTGGCGGGATCGGGTTCCAAGTTCACGGAGGCAGCGAACCGGTGAATTATGCCTTCAAGGACATCGAGATCGCGGAACTACCGGAGGCGCCACGGCCTTTTCAGAATATGGAAGAAAAGCTCGAAACCGCGCCCGGTGCTTTCGTTCCTCTGCTGGACTCGGCATCAGCTAGGGGAATGCTGCCTCAGTCCAGTTCCGCAGTCCAATGGTCCTTCACGGATGGCGTGCTGGCGGGACCGGCTCGAACCAAACGGACTGGGTGGTAGGTAAACCCGAATTCGGTGACTTCATTCTGAGCTTCGGGTTTCGTGTGAGCGGTTCCGGGTACGCGGGCGTGGGAGTGCGGCTGCCGGGGCTGGAGCCGGCAGGAAATGGCAGCCTGGCTGCGCAGGGGTACGAATTTCGCATTTCAGATTCTGATGACGACAACCCGACCGGCTCGATTTTGGACCTGGCGCGCGCATTCCGGCTCGGTCCCGACCTGAAGCTCATTGTTCATAAGGAACAATGGAACCAAGCGCGGCTTTATGTCGCGGGCGATCACATCGTCAGTCATGTGAATCTGGTGAAGATGGCGGAGACACATGCGAACCGCAGGTCCGCCGGGCGCATCGGCTTCGAGGTGGCACCCCGCACGATCATCGAATACCGCGACCTTCAGGTTAAGCGAATCGCTCCGTGAGCGAATCCCGAGTGACTGCGGGTTGCGGGATCATGCCCTGCAATCTGCCTCCGGTTCCTTCCTGTGCTCTGCGCCTCTGTGGTGAACTAATTTCAAATCTAAACACGTAGATCTTGGGTCCGTGCTTGCTTACCCGACCAGCGCATGCAAGAGCTCCGCCGTAGTTTCGCGGACACTCTTTTCCATGTCGGGAGTGGTGCGCAGGGTATCGTAGTACTTCCACGCATCTTCCACTTCATAGCGCCCCCGGGGGAACTCGTCGGCATGGGGAAGATAACCCATCGAGGTGTCATTCGAGTAGGCAGCCAGCATCAGCTTGCGCCCGGGGAACTGCTTGCGGAGCAGGCTGGCGGTCAAGTGTAATATCTCGCCCGGCATGATACCGATAGCTAAGTCGCCGAGGCGCAGCGCCTGCACCACCGTGTCGCGGCTCTGGCGGAGATCGCCGCCATCTTCAAGGTAGCGGAGGTAACGCTCCGCCCATTGGCCCTGGTAATGTCCGCGTCCGGTAAACTCGGCGTAGTGGGCGCGAAAATCGTCAAGCGAATAGGGGGCTACGAACGTAAGGATCACCCGCTCCGAGCGGAAGTCGAGTGAATCGCCTCCTATCGGGCTGGTTTTCTTCAGCACCCGCAGGGCCTCGCTGGTCATTTTCCGGCCGTAGTCTTCCATCTCCTTTTCGCTGCCGAATACTTTGGGGATCATGTCCCCGCAACAGCCTTGCATGTAGGCTACAGGACAACCCAGTGAGCGGCCCAGTTCGCGATACATAACGCCGGGAAAATCGGCGGAGATCTTCTCGTTATCTTCGCGCAGCGTCACCGGGTGCGAGGGGTAGTTAACAATAACTCCGCGGTTCTTCCCTTCCGGTGAAGTCACCAGCAAAACGCTGAAAGCGCTGTCGATCGGTCCTGAATCCTTGTCCCAGGTGTTGCGCCGGTCGCCCACGCGCCGATTGAGTGCGATGTAAGAGTCCGCCTGTCCAAAGGCCAGCCGGGCGGGCGCCAGATTCTTTTTCGCCTCGCCGGCCAGGAACACCAGCTTGTCTTCCAGCAATAGATGAAAGCGCTCATCGGCTGGCGTGGTAGGAATGTCCAGCACGGAGGGCGCCGAGTGGTTATGGGTCACCTGCATCATGATGGCGTCTTCATCCATCCCCGTGGATTCATGGATGTGACGCTTGATGCGGCGGCTGAGAGGAAATCCAATGGCCCCCACGTCCATGGTGAACACCAGGAAGCGCTTTCCCCAATCAAATAAGAACGCCTTTGCGAAGATATCGTCGCGCACTCCGCTGGTGTAATGGTTGGTGTTGTCGTAGCCCCATAGCCGGGTGGTCCAGCTTGGCGTGATGAGAGCTTCGGCAATCCCGACTTGGAGTGGCGCGCTGGCCGATTGGCCCCAAGCGGAGCGAGGCAATCCCATCTGGCAGAGGAGGGCAGCCATACCTCCAATCCATTGTCTCCGAGTAAAGTTGATTGTTTGCTTCATCGTATCCCCATTTCGCGGCTTAATATCCCTATTTCGCGGCTTACATTCGCATGTCAAAGCGGAACCATAGCAATCCCCAGAAGGATGCGCTACCCCGGCAGAATACGTTAGTCCCCTCCCTTGCAGACCTTCTCTATCAAGTGGGAGGCGTTCCTCATCGTGATCGAGAGAATCGTGAGAGTCGCGTCGGTGATGCCGCTGGTGCAGTGCAGCGATCCATCCGCCAGGATTAGGTTGGGGACATCGTGGCACTGCCCCCATTGGTGAATCCCAGAACCGCGGCCGAAACACTTGCGAGCAAAATGCAGAGCAAGGCGGCAGCCTGTTCAACGGACGATCAGCGCGGGTGTGCAGCATGTAGCTCCTTTCGTTTTACGGAGCGGCTGCTTCCACCGCCAGGATGATCTTGCCGGGAATAAGGAACACGTAAAACACAGCTCCAAGGAGGAGGATGGCGCCGGTGAACATCAGCGCGGCGACAAACGACCCGCTGGCGTAGGCAATATAGCCAGTGAGCGCAGGGGCGACGATGCCGCCTACGTTGCCCCAGAAATTCTGCACGCCAGCCAGAGTTCCGACCAGCTCCCGAGGCGCGACGGCCGTGGTGATGGTCCAACTGTTCGGTCCCACAAGACCGAGGCCGAATAGGGACCCTGAAAGGAGGGCTACCGAAGTGTACGGACTGTGAACCAGCCCGGCGGGCACGATAAGGCAGCCCAGCAGGAGTCCGCCCGCCAGAAACAGCTTCCGAGCGCGTATTTCCTCGATACCGCCCGTAATTAAACGATCGCTGAGAATTCCTGCGATGGGTGTCGCAATGGTGTTGCAGACGATCGGCAGGGAGGCGTATAAGCCGGTCTCCTTGAGAGAAAAGTGCCGGTCCAACATCAGATATGCGGGCAACCAGGTCACGTATACGTACCAGGCATAGTCATAACAAAGGAACCCGAGCGACACCCCCCAGGTAGCGCGGTAGCGAAGAAGTCTGGCCTGACCCATGAACTCCTTCACCAGCCCTCCTCGCATCCCGGCCGTTTTCCGCACATTAGCCTCTCTACCGCAGTCCGTACGATCGCGGCGGTCGTAGTGGGCAAAGAATCCAAACCAGCCAAGCAGCCAGGGCAGTCCTGCCGCGCCGCTAATGACAAACAGCATCTTCCAGCCGTAATGCGTCAGTAACAACGCTCCGAAGACGGTCGCGATGATAATCCCGACGCGGACCCCCATGGTATAAAGCCCGGTTGCGGTGCCGCGCTGCGATGGCGGAAACCAATGAGCCACGGCACGCGTGCTGGCAGGGAACACCACCGCCTCTCCCATGCCGACCAAGATGCGCAGGGCCAGGATCATGGCGAAGGAGGACGCCAGGCCGGTGGTCATGCTGGCCAGGCACCAGAAAGCATAGGAACACCCATACAGATACTTCACGCCAAAGCGGTCGGTGAGCCAGCCGAGCGGCACCTGCAGGAGAGCGTAAACCCAAAAAAAACTGGAGAGCAGCACGCCCATTGCCGCTTTAGAAAGGCCGAGGTCGTGCATTATGGCCGGAGTGGCCACCGACAGCGCGCTGCGGTGAATGTAGTTGAAGATCAGCCCGACAAAGAGCAGCAAAAGAAGAACCCAGCGCCCCGGGCGGCCCTCGGCGACATGCGCCGGCCCCGAAACTAATTGCGCACTGGGGCGGGACCCAGATACGGTACCGGAACTCGGGAGCATGCGCCAGATTGTATACCAGCCCAACCCGTCATTGTGATATCTAATACATTAAAAAGGGGGCGACAGAAGTGACGAACAACAACTTTTACGGGGTCATGGTGGCTCTGGTCACGCCCCTGCTTGCTGACGGCAATATCGATCACCCGGCGCTGGCGCGGCTCAGTCATCGCGCCTGTTCGGCGGGCGTGAAGGCGCTGTGTCCCGTCGGTTCCACCGGCGAAGGGCCTCACCTTACCGAGGCGCGGCGCATGGAAATTGTAAAGGGGGTCGTTGTCGAAGCCCCCTCCAGCATACCGTTGATTCCGGCAGTCACCTGCACCGTCCTCGAGGATGCCCGGCGGCAGTTGGGAGCTTACGCTCGAGCGGGAGCGGCCGCGGCGCTTGTCCCACCTCCTTTTTACTATCCTCTTGGCAAGCAGGCGGTGGAGGATTTTTTTGTAGCGCTGGCCG
>Ga0073928_10008248_pt1 | contig 13155 bp, 12 predicted proteins | sample PaiPotPPA55metaG_FD_76969 | JGI IMG/M metagenome (GOLD analysis project Ga0073928, IMG submission 76969) | Iron sulfur acid spring bacterial and archeal communities from Banff, Canada, to study Microbial Dark Matter (Phase II) - Paint Pots PPA... ...
GTCATTCCGCTCTTCTTGTACTCACGCGCCAGATCGAACATTCCAAGGTTGAGAGAGTGGAAGCCCGCGAGCGTAATGAACTGGAACTTGTAGCCCATCGCGGCGAGTTCCCGCTGGAAGCGGGCGATCGTCGCGTCGTCGAGTCTTTGCTTCCAGTTGAACGACGGCGAGCAATTGTAAGCCAACATCTTTCCCGGATGTTTCGCGTGAACTCCTTCCGCGAACTCCCGAGCTTCCGCGAGATCAGGCTTCGCGGTTTCGCACCACAGCAGATCGGCATAAGGCGCGTACGCATCGGCGCGTGAGATCGCAGCACGGACTCCACCGGTGACGCGAAAGAATCCCTCCGACGTGCGTTCGCCGGTGATGAATTCGCGATCGCATGCGTCAACGTCGCTGGTGATCAGACCCGCGCTGTCAGCGTCCGTGCGGGCCATAATGACCGTGGGCACGCCCATCACGTCGGCAGCGAGTCGCGCCGCGACGAGCTTTTGAATTCCTTCGACGGTCGGCACGAGCACCTTTCCGCCCAAGTGGCCGCACTTTTTGGCCGAAGAGAGTTGATCTTCGAAGTGAACGCACGCGGCGCCCGCCTCGATCATTGCTTTGGTCAATTCAAACGCGTTGAGATTGCCGCCAAATCCCGCTTCCGCATCGGCGATCATGGGAGCGAGCCAGTGAATATCGTCCTTGCCCTCCGCGTGATGAATCTGGTCGGCGCGAAGCAGCGCTTGGTTGATACGGCGAATCAATGTTGGCACGCTGTTGACGGGATAAAGGCTCTGGTCGGGATACGTTTGCCCGGCATCGTTGGCGTCCGCGGCCACTTGCCATCCACTGACGTAAATCGCCTGCAAACCAGCCTTCACTTGCTGCACGGCTTGATTCCCCGTTACAGCGCCCAGCGCGGGGACGTATTCCTCGGTGTGCAGAAGCTTCCACAGGCGGTCTGCGCCCATCTTGGCAAGCGTCTGCTCGACGTGGACTGTTCCGCACAACTGGTCAACATCCTTCTTCGAGTACGGCCGCTTGATGCCTTTCCAACGTGGATTCGACGCCCACTCCAGTTCGAGGCGCGCAGTGACTCCGTGACTACCATTGCCATTCCCGCTTGACGGCTTGCCGTTGTTATTCATTTGTTTCCTCGCAGTTGAAGATTTGCGTAGATCGGCCGCACGGGCACACCTGTAACGGTGTCGCTCGCCAGTTCCGAAAACCAGCTATTGGTGAGAATCGTTTCGCCGACCGGATCGGCACAGCGCTTAAGCGGCTGGAAGCCCTTTCAGCGTCAAATCTTGGATGAGTTCGTCGAGCGCTTTTCGGTTCGCGCCCGAAAGAGCAGCGAAACCGATACCCGAACCGGACGATTGAGACGCAGCGATGTGTCCCTCGGCCTCAAAGAAATGGTGGTTGACGGCGATCTTTACGTGAACGGGAGACCCGACCGGGAGGTCGCCACGGCGAACGAAGACGCCGCCGGCGCTCAGATTATTTGCGGGGTTGTCGACCTGAATCTTGCTCTCGCCAATCTGAAGTTCGATCGGCCTATCGAGTGACATCCGGGGAAACGTACGCATGCTCCAACCTTCCATGGACTTGACTCCCTTCCCTCAGAACTGGGTGCGAGTATGAGGCGAGCGGTCTAATCAGTCAAACTGATTGTCTTTATCGTCTTGATAGACAAAGGTTATCGGTTCCAGTACACTCGTCCTGTTACCTGCGTCTCTTTCTTTAGGGAGCCACTGTGGAAATCGATCAGGTGGAGACGTTTCTGGCGGTGGTTACATACGGCGGCTTTCATCGCGCCGCCGAGGCGTTGCGGGTGAGCCAGCCAGCGATTAGTGCGCGCATACGCGCCCTGGAGGATTCGCTTCGCGTGAAGCTCTTCTCCCGCGACACGGCTCACATTACTCTGTCCCCTGCCGGAAAGGCGCTGCGTCCCCACGCGGAGCAACTGTTGCGTGTTGTAGCTCTCGCGCGGCAAGCGGTTCATGAATTGCAGCCTGCATCGAGCGGAATGCTGCATATTGCCGCGGCGCTTTCCGTCTGCACCTATTTTCTTCCAGATGTGATGAAGGATTATCAAGCAGCAAATCCGAAGGTGATGGTTTCGCTTCGTTCGGGGACTTCAGCGCAAGTTCTAAAAATGGTGCTCGACGGCGAGGCCGACATTGGGGTAGCGCGCTCGTTGAATCACCCGGAAGTGGAGACCATGACGCTTCGAGATGATCCACTGATTCTCGTAGGCGATCCCGGGCACCCTAATGCGCGTAATCGGCAGGTACGTCTCGAGGAAGTGGAATCCTGGCCGCTGATATTCTTCGATCGCGGATCGAGCGACTGGACGCTGAGCCAGGGCTTGTTCCGGCGGGCCGGGCTGTTGCCGAACGTGGTACTGGAAGTGGAAACGATCGAAGCGGCCAAGCGAATGGTGGAACGTAAACTCGGGCTCAGTTTCCTTCCTCAGATCGCAGTGACGCACGAGCTTCAGGAAGGAAAACTGGCGGCGATTGAGATCGTCAACGCCGAACCTTTGCGGCGAAATCTGGACGTAATTCATCCGCGACATCGCCCACTCGGAAAGGATGCCCAGGCGTTTTTGGGCTTACTGCGCACCGCCGCAGCAACCACGGACAATCCTGCACTATCAAGGCCGCCAAAATCCACGCGCGTTCGCAAAAAGAAGAAGTAGCGTTAGTCGCCTGGACGTTCCTACGATGGGCAATGATGGGTGGCGCTAGTTTACTTGCGTGTCAAAGACGCCCGTTAAAATCCGGCCGGCCCGTTTTACCTGAACGAAGATGCGATAAACGCCCGCCTTGGGAAATCCGTACGGGAACGAAACTTCCGCAGGCTTCGATTCACTCGCCGTAACCGGCATCGCCATACCCGGCATCGAATTTGCTTCTAAAGGGTTCGCCGCTTGGCGTGTGTTAAGGCTGGCTTGTGCGAGACTTACGGCCGCCATGGGCGCCGATCCGTCCGGATGGACGTGCGCGAAAACGCTAAAATCCGAGCGCACGAATTCCGCGTGGCCCGCCATTCCCATGTAAGGCTCAAGGTTCTGTACCGGCTTGCCGTTCGCATCTTCCACGCGAAACCGGAACCAGGTCAACTTGCTTGACGGAAGCGAACCGGGCTTGCGCTCCCAAATCATGCGTGAGCCGTCGGCGAGTCGAGAAACCAAATTGCCGCCCAAATCTGCCGAGGACGCATTCAGTATCAACCGCTGCGGGCTTACCTCGGAGTCATCTCCCGTCAGCGCGTGCCTTGCCGTGTCGGGAATATCGGCCGGGACGGTTACCTCAGAAGTCAGCGTGTCGGGAAATCCGGACTCGCGAACAATATCGGCAAAAACTTGATAGCGCCCTGCTGGGATGGCCGGGAGCTCGTCGAGAAAAACGCCACCCGGATCTGCGGTGGGATGAAGATGATAAAAACGATCCATCTCTGGCGTGCGAATCAAAAAGAGATGCATTAAGTGTCCGTGATCGGGGATCAACCGCGTGGAGACGGTGTCCGGACGGCGGGTGTGCCACGGCGACTCGCCGATTCGAAGAATCATTTTGCCTTCGGGAAGCAGCGAGACCGTTAGCGGTGGAGGTTTGTAAATCATCCGCTTCGAGAGACTGGCCGCCGCTGACTTCCACCAGAAGCCGCCGAGCGTCAGAATCCCGGCGACGACAAAAAACGCGATCGCCATCACAAGCCGCGCGCCACGCTTCTGAACAAGTCCGGTCTGGACGCCTGGCTCAAGCTGCCCTTCCCGTCTTGCAGCGCCGACGATCGAAACAATCGCCGCGACCAATAGAGTCATGAGGCCAAGGAGTATCGCGCCGAGTCGTTTTTCCATAGGCAAGGTGTTGCGCGCCGCGGCTGGAACAGGAACGGCAATCGTCCCGGAACCTTTATCTCCTTCCGCTTCGATCCGCACTTCCCACGAACCGGACGCCATCAGCCAGAGCTTGCCGGAAAAGAATTGCGGGTCGCCTTTCGACGGCGTCAATACGTCAGGAGGCGGCGGATATTTCGAAGCCTCGCCCACGATGTACACCGGCACAATCTTGATCGTCTGCACGCCCGGGATGCTGCTGCGGATTTGAATTTCCGCGACGCCGGGAATCATCTGCGGCGTGAGAATAGTTACGACGAGCCGGTACGGCCCAGCGTCGCCCTGGAAGTACACGTCAGGGCTTCCCACGTGTGCTAGACACGATCCGGTGATGAGGAGCGAAAGGAGCAGTGCTGCAGTGCGATTTATTTTCACGGAGGTTAGCGACGAATCCGCAAAAGCCAGCTTCCGAAAGCGAGGCCCACGCGAGTTGAAAGAAATGCGGCGATCCACGCAGCTCCCATCCCCATATAGAAAATGGAGCGCGATGAATCGAGCCGGAACTGATACGCGAGCTGGTGCATCGAGATCGGTTCCTGGTAAGGAAAATTAGTCATGCCGAAGATCCCGTTTCGCGCCAGCGGGGAAACCAGGAAGCTACCGAAAGGCCATTGAACGGCAATCAGCACTGCGAGAAACGCGGTGCCGGCAACGAACGCTTGAAACCACGCGCCGCGCCTCGCGAAGCGATTCAGTACCAAGTCAACGGCGAATGCCGGCACGATCAGCAGAAGCGGAAATTCCATGGGCACCATGTGCGTCACATTGGTGTAGACCGGGCCGAGTTTGGGATGCGCCGGAAACATGGGAAAAGTCCACAAAAACGTGAGCATGACCACTGTGTAGACTGATGCGACGATAGTCGCACCCCACTTGTGCCCCGAGCCTCGCGCGTAAGCAATCAGCACGGTGGGCGTTCCGATTGAAATGGCGCGATAAAAAATCGCGCTGTGCATCAAGTTCGCATCGGCGAACTCAGACTTCAGCATCGAATGCAGGAACAAGCCGAGGCCGGCGAGATAGAGAAACAGCAACGTGACCTTTGGTTTCAGCGCGCCGGTGGCACGATTTTTCTGAGCGACAATCAGAACGAGGACGCCGATCTGAACCGCGAGGATGCCCAGCCCCAGCACGACGTGTGGCGGACTGAGGATTTCCACATCGAGGCCAAAGGAATTGTGCCACCAGTTATCGAACGGCGCGGAAGCGAGCATCGTGACTCCACCCCAAGCTGTTAGGAATGCGCCGAGGGGTCCTCGGAATCTCCAAACGCTGACGGAGGCATCGCGAGCCGACTGATCGTGGCCAAAAGTGGTGGAGAAAATTAGATACGTGCAAGTAAACGCCGCTAAAATGCCACCAAAATGTATGGCGAGGTGAGCGGGCGTCCAGAAAGTGTCTCGGCCTATGGTCATGTGCCAGGAAATGTCCCAGTAGAGGCCATACGCGATGGACGAAACCGCGACCAAGCCGGACCACACAAACCAGGGAATCGTCTTGGTTGTGGACGCGGCGCGCGACTGAGACACTCCATCGCGCATCATCCCAATTGGAACAGTAGCCTGCGCCGTCAACGATTAACGCCTCCGCCAGTGAGAATAACACGAAGCACGAGCCGGTCGTTCCAGAACTAGCGCGCGTCGAGTTGAGCTACGCGCTGTAATTTTTCCCGGTTGACGTACCAGCAGGGGCTGAAGCCGAGGTGCGGAAACAGCGAGCGGACACAGGTCTGCATAACGGGCGGATCAAAGCTGTACTCAAATTTTCCACTTTTGTTGGGAATCTCCCAGTAATGCCGGACTTGAATTGCTCCCCAGGCTGCGCCTGGATCGGCGCCGTTCAAGCGGTGACGAAGCCAGATGTAGTCGCCGACGTACAGCGCGCACAGCAGTGCGCCGGCGCTCAACAATATGCGTTTTGCAAAAACTTCCACGCAGCTCACGCGAAAATGTTACCAGAGTCTATCCGACGGAGTTGAATTCAAAACGAGTGGCGGATCCGGAGTGGCGGAGACCAAATGGAGTGGGGTGGCTGATTTGTACGCTGAGAATCCTTCGTGCCCGCCGAGGCCGGCATTCAGGACGGTATATGTTCGATGGCGCAGGTAGGTTTGGGCGCGGCGATTCCGCGGAGCAAGTGATTGTCAAGCGGCGCTCGGCAATGAGAGTATTGCGACGGACGGCGGGTACGCTGCGACCTGAAGCGGCTGAAAAGGGCGCAGCCTCCAATTCGAGGGCGGCGAACCTCAACGTGACAAAAAAAAACAAGGGCGGAGTGCCTGCCGGTTCGGCAGCGTTGAGCGGGCACGTCGCCATTCACAGTCGCGTGGAGGAAATCGGACCCTGCGTGGACGCGCTAGTCGACCTGGGAAAGAGATCGGGCTGCGTCTCCGGGGACAATCAGAACGACGTGGAGGTTTCACTTTTTGAAAGTTTGGCGAATGCGGTACTCCACGGCAATCGGCAGGACCCCTCCAAGCAGGTCCACGTCGATTACAATTTCCATCCGGACAAGGAGATTTCGTTCGTGATCAAAGACGAGGGGCCGGGCTTCGATCCCTCGCAAGTGGCCGACCCAACGGCAGGTGAAAACATCGAGGCGGAACACGGCCGCGGAATTCTGCTCATGAAGACGTTCATGGACGAAGTTCGATACGAAAACGGCGGCAAAGAAGTGCACTTGCGCAAGAAACTTCCCCCCGCACCGGCTGGCCCGTCTTAGGTTTTTCGGTGGTTCGGTGCTACTGATTCAAATCGCATCTTTTCCGGTGACGTTCTGAGTGGTATAGTCGCGGACACTGCTGGTATAAGGGTGCTTCTTGTCTGACACGTCGCGCAAATCCGGACTTCGAATAGAATCCGCAGAGAATTGCCGGCTACTGCGCAGTTTGTCGCTGTGGATTTCTGTGGTGTCGCTGTTTGTTTTGGTGGGCGGCCGCGCCGCGAGGGCCGCAGACGTTCCGAATGCGCCGGGCACTTCGGTTGAGGTGGGGCCACAGTTAGCGATTGCGGATCTTGACGGTGATCTTCTGCCAGACTCAGCCAGCATTCAAGCTGGGCAGAGCGCCGGCAGCATGGGCACTTATTGGATTCACGTGCACGTCGCTGCCGGGCCGCGATCCTTTCCAGTTGTCGCGCCCGCATTCGGTCTGGTGATTAAGGCGCGCTATATCGACCGAAGGGACGCTGCCGACTTAGTTCTAGCCACCGCGTGGTCCAGACGGCCCGTGGCGGTATTTCGAAACGATGGGCACGGCAATTTTTCGCGCGCCGACCCAGCTTCCCCTGGATCACTCAACGATTCCCAGACAAGTTTGGATTCATCGACGGACCTGGCGACTCTCACTGCTGGCGCGCCGCCGCAATCGCGTGCGGGTATTTGCGCGGGAGAAAATGATTTACTCGACAATCGATCACCTGCTGGATTGATTCCGCATTCGAGTCCTGGTTTTCCGGCAAGTCCTTTCTCAGTCTCCCACTCTGGCCGTGCTCCGCCGTGCGCAGTTCCCTACTTTTAAGCTAAGCACTCCGGTCGCTGAGCCGCAATCGTACGAGTTAGTCCGTTCAAGGTCCGATCATCGGACGGCGACTTAGTCACTTCGAACCTGACAATTCTGGAAGGCGCGTCTCTCTTCCCGAAAAGATGCGGCTGGATTGTTTCCCGAATGACTTGGGAGCATCTCGCTGGCATGGAGTTCCAGAATCGCGCTTGTGTTGAACAATCAGCTAATTGGCCAGTAGTCGCCGCGGTTCTGGGTCGTGCGGTCATACGGAAGAGCTTACTCCGCAGAGCGGCGGCCTCGTAAAATGAACGGCGGGAGTTTCAACGTCGAATATGAAACCGTATTTACGGTAACGGATTACTTCGACTGTCCGCGCAAAGGAATCGCAAATTATCGAGGCAAACCGCATCTGTATGAATGCGTTTCCGACAAAGCGAAGGATTATGACTCTGTCCTCTTTCGGTTGACGCCGCTCGATTCAGAAATCTTTCAGTTGGCCATGGAGGACTGGGAGATTTGGCGGAGGTGGTTAGTTGCATTTTACGAAAAGAAGGTCGACATCAGCACGCGCCCCGCGCTGCCCGACGAAGTCAGCAGGCATACGAAATTGAAGCGAATTCTGGACGAAGTTCTGGTGTCAGACCCCCGCAAGGCAATCATGCGAGTTGGACGATTTGAGGTTCTCAGAGAGCCAAGCATTCCGGAGCGCGTGATTCGTCAACTGCAGGTTAAATGGATTCAGCCCGCTTAGCCGGCATTTTGTTATAAGAATAGTTCTTGACTGCAATGCGCCCGAGTGCGAAACTCCGCACCCATCGGTATCATAGCTTACAGTTAGTCGCAGCCCAATCCCAGTCCCTACTGCTGCAAAGAATTGAAGGAAACGAAATGGTCGGCCAGACGGAAGGTGCGATCGTGACGTACAACCGAAGTCTCGCGAGCGCTGCTTGCTATCGCAAGAGAGTTCCACATTTTTATGGCGACAGTGCGATTCGGTCCAGGGTGGGTCGGCCGACCGCAAACTACCGTGCGGATGGCGCTTGCAACAGAATCGAGCCAGAGCGGTTAGTTTCTTGCTCGGTAATATGGGCAGGAAAGCATGGATGGATAGTACTTATTGGAAAAAGTCTAAAAGGCAGGGTTCATTCAAATTCCAGTTCCGCAGCCCGAGATGCTGAATGCCGGACGACACCCAGCATCTTCCTTCTCGGTTGAGGGGAGTCAGTATGCTAAATGGCACGTCGCATGGAGAGCATTTGCAGAAGATACTGCAAAGGGCGGAGGCTGGGTCTCCGTGCACCATGCGCGAACTCGCGCTTGAATTCGATCTGAGCCCTTCGCGTCTCCAGCACCTTTTCAAGGAACATACTGGGGCTCGCCTAGGGCAATGGTTGGCGGAACTGCGGCTGCAACGAGCAGCTCATCTGCTGGCCGAGAGCAACATGAGCGTCAAGGAAGTTGCGTATGCAGTTGGGTACAAGCACACCTCAAGCTTCGTTCGCGCGTTCGAACGCGTCTTTCAACAGGCACCCGGGCGATTTCAGCGGCAAATGCTAAACAAAAGAGTTTTTAGCTAACACGTTTCGCTTGAAACGTGTGACGCAGCAAGAGTAGAAGCGTACAGCGACGGCAGCCTTGGGTTTTTCCGCCACAAGCTTCGTCCTTTGGACCAGTACGGGTGTGTCAGGACGAACAGGTAGGCCGCATTTTCTAGAGGAGGCGCAATGTACTTTAATGTGTTCGGTGAGAAAGTTTCCCGGAAGCGATACAAGGAAATGCAGAACGCCGCAAAGAACCGCCGCGAGCTGATCGCCGCGGGCCTGACCAGCAGGCGCGACTTGATGAAGATGGGATTGCTCACCGCAGGCGGTATGCTCATCGCCAAGAGCGGTTTGAGTTCGCGCGCCTACGGTCAGAGTTCCGGCTCAAACCAGAATTGCCTTCCCGGCAACCAAGCTGCCAGCCCGGCGACCAGGGCGTTCGTCGATCCGCTTCCGATTATGCCGGTCACGGCCCAAACGCCGCTGCGGTCGCTAAATCCGGCTCCCACGATCTGCCCGAACACAACTCATGGGGAGGTTCGCGCGGCTTGCCATCAGGCGCCGGAGCTGAATCCGAGCATGTTCCCGTTCCCACCGCCGCGTGTTTACCAAATGCACCAGCAGGCCGTCACATTGCGGCAATCGCCCGATTTGCCGCCGCAAACGGTCTGGGGTTTTAACGACGGCACTCACGGGACACTTACTCCCGGGCCGACCTACCATGCGAACTATGGCATCCCACAAATGACACGCAACATCAATTCGCTCCCACCGATAAACCAAAACGGCGGCTTCGGAATGCCTTCTGTGACGACCCACCTTCACAACTCCCACAACCCGTCCGAAAGCGACGGCAACCCGTGTGATTTCTATGGCGCCGGGCATTTCTGCGATCAGTACTATCCGAACGTCCTGGCCGGATTCACCTCTACTAACCCGCCAAATGGTGACATCAACGAATCGCTGAGCACTCTGTGGTATCACGATCACCGTGTGGACTTCACCTCACAGAACACCTACAAAGGCCTGCTCGGCTTCTATTGCCTGTTCAACCAGTTCGACACGGGCGACGAAAGCACCGGGTTCCATCTACCAAGCTTCCCTCAGTTCGATATTCCGTTGGCATTTGCGGACAAGGTCTACGACGACACCGGCACGCTCGCGTTCGACCTTTTCACTTTGGACGGGATTCTCGGCGACAAGTTCCTGGTAAACGGCAAGATCCAGCCCTTCTTCAATGTCGAGCCGCGTCGCTATCGGTTCCGCTTGCTCGATACAGGGCCGTCTCGCTTCTACTCCTATTTCCTAACGGATCTGACCAACCTGAACGCCGTGAATCAGTTTTGGGTGATTGCCAACGACGGCAATCTCCTGCCGAATCCGGTAGAAGTCACCACGGTGCGCATCGGTCCAGCCGAGCGTGTGGACGTCATCATCGACTTCAAGCAGTTCGCCGGCAAGACCATTTACCTGGAAAATCGGCTGCTCCAGTTCAACGGACAGGGCCCTGTCCCTCCGAATAATTTCCCTGTCGCAAACCCTAACCAGAACCCTCAGGTAGAATGCAACGATGGCAACGGAAACATCCTGTCCGATATCAAGCCAGCGGGAACGGGCGATCTTCTGCTGAAGTTCGTCGTTAGCTCCAAAGCAGTTAATGACGGCAGCGTGGATCCGAGAACGAACCCGACGTTCTACCAACTGCCCAGCACGACCGACGAACCGAGAATTGTACGCACGTTCAAGTTCGATCGCTTGAACGGTCAGTGGTCCATCAACGGTCAGTTCATGGACTGCAACCAATTCCGGTTCGAAGTGCAGCAGAACAGCGTAGAGCAGTGGCTGCTTACCAACCTGTCGGGAGATTGGACGCACCCCATCCACATTCACCTCGAAGAGCACCAGATCCTCTCCCGCAACCGGATGCCGCCACCGCCGGCTGTAGAGCGCTCGCGAAAAGACGTCACGCAGTTGCATCAGAACGAGCGTGTGCAGCTTTTCTTCCGCTTCCGCGACTGGGTAGGCAAGTACCCAATCCACTGCCACAACGTAGTACACGAGGACCACGCGATGATGGCACTGTGGCACGTGGTGGCTGGCGGAGGGGATAACGTTAACGTGCCTTAGAAATGCTCGGCATGGCATCTGAGCCCCCGGGGCCTAATACGACCCCGGCCTGTCGAAAGGAGGCTATTGAATCATGCATGACCTCTCAAGAAGGAACTTGTTGAGCTTGGCGGCAGCGGCACCGGGGAGACCTCGCAGCGTGGAGCAAACTCAGGCGCTCGCCCGCAAGCGGGTCCAGGAAATGCATCTGCCCAACGTCCCGCTGGTGTCCCACGAGGGCAAGGTAGTGCAGTTCTACGATGACCTGCTTAAGGACAAGATCGTCAGCATCAACTTTTTCTATGCTAAGTGCGACGAAATCTGCCCGCTGGTGTCCGCCAACCTCGCAAAAGTTCAGAAGCTGCTTGGCGATCAGGTCGGCAAGCAGTTCTTTATGTACTCGATCACGCTCAAGCCAGAAGAAGATAACGTCGATGTGGTTCGGAATTACCGGGAAAGCTGGCACGCCGGCCCTGGCTGGACCTTCTTCACCGGCAAGCCTGCGGACATAGAGAAGATCCGCAAAGGCATCGGGTTTACGTATCCCGAACCTGCGGTTGACAAGGATAAGACCCAGCATATCGGCAACGTTCGCTACGGAAACGAAGCCCTTATGCTTTGGGCCGCATGTCCCGGTATGGCTCACGCACCCTGGATAGTCGAGTCCTTTAATTGGATGATCCACCCTGACACCAATCGAGTGCAGAAGTCATGATGACCGGCGCCGATTCACGGACTGTTTGCTCCAAGCAATATTTCGATTCTGGATTCGCGTGCAGCTCGCTGCCGGGCAGAATCCGGAGAGAGGATACGATGATGAAAAATGGACGAAAGCTCGTTTGGCTGTTTGTTCAGTTCTTGACGGTCGCAGCGCTTCTCTTCGTAGCTGCTCCGAGGCTGCGCGCTCAAGCCGACGCGCCTCCCGCCATCGGCGATGCGGACGACAACTTCAATCCTCCGCCTTGCGATTTTAACGACGGTTTTTACAACAATAACGGGATTAGTACCAGTAACCTAGGATCGACTGCGGCGACTGCCCAAGGAGTCGATTCGGTGCCGGCGCAGCGGTTCGGGTTATTTCGAAAGACCGGTCCGCCCGCTTTTCTCCCCGGCCAGGTTAATTGGGTGATCGACAACACTTGCACCACTAGAGACGCCATCAGGAACAATGTTCGAATCCTCGCCACTACCGGCGGCTACGTTGATGACGGTACCGGTTCTCCGACGGATTTCATCTCGCTCATCGCGTTCATTACCAACCAGAATTTCTTCCTCCAGAATTTCGTCTCGGGCGATCCGAGCTTCGATTGCACTGTGCCAACTCCGCCAAATCTTCCAAATTCCGGCTGCGTCGTTATCAGCAACTCTCTGAACGCACGAAACCAGCCCGGTGACGACATGTTTGACATCGTCAGTAACTTCGAAGCTTACCCGGCTCTGAAGCAGCTACTGCCCAACGGGACATTCGCTCCGGTCCCTTGCGGGTCGCTCGATACGTTGGCGAATAATCCGAACACTCTCAACCCGGGCCTTCCGTTTAATCCGCCAAGCAATTGCTTTCCAGTAACCAGCATTGCTACGCCTCAGCTCCGGCAAGACTGGCGGTTCGCCACCAATCGAAACGCAATCGATGGCAGCGATAACAACAACGTCCAAGGTTCGGGCAACTCCGGCGTAATCGTCAACAACAGCCCGTTCGGATACTTCTGTGACGATTTGTTGGGCATCTGGATCAACACTTATTGGTGGTTCACGCAGGACCCACGTGTTAACGGCCCGTGTTCGCAGATTTATGCCAATATCGCGGCCGTAGAGGGTACCAGCCTCGATGGAACTCCCATCGTTAAGACGGCCCAGGAACTCAATCAACAACTTGAGGCCAACGGCTGTGGACAGGAAGGAAAGTTAGATTTCGGCGGCGCTGACGGAGGAGCCGTTTGGCTGATTTGCCCGGCGATACCTGATCCGCGCGCGGGTGCTATTTCGCTCGATGCCTTTCTCGATCAGGTTCACAAGCCCAATGGCTTCCCGCTCGACATCAACTTTACGATAAACTTCCTGAGCCTCCAGATATTTGGGGTGTTCCCGAACGAACTGACGGCGGCTCAGTTGAA
>Ga0073928_10008250_pt1 | contig 13153 bp, 11 predicted proteins | sample PaiPotPPA55metaG_FD_76969 | JGI IMG/M metagenome (GOLD analysis project Ga0073928, IMG submission 76969) | Iron sulfur acid spring bacterial and archeal communities from Banff, Canada, to study Microbial Dark Matter (Phase II) - Paint Pots PPA... ...
CGCGCCGCCCGCTCCCGACAATGCCGCGCCGGCCCCGGTTTCCGCGGCGGCTGCGACGTCGGCGGCCGGCAGCATCCCCTTGGCCGCACCGACGGCCGCCGGCTGCGTGCCCGCAGCACCCGAAATCCAGCGCCTCGGCCGCTACCAGCTCGAACGCGAAATCGGACGCGGCGCCATGGGGATCGTCTATCTGGGGCGCGACACGGCCATCAACCGCTTGGTGGCAATCAAGGCCATACCGCTCGCCAGTGAATTCAGCGATGCCGAACTCGTCGAGGCGCGAGCACGCTTCTTTCGCGAAGCGGAGACCGCCGGCCGTCTCAATCATCCGAACATCGTGACCATCTACGATGTCGGCGAAGAGGGCGGACTCGCCTACATCGCGATGGAATACCTCAAAGGCCGGCATCTCAGCGACTATGCGAAATCCGACCGTCTCATGGAGCCGCGAAAGGTGTTGGATGTGATCGGCCGCACAGCCGACGCTCTGGGATTTGCCCACAAACAGCAGGTCGTTCACCGCGATATCAAGCCGGCGAACCTGATGTACGATCCCAGCACCGATACGTTGAAAATCACCGACTTCGGGATCGCGCGCCTCTCCGGCGCCGGCAGCACGCGCACGGGCATCGTGCTCGGCACGCCTTCCTTCATGTCGCCGGAGCAGCTCGAGGGGCGAACTGTGACAGGTCACTCGGACTTGTTTTCGCTGGGTGTTAGCCTATTTCAATTGTTGACCGGCCAGCTTCCTTTCACCGCAGATTCGATGACCGGGCTGATGCAGCAGATCGCCGAAGCGCCGCACCCACCGTTGCGAGCCTTCCGGCCGGATCTGCCTGCCTGCGTCGAGAGCGTCATCGACCGCGCGCTCGCCAAGAATCCCGATGCGCGGTATGACTCTGGGGCCCACATGGCCGCAGCTCTGGAAGACTGTCGGTCGCGAATACCGAGTGGACTGCCATGATTGGACAAAGCCCATGAGTTTGAGGGGGAAAATCGCGAGCGTGGCGCTGACCGACACGGGAAAGGTGCGCGAGCACAACGAAGATATGATCGGCGCCGAAGCGGACATCGGTCTCTACGTATTGGCCGACGGCATGGGGGGCTATAACGCGGGTGAGGTGGCGAGCGGCATCGCCGTCAAGACCATCATCAATCTGGTTCGTGACGCGGTCATGCGCGAGGATCTGAGCGTGCCCGACCCGGAGACCGGATTGACTCGCGCGAGCATCATCTTGCGTGATGCGATTCACAGAGCCAACAAAATCATCTACCACACGTCCAAGACCCAGCCTCAATGTGAGGGTATGGGCACTACCGTGGTATCGTGCTTGTTCCACGACAACAAGATGTCGATCGCACATGTCGGGGATTCAAGGCTTTACCGCTTGCGCGACAATCGATTCGAGCAGATGACTCTGGATCATTCCCTGCTGCAGGAGCTGGTCGACCGCGGCTTCTACTCGCAGCAGGAGGCGCAGCGGGCGACCAACAAGAATTACGTCACGCGCGCCCTGGGAGTCGAGCAAAACGTCGAAGTGGAGATCCATGAACAGCCGGTGCAGAAGTCTGATTATTACGTGCTCTGCTCCGACGGTCTCTCGGACATGATCGAGGACGAGGATATTCACTTAACAATCAGCACCTTTAGTGCTAATCTTGATACAGTTGCTAAACAATTGATACAGCTCTCTAACGATAACGGCGGGCGGGATAATGTGTCGGTCATCATGGCTCACGTAGCCGAGCCGTTCCCCGCGCACCGGCGTATATTTGACAAAATCTTGGGATGGTTCGGTTAGGGATATGGAGTCTGAATGGCACGCCTGATGCTCAGCTTGGATGGTTCGATCCTGGCGGAATACAACATGAATAAGGAGCGCTATACGATCGGGCGCCTTCCGGACAATGATATTCGTATCGACAATCCGGCCGTGAGCGGTCATCACTCGCTCATCATCAATATTCTGAACGATTCCTTTTTGGAAGACTTGAACAGCACCAATGGCACGTATGTCAACGGCAAACTGATCAAGAAACACGCCATGCAGCACGGTGACGTGATCACCGTCGGCCATCATCAGCTGCGTTTCGTCGACAGCCAGGACGGCGACACCGAGCAGGACGAATTCGAAAAGACCATGGTCATCACCCCGAGCACTCAGGGTGAAGAACGCATCCGGCGGGTTGGCGTCGCGGTGGATCAAGCCGCCAAGGCCGTGGCGGCGAACAAGCGCCCCGGCGTGCCGGACAATGCGACGGCGCTGCCGAAAGCCAAGCTGCAGGTGTTGAGCGGCGCCTTCGCCGGCCGCGAACTCGAGCTCACCAAGGCGCTCACCACGCTGGGCCGTCCTGGCGTGCAGGTGGCGGCCATCACCCGCCGCGCCGAGGGTTATTTCATCGTGCACGTCGACAGCGGCAAGGAAAACGATTTCCCGCAGGTCAACGGCGTACCGATCGGGCCTCAGGCCCGCCGCCTGAACGACAACGATGTGGTGCAGCTGGCGGGCGTGAAGATGGGGTTCTTCGAGAGCTAATCGCCGCCCGAGCGCTTGAACACCCGATCGAGGATGATGGCGAGGATGACGATCGCCAGACCCGCCTCGAAGCCCATTGCAATATTCACCGAATTGAGCGCCCGCACGACGGGTTTGCCCAGCCCATCGGCGCCGACCAGGGCGGCGATCACCACCATCGAGAGGCTGAGCATGATGCATTGAGTGACGCCGGCCATGATGGTCGGCAAGGCATGCGGCAGCTCGACCTTGAACAATAGCTGGCGGCGCGTGGCGCCGAATGCCTCCCCCACGTCGAGCAGGTGTTTGGGCACGGAAGAAATGCCGAGATGCGTCAGCCGGATGGGCGCGGGAATCGCAAAGATCACGGTGGAAATCAATCCGGGCACCACGCCCAAGCCGAACAGCACCAAGGTGGGGATCAGATACACGAAGGTCGGAATGGTCTGCATCAAATCCAGAATGGGATGCAGGAATTTGTAGATCCAGGGCCGATGCGCAGCGGCGATGCCGATGGGCACGCCCAGCAGCACGCACACCAAGGTTGAGAACAACACCAGCGAGAATGTTTGGATCGTCGCTTCCCAGTAGCCGAGATTGTCGATGAGCAGCAGCGATCCCAAGATGAAGACGGTGAGCGCCGGGGAGCGATGCAGAAAAAACGCGCCCGCGGTCAACACGACGATGAGCAATAGTGCCGGGACGCGCATGAGCAATGTCGTCAGGGCCGTGATCACCGTACCCAGCGCGCCGGAAACAGCGTCAAAAAAACGCTGCGCATGATGCATCGAGTATTCGACCAGATCGTTGAGCCACATCCCCAAAGGGATCTTGTGTCCGATCACCCAGTCGTTCGCGGCATCGAGACGGTCGGCGAATCGGTGTAATCCCGAGGTGAGTAGGCTACTGCGCACCGCCTCCGCCCCGGGCCTTCCATCGACCGCCGTCACGCCTTTCAGCCATCCATCGAGTAGCGCGGGATGGGCGGTGAGAAAGCGGCCGGCGGCTTCCGAGCCGTCCAAGTGTTCATCCAGAATGAGCGCCATCATTCGGCTCTCGATCTCCGGCGTGAACTCGAGATTTTCCAGCAGCGTGCCGACGTTGGGACATTCGGCAAGATACCCGGTCCGCACGTCGGTATAGATCGTGGCTCCGCCGTAGCCGGCGCCGAAGGTATCGTCGCCCCCCGACAGATAGTCGATGTGGTACTTGAGATTCATCGGATGCGGCGACCAGCCGAGGAACACGATCCAGTCGCTCTTGCGGATCGCGCGGTCGACCTCGCTCAGCATGCCCTGTTCGCTGGACTCGACCAGCGTCCAATCGCCCAAGCCGAACCGGTTCTGCGCGATGATCGACCCGATCATGCGGTTGCCGTTGTTGCCGGGTTCGATGCCGATGATCCGATGATGGAACCGATCGGCGTAGGTGTGCAGATCGGCGAAGCTCTTGACCCCCGCGGCTGCAACGTAGGAAGGAACGGCCAGGGTGTACTTCGCACCGTTGAGATTCGCCCGCACCACCTGCACTGAGCCATCGGCGAGAAACGGCTTGCGGTCCTCTTCCATGCTGGGTTGCCAGTCGCCGAGGTAGACGTCGATCTGACGATTCTTGATCGACGCATAGGTCACCGGGATCGACAGGATCTGCGTGATCGTTCGATAACCCAGCGCCTGAAGCATGCGCGAGGTGAGCGCGGTGGTGGCGGTAATGTCGGTCCAACCGACATCGGAAAAGCGTACGGTCCGGCAACTTGCGGGTTCGGCGGCGCCTGCGGCCGCGCTCGCGGCGGCGCTCGCGGCCATGCCGGCCCCGGCGCCCGCAAAGACCGGCAGCAAGATCCACGCCGACCGCCAGAGCCGCGCCCGCAGCCAGAGCCGTGGCGGCGGCCAGAACGGCGACGGCGGCACGATCCTACGCATGATGGGCCTCAGCGCCGATAAGCGGGCTCCTCCGCGTCCAGTATGGCCTTGATATTGGCCAGATGATCGACAGCGAGCTGTCCGTAGCCGCGCCATTGACGCTCCGTGAGAGCTGCCGCAGCGTCGGGCACAATGCGCAGCGCTTTGCCGGACGCGTAGCAGGTGAGCAGTGTCTCCGCCGCACGCTCGAAGTAATACATCTCGTCGAACGCCTCGGCCACCGTGGCACCGATGACCAGAACGCCGTGATTGGCCATCAGCAGCACGCTCTTGCCGCCGCCCATCAAGCCGGCCACGCGGTCGCCCTCGCTGTCCGAGAGCGCCATACCGGAGAAATCGCTGTCGAGGGCCACCCGCCCGAAAAATCGCATGGTGTTCATGTCGATGGGGTACATGGTCGGATCCTGAAGACAGGCAAGCGCCGTTGCGTACTTGGGATGCAGGTGCATCACGCACCGCGCCTCGGGCAACCGTGCGTGCAATCTCGCGTGCAAATGCCAGGCAGTGGGATCGGGCGCGTCCGCTCGAGCGAGCGTGCACGGCTCATTCGCATCCAGCAGCAAGAGATCGCAGGCCGACATGCGGGCAAAATGCCGGCCGCGCGGATTGATCAAGAATTGGGAACCGTCGGCGGACACGGCTACGCTCAAATGATTGGCCACCGATTCGTGCATGTTGAGGCGCGCAAACCAGCGGAATGCGGCGGCCAGATCGATTCGAGCCATTCGATGATCCGCCGCGGGCATGGGGGAGGCCGGCGCAGGCGTTGCGGAGGCCGGTGTGGATGCTGCGGAGATCGGTGAGGATGTTGGTGTCATGAATAACTCCGAATCAACGTTGCGAGGTCGCCCACTGGGGGTGAGTCCAGACGGCAGGCTGCTCACGCGGCAACGATAATTTTCCACGCAAGAGATCGCTCATCTTCTCTGCAATCATGATGGTGGGTGCATTGGTGTTGCCGCTCACGATGGCGGGCATGACCGAGGCGTCGATGACGCGCAGGTTGGCGACGCCATGAACCCGGCATTGCGAATCGACCACCGAGCTCCGGGCCTCAAGTCCCATGCGGCAGGTGCCCACCGGGTGATAACAGGTTTCGACGCTGCGCCTCACCCAGGCGTCGATGTCCTCGTCGCCTTGAATCGCCGCGCCGGGATTCAGCTCCTCACCCCGGTAGGGGGACAAGGCGGGCTGGGCCAGAATCTCTCGGGTCAGGCGTACGGCCCTGCGCAAATCCTCACGATCTTGGCGGTCGGCGAGGTAGTTGAAGCAGATCGACGGCGCCGCCGCGGGATCCGCCGAACGCAGGGTCACTCGGCCCAGGCTTTTCGGCCGCATGAGGTCGACATGGACCTGGAAGGAATGCATGCCGACATCTTCGACCGTTCCCGGCTTGATCGCCAAGGGCATGAAAGTAAGCTGCAGATCCGGCTGCCGGATTCCCGCGCGGCTGCGCAGAAATCCGCCCGCCTCGAAATGATTCGAGCCCGCGAGGCCCCCGAGGCCGGCGAACCAGCGTAGGCCGGTCAGTATTTTCCCAATGCCTCGGTTCGCGCCGAATATCGACACGGGCTGCAGGCAGCGGTGCTGGACGACGAGATCCGGATGATCGTTGAGGTTCGCGCCCACCGCCGGCAGCTCGATACGCGTTTCGATGCCGGCCGCGGCGAGTTGGGCGGCGGCACCGATCCCGGACAATTGCAGAAGTTGCGGAGAATTGATCGCGCCGGCGGAGAGGATCACCTCGCGCTCGGCGTAGGCGGTCGCCGGCTGATTGCCTTGCGCGCCTGGATTGCCATGCCCGCCCTGATTGCCTTGCACAGCTCGATCGCCCTGAGCAAATTCTATCCCGATCGCTCGGTCGCTTTGGAGCAGGACTCGGTGGACCAGCGCACCGGTCAGAGTCTCTAGATTTCCCCGTCTCAACGCCGGTGCGAGGTAGGCGCGGGCGGCGCTGCAGCGCCGGCCATTGCGCGTAGTGCGGTCGACGCGTCCAAAGCCTTCTTGGCGTTCGCCGTTCGGATCATGGGAGATGCCATAGCCCGCTTGAGCCCCCGCTTGAACGAAGGCGGAGGCCAGCGGCGACGCCTTGAGATCCGGCGCGAACACCGCCAGCGGACCCGACCCGCCATGGTAGGGATCGGCGCCGTGCAGGTGCTGCTCCGCGCGTTTGAAGTAGGGGAGTACATCCGCATATCCCCATCCCGACAGCCCTGATTCAGCCCAGCCGTCGTAGTCGCCCGCATGCCCGCGGATATAGACCATGCCGTTGATGGATGAGGAGCCGCCGAGCACCCGGCCCCGCGGATGCGTCAGGCGCCGGCCATCCAAATACGGCTCGGGATCCGACACGTAGTTCCAATTGAACCGGTCGGAACAGAGAAGGCTGCCTACGGCCGAGGGCATGTCGATTCGCCAGCTGCGGTCCTGGGGGCCCGCCTCGACCAGGAGCACCCGGATTTGAGGATCTTCGGTCAGGCGTGCGGCCAGCACACAGCCGGCCGAACCCGCGCCCACGATGATGTAGTCGTAGCGGGTCGCGGTCACGAGCGGATGGCGTCGTAGCAAAGTCTGTGAAAATGGCGCACCAGGTGCTCACTGCGGTTGTCGAAGCCTTCGCCGATCACATAGCGCCCGCGCTCGAATCCGAATGACCGCAACCCCTTCTGGTTTGATTTATTGAGCTGGATGTCCTCGGGTCCCAGTTCCTCGTTCATCCACCGAACACAGGCCTTGGTCACCTCAGGTATAGGCCTGCCCTCCACCGAGTAATATCCAAATCGCAGCATCGACGTCTCGGGCCCCGTCGGATTCATGATGAAGGTGCCCACCACGTCGGCGTAGGGAAACGCGTAGATCGTGGCGTTCGGCCAGAGACCGAAATTGAAGAACCAATCGGTTTGCCAGGTCGCGCCGGCCAGCGGCAGTCCATAGGCCTGGGTGGCGCCCTGCTTCGGCGGACCGATGTAGGTCCACCAGTCTCCGTGAGGCTTCAATGTGTAGCCGGTAAAATCGATGAGCTGCACCAATTGTTTGTGCGCGGGTCCCGATTGATCGAAGTGATACCCCTCGATGGAATTCTCCTGGATGACTTTCCAGTTGGCCGCCACCGGGACGTCGACTTCCTCGAGCAGCGTCAGCCGATCGAGGTCCGGTATGAATCGGCGTATTTCGGCTTCCGCACCGGGCGCCATCTCCGCGATCGGCTTCGCCGCGGGGTCGAGATTGATGAATACGAAGGACGCGAACACCGCGGCCTGGACCGGCTTCAATCCATGTGCGGCCTTATTGAAGCCGGGAACGCCCTGGGTGTTCGGGGCACCGCGGAGACAGCCGTCGAGAGAGTATGTCCAGGCATGGTAGCCGCAGGTCAGCATCGATACCTTGCCGCGCCGCGACTCGACCAGCCGATTGCCCCGATGCTGGCAGACATTGTGAAACGCGCGAATTTCACCGTCCCGCCCCGCCACCACGATGACGCTCTGCTCGAATATCTGATGCGTCACGAACGTTCCCGGTTCGCGCAGCTCATTGACATGCGCGACCAGGTGCCAGGATTTGAAAAAGATCTTGGCCTTCTCCTGCTCGAACACGGCGCTGTCGTAGAAGAACCGCGGCGGCAGGGCATAGCCCGCCTCCTGATCCGCAACGCTCCAGCTCGCTTCGTCGATACCCATGAAGACTCCCTCGAAGATGTTGAACTCAAGCTACGGCGCATTGACTGGCCTCGCCTGCTGAAAAGCGTCATGATGATGTCGAATTCTCACTTGAGGTGACCTGTGCGCAAGGTGGCCTTCCTGCTCCTGCCGGAGTTCTCCCATCTCGGTATCGCGGCCGCGACGGAGCCCCTGTTCATCGCCAACTGGCTGGCGCAGCGCGCGATATTCGACTGGAAAATCATCTCCGTGGACGGCCAGCCCGTGCGCGCCAGCAACGGCCGGCTGGTGCCGGTGGACGGTGATCTCACCTCCGCCGCGGACTGCAAGACCGTGTTCGTCTTGGCGAGTTTCGATCCTCAACGCAGCCTGCGCGAGCGGCAGGTCGTGCGCTGGCTGAAGCGCATCGCGAAGTTCGGCGTCGAGATCGGCGGGATCGAGAACGGCAGCCTGGTGCTGGCCGAGGCTGGGCTCCTCAACGGACATCCAGTGGCCGTGCATTGGGACAATACCATCGGCTTTCAGGAGCACTATCCCAAGACGCGCGCCGTGACTCAGCTCTATGTGCGCAGCGGCGAGCGCATCACCTGCGCGGGGGCGTCGGCCATCCTCGACTTGATGATTGCGTGGATCGGGTGGCACGCGGATACCGAGCTCGCGGGCGAGGTCGCCGAGCACCTGCTGCTCGGGCGACCGCGGGCAGCGGAGACCGAACAGCGGGTCGCCGCAGCACCCGCGCCCTCGAGCTCGGACGCCGCGGTCGTCCAGGCTCGGGCCATCATGCTGACGCACATCGACGAACCGCTCACCTGCCGCGAAATCGCCCGCCGGATCGGACTCTCGCTACGCCAGATCGAACGCCGCTTTCGGGCTGAATTGGGCTGCTCGATATTGCAGCACTACCGGCAAATCCGTATCGCGAAAGCCCATCAACTCTTGCAGCAAACGGACTTGAGCGTCACCGAAGTCGCGTTCTCCTGCGGATTCTCATCTCCCGAATACTTTTGCCGCCTGTACCGGGCCTACTTCAGCTGCTCGCCCAGCCGCGACCGCCGACAATCCACGACGGCGCCGGTTTTGCGGCGGCAAATGCCGCGGACGAATGGTAAGCCGGTGGGCGTCGCACATTGACTGTTCGAGCAATCAAGCAATACGTGGTCCTGGCCATACAGGACGGGCCGCAGGATCCTCGACAGTCATGCTTGCGCCCTCCGTCGCACGAACGGGTATGGAGGTTAGATCAAAGTCTTCAAGGCAAAAGACATTGACGCCGAAGTGGTCAGGAGCCGCGCGTTTACGGTGGAAGACATAGATCCCACACTGTCGACAGAAATAGTGCTTTGCCCGACGCGTGTTCCACTGATAAAGCGTGAGCATCGCCTCGCCATCAAGGACCGTGAGGGCCTGCTCCGGAACCTTAGCCATTACCGCGTTCCTTTTCACGCATAGCGAGCAGTCGCAGGTGGTCAGTTCGACGATTGCCGTATCGACACGGAACCGAACCGCACCGCAGTGACATGAGCCCGTAAACATCCTCAAATCTCCGCTTGCCCTTCCAGATAGAACACGCAAGTGCCTTCCAGCTCGACGCGATCGTGGACGATCCGGCAAATAATTTCCCCGCCGCGCCGCGAGGCTTGAAACGCGCGAAATGCGGTCTTGTGCAACCGCTTAGCCCAATAGGGCGCCAAAGCACAATGCGCTCCGCCGGTCACAGGGTCTTCCGGAATGCCCTTGGCCGGCGCGAAATAGCGACTGACGAAATCGTAGTTGTCGTCGCCCGGCGCGGTTACGATGACGCCGCTGCGATCAACACGGGCGATTGCCGCGATATCGGGGACAAGTTCACGCACGACTTTCGCGCTCTCCAACAAGGCTAAGTAGTTGAAGGCATCGCCGACAACCTCGACGGGAACGACGCCCAGCGCTTCGATTAGCCTTGGCGGCATCGAAACTGGCTCCGAAAACCGGGCTGGGAAGTCCATAACGTAACCGGTATCGGTTCGGTCGACCGTCAAAGGGCCGCTCGCGGAATGGAAGATCACCCTTTTCCGCCCACGTTCTAGGCGCTCCATGACCACCGCCGCGCTGGCTAGAGTCGCGTGGCCGCAAAGCGGCACCTCGGTGGTGGGGGTGAACCAGCGCAGCCGATAGTCGTCACCAGCACGCACGAGAAAAGCCGTCTCGGCCAGGTTGTTCTCGGCAGCAATGGCTTGCAGCACGGCGTCCGTCAAAAAGGTCTCCATCGGCATGACTGCTGCGGGATTGCCTTCGAATCGGCGCCCGGCGAAAGCGTCAACGTGAAATATTGGCGTGCGCATTGCAAACGTCCTTGGCCTTGAAGTCGGTCGGATTCACAACCTCAGCGCAAGGTCACCGCCACGCGCTGGCTGATTCCGCACAGCAGCTCATAGGGGATGGTATCTGCCCACACCGCGATTTCCTCGACCGGCAGTCCCTCTCCCCACAGGACGACGGGGTCGCCCAATGCGGGCGGGCGACGCAGATGGGTGACATCGATGCCGATCATATCCATCGACACTCTGCCTACCAGGCCCGCGCGTTCGCCGTTGACCAGCACCGGCGCACCCGAGGGCAAACTCCGCGGATATCCGTCGCCGTATCCCACGGCCGCCACCGCCAGGCGCGTGGGACGGATGGCGGTCCAGTCGCCGCCGTAACCCACCTTTTCCCCAGGCAAGAGGTCCTTGACCGCAATCACGTGCGAATGCAGGGTCATGGCGGGCCGCAAACCATAATCGGCGCCGATGGAGCCGGTGAACGGAGAGACGCCGTAGAGCAGGAGGCCCGGCCGCACCCAATCGGCTTGGTGCTCCGGAAAACTCAGCATGGCGGCGGAATTTTCCAAGCTGCGTTCACCGGACAGGGATCCGGTCGCGGCGGCGAAAAGCGCCAGTTGTTCGGACGTGCTGGGCAACTCCGGCAGATCCGCAGAGGCCAGATGCGTGAACAAGTTCACCGGCGACTGCACGTTGTCCAAGGCGCTTAGGGCCGCATGCGCAGCGCCAAACGCCGCGCCTTTGAAGCCGAGCCGATTCATGCCGCTGTCGAGCTTGAGCCACACTTTGAAACGCGCGCCCGCCGCAGCGGTTCGCAGCAGCTCGATCTGCTCGGAGGTGTGCACGACGAGATCAAAATTGGCGCCGGCTGCTGCGTCGAGCTGCTCGCGATCGAAGACGCCCTCGAGAAGTACCGTGGGCGTATTGATGCCGGCAGCGCGCAGCGTGAGTCCTTCGTCGACCCGCGCCACTGCAAAGGCGTCGGTGGATTCGAGGGCGCGCGCCACCGCGACGAGGCCGTGACCGTAGGCGTTGGCCTTGATGACGGCCATGACGCGCGATTTCGGCGCCCACTGCCGCACCACGTTCAAATTGTGGCGGAGCGCGCCGGCGTCAATCGTCGCGCTGACCATCGGAGTCACTGGAACCTCGGCAGCATCACGGGTACTTAAGCACCGTCACCGAAACACACCCTCGGCGTACGACTCCGGCGCGTAGTTCTCGAACTTGGTGTACTCGCCCAGGAACGTGAGCTGCAAGTCACCCGTCGGGCCGTTGCGCTGCTTGGCGATGATGATGTCCGCTATGCCTCTGCGCGTCGTATTCTTGTCGTACACCTCTTCCCGATAGATCAACAGAATGAGGTCGCTATCCTGTTCAATCGCGCCCGACTCTCGAAGATCCGACATCACCGGCTTCTTCTCCACTCGCTGCTCCACGCCGCGGTTGAGCTGCGACAATGCAATGACCGGTACCTTCAATTCCTTGGCGAGGGCCTTCAGCGAACGCGAAATCTCGGAGATCTCGGTCGCGCGATTCTCCTTGTTGCCCGGCACCTGCATGAGCTGCAAGTAATCAACCACGATCAGGTCGAGCCCGCGCTCACGCTTCAAGCGGCGCGCACGCGCGCGGATCTCCGTGGGCGACAATCCCGGGGTTTCGTCGACGTAGATCTTGGCGTTGCTCAACTGCGTCATCGCCGAATCGATCCGCGGCCAATCATCTTCCTGCAGTCGCCCGGAGCGCAGATTGCTTTGATTGATGCGGCCCAGGGACGAAATCATGCGTAAGGTCAGCGATTCGGCGGACATTTCCATGCTAAAGATTGCCGCTGATTTATTCGATCCCAACGCGGCATTCTCGGCGATGTTGACCGCGAGCGTTGTCTTGCCCATGGAGGGACGGCCGGCAATGATGATCAAGTCACCGGGCTGCAGGCCGGAGGTCATTTCGTCGAGCTGTTTGAATCCCGTGGAGACGCCGGTCATCTTCCCGTCGGAGTGATACAACTCATCGATGCGGTTGACCACGTCCGGCAAAATACTCTTGATGGGCCTGAATCCGACCTTGCCCCTCGAGCCCGCCTCGGCGATCTCGAACACCGCGCGTTCGGCGTCATCGACGATTTCGCGCGCTTCGCGCCCCTCCGGCTCCAGTGCGCTGCCGACGATGAGATTGCCGGCGGTAATGAGCTGCCGCAGCACCGAGCGCTCGCGCACGATATCGGCATAGGCGCGAATATTGGCGGCGGTGGGCGTGTCGCGCGCCAGCGATCCCAAATAGGCAAGCCCGCCCACCTGATCGAGCAATCCCTGGCTCTCCAGGTGCCCGGACAAGGTGACGGCATCGCAGGGCTGACTGCGCTCGATCAGTCCGGCAACGGCTTCGAAAATCAGCCGGTGATCATTGCGGTAGAAATCCTCGGCGAGCACGCGGTCGGCGACCTGGTCCCAAGCCGCCGAATCCAGCATCAATCCGCCGAGTACGGATTGCTCGGCCTCAACCGAGTGCGGCGGCAGCCGCAGGCCGTCGCCCGAGGCTCCGCTCGGCCCAAAGGTACGATTGCTGACGCGACCGGCCATGCGTTGCCCCTAGGAGCCTGTCTGACTAATGATCGCCGTCGCGAGGGCGACCCACAGCGAGCAGATTTTTGCGATCGTTTCGCGCGCATAGTGGGCACTATGTAAGCGAAAGGATCGCAAAAATATGCCGCTGTGGGGCGGCCGCAGCAGGCGCATCATTAGTCAGACAGGCTCCCA
>Ga0073928_10008252_pt1 | contig 13151 bp, 10 predicted proteins | sample PaiPotPPA55metaG_FD_76969 | JGI IMG/M metagenome (GOLD analysis project Ga0073928, IMG submission 76969) | Iron sulfur acid spring bacterial and archeal communities from Banff, Canada, to study Microbial Dark Matter (Phase II) - Paint Pots PPA... ...
AGGACAGTCGCCGATCAATTACCGCAATGACACGCTGCCGAAGATCGTTCGAAAGGGCTTTGGCCATGCATACTGGCCTCCAGCACCAGCATGCAGTTTGAATCAGATAATGTTGATTCGGGATCCCCTTCGATTCAATCCGATCGGAAAATGCTCTAGACGTCTTTTTTGCGATTTATTGAGATGCATTTTCCGCGTAACGTAACCTGCATCTCGAGGAGATCAGCTGCCAGGTGACGCAAGGCAGTTCGACGGCTGGTACGATCTTGCCGAGAAGCCTTCCGATCAGATCATGTCCGATCAGATCATTGACCTTGCTGCATAAACTGATAATTTCATCCCGATGGAGACCGCTGAAAGAGCAATTCCAACACAGAGTTAAGATGGCACCGTCGAAATCCGCACCAGTGACTCCAGAAAAGCGATTTCTTGTCAGACGAAGTGACGCGGTTCATGGCCATGCCGCATATTAAGAGCAAGCTAGAGTCGCGGGAGCTGACCACGAATCAGACAGTGCCGGTCCAACAGAGATTGAATGCTTGTCTCGCGTCCGATTCTGATCATATCACGCCGGGGTCGCCTCCGGGTGATCACGTCAAAGCCATTCAGGACGCGCTTGGAATTATTCGCGGGCGGCGGCCGGATCTTGGCTTGCCCCCCATCACCGACGCGCCGGGAATATACGGGGACAGCACCGCTGCAGCAATATTAATCTACAAACAAAAGAACAGCATCGTTCGACCAGGACAGCCGCTCGATAACGTCGTCGGGCGCATGACGATCACCCAGATCGACGATGACTTGGTGCGCGGTGTGAAACCCATCCCGCCCCCGCCGTCCCCACCGATCGTAGGCGACGCAGGTGTTCAGATAGGCCCGTTGGGGGATAGAGGTCGTATTGTCGCCGAGTACTATAACAAATGCGGACTGGAGACGGTCGGGCCCGGCCAGATCAGGACGGGCGGCATTCGGCATTATTCGACCATGGAAGAGCTGATTGATGTTCTTCTGGCAAGGTCTGAATATCATCAGGTCATCGTTAATCATGGCGACCAAATTCGGGGACTGATACTTCCGTTTGCCAGGGGAAGCCCTTTTAACGGGACCGGCAATGTCGTTGGGGTACTCTCAATTCTGGAGGATCGTGCGGAACAAGGCGATCTTGACCCTTCTAGTTTCGGGGTTAATGAGGCCGCAGCCTTGATGGGAGTGACCCCCGCAACCACCGTTCGGATTGTGCGCAAACTCGTAGAGCTGCGGAAGAAAAAATTTATTCTTCATTTCCGGGCATGCAATATCGGCAAGAACCTCGGCATGGTGCGGGATTATAAGGATGCGTTCGGAGCGCGGGCGATCACCTTCCACGCTTGCCGCCTTTTGTTCCTCCCGTTTAGTCTAGACCAGATGAAACCGGGACGCAGAGTAGCGGATTTTTCCAGCGATAAGAACACAACGAAGGCCCGGCTTCGCACCTTCGACGATCCGATCGGCCTCCTGTCGCCCATGATGCTGGCCATTGTAGACGCCGACGGTCACACTCATGTCCAACAAGAATCGTTCATCGAACATCGGAGTCCGGAGCAGATCCGAGGATGGGCTGAGTTCCTTCTCAGGGAGTGGCGGGACGCAGCGCCCAATGGATTCGTCGTACCGACCATGTGGGAAAACACCGAATTGACCTTCTACTGTCCGCTAGAGGTTGGTTGGCGGCAAAAGCTGCAAATTGTTTAGACTCAGTGGGGCGAAGCGGGGTGTGGTCACTCTACGGGTTGCCCGGCGCCGGGTGCGCCAACAGCGGCGGAACGGAAGCCCCATTTTCGATTCGCGGACGCAATTTGCGATCCCGCTTCCATTGGAGCTCTGATCTCAAGCCCCTTTATAGGGTCCGGCTAGCTCGGTTCCGCTGCCCCGGCGGAGCCTGAGACCCATGCGGTGCGGCCTCTACGGAAAGCTCCCGGCCAAACGCGATTTCGTCGCGGTATCGGTGCCGCGAAGATTTATCCGCGTTTGGGAGCCGTGGGTCGAGCGAGGCATGGCGGAAAGCCGCGCGCATGTCTGCGAGGCCGAATGGAAACGCGCCTTCAGCTCAGCCCCGATCTGGCGGTTCTGGCTCGGGCCTTCACTTTGCGGCGAGGCGATCATCGGCGCCGTTATGCCCTCGATGGATAGCTTGGGCCGGCTGTTTCCCCTCACTCTAATCGGCGTCGCGGAGAAAGACGAAGCACTCGCGCCCCCGGACATCGAGCGCCGCGATCCCTGGTTCGAAAGAGTCGAGGGGTTTCTTCTTTCGACACTCGATTGGCAGGCGTCCTTCGAGAGAACTCTCGAAGCGCTTGCCAGTCTCGACGGATCGCTCGCGCAAGCAGAAGTGTCCAGACAAGGGGACACGGGGGGCACCGTTGGCCCAGCGGCCGTTGGTGGCGGCTGGTTCTCGCTCGGGCTAAGCATTGCCGCTTTGCACCGCAAGCGGAGTAACTCCTTGCCCGCGAAGGCGACATATTGGTGGACGCTCGGAGGCGATAGCCGCGAACCCCTGGCGTGGACGCAAGATTCCATGCCCGATCCTGCCGTTTTCGGCGATATGATGACACGTGGTTTCGACAACCGGCCCGAGGCATCCGGGCAACCGGAATGAGGTCATGAAGGACCAGCTGCACAAATTCGACAGCGGCGCCGCGACCGATATCGGCAAGGTGCGCTCGGAAAACGAGGATTCCTACCTGGTCCTGCCGGAAATCGGCGTGTGGGCCGTCGCGGACGGGATGGGCGGGCATGAAGCCGGTTCGCTCGCAAGCGCGACCGTTGTCGACGCCCTGCGCAACGTTGCGGCGTCCGGCTCGGTGAACACGCTCTTGGCATGTTGCCGCGAGCGGATCGCGAGTGCCAACCGGAGTCTCCTCCAAGTCTCCCGCGAAAAAGGGGGAATTGTCATCGGTGCGACGGTTGCAGTTCTGCTCGCCTGCGGTGGCCATTATGCCTGCGTCTGGTCCGGCGATAGCCGGATTTATCTCCTTCGCCACCGCAAGATCGTGCAAATCTCACGCGACCATACGGAGGTTGCCGAACTGATTGCCGAAGGCATCTTGAGCGCGGAGGAAGCGCAAACTTGGCCGCGTCGCAATGTCATCACGCGCGCGGTCGGGGTCTCTCCAGAGCTCGATCTCGAAATCGCTCAGGGGATTCTCGAAAAGGACGACATATTCATCATCTGCAGCGATGGACTGACCGTCCATGTCTCGGATCAGGAGATCCACGCATTTGCGAGTGAAAACCCACCGCAAAGCGCTTGCGATTTGCTTGTCGCGCTTACGATTGAACGGGGCGCGATCGACAATGTGACGGTCGTCATAGTCCACCATGTACCGCATGGCTCAACCGTCCTACTTCCACAATCGCCGTCGCGCGTCGTGCCGCACGAGCGGTGATGGAGCAGGCGCCCACTTTCGGGTCGGCGCGACTGATCATCCCGGCCGGCATTAAGCTCAACGGCATTTATGAAATCGATCAGCCAATCACTGCCGCAGGCATGGGCAAGATCCTGGCGCCGAGACAAGCTCCGGATGGGTTTCGTGCGGCCGGACTGCGCTCATGTTTACCGGTCTACCATTAGGCAGGCTTACAACCGTCGGCTTCTCGGATTGAGCTATTTGCACAGGCGTCGAACGCATGGCTGACTTCGACGCCGCTAAGCGAAGCGTTCTCGATCGTCAGCATTGTCCCTGACCCATAATTCCGTTAACAATGATACCCGGTTTTTGCGGCAAGATCGCCGCTTAGGGCGCCCCGGCGTTTCATGCGCCCTCAAAAGGACTAACCGGAGATGAAAGGAAAAAGCCAGCTCGCGGGGATATTGACCGGCCTCGCCTTGGCAGGCCTACAGCTGTTTCGAGCGGCGCCGGTGCTCGCACAGGATAATGTCGTCAAGGAATTCGATGCAGGCTTTGGCCCCAATTCCGTCGGCGTTGTCGAGGCCGGCGAGGATACCGAGATCGCCGGGCCGCAGGCGATTTACGCCGGAGACGACGGTGCGATCTATTTGCTCGATCAGCTCAATTCCCGCGTCGTTGGTTTTGACGCCAAGGAGCCCGGTGCACGCACCAGGTCGCTGGCGCTGCCCGAAGACATGGAACCAACCGATCTCATCGTTGCCAAGGGCAGCATATATGTTTGGGACGGGAAGCCAATCCCGCTCGAAGCTGCCGGAGCCGGCCTGACGCGTAGCGTCGCGCCAGGCGGCGTCGCGCCCATCCCAGACGATACCGCTCAGTCTATGTTCGGGCAAATGGGTTCGGAACAGGTTTCAGATGATGTGAGCGGAACGCGCTCGCTCACGCCTGCGCCCGGGCGTCTCGTTGGCCGCCAGCTCATCGCCACTCACGGCAAGGGTTCCGTCACCGCCGATGTCACGCGCGACAAAAACGAGACGGCGGCACGGGTGGATGTGCGGCACCAGGGCGCGTCAACCCTGCTCGCCAAGTTGCAGCTCAAGGTTCGCGACAAGCTCGGCTCGGTTGAGTTTCTCGACATCGACCAGCAAGGCCGCATGTTTGTGCTCGCCGAGAATATCCCGGCCGTAGCGATGGAGGGGGCGTCGACCTTCGTCGCCCGTTTTTCGCCAAGCGGCGCGCTCGAGGGCATATATGAATTGCCCTTGACGCCAAGTGTCGCCCTTTCCCGGCGCTTCGTAACGGTCTCCCCCGGCGGGGATGTGTATTTTCTGCGTACCCGCAAAGGCGTAGTTGACGTGATCGGGGTCGGTTTCCGGCTTATGAAAAATGCGAAAGTCGTCGATGTGCGTGGTCCGGCCCCAGATTATGCGGACCTCGCCAAGGACCGGAAAGGTGCGATCGCCGCAGTGCGGCCACTGACCCGTGCACGGGTGCTGGACACCGCGCGCGACTTCGCGGATAAACCCTGGCCGCTCAACGCGAGATCCTATGGACCTGATCCTGACACGCGATGCTCCGGATTCAATCGCATCCGGCGTCCAGGGTATTTGACCGGGCGGGCCGGTCAGGAGGTGCGCGGAATCCCCTATTGTTGGGGGTGCCAGGGTTCCTTCGACCAGATCGTGAACAAGATCAAGCGCGGCGCGCTCGCTGGAAACGTCTGCACGCGCAACAATCCCCGCTACGACGTGGTCGGCGTCGACTGCTCCTCCTTCGTCAGCGCCGCCTGGGGGCTATCGACCCATTTCACCACCGCCGCCATCCCGTCGATCGCTCCGCGGGTTTCCAACCCATGGGACCTGAAACCAGGCGACGCATTGGATAAGCCCGGTTCCCATGTCATGCTCTTCCTCGGGTTTACTCCAGACCGGAAAGCCGAGGTGTTCGAGGCTACCCCGGGAGCCTGCAATGGGCGCGTTTGCCGTAGCGTCTATCCGTTGGCCGCTTTGCTCGCGCGCGGCTATGAGCCGCGCCGTTTCCGGGCGCTCTTGAATTGAGGTCAGGCCAGGATCACTCAATCATCTCAATGCGATAGCCATCCGCTTCGAGCAGTTGCAGAAGCCCCTCCTTGCCAGGCAAATGCGCTGCTCCCACGGCGATATATGCCCCTCCTTGCCTCAGAAGAGGGCGGGCGCGATCGCGCATCCGCTGGTTTCGCAGCGTAATCAGCCGATCAAAAAAGTCCGGCGGGATCCGCGCTTGGGCAACGCCAGGAACCAATTCAGGCGACCGCATCCATGCGAGGAGGCCGCCGATGTCGCCCTGTTGGTAACGTGCGATCATTGTCTCGGCGATATCTTCTAAATGATCGGCTTGGCGCAGCGTCACGATCAAGAGGTCGCGCTCGCTATCGCGCGACAGACCGTCCAAAATCGTAACTTGTTCGATAATCGTCTCAAGACCGACAACTGGTATCCGGTTCTGCCGTGCAATATCATCGATCACCGCGTCCAGCCCGGGCTTTCTTCCCGGCCCGCGACCCGCGCAAGCGGGTTGATCGAGTAGAAGGGCGAGAACCGAAGGCTTAAACTTGTGCGCTATCGATTTCCGCAGGCCGTGGCGCGCAATGACCGCTTCCAGTTCTGCGAAATCAGCCTTGCTCAGCAGGCGGTCCGGCCGTTGGTCTTCCCGCGCGAGCAATGCCGCCCGCATCGCGGCGCGATTAGCCGGGATGGCGCGAGCCAAGGCGTCTCCGGTCCCAGTTGCTTCCAGAGCGACAATTTTTGAGTTGGCGAGCGCCGCCCGCAGCCGCGACGAGAAATCGGCAATGCGCGGATCGGAGAGGTGGAGAGTGCCGAAGAGATAAGAGGGGGTGGTGCCTTCACGGGACAGGCGAAAGAGTTTGCCACGTCCGAATGGCATGGCACTCGCCGCTGCCTCGATGGCGGCATAGGTCTCGGGAGCCTCCGATTTAAGGGCCGGGAAAAGGTCGTGTCCCTGGCATTCCGCCGCCAAACCCCTCGATGCGGGAAGGCAGAGCACGCCTACGAGAATAATCGCACGGTAATTGGAACCCATAAGCCGCCCTTTGCGCACTGACGCGCTATGGCAATTTGTCGCTTGCCCTATTTTGACCGAAGGGACGGCCTTCGTTGCAAAAGGCAATAACTACCAATCAATGCAGCGGCAAATCTACCACGAGCAGCTTTTCTAAAACTGGACATGCGCCATAAGCGCGCGCGGCGCAATGCGGCCTTTAAGCGCAATTTGCGCGAAACGCCAAGGTCACGCTTTCACCACTGAACGCGCACCCCAGCCTTTCCGCCGGCGCCGAACAAGCCTTGTCCACCGCGCACCTCGCCTTGGACAAAAGAGCTGACGCCTTGCCCGAAATCGAAATTAAAGGCAAGAACGCCCAGGCCGCGCACCCGACCTTGATCGGCTTGCGCCAAAATGTTGTTGCCTTCAAATCCCGCGCCCGGAATAAAACCGCCCGCGACCAAAACGTCGTCATAGGCGAGACCGGTCAAAATCGCGGTCGTGCGAACCCAGTCGTAGAGGAGGAAATTGGTGCCCAGACGCGCGCCGCCTTGCACCATCACCAGGGCACCGTCCGCGAGGCCGAGATCGGCGGCGCCCGTTCCATAGCTTGTGTTGGTATATTGGGCGCCCACAGTCGGCTCGATCCAGAAATTCGGGTAAAGATTGAACCTGTAGTTCAGGTCTCCGAAGACGGTCGCATTGAGCAAGTTGGTTGAACCCGAGTTTCCGAATGCAGAATTAAAGGCCGGGAAGAAATCCCCGTTCGGAGCAAAGCCGGCTGAGGTGAAGGCGAGGTTGTCACTAAAGCTTTCATTGAGGGTAAGAACATCGACTTTGAGGAGGAAATCGGTGGAAAAACCGCCATTGAAATAGGTCGCGTAGAGGCCCGCCATCGGTCCCGCAAGATCGGCGTTCATATGGGTCGAGCCATTGCCCACGATCGCGAAATTGGTCGACAAGGACTGGGTGTTCAGAGTCAGATGGGACGTTACGTATCCGGCCAGTGCCCCGGCGATCAGCCCGTCATTGGCGAACAAAACACCGCGGGAAGTGAAATCGCCGCCGGCCTCGAAGCCAACAGTGCCCATCCGGCTCTGCACGCTGGTATCGAGAGATACGGGCGGACCCACGTCCGGAGTGACGAAGGCCGGGCCGCTGGCGTTGCGGCGCTCGTAATCGCCATAGACCTGGGTCCAAGTTCCAAACCGGATAGCGGGCTCGACCGGGAGAGGCGGGGGGATTGGAGCCAATGGTTCACGCCGGACGATTTTCCTGGCCGGCACAGGTTCCGGCTGGGGCTGGGTCGCGGCGCCCTTCGGCTTTTTCGCTTTTTTGAGCTTATGGCTTGGCGGCGGTGCGGGCTCCGGCGCGACAGCGGCTTCCTCTTCCCGAACGGGAAGCGGATTGGGCTGGCAGACTCCGTCCACCCGCGAAAAACCTCCCGCGCAGCGCTGTTCTTCCGCCTCTCGCCGGTCGGTTATTTTGTTGACCGTGGTTCTCGAGGTTTCCTGGGTCGTCGTTTGGGAAAGATCGCTCAGAGCTTGACTGGCGAGAGCGGCTCCGGAGAAGGCGCTCGGATCCAGGCCGGCACCGACGTTTGTACACGCGCCATTTTGCAATCTGAAACCGGTAGCGGTTCTGTTGACGACGTGGGCCGGCGTGCCCCCCGTGCAAGTGTCGCCGTTGTCAAACTTGTTAATTGGGCACGCCGCGCGCGCGCCCTGAAACACGCAAGCTGTTGCTTGTCTTTCTCCAGTAACAGTGGTGCAGAACCCCGCCGTCGCCGGGATCACAACGGGTTGGACAACGGATGACGGGCAAAGCGCACTCGCCCGCGCCTGGGGCGGCGCGCCAAGCCAAAGCAGGCCCGCCAAAAAACTGAAGGTCACGCCTTTCAAAAAGTTTGCTGTTCCGGTCCGCATGTCACCCCCCGCCGATAACCTCAAGCAACGGCTCATCCCTTTCAGGATCTTAATCTAAGAATAACAGGCAACAGCCATGTGATCCGTGACATATTTGTTACACCCCACATTAATCGCCCGTTTGCGGGAGGGATGGCGTGAGGTAGATCGCCCGGGCTTCCGGTAAACGGGGCAGCCGGATTCGCTTCCGCCGTTAGCCTTGCAGGGTTAATTTTCCCGTCTAAACCCGCATCGCCTGGACTGGATTGTCACTTCCTCCGCGTCCCCTGCTCAGTGGCCCACAGCTTCGGAAGACATTTTCGGTCGAAGCCTCCACGTTGAGGTTTCCACACCCGGACGAGGGAGGCAGCTCAAATCTGGCGAAATTCTCCGCGCATGGCAGGCAATTCCCTGCAAGATGCTGCAAATTCCCTGCTCGGCTTAACAAACCCCTAAACCTCGGCCTCCTGTCACCCTTCGCCGCACCTTCGAGGCGATCGGCATCGTCGTCAGGCCGTCGCGGTTATCATCACATCCCAGAACAGGACCTTTGGTGCACGGAACAGGCCTGAGCTCATGTCGCGCTGGTGCATGTGATCGACATCCCAGAGCTCGGTATGGGTGCCGAAACGGAGATCGCTGAAGACGAGGATGCCGGTCCTGCCATTCAAGACGTCTTTCATGTCCTGGGTACTGCGCCGGTTGCCGTCATCGTCCGTGCTGATCTCTTCCCCCGCGCCAAAATTCTGTTCCAGGAACCACTTCATCTCGTCTACTGCGAGCAGGTAATAAAGTGTGCCCGATTGCGGGATGCGCGGGTTCGGTCGGCGGTTGCTCCTCGTCCCGATGTAGCTGCCGGCAAGGTTCAGGGCATGGCTCATCTGGACGCAGCATGGCGTTCCGGGTGTGTGGTCCATAAACGCCTTCAGCTGGCCGGTCAGGGGGCGCTTGGGATAGGCGCCTTTTAGGGTATCCCAGTCCAAGGATATCTGAGGCATTGCTTGTTGTGCCTGTGTTTTAGAATCAACGGAAAACAGGCCCCGCAACGGTGCAGGTCCCCGGCGTCGCCGACTTCCCCGGGATCGCCGGTGCAAGCAATGCTCACCCCCCTTTGAGAATAGCAGGTGACCGCCATGTGGTCCGTGACATATTTGTTTCATCCCACATTAATCGCCCGTTTGCAGGGTGATGCCGTGAGATACTGATCGCCCGGGCTTTCGGGCAGCCGGGTCCGGTTCCGCCGTGGACCTTGCAGGATTAATTTTTCTGCTCTAAACTCAAGCCAGTTTCGCGCTAGATTTTGAACCCACGCCGGAAGCTGCGGACGAGCGTGCGAAGGGGTGCCTGCGCCCGCGCCGCGCGGATTTATTTTGATAGTTGACACCACCGCACGGGACTTTCGTCAATTGCTTGGACGCATGTGCGTGGTATTAGTTTCAATTTCAATTGTGTTGGAACACAAAAATGTTTGCCCGCCGCCGAAATCCAAATTGCTTCCTCGCCTTGATATTGAGTTTGCTGCTGGGGGGGCCCGCACTGGGCAAGGCTCGGGACGCCGGCCGCGATCAACAAGCTGCCGACCGCGATCATGATTTGTGCGATCACTCCTTGGCTGATCCTGACGCCGGCATTCCTGCTTGCACCCGCCTCATCGCCCGCGACGGGAACGGAGAAAAAAGTCCCGGATTATATAACAACCGGGGTGTCGCCAAGATTGGCAAGGGCGACCTCGAAAGCGCGATCAAGGATTTTACGAGCGCGCTCGACCGGAAGCCAAACTTCCTCGATGCGCTCAAGAACCGCGGCATCGCGTTCCATCGTCTCGGGCACTACGACGACGCCATCGCGGATTTCAATCGAGCGCTTGAGCTCGACGGAAAAGCAGCGGCAACCTACAACGCGCGCGGCTTAGCGCTGTTCCAAAAGGAAGAATATGACCGCGCGATCGCCGATTACGACAAGGCGCTCGAACTCGATAGCAACTATATGAATGCCAACGTCAATCGGGGGCAGGCCTTTGTTTTGAAAAGGCAATTTGATAGCGCCATTGCCGATTTCGATGCCGTCGTCAGACTTGCTCCGAAGGATCCGCGGGGTTACATCAATCGCGGCGATGCGCGCATACACAAGGGCGATTTCGATGGCGCCGTCAACGATTACGATGTGGTGATTGGTCTCGATCCCAGGAACTGGGAAGCTTACACCCACCGCGGCGAGGCGAGGCGGCTCCAAGGCGATCTCGTGCACTCGATGGCCGATCACGACAGGGCGATCGAGCTCAATGCCCGCGCGAAGGAAGCCTACACAAATCGCGCCTTGACCCTAAAAGACCAGGCCTTGACCCTAAAAGACCTGGGAAAGTTCGATAAGGCGGCTGCCGACTGCGACGAAGCGATACTCATCGATCCGAATTATCTCCCGGCCTTTTTGGATCGCGGCTTGATTCGGCGTCTCAGCGGCGATTTGAAAGGATCCGCGGACGATCTTGACAAAGCGGTAAGCCTCGATCCGCGATTTCCGCTTGCGTTGAGTTACCGCGGTGATACCCGCCGCGAATTGGGCGACACCGATGGCGCCTTGACCGATTTCACCGAAGCGCTCGGCTTCTGGCCGGAGTTTGTCCCCGCGTACACGGGTCGAGGTCTGACTTACGAGAAGAGGGGCGATTTCGCGAAAGCCAAAGCGGATTTTGAAAAAGCCAAAATCCTTCCGCCTGCACCCGACGGGCTCGCCAAGCCAGCGCAGGATGTGGCGCGGGCGCATCTCGCCGCGCTTGCGGTGGCAGAGGCGGCGCGTCCTAAGGAACCCGCTGGAGACACTGCGAAGGCAGAGCGCGAAGCGGCTGAGAAAGCCAGAATGGAGCTTGAAACCGCGAAGGCCGACGCCGAGCGCAGAGTTAAAGAAGCCGCCGAAGCAGCCGCAACGGCCAGAGAGGAGCTCAAACGCTTCAAGCAGCAGGCCGAGCGCAGGGAGAAAGCAACTCCCGAGGTTGTTCCCGATCCTGGCACCCGGGTCGCGCTCGTAATCGGCAATTCCCAATATCGGAATGTGGAATTCTTGCCAAACCCACAGCGGGATGCGGAAGCAGTGGCGGACACGTTCCGGAAGCTTGGGTTCCAGGTTCTGGCTCCACAAAACCTGACCCTTCAACAATTCCGTACCGCTGTGGACGCGTTCGAGGAAGAGGTGAAAAAAGGAGCAGATTGGGCGGTCATTTATTACGCCGGGCACGGCCTCGAAGTGGGCGGCGTCAACTATCTTGTCCCGGTCGACGCGAAATTGCTGGCGGATAAGGACGTGAAGTATGAAGCAATGCCGCTAGATGACCTTCTGCTGGCCGCGGGAAAGGCCAAAAAACTCCGCCTCGTGATCTTGGATGCCTGCCGCAACAATCCATTCGTGCCTCGGATGCAGAAAACAATGGCGTCGCGGTCGATAGGGCGCGGCTTCGCCAGGGTCGAGCCGGAAGCTGGCACGCTTGTCGCTTATTCTGCTGGAGACGGTCAGGTCGCGGAAGATGGTGATGGCGAGCACAGCCCGTTTACCCAGGCCTTCTTAAAAAACGTCGTCCAGCCGCGACTGGAAATCGGCATGCTTTTTCGCCGGGTGTACGACGACGTCAAGGCCGCTACTCACGATAACCAGGAACCCGCCACGCATTATTCTCTGCCGGGGGAACTCTTTTATTTCGCAACAAAATGACCGCAAATCGGAATTCCGGATCTCACGAGCAGGAAGAGATTATGAGCACGGAGCGTAACAACTTCGACATGTACGCGCGCCAGGGCACTGGGAATCGGCCTTATTCTATCTCAACGGCCTCAACATGTTCGAAATGCTCCGCGCACTGGCCGATCTGCCTTCTGGAACACGCCAGAAGCTCTGGGATGCACGAGGGGAATATCCACCCCAGTTCTTCCTGGCGCGGATCGAATACGCCATGGAGGTCGTCATCACTGGCCGATTACCCGCCTCGGCACCGGGTGATCTCGAAGCAACCGGCCAGGTCCAGGATGCCCGCAACTTCCTGGCTCAACCGTCCGGTTGGGAACCGTCCACTTGGGTTGCGGGACACCTATATTTCTACCATGGAACGAGCTTGGAACAGGCTAAGAAGCTTATAGACATGGAAATTAAGCCTGTGGCTGTACCGGAATACGCCTTGCTCGATTGGCGGGAATACACGGATTTTGGGATGGGGTTCTACACCCACCCCGAGGAGAGTAAGCGTTTAGCCGTCAAATTGGCCAAGGAACGCAACAAGGAGTGGGGGGTCGTCCGCCTGTGTCTTACCAAACCAGAGTTTGCAAATATTGCGGGCACCCCGCTGCATTTCCACAACAAGAAGGAACATAGGCCGCATAACGCTCCGCTTCTGTTCGACTCAAAACGAGCCAACTGGATCGAGTTTGTCGAACATAACCGACATATTCGACCGTCCATTCAGCGGCGGGGGGATAATAATTGGACAAAGGACTATCCTTGGATGCGCGGCCCGATATGGGTAAAAGCAGATAGCGGGGTGCAGGTTTTTCCAGACCATATCCAGCAGATCAATTGGGGGCTCGAAGGCCTGACAGCTCTGAACACTGATGTGGCCAAGAGACGACGCTTCTTGATCAACAAGGATAATGAGCATTTGCTCGAACACCCCCGATAGCCTCGTCCGGATAGGTCTCGAGGGAAGAATTATGGAGCTAGCCCGTGTGGACGGATATGGGGAAATATAGCGTGAAGGGATTCCCAAATCACTTTTCCGGTGATTCATGGGTGGCTGGCTTTTGGAGGGCCGGCCATGCTGACGAAGATGACCGAAGAA
>Ga0073928_10008253_pt1 | contig 13150 bp, 9 predicted proteins | sample PaiPotPPA55metaG_FD_76969 | JGI IMG/M metagenome (GOLD analysis project Ga0073928, IMG submission 76969) | Iron sulfur acid spring bacterial and archeal communities from Banff, Canada, to study Microbial Dark Matter (Phase II) - Paint Pots PPA... ...
AGCCTCTCCGATCCGAGATGGCTGACCGCGATCCGCCATCGATTGCTCGCCACCGTCCGAGCGCATGCGCCTTTTCGACCGCTCTTCTACAATCTTGCCGACGAGAGCGGAATTGCGGACCTCTCGATATTCTGGGACTTTGACTTTTCCGAGCCCTCGCTCGAGGGAATGCGGGACTGGCTCAGGAAGCGGTACGGCAGCCTCGACGCGCTCAACCGCGAATGGGGCTCGAGCTTCGCCGACTGGAACTCGGTGATACCCGCGACGACGCGCGAAGCAATGGCACGCACCGATGACAATTTTGCGGCCTGGGGTGATTTCAAGGCATGGATGGACGTCGCGTTCGCGCGGGCTATACGCGCCGGCACGGACGCCGTGCACGACGCAGATCCCAATGCGCTGGCTGCGATCGAGGGGGCGCAGATACCGGGATGGGGCGGCTACGATTATTCGCAGCTTGCCCATAGCGTCGACGTCATGGAGCTCTACGACGGCGGCGGCAATCTGGAGATCGTTCGCTCACTCAATCCGCACATGATCCTACTGACGACCTCGGCGACTGGTGGCCTTCAGGAGCGGTATCATGCTTGGCGCGAGCTGCTGCGCGGCAGCCGCGGATTAATCCTCTGGGATCCCGGCAGCGAATTCGTGCGCAAGGACGGCATGTTGGGCGATCGCGGACGTAAAGCTGCACCGCTTTTCCACGAGTTGCGCGGCGGTATCGGCGCACTCATCATCAACAGCGAGCGGCAATTCGATCCCATCGCCATCCTCTATTCGCCGGCTAGCATGCGCACGCAGTGGATGCTCGATTGGAAGCCAAAAGGCAGCGCATGGGCCGACCGAGACGTGAATGCGTCTTACGAAGACGAGAGCTCGGTGCGGTCAGCCATGATGGGCTACGCGCAGCTCCTCGAGCGTGTCGGCTTCACACCGCGCTTTCTGACCAACGATCTCATTGAGCAGGGAGCCCTATGCACCGGTAACTATCGCATTCTGGTTCTCCCGCACGCCATCGCACTTTCTCCCGCCGAGGCCGACGAGATCCGGCATTTCGCTCGTAATGGCGGAACGGTGATTGCGGATGTCGTCCCCGGCGGCTTCGACGAGCACAGCCGTCGACTGACGACGGGGTTGTTGTCCGGCCTCTTTTCAAACACACCCATCGCGACGCCGGCGGGTTCGGCCTACGGTGCGGGAAGAGCGTTCTATCAGCCGGTCGATGCGCAGGCCTGCGCCAACTACCCGGCTACGACACCCTGCCCGGCATCCGCCCTTGCGATGACCGAGACTGTCCGCATGTCGGGTCTCGAACCGGCTTTCGCCTTGACGCTGCCCAATGGCGACGCCGTCTCGGATGCCCAGGCCGACCGCTTCAGGAATGGCGAGGTAACCATCGTCACGTTGCAGCGCAAACTGCCGGCGTCGCCGTTGCAAGCAGGGAACGAAGGGGGTCTTTCCGGTGAACGCGTCTTATTAACGCTTCCGCGCTCCTACTATGTGTACGATGTCCGCCAACGCACGGCCTTGGGGCGCAAGAGCCAGATCGATCTGATATTGGATCCGATCGAGCCGACGATTCTTGCGCTTTCACCCACAATGCTTCCAGCCCCCACCATCGCGGGGCCAGGACACCTGCGCCGCGGTGAAACCGGCGAGTTTGAGCTCGGATTCGCCGAAGCCGCTGCTGCCTCGCATCCCATTCTGCACGTCGATGTCGTCGATCCCTCGGGCACCGTCGTTCGCCACTATTCTGGGAATTTCCGGGTCATCAGCGGAACCGCCTCACTCACGCTCCCGCTTGCGCTCAACGATCCGCCGGGCCGTTGGAAGATCCGGGTTACGGATATGCTGAGCGGGCGCACCACCACGTCCAAACTGGAGGTCTTGCATCTGCGACCGACCGGGCGGAGCCGCATCGCAAGGAAAGCTATGAATAAGAGCGGCAGGCGCTAGTGTCGGCCGATCGTCGGTGCGTCTGACGAACTACAACCGCACAGGCCCACAATGTTCTTTCATCTGTCGAAAGGGTTCGGCTTTCTGGTGGAGCCCGCGAACCTCCTCGGCATCATGGTTCTCGCCAGCGCCCTGGCAGCCATCGCTCGCTGGAGACGGCTTCGCGTCGTGAGCCTCAGCATGTCCGCCGCCATCGTTGTCGTTTTCGGAATCTTGCCGGGCGCAAGTTGGATTGCGACACCATTGGAGAGCCGCTTCCCGGCCCATCCGGCACTACCGGGGGATGTCGCGGGCATCATCGCTCTCGGCGGCACCGAACGGGTCGAACCATCCGCGACTTGGGGTCAGCCGACGCTGAGCGATCCCGCGCCGATCGTGGCTCTCCTGACGCTCGCACGGCGATACCCTGATGCGAAATTGGTCTTCAGCGGCGGGCTTCGCTCCCACCAAGACGCGGAACTGAGCGAGGCCACGGTGGCTCGCGATTTCGTTAACGAAATCGGCACCAATCACGGCGCCATACTCTATGAAGCTCGCTCGCGCAACACGGTCGAGAACGCGGTTCTCACGCGCGATCTGGTGCAGCCCAAATCCGGGGAAAAGTGGATCCTGGTGACCCAAGCGATCAGCATGCCGCGGGCGGTCGGCGCGTTTCGCAAGGTCGGTTGGGATGTCATTCCTTATCCCGCCGGTTATCACACGAGTGCCAACCGTGGAATACCGGTTTCCTTCGATCTCCTTGGGGGATTGCGCCTGGCTTCGATATCGCTCCACGAATGGGTAGGTCTGATTGTCTACCGAGTCATGGGATATACTGATCAATTATTTCCAGAATAAACCGCATTGCCAAGACATCTGGTAGCTTGCGGCTCCGCTCTGTAGAATCGCCGATAATTGACGCGTCAAAGCAATACGAGCTCGACCCCGCAATAAGTCCAAGCGTGGAGACGATGCAGCTAGTTTACGCCGGATTCCTGGGTTATTGCGGCGCGGCGGCAGGCTTTCTTCTGCTTGGACTGCTCGTCGTCTACTGGTGGAACAACGCTCTCTCGGGCGTCATGCTGTTTGTCGCCAGTCTTCTGACCTGCCTCTGGGCGGGGGTGAGCGCTTACGATCTGCATTCTGGCTTCGCCAACGGACAGGTGAGCCAGGTGCTGGAAATTTTCCGCAGCGCTGGATGGATTTTGCTGCCGCTCAGCCTACTGAATTGGATAGCGCCTGCCCAGCGCTCCGCGTGGGCGTCGATCATCATCGGCATCTGCGTATGTCTTGCGGCACTCACTTTGTTCTCCGGCGCGAATGCCGGTGATCATTCTGCCGATGCCAGGCAGCTTGTCGTCATCGGTGGACACCTCGGCCTCGCGCTCATCGGACTTGCCCTTGCAGAGAATCTCCTGCGCAATTCGTCTCAAGCTCAGTCCTGGACCATCAGATATCTGTGCTTCGGCGTCGGCGGCCTGTTCGCCTATGATTTCCTCCTCTATTCCGATGCATTGCTGTTCCGCCGCCTTGACCTCAGCTTGTTCCTAGCCCGGGGAATAACCAATCTTCTTGTGGCGCCCCTCTTCGCGCTCTACGTCGCGCGAAACCGGATGGCGGGCCCGCGGGTCGTAGTGTCCCGACGCTTCGTATTTCATTCCGCGACGCTCGTCGGCGCGGGCCTTTATCTCATGACCATGGCGGCGGCCGGCTACTATGTCCGGCAGTTTGGCGGCACATGGAGCACTTTTCTGCAGGCGGTTTTTTTCTTTGGCGCGCTATGGCTGCTGATCCTTCCGATTGCGTCCGCCAGTTTTCGCGCCTATCTGCGAGTCCTGATCGAGAAAAGCTTTTTTAAGTACAAGTACGACTACCGAGCCGAGTGGCTGCGCTTCATTCAGACGATCGCCGGCACCCACGAGGTACAGGAACTGCGCAGCCGTATCATCAAGGCTGTCGGTGACATCGTGGAGAGCCCAGACGGCGTGCTGTGGATTCATCGCGAGGCCGGCACGTTTTCGCTCGCCGCATCTTGGAACGCATCGAAATGGAATCTCACAGACGGCCAAGTCGCGATAGAGGCCGCGAGCGCTCTCGCGCAGTTTCTGGAGCAGACACACTGGATCGTTAATCTGGTCGAGTATGCTGAGACGCCGGAGCGATATAAGGGCCTCACGGAAATTCCAGAATTTCTGCGGTCACTCCCGCGAGCGTGGCTGGTCATACCTCTGCTGCTCCATGATCGGCTCTTCGGTATCATGGTCCTCGGCCATTCTCGCGCCGAACGATCGCTGACCTGGGAAGATTTCGATATCCTGAAGACCGTCGGCCGTCAGGCGGCCAGCTACCTTGCCCAGCGGGAGAGCGACGAAGCTCTTGCGGAGGCGCGCGAGTTCGAAGCGTTCAACAAGCGCTTTGCCTTCGTAGCCCATGACATCAAGAATCTGACGAGCCAGCTTTCACTGATTCTCACCAACGCGGCCCGGCATCGCGGGAATGCAAAATTCCAGGACGATATGATCGAGACGGTGCGCCAGTCGGTGGAGAAGCTCAATCGGATGCTGCGACAGCTCAGCGCCCGGCCACAGCGAACCGAGCCGACCCCTCCGGTCGAGCTCACGAAATTGCTTCGCGATATCGTCGCGCGGCGCACCCAGGCGCAAGACCTGGTTTCGCTCGACCTCCGCAAGGAATCCGTGACAATCGCCGCCGATGAAGACCGGCTCAGAGCGGTGGTGGATCATCTCGTTCAGAATGCATTGGACGCGGTTGGCAAGAACGGACGCGTGGAAGTGCGATTGAGCGACGCGGGCGCAATGGCTGCGGTCGAGATCGAAGACAACGGTCCTGGCATGGATCCCGAGTTCGTCCGCGATCGCCTGTTTCGGCCGTTCGACTCCACCAAAGGCTCGGGCTACGGAATAGGCGTCTACGAGAGTCGGGAATTCGCGAGATCTTTGGGAGGAAAGCTGGAGGTCATAAGCCACCCTGGACGAGGCACAATCATGCGGATGTGCCTGCCGACGGTGGATGCGGGATAGAGTGATTCTGATTTGTTCGATGCTTGCAGACCAGAGGTAGAGAAAAGTGATCAATATGGCGAATACGAAACCCAAGCTCTTGATCGTTGAGGACGATTTAGGTCTGCAACGCCAACTGTCCTGGACCTTCGAGGATTACGAAGTTCTTTCAGCGACCAACCGCGAGGCCGCCATTTCGCTGGTGACATCCGCCGATCCGTCGGTCGTCACGCTGGATCTCGGGCTGCCGCCTGATCCCGATGGCGGCACCGAAGGCTTGGCGACCTTGGAGCGCATCAAGCAGATATCGCCCCACGCCAAGGTAATCGTGGTAACCGGGAGCGACGAGCGAGAACACGCCCTCAAGGCGATCAGCCTTGGCGCCTACGATTTTTATCAGAAGCCGATCGACGCGGACACCATACGCTTGATCGTAAATCGGGCACAGACGCTCCACTCACTGGAGGCAGAGAATCGACGATTACGGCAGATAGAGCAGCGCTCACCTTTGCGTGGTCTGGTGACTGCCAGCGCACCAATGCTCGCGGTGTGCAGCATGGTGGAACGGGTAGCACCGACTTCCGTTGGCGTGCTCTTGCTGGGGGAGAGCGGCACCGGAAAAGAGGTGATCGCCAGGGCGCTTCACGATCTGAGTCCGCGCGAGAGCAAGCGCTTCGTCGCGATCAATTGCGCGGCAATTCCCGAGAACCTCCTGGAGAGCGAGCTTTTCGGGCATGAAAAAGGCGCGTTCACCGGCGCGCATAAACAGGTCATCGGCAAGATCGAGATGGCTGATCAGGGAACCCTGTTTCTCGACGAGATCGGCGACATGCCGCTTCCCTTGCAATCGAAGCTGCTGCGCTTTCTCCAAGAGCGCGTCCTGGAGCGCATCGGAGGCCGCACGGAAATTTCGGTTGATGTCCGCATCATATGCGCGACCCATCGAAAGCCCGATGAGATGATCAAGGCGAGCCAGTTTCGCGAGGATCTTTATTATCGGCTGAGTGAGATGGTCGTGAACATCCCACCGCTCAGACAGCGGGTGGGCGATCCCGCGCTCCTCGCGCATCATTTCCTGAACACGATGAACCAACAAAGCAGCCGCAACATCAAAGGATTCGCACCCGATGCGCTGGCCGCCATGGCGAGTTACCACTGGCCGGGCAATGTGCGCGAACTCGAAAATCGGGTAAAGCGGGCGGTCATCATGGCGGAAGGAACTCAGCTCACGCTCGCTGACCTCGACCTCCCGGTGGTTGACAGCTCTCTCACTCTGGTACCAACGCTGAAAGACGCTCGCGAACATGCCGAACGAGAGGCCGTACAGCGGGCGCTCGCGCAAGCAGCCGGCAACGTCACTCAGGCGGCGAAGCTGCTCGATGTCAGCCGACCGACGCTCTACGACCTCATGCGGTATCACAACGTCCGCAGCTGAGAGTGGAGTTCAGGGATGGCGACGACGCGCTTAAGTACGTCAGGGCAGCACCCTCACAAATGCCGACTTTTGCAACGGCATCGGCACTTCCGCGACATGCTGTTCTACGGCGGATATGCGGGGATAAATGGCCTGCGGCTATTGCCCGCCGCTTCGAGACGAGCTCTTGGCGATTGATATCGAAATTGCTTGCCACAAACGGGTTGCAGCATGCCAAAATCCTTCCAAGGCATCAAAAGCGTGGCTGGAATGACTGATGGACAGTGTTATCGGGCAACAAGGGCTCGCGGCCCTACCTGACGGCAGGCGGCGCATGATGCCACCGCCAAAGCTAGGGACATGACACCCGAAGCGCGAGACACATTGCTCTACCAGGCCGTCCTCGCGTTCCAAATCGGTGAGAACGCAGAGGCTGAAAACAAATGTCGCGGGGTGCTCGATGCTCATCCGCAGTTCTTCCCGGCACTCCTGCTTCAAGGGATGATCGCGGGAAAGACCGGACGAACCGAACTCGGTATTGAACTGCTGAGCGCCGCCGTCGCCCAGAATCGTCGATCCATCGAGGCGCGCAACGAGTTGGCCATCTTGTTGCGCGCGGCAGGCAAAGCGACGGCGGCGATCGCCATGTCGCGGCATGCGGTGCGGCTGAAACCATCGGATCCCGGCAGCCACAACAATCTGGCACTTTCATACCTCGCGGCGGGTCGCATCCCTGAGGCAATCGCGCGCTTTAAGCGGGCCATCGCGCTTAAGCCTGATGTAGCGATGTTCCATCACAATCTCGGTATGGCACTGCAACGGCAGGCCCGCGATATCGAGGCAATCGAGGCCTTTGGTGAAGCCGTCGCGCTCGACCCACAACATACCGATGCTCTTGCCCGACGCGGCCAGCTTCTGTTTCTACATGGCCGACGCGCGGAGGCGCTTCAATGCTATCGCCGCGCGGCCGCATCGCTTTCCACCTCGGCCGCAGGGTCCGCTTACGCGGCCGAAGCACTGATGCACGAAGGACGGGCAGAGGAAGCGGAGGAATGTCTCCGGCAGGCGACCGCGCGCGAACCTGGATCTGCGATGGCGCATCAGCTGCTCGCCACCGTTCTGCAACGACGCGGCAAGTTCGAGGAGGCGATCGCGAGCTTTACGCGTGCGATCGAGTTGGAGCCGAGACGGATCGCCGCGTATGTCGGCTTTGTTCTGGGTAAGAAGGTGATCGAGGCCGATCGGCCGATACTGCAAGGAGTCGCGGAGATGCTCGGCAGCTCCAACATCGAGCCGCAATCGCTAAGCCAGATCCATTATGCGCTCGGCAAGGGGTTCGATGATCTCGGGGAGTATGAAAAAGCCAACCGCCACTTCGACGAGGCCAATCGGGTCGAAGCGGAAGCGCTGCGCCGGGCCGGTCGATCCTTCGATCGCAAGCGCTACGCCGCAGGCATCGATCGCATGATTGCCTGCTTCACACCCGATTTCTTTAAGACGCATCGCGGATTCGGCTCGGAAAGCGATCTGCCGGTTCTGATTGTTGGAATGCCGCGGTCCGGAACAACATTGGTTGAGCAGGTCCTGTCGAGCCATAGCGAGATCGCTGCCGGCGGCGAGCTGACATTTTGGACCGATCGAATGCCGATCGCTGAGCTCGCGGTGACCGGCGATTTCGACCGGCGTTCGGCGGGGCAGCTGGCCGACGAATATTGTGCGCTTCTGGGCACCATTGCGCCCGGGAAGAAACATGTCATCGACAAGATGCCGGCCAATTTTTTCCTGCTTGGCCTGATCCAATTGGTGTTACCTCGCGCCCGCATCATTCATTGTCGGCGCAACCCGATCGACACCTGCTTATCCATCTACACCACGGCCTTTGCGAACGCCTTGGATTTTTCACACACGCGAGACGACATCGTCTTTTGCTACCAGCAATATTCCCGCCTTATGGCGCACTGGCGCCGCGTGCTCCCAAGCGATCAATTGCTCGATGTCGATTACGAATCCATGGTCGCAGAGCCCGAGGGGTTTGCGCGCTCGATGATCGCCTTTTGCGGTCTCGAATGGCAGAACGCCTGTCGGCATCCCGAACGCAATCAACGCATCATCACGACCCCAAGCGCGTGGCAAGTGCGCCAGCCGATTTATCGCAGTTCGGTCGAGCGCTGGCGCCATTACCGACCATGGCTCGGTGCTTTTGCCGACCTGTTGGAGGGCGACGGAGCCGAGCGGAGCTCCAAGGCGAACGGATGAGTAGGGCGCCCGTCACGACCTATCCGGCGCCCGCGATGGCGCCACCGGCTAACGCGTGCGCGATGCGCGCGACTGTCGCTGGCCGCGAATTCCCGTTACGAAGTCACCTGTCACTCCTCCGCGCTGGCGTTGCCGCTTTCCGGTTCGGCCCCCAATCCCTGGATCAGCGGCCGCAGAATATCTTGTTCGGGCCGCCAACGGTCTATTGAGCTCCGATAGATGGGTTGACGGACCTGAGCGGCACTTGCAGTGCGCACGGGCCGACGGGTCTCATAAAACGAAAGGCAGGCATCGTCCCACTCAAGCCCACAATGGGCGATTATGCGGCGCGCCTGCGGCTCGAAATCCTCGACCAGCGTCTCGTATTGCACATCGAGCATTACACCGTCGGGCAGGAACCGTCGCCAGTGTTCCATCAGCCTTGAATAAGCGCGGTAGTAGCGGCCGAGCTCGCCGAGATCGTAGGTGAAAGGCTGGTGATCACTGAAAAGCTTCGAAAAGGCCGAGAGGCAGGTGTCGACCGGGTTCCGCCAGGTATGAATAATGCGGGCATTCGGTAGAGCCAAATGAATGAGGCCGACCGCAGCGAAGTTACCCGGCATTTTATCGGTGATGCGCGCATCCGGCCTAGCCGAGGGTGTCGCCCGCAGGTGGTTGACGTAGGCTTCGCCGATTTGTCTGAGATGGCTGCCATCGAGCGTCGGCACAAACTCAGGATAGGCCAAGGGTGAATTGATTGCGCGACGAACCCCGTTGTACGCCTCGGTGAAATAGGGACGCTCCCCCGCGGCAAAAACGCTCGGGTGGCTCGCGAGCACCTGTTCCACGAGGGTGGAGCCCGACCTCATCATCCCGAGGATAAAGATCGGCACCGCGGACGGGTCGCCCAATCCCGATTTCTGTTGGAGGACATCGCCCGATAGGCTCGTACGAATACGATCGAACAGCGCCAATGTTGCCGCTTCGTCATAGGTAATCGTTCGCCGCTTAAGCGCGTTTCCTTCGAGGAGATGGCGAAACGAGCGCTCGTCCTGTCCGATATCCGCGTAGGCCTTGGCTAACGCGAAGTGAAGCTCGATAGGCCCATCGCCTGGAAGTATGTCGATGCGCCGGGCCAGATCTTCCATTGCCTGGAAGTAAGGGTCTGACGTGTCGACGGTGTAGCATCCAACCAGCTTAAGGTAGTAGTTGGGATTCGCCGGCTCCAATTTGACAGCGGTCTCGAAGGACCTGCGGGCGTCCTCCAGTCGACCCATCGTCAGATGAGCTGCGCCCATTTGTGCATGCACGATCGCATTCCCGGGATCGAGGGAAACGGCTCGCGCCGATGATGCCATCGCCTCCGCCCAGCGATCGCGCATCATAAGCGCAACGCCGAGATTGCCATGTGCTTCCGGAAACTGGGGATTGAGGGTCAACGCTTTGTTCAAGACCTTGATGGCTTCTTCATCGCGCTTCACCGAATGCAGCGCGCCGCCGAGATTGCTCAGCGCTTCGATGTAGTCGGGCTTGAAGGTAAGCGCCCGTTTGAAGCAACGCGCGGCCTGCTCCCACCGGTCCAGTGCCTGGTGCGCGGTGCCCAAATTGTTGTAGGCGGTCGCGTATTTGGGGTTTATGGCAATCGCCTTCTCCAGCACCGGAATTGCCGCTTCGTGGCGCTTGGCAAGGTTGAGCGCCATTCCCAGGTTATTGTGCGCCTCCGCAGCGCTCGGGCGCTCTTTTACCGCGTTGGTGAGCAAGTCCACCGCCTCGTCGAGCCGACCTTGCTGCGCAGCAATCACTCCCAGCAGGTGGAGCGCATCGAAGTGGCGAGGCTCACCCTCCAGGACGCGCCGGTAGTGCTGCGCCGCCTCCTCCAGTTTGCCTCGCCGATGCAGTACGGCACCTTCTTGAAACACGCGCGCGAGCACTGTGCGACGCCGTGAGGCTTGCCCTTCGATGGTCATTCAACGGTCCGCGCCGGCGCCAATCATCCGAGGCGCCAAGTTTGAGGTGGAGACCGGCAATTTACTTGCCATCGCTCAGGCGAGCAAGTTCGGGCAACGTGGTTGCGAGAACGGCATTTACGGCCTGATGGCTGTCACGGCGTAAGCGAAAGTAAAACCTGGCGAGCCGTCAGCCGATCTCTTTCGCGGTCCTCGTGCCACGATCGACAACGCTCCTCGATGCAGTACCACCGAACTGGCCTGTGCAGGCGCTTTTTTCTCGGCCACGCGTGGGTCGGGGCCATCGCGCAGTTCGCCCTCGCTCTGCGGATGACGGGGAAATTTACGAAGGATCCGTCGGAGGACTTTACAATCAATTAAATAAATCACGACCAAAACCGCCTAACTAATTGAAATGGAATGCTGGCACGGTACTTGCAATATTTGTCACAGGTGATATGGAGGCGATGGGAGGAACCCAATGAAATCGCAATTCCTTACGGCTACGGGCGCTGCGGCATTATTGCTCCTGAGTCAGACAGCCCAAGCCAATACGCTGGTTTCGACGATCATTGGTGCTTACGACGCGGAGTGCGGCAGCACCTGCGTCGTCAATTCGGGCATCACGAGCTACGCTACCAACGGCGGCAGCGGCTTCGACACGCCCAGCCTGTTTATTCTCAATATAACCGGGCAGTCGTTTACCAATGTCACGCTCGGCTTGACGGGCTACCAAGACGCGGCAAATGGCGGGACGGGGATGACATTTCAGAGCCCCGGGCCCGGGCCTGCTTCCGCTCTTACACTCTCCCTTCCAAATATAGCTCCGCACCAGGTTTATCAGCTGATCTGGGGCAGTGGGGGCGTGGGCATCTCGGGCGGTAGTGGAATCAATCTATTCCACGGCGACTACGATGATCAGCTGGGAGACATTGCCGGTACCGGCGCCTCCGACCCGGCCGGCGATCACTGCGGCACACTGGACACCCACAATAGTAGCATCTGCGCGTTTGTCGGCAATTTTGACGTTGCGTTCTCGGCAAAGCTGGGTGGTAACCCGATTTCCTCGAACTTCAGCCCCGACAACACTCAGGGCGGTGGAAACGTCACGGGAAAATTCGTTGGCTGGGAAGGGCTCGACATTGACGGATTGTCCGAGACCTCCCCCGACTCCCATCTCAACACCTTCCCCGGAACGCTCGCGAAGATCTTCACGGGAACCAACCAATCGGGCGGCGGCGGCAGTACGTCAGTGCCCGAACCGACGAGCCTATCGCTGATGGCGGCCGGCCTCGGCGCATTGGCCTTTAGCCGTCGACGGCGTAAGGCCGACTGACGATCCGATCAAAATTTCCTCGGTGATGCGAGCCGGCCGCTTCTGTGAAGCGGCCGGTTTCGCTTGAGGCCGCGAGAAGCGCCGAGGACGAGCTTTTCTCCGCCGACGGCATCGCCGGTGATTGCCGCCACGCACTCTGGTTCCTCGGTCGGCACTCTCCCGACGATATCGACGGGCGGATAGGAAGCCCAAGAAAAGGCATCCGGCGTCGATCGTTGCCGAGCTTTTACTGCCGTGGCACACTTGAGAAAAGAAGATCCATTCAGTTCGCCGGGCAAAAAGGATCGGTACGCCATGTCTGAATTGGCGAAGGCCAAGTTGACCAATCTATTCGCGACACCGTTGTTGGCTCACCTATGGTCCGACGCCGCCGAGCTCAACGACGATCTCCGCACTCGGATCCTCGCCTACGAGAGCGACAATCCCGGCGAGCGCAAGACTAATGTCGGCGGATGGCATTCTGAGGCCGGGCAATTGGAATTCTGCGGCGATGCCGGCCGTCGGCTGATCCGCCACATGTACGAGATGGCGGATGAGGCGACCCGCCGCGTGTTGGCCGAGTGCGGACAACCGTCGCGTCCGATGAGATGGACGCTCCATGCCTGGGTCAATGTCAATCGCTCCGGCGCCTTAAACCGCGTTCATACGCACCCCGGCGCTACCTGGTCGGGCACCTATTATGTCGACACCGGCGACCCGGAGGCCGAGTCCGGTACACCGATTCACCTGTTCGATCCATGCCAAGGCCGAGCAAATACGTTTCTGCCGCCGCTCGTCGCCACGAGCGTTTTGCAACGCCCGGAACCAGGTCTGATGATCCTGTTCCCGAGCTATCTCCCGCACATGGTATTCGCTCATCGCGGCAGCCGGCCGCGGATTTCGATCGCGTTCAACATGCGCAAGGAGCCGTTTCCGTGACCGGCGACGAACCCGGCGACAGGCTTTCGTCGGGCTCAAGTCGCATGAATCAGGCGATCGAGCTTCACCGTGACGGCCGCCTGCCAGAGGCCGAGCGCCTTTATGCCGAAATTCTTGCGGCGGATCCCATGCATTTCGAGGCGCTGCATCATCTCGGGATCCTGCGATTGCAGGCGGGAGACGCCACCAAGGCTGTTGAACTGATTCGAGCCGCCATTGCACTGAACCCGCATTCAGCGGCAGCGTGCTCCGATTTGGCGACGGCAAATAATATTTTGCGACGTCATGAAGATGCCGTCGCTGGCTATGAAGATGCCCTCATCATCGACCCAGATCGGGCCGAGGC
>Ga0073928_10008254_pt1 | contig 13148 bp, 10 predicted proteins | sample PaiPotPPA55metaG_FD_76969 | JGI IMG/M metagenome (GOLD analysis project Ga0073928, IMG submission 76969) | Iron sulfur acid spring bacterial and archeal communities from Banff, Canada, to study Microbial Dark Matter (Phase II) - Paint Pots PPA... ...
ATTCGGTTCACGATGAGCGACCTGAGTGAGGCGAGAATTCTCAGTTTCTGCAATAGCGGAGCATATCGCTCCTCCTCACTCGCTAACTGTTTACGACGCGATTCGATGGCCCGGGTCTCCGGTTCTATTCCCTTTTCGGCAACAAATAATGCAGCGGCGGCCGCCACTACGAAAAGCTGCGCCACCAGAACGATAATCAGAATCGCAAAGGTCCCGCGATAAAACTTGTCGCCGCGGTAGCGCTGGCGGTTCTGCTCTTTGCGGCTGGTAAAGACTCCGTAAGCGACCATAGACACTAGTGGTGAGGATTCGGCGGCACGAGGCAAAGGGCCCGGTAAAGAGCAAATGCTTCGATTGGTGCGACCCGGTACCCCTGAATGATCTCCTCGAGATCCAAAAACTCGGAAGGGCTGGTCGATAGGACAGGGACTGAGAAGTCCTTCGTTTCGTTCGCGAGTTCCACGCTGGAGAGATCCGAACTGATAAATCGCGCCGGAAGCTGGGCTATTTCTGGAAATGTATCTCCAAAACTCCCCATGGTGGCATCGATCTGGCTGGCTCCAAGTCTTTTGATTGGATCGACCCTGGTGATAAGCCTGATCTCGCCATCCTGCGAGAGGGCAATGACCGTATGATTAGTGGTTAAAACGACGTGAAATCCCGTCGGGCTCAAGGTGATAGACTGCTCCAGGAGCACCAGGGGGAGGGGGAGAATGGCCGAAACAATAGATCCGAGCTGGCGAGACCACTCCTCCAAGTTCTTGATGACGCTTTTGGGCAAACCCCAAAGAATGCAAACTGGAGTCGTATCCGGTTCAACCGGCTCCAGCTTCGAGTTGACCAACTCCCAATCAGCCAAGTCGGCTTTGAGAACGCTCGGAACCAGCTCCGTGACTCGGCGTGAGGTCAAATCTCTGGTACTGCCGTATCTTTGAGAGTCGATCTGATGAATTTGCACGTCCGGTATGTCAACCACGAAGATCCATTCAAACAAGTGATTGACGGCTCGATTGGCCAGAGCCTCCCTGCGGAAGGCGGTGTCCGATCCCGCTATACTGGAATTGGTTAGCGAGGGCGCCCCTTTGAGTTCCCTTAGTCCGCCGGAAAACACCAGCTTCCCTCCGACCGGTGAGAGAATCGAAACACGGTCCTCCTTGACTAATAAAACTCCCCTCACAGTGCGACCCTTCCTAAAAAATGTTTTGAGATAGTAGCGCCATGGATAACTGGACAGAAACTGCATCATTTACGCTGCGCCAATATGTGCGGCTCGTCTTTTCATATCAACCGGCCTGAGCTTTGATCGCTTCGGAGATGTTAAAGATTGGCAAGAACAGGGCTAATAGAACGCCCCCAAGGATGATTCCGATGACCACAATAATGAGCGACTCAATTACGGGCTTCAGGTCATCAATCAAGACATTGAGCTCGTCATCCAGTTCGTCGGCGAGCGGTGCAAGGATTGCGGAGGTCTGGGCGGTTTCGTCCGCGAATTGGAGGAGTCTGATAAAGTCCTTGTTGAAGACGTCCGTGTCGGTCATTACCGGCGACATCTTCCGCCCCTCGTTCACCGCCAGGATGGCATTGGCGATCATCGCTCGATAGCAGAAATTCGGGGAGATATCCCTGACCAGGCTCAGAGAGCGAATGAGCGTCACATTCGCATCGATCAGGTTACTGAACGTTCGGGCGAAATTCGCCATAATCACCTGACGCTGGATAACGCCGATTACCGGGAGTCTTAAGGAAAGACGGTGAAGTTGATGCACGTTGCTGAAAATCCGGGGGAACTGAAAAACGAGATAAAGCAATGCTCCTGCCAGCCCCAGCGTTAACGGCGGGTTTTCGGTCGCCGCCCTGGATAAACCCATGAGGATCTGCGTAGGCACAGGAAGGCTCATGTGGACTGATTCAAAGATCACCGCAAATTTCGGGATCACCTGCGTCGTCAGAATATAAAGCGAGGTAGTGAGCGCCGTGCAAACGATCGCCGGGTAGATCATGATCGAGCGGAGTTTTTTCTGCACCTGCCGATTACGCGCCAGCAAAGCCTTGATCTGGCGGCAGACTTTTTCCATCACGCCGGCTTGCTCTCCCACCGCTACGAGAGCAAGCGTGATGGGATCAAAAATTCTCGGATATTTGGCGATCGAGGCGTTGATTTTTCCGCCGTTCTCAATTTCCTCTTTGATGTCTCCAAGGATGTTCCTGAAGGTTTTGTCGGGGCAGGCGTCCTGGATGATGTCAAACGCTTTTGCCAGGTGGACCTGCAGCTTGTAGCAGATGGCCATCTGCTGAAAAAAGTTGATTTTTATCTTTAGAGGGATGTTTGCCCGGCTGACCTTTTCTTCATCCTCCTCCCTTTTCCTCTCGACTTTAAGAACGGCTAAACGCCGGTCTATCGCATCGTTTTCAAAAGCCTGCAGACTTGGCCGATCAGCAATCCCTTTTACGATTTTGTGTTCGCCCGCTCGGATCGCGAGATATTGGAATTCGGGCATGGCTAGTTTTCTTTAAGCAACTGGCTCGTAACAGGCGCCTTTCGAATCGCTTCCTCGTTCCGAAACTGAATAGCAAGTTTGAATGGAATCAGTCCCCGTGCGCAGGCTTCGACCGCTTTCTGGTAAATGGACTTACCACCCTGCGCGAGTTGTTCCTCGAGGATATCCCACGAAGGACTCTTGTTGGAGATGAGTTGTTTCAGCCGGGGGGTAACGACGAAGCTTTCCGCGAGCAATATTCTGCCCCGAAAACTTGTGTGATTGCATTGCGGACATCCATGAGCGTCTTTGAAATTGGACCTCCGGCCAAACCAGGATTGGGGGATTCCATTCACCTCCAGATCACACTCGGTAGGAGGGAGCGCCGGAAACGAGCAGTTCGGGCAGAGCCTCGGAACCAGCCGCTGGGCTATTACCGAAGAAAGCGTATCGGCAACCATGTAGGGTTGGATGCCGAGGTTGATCAACCGGTGCGGGGCACTCGCGGCCGTGTTGGTGTGCAGAGTGGTATAGACGACATGACCGGTTTCAGCCGCGCGAATAACCTCCATGGCGGTTTCTTCCGTTCTGGTCTCGCCGACCATGATGTAGTCGGGATCTCGCCGCATGGCTGCTGCGATGTATTGATCGAACGTCAGGGGCGGACTGACTTCGGTTTGGACTACTAACGGTATTTCTCGCTCGACCGGATCCTCGCCGCTCATCACGGAGTATTTGGCCCGGTCAATACAGAAAAGCGTTGCGTAAAGAGTTGTGCTTTTCCCGGATCCAGTCGGACCGCAGACAAGAGTCAGCCCGTGATCGCTGTCAATGGAGCGCTGCAGGATATCGATTTCGCGCTCCTCAAAGCCCAGTTCGCGAATGGTCTTTAGAGCCGAGGTGGCCTCTGCCAGGCGCAGAGATACGTGATCACCGTGAATCGTTGATTGAGAGCAGACGCGCACCTCGATCATTTTTGATCCGATTTCGACCGAGAAGCGGCCGTGCTGCGCGATCGAAGTAGGCTGGATGTCAATCGTCGACATCAACTTTATCCGGTTGGAGATGGCCTGGTAAATCGCCCTGGGGATCGGATCGGGAAAATCGTGCAAAAGAGTGTCTGTCCGGAAACAAACCCGAACGCTGTTGCGGAACGGGATAAGATGAATATCGGTCGACAGCGTCTTATCTGCGTGGGTTAGCATGGTGTTGACGAGATCGATGACAGTGGCGTCCTCGCTAACGATCCGCTCCTGGACCTGGGCCGTATCGATCCGCTTGATTTCCTGTGAGACGCTCTGGGCGTACCCTTCGGCTTCTTCGGCCAGGCGCTTGGTAAGTGAGGCCACTTCCATCACCGCGTTGCTCTTGATGGCAACTTCGAGTTGGTCAAAGAGAACCTGGACAAAACGCGCCGTAATTCGACCGCCAAGTTCTGTTGTGATCCGGCTGATTTGCTCCGAGCGCGGCCGATCCTCAGCGATCGCGACCGTCAGTCGCTTCTCGTGAAGATACAAGGGCAAAACTTCGCATTCGCTCCTGGTCCTGGCTGAAATTTTCTCGGAAAGCTCCGGAGGTATCTTGAAACTGCCAAGGCTGAGCAACGGAAGTTGCCGCTTTTTAGGCAGGGCCATCCCCTCGTGATCGGCTTCGGCGAAGTCATAAAACGATTCTTTCAGGATCTCCTGGCTCTTCAACTTGGTCTGGTAGCGCTTGAAGTTTTCCGGCGTGCAGTAAACCAGATTCAGGGTATAGCCGCTCAAGAGGCTGGCAAACATTCGCTGGTAAAATTGACTCGGGCGCACCAGAGGCAGAGGACAAACAAGCGTGGCGGCCTGCAGTCTCGTGTTAAAAGCCAGCGGGAGAAACAAAGCAGCCTCCGTTAACTGCCAATCTTCCTCTAGATGCGGACTGGGCAGGGCAAGCGGGTCAACCAGCACATCACCGCGCGAGTGTCTGAACGCAATCTCGAATGTCGTCCCAGGATCCTGATCGTAGGCCAGATCATAGGCCGTATAAAGGTCAGCCTGGGCTTCGTGGGCGATGAGAAAATCTTTCAATTTCGACCCCAGCGAAGTGGCAACGCCTTGCAAATCGTAAAATGGCCACGCTTTGATCGCTATCGGATTTGCGATCGGCGTTCCGTCCTCGGCGACCTTGCCGCGGGAATCGCCCTGGTATCGTTGCTCGTCTTGTAACACAAGTACCGATCTCCAATATCATTCAGGAGGATTCCAATTTTGCTGCCAATTGAGTGCGGTCAGCAGGGTGGAACTCACGCTTCTCCAAGGTGGGGCCCGAGTTAACTCCCCGGCGAAAGAGATACGACTCTTTGTCGGAGATCGACTTAAAATCCAGCCTCCGCTGGACGCGTTGCTCGACGTATTTTACCACCTCCGTAGGAGTGCATCCACGGTAAAGAACGAGTGAACCAAAGTTTGGCAAAAAGTTCCTGATCGCTTCGGTCCCGCCGAGTTTTCTATCAAGCTTTTCCGGATTTCTGACTGCAAGCAGAGGATGAAGCTTCAGGCTCTTTGATGCGCTGAAAAACGCCATGTCCTGAGGGGCCGCGATCTCTGAGTAATCGTCGCAGACAAAGAGAATTTTCTTTGTGAATTCCAGTTGGAACGACCGCACCCGCGTCTTGTCGCGCACGACAGATTCAAACTGTCTCTTGAGGGCCAGAGCACTCAAAACGTTGTGATCGCCAACCTCGAACAGGACGTATTTTGATTCGTCAAAGATCAGATTCCAGTCCAGTGTCGCGTGTTCGATGCGAGTGATTGGGTCAAGTACTCGCATCAGAGTCTTCTGGTCCTCTTCTTTGTAGTTGGGTTCCGGATCCAGCCAGCTTTCGCGCACGGCTCTTACTTCCTGCGGAAACTGGCCGCCGGCCGCTTTGGATGAAAGAAACTTTTCGAGCGAACTGTCGCTGTAAATGATCTGGTAGAGCTGGACGGTGTTTAACAGATGGAGCCTGGCCAGGAGTTCGAACAGGTTTTCGAGGAACTGGAAACAGTGCAGTTCCCGATCCGGTCGCAGGAAGTTAATATTCTCAATAAGTTCCTGCGCCACCTGCCTTGGTTTGAGGGGCAGGGAGAGCGGGTCGAATCCTTCGATCCGCACGATTGTCTTGCCTTTGAGGGCGAAGGCCTTTTCAAAAGGCGCCGGGTTAGAGGTGAAAACGAGCCCAAGAGTGTCTTTTGCGGCCAACTGCAGGATACACTCCTCGAGCAACCGGCTTTCGTCACAGTAGACAAGAACCCCCTGTTCTACTTCAGCGTGACTAATCGGCGTTGAAATCGTTTCCTGATAAGCTTCGGCCCACTGGAAGGGCAACATGCGCTGGTCTGCGGGGATTTTTTCGAGCAATGCCGCCAAAAGAGAAATCTGACCCAGCTCAATTTCGCCATTCTTGTACTTCGACAATGTGCTCGGCGTTATACCCAGGTCGCGGGCGATCTCTTTGTCGGTGATCTGACGGCCTTTGAGGGAGCTGTACAGATTAATTGCAGAATTGATAATGAAATTGCCTTTTTTGATCGTCTTCCCGCTATGTCTGGTAAACTCGGCCATGTTAAACTGTCTTCTTTAAGAACTCCCTCTCCGCAACAATACCAAAGAGGGTGCGGGATTGGCCAACAATCTTCCAATGTGCACCATTTTGGGCGCGAGTATTCAAATTTCCTCTCGCGGCAAAGAATTTCCTCTGACGCATTTAAAATTCCTCTGCAGCTGTAAAAGCCCGTCAAAGGCTCCTTGCTCCAATGGCCGGAGGGCCCAAGAAGCCAGCCGATGGCCTCATTTAAGCGCCTAGGGCTTGGAAGTACAACGAACTGCGGTGAAGATTTAAACAGGGAATTTAAACGGGCTTTGCAGATGAGAGCAAAGAGGAGGTCTTCCCAAGGGCTAGGTTGATACGTCAGATCTCCAAGTAGCGGAATAAGCACATGAACAGGAATCTTAGAGCAAGGGCCAACAGGGGCTTTACTATTGTTGAGCTAATCGTTGTCGTGACCGTCATCGGTCTTCTGGCCGCCATCGCGGTCGGCGCTTACAATAAGGTTGTGAACGACGCCAAGACGGCAAAGGCTCTGGCTTTGGTCAACACTCTGTCAACAGCCAAGTCTCTCTTCGTTGCCGATCCTGCAACGACGCAGGCGCTGATCACTTCATATAATACAAGTACCGGCGACACCCAATTTGGCCTGATTGCTAAATATATCAGGGTCAATGGGGCTCCACCGACCACCGTGGCCAGTTTGCTGGCGTTGTCTGGGTTCCCCCCATCCGGCGTTACCATTACGCTTGGCACGGTGGATGACAGCTCGTTTGGCGGTACCGATCAGGATCAGGCTCCGACAGTGACCGGGTACCCCTAGCGCTACTCCGGGAATAAACAACACTTTTTGGCGACGCAGGGATTGGAAAAGGCTGCCGCTCAGCCGAAACGCTGCCGGAAGTACACCGGAAGAACTTTTTACTGCGGCGCTGGCTAGTCTCTTTGGCGGACCGCTCTGTCGAAAGCGGTGATAACTAGGAGGTCTTCGACGAAGTTGATGACGCTTTGCAAGACCCGCTGACACGCCGACCCGCGAGGACGCCGATACGCCCACACGACAACACGTCTGCCCTCCGACGCCGATACACCCCACGCCAACACGCCGATACGCCGACACGTCTCTCCTTGGCAATCCAAGCCCGCGCGGCAAAGGCACGTTGTCAAAGAGTCGCTGCGGCCGCTTTCGCCACTGATTCCAAAGAAGACAGATAACTATGAGAAAAGTCACACTGCAGATTCCAATGCTTGCGTTGGTGTTTTCTTTGCCGACCCTTCTGCACGCGGAACTCGATATCTGGTCACCAGATTTTGTCATAATTGACAGTGCGCAGGCCAACCTCTCAACCAATACGATCGCCATCTCAGGCAGGAACTTTGGTAATCAGCAGCCTGTGGTCAATCTTGATGCGACTCAGCTGGCGGTCACATCGTTCAGTCCGACGGCTATAAAAGCAAACCTGCCCGCAGGTCTGGCCTCCGGCTCTTACCATCTCATGGTTGTGGCCGGTGGCGTATTCCATGGCTTCCTGGACGTAACGATTGGTAATGTCGGTCCACAAGGCCCTGCCGGCTCCCCGGGGCCAAAAGGGCCGCAAGGTCCGGCGGGGCTGCAGGGTGTGGCAGGGGTTGTTGGCCCGGCGGGGTTGGCAATCAATCCGTTGCAGGTCGCCTTGCTCAAATGGGTTCCCTATTCAGGCGTGACATTCCCGGTGGAAAGCGGACCGTTTGGCGTCGCCTTTGACGGAGCCAACATCTGGGTGGCAAACTCTGGCAGCAACAGCGTGACCAAGCTACGTGCCAGCGACGGCGCTAACCTCGGCACTTTCAGTGTTGGAGACGGGCCGCTTGGCATCGCCTTTGACGGAGCCAGCATCTGGGTGACAAACCGTGGCAGCAACAGCGTGACTAAGCTGCGTGCCAGTGACGGCGCCAGCCTCGGGACCTTGGGCGTGGAGTTTTCTCCGTTTGGCGTCGCCTTTGACGGGGCTAATATCTGGGTGACAAACGGCGAAAGCGTGACCAAACTGCGGGCCAGTGATGGCGCCAACCTGGGCTCCTTCTTCTTGGGGGGAAACACGTTTGGCATCGCGTTTGACGGAGCCAACATCTGGGTAGTAGCTGCTGGCAATTTTTCGTATGTGAGCAAGCTGCGGGCCAGCGACGGCGCCAACCTCGGCAACTTCCCCGTCAATGCCGCGGCTGGCATCGCCTTTGACGGGGCCAATATCTGGGTGATCAGCGGGAACAGCAACACCGTCAGCAAGCTGCGGGCCAGCGACGGCGCCAACCTGGGCTCCTTCGCTGCGGGTACCAGCCCAGTTGGCATCGCCTTTGACGGAGCCAACATCTGGGTGACAAACGGCGGCAGCAACAGCGTGACGGAGCTGCGCGCCAGTGACGGCGTGCACCTTGGCACTTTCAGCGTGGGAAATTACCCCATCGGCATCGCCTTTGACGGAGCTAATATCTGGGTGACAAATACAAACAGCAACACCGTGAACAAGCTGTAGCGCGAAGGATATCCGTGAGATCCGCGAGGGCTCTGCTCCTGGCGGTTTGTTGCCGCAAAAAGGGAGGGGAGGACATTCGTGTTATAGCTACGATCACGTGGCCGATAGTGTCCAATATTAAGATCCGTCCCTTCGGAGCGCCTCCTTCTGATTGAACTCCTCGACCTTCTCATAGATCGGCGCGTGCGCGCACCCTTCAAAGATCAACACTTCGGAGCCACGAATGGCACCTGTCATCCGATCCGCGAAACGAGTCGACGTCAACACGTCGTGACGTCCAAAAGTGATCTGAGTTGGTACCGTGATCTGGCCCAATTGCGCCGCGACATCATGCGCGATCACGGCATTGGACTCCTGGAGAAAAGTCGCCAGAGGCTGCACTGGCCGGCCCCGCACGGTGGAATAGACGCCTTCCGGTTTGTCGCTTTCCCCCGTCCCGCGCAGGTCGATTGAGATACAGGTGAACTGCTTGGCGTACTCGGCCACCTGGAAGGCATAACAGGCGTAATCGGCGGCTAAATAGGGAATGAGGATCAGAGGTTCTCCAGTTCCCTGTTGGTCATAGTTGATGGTTATTTGATTGGCTTTGACTTTAGGCATGGGGTCTCTCCTTCTGAATACGGTCCATTAGAAGCTCGGATACTAGTGTCCTGTCCCCGAAATAGCAGGTATATTGTTGCGATCAGAATGGGCCGTCGGCTGGGGAAGCGGGCCGGCGTACTGGCGTATCAACGTCTGGGAAGGCTGCTTTTCGACACGGCTACAATGGCCAGGAGGTCTCGACGAAGTTTATGACGCTTTGCAAACGCCGATACGCCGACACGCCGATACGTTTCCCCTAGCCACCGGCTTTGTTCGCACTTGACAGCCGTCCCGCCGCTCTCATTCTTTTGATATGCCAAAGATAAAACAAGCCGAGACGGAAGGGACGGCGGACTACGATTGGGGCGAGAAATGCGCTAGGTGCGGGTTAACGCGAACTCCAGAGGGGCATGACCCTTGTATTGCCAACCTGCCTGGAGTGGTTGGCGCCTGTTGCGGGCACGGTGTTGCGGAGGCCTATCTTGAAATGGAGAATGGGACTGTGCTTATTGGGGATTTTGGCATCTGTAGGGAACCGGCGGATTTCGGGAGTGGTCCCGACCGCATCATAATTGACGGGTGGTGTGAAGTAAGGCAATACGCCAAGGGCGAGCGAATCGGCTATGCCCCGGGGGGAAAGGCCTGGGTGAGCCCGTGATACGCCACCACAGGTTTTGATCCCAAGTCTACTTCGTCTCAGCACGCGGGGACGGATGAGCGATGAGATTCAACATACGGGTCGACTGTGTCTTTTTGTTGGGCGAAGATTGGCATGGCGTGACGCGGCATTACTCCTTCGGGTAATAGCAGCACCGGATTAAAGGTGCTAACTAAAGTCTAGCAGTCTCAAATGCCTTGCGGTCAAAGGCTTGAATTTCCAAAAAGCTCGTCGTCAAGATCTCCCATAAAAACAAAGAGAAAGTTAATGAAACCCCTCAAAGGTAGTTCCAGTCACGTGGTGCTTCGCGGATCAAAGCGCTTCCATCGTGCAGGTGCAGTCGTCCTGGGCCGCGCAGACCGAACGGAGCGTTGCGAGATTACGGTTAAGGTCTCTCGCCAAAAGAGGCTTCCCGAACCGAATCCCGACAAGCCAATCAGTCTGCCTGAGCTCTCAAAGGAGTTTGGCGCCGACCCCGAACAACTCACTAAAGTGGAAACGGCTCTGACCCCCTATGGGATTGCTGTGATTTCGAGGGATGCGAGAACTCGATCAGTCAAACTAGCAGGACCCGTGAGCGCCATGGAGGACGCCTTTGGTCTACACCTTTTTCGAGTGAAACATGACGACAGGGTCTATCGCGGACGGGTTGGTGAGATTCACATTCCAAAGGAACTGGATGGAATCGTGACCGGAGTCTTTGGTCTTGACACCAGGCGAATGACGAAACATCGCCGGCCACTCGGTGCACAAGCAGTGGACGCACTGCCGCTTCCAAACCAGAGATCGTGGTATCTTCCACAGGAGCTTGCCGATGCATATGGCTTCCCTTCAGGTGATGGTAACGGTCAGACTATCGGCATTCTTGAGTTTGGCGGTCGATATATCGCATCCGATCTGGAGACGTTTTGGCAGTTGGCCGGTCTTCCTGGCGCGATTCCGAAAGTAGAGATTACCAATGTCAACGCGCTTTCTAGTCAGGATCGCAATGACCCGGGCGCCATTGGCGAAACGATGCTGGATGTTGAGGTGGCAGCAGGGATTTGCCCCAAGGCTTTGATCAAAGTTTATTTCAGCACTTGGACTGAAAAAGGCTGGATAGACAACTTGGATGCTGTGTTGGCGGACAATACCGTCCCGGCTGTCCTTTCAATTAGTTATGGTCTTGCCGAAGGCGCTGACATTTGGACTCAGCAGGCCATGGACGATGTCAATGACACCCTGAAGGAATTTGCCAATGCAGGCATTACCGTATGTGTTTCTACCGGGGATGATGGTTCTGATGATCAGGTGGGCGACGGGAGAGCGCACGTTAGCTTCCCCAGTTGCAGCGATAACGTTCTTGCCGTAGGCGGCACGGCCCTGGATAAGTCTGTCGGGAGCGAAGTTGTTTGGTTTGAAGGAGATGGACTTCGTCGAGACAATGGTGGCAGTACGGGGGGTGGCGTGAGTGAGGTTATCGCACGCCCGACGTGGCAGAGTCAGATCAATATCACGTCTGCAAATCCCCATGCGCCGGCGGGCCGAGTCTTGCCCGACATCTCGGCAAATGCGGCCGGAGGAACGGGATATTTCATGGTTTCCCAGGGCGACTCCAAAATTAGTGGAGGCACGAGTGCGGCTACTCCTCTATGTGCTTCTTTGATCGCACGCCTTTTGCAAAGGGGCAAAAATATCAGCTTCCTCACTCCTCGTCTTTATGCTCCAACAGCCAAAACCGAAAACCGGCCGCTCGGTGCTGTTGCATGCAGCGATATTACTCAAGGTTCGAACGCATCAGGAGCGACAGAAGGTTACTCTGCGACTGTCGGATTCGACGCCGTCAGTGGTTGGGGGACTCCAACGGCCAAGCTGGTCGACTTGCTACCCTGATCCATCAGGGTGGCGACGCGCTTTAGCTGGTCGCGGGAAAACATTGCCAGTATGATACCGAGACCAAATTGAGCTTACCACTATCATCATGAATATATCAGGTCTCGACGAAAGCGGAAAACCGGTAGATTGGTTTTTCATATACAAGGTTCCTCAGTTGGGCGCAGGGGCAAACACTGACCAAACAACGGGCTATGAATATGTCTATTATGATTCTGCGATCGACCGACTTCCGCCCGCTCAGAGATTAATCGCAAAATCCCCTTACTTGCTGAACACCGATAAGGGGGCACTCAATCAAACGCTGGATTCCGTATTCAATAACCCAGATGTTTCTACGGGTTGGATTCTATACAATGACGAGAAACCCGCTGGGATCGGGGGCAAGGACGATGGAAACCTTGGACATACGAAGGGAGTGCTGGCTTTCGACACGAAGACGAAAACAGGTTATTGGCTCCTGCATTCCTGGCCTAAGTTTGCCGAACCTAAGGCGAAGGCTGATCCTACTCCCAAATATGGCCAGACGTACTTATGCATTTCGTTAGACCTGGATACAGTCGCTGCGATTGCTCAGCAAATGATCAATCATCAAGAGCCGCAAACTTATCTGTGCCACACCGCTAATTTGGACAGTAACAATCCAATTTTCAAATTATCTCAAACCCTCAATCCTGGCGCCACGAGCGCTTCGAACAGCATTGATCTGAAGTCACGAGCTGGCATGCCATTTAAAGTAATCGCCAAGAACCGGGAATGGGCGCAGGATTTTTGGAACGGTTTGGTCGGACCCACTCTGAAGGAGGATATGGACGTCGAGACTTGGATTCGGGGACCTATTCCGCCAATTTCGGATACCGACGGCATCCACAAGACTTACGATATTAAATACATCAACCTCGGGCCGCTAGGTATTCATATGGCGTGGCCCGAAACCCACGATCATGCCAAATGGGGCATCACCACTCACTCAAACTGGGTTTGCGTGGCTGATATTAATCGGATGATCTCGCAACGGAAGCGGGGCGGTGGAACCATCGCCTTCCAGAACGAGACGCTTTGGAGGGGCCTTTCTAAAACAGACCTGTTGCTGGCACCTTCAGGTCTTACTCGGGATCAAGCTCGAAGCATTATTCATGATACGCACTACGATCCACGAGAACCCGAAGCTTCATCGCCGCCACCGAAAATCGCGAGCATGGCTTATAAGTTACCGCGTAAGCCGGCCCTCTACAGGGGAAAGGTGACCCCGACAACCGTTTCGCAAAAGACTCCTTCACGGCGCGCAAAAAGTCATAAATAGATCAAAGCCCTCTCAAGGAGAGGTGCACGGGTTCGAGTCTCCGTACGCACTGTTTCAGTAGTGCCTTCCGCGTTGGGAAATCCGGTGAATCGTGTTATTGGTTTCAGGATGAAGCCAACGGTCATCACCTCCGGACGCGAATTGTAAGGATATGCGAAAACTAATCAGTGGCGCCTCGATC
>Ga0073928_10008257_pt1 | contig 13147 bp, 10 predicted proteins | sample PaiPotPPA55metaG_FD_76969 | JGI IMG/M metagenome (GOLD analysis project Ga0073928, IMG submission 76969) | Iron sulfur acid spring bacterial and archeal communities from Banff, Canada, to study Microbial Dark Matter (Phase II) - Paint Pots PPA... ...
CGGAATCCTGGACGGCCAGGTGACGGCCATGGACGTGCTCGACCCGACCGAGAGCAACGAGAAGACCTCGCTGCTCGAGGTGGACGACGAGTTCGACGTCCAGCTCAGCTGGCAGCTCACCGGTGCCGCGACGCCCGTCGTCGGCGGCTCCTGGATCGTGGCGCTGTACAGCAACGACATGGACGGCGTCGGCACGATGGTGGGGCCGCTCGGCGGGCCCACGGCCATCCCGATCACCGGCGGCGTCAGCCCGCTGACGTTCCAGTACACGTTCAAGGTCATCCCGCCCAAGCCGCAGGAGGGCCTGTACAAGCTGACCGCGACGATCAGCCACTCGCCGACCGGAGACCCGGCCAAGCTCTCGGAGATGTTCGGCTACGCCGAGTCCACTCCGGTCGAGATCAAGAAGACCGCGGTGGAGTCCAACTGACCACCGCACGTGCGATCGCGCCGCCGCGACCCCGGCGGGCCGCCAGGCCCCCGGTATCGCGGCGGTTTGCCGACCAGTCCGCCGTGAGCGGCCGGGCGGGCGGCCCGGATCGCCGGTCCCGGATCCGGCTGACCTGGTGACCCAGGTCACCCGATAGGCGAGGATGGTCCCGGACAGGAAGGAGCCGGCAATGGACGCGCAGCGGGCAGCGCAGAGGCCGGCCGGCGACGACCCTTCCGGCCGCCGGGCACCGCTCATCCTGCTGGCCGAGGCGGCGAGCGAGGTGGAACGCGGGCTGGTCCGGCGGTGGCTGCGCGGCACGGACCTGCAGCCGTCGGTGGTGCTGCCGCTGGATGGCCCGGAACTGGCCAGGTCGCTGGCGCAGACGTCGCCGGACACGGTGGTGACCGCCGCGCGCGTGGCCTGGCTTCCGCGCGAGCGGGACGGGGAGCACCCGGCGCGCTGGCCTGGTGTTTTCGCACTGGTCAATCCCCGGCGGCCGCCGTCGTTCCAGCAGGCCCGCATCGCCCGCCGGGACCCGGGCCGGGCCCGGGTGGTGCTCGCCGAGCCCGCCACCGTGGCCGCGCTGCGCGAGCGCTGGGGGGGCACCGGGTCGTTCGCGCAGTTCGTGAAGCTGCAGGCCAGGCTGGCGCTGGAGCGTGCCGAACGGCCGCTGCGCGGATACCGCTACAAGGTGCCCAGGCATGTCGTCGAGGCCATCCAGGACAGCCCGGGGTTCCGCCGCGAGGTGACCGCGCTCGCCGACCGCTTGCAGCTGGCCGAGTCGGAGGTGCTGGAGCTGGCAGGCGCCGGGCTGGAAGGCCTGGTGGCTTCCATGAGCCCGCTGGCGGTGGACCTGCTGTCCGGTGCGCTGCGCCCGCTGCACGCCCGCGCCTGGGAGGTGCAGGCCGACACCGCCGGGCTCGAGGGGCTGCGCGAGCTGAACCGGCGCCACGCGCTGGTGTTCCTGCCCAGCCACCGCTCGTACGCCGACTCGCTGCTGCTCGCCGACGTGCTGGCCGACAACGACTTCCCGCGCAACCATGTGCTCGGCGGGGACAACCTCAGCTTCTGGCCGATCGGCCCGCTGGCCAAGCGGGCGGGCGTCGTCTTCATCCGGCGCAGCTTCGGCGGCGACGAGATCTACAAGTTCGCGCTGCGCGAGTATCTCGGCTACCTGCTCGCGAAGCGGTTCAACCTGGAGTGGTACATGGAGGGCGGCCGGTCGCGGACCGGCAAGCTGCGGCCGCCGCGGTACGGCCTGCTGACGTACCTCGCCGAGGCCATCGAGGCCGGCTTCGCCGAAGATGCCTACCTGGTCCCGGTGTCGATCACCTACGACCAGCTCCGCGAGGCGTCGGCGATGGCGGCCGAGCAGGGCGGCGGGACGAAGAAGGCCGAGGGACTGTCCTGGCTGGCGTCCTACGCGAAGGGACAGCTGAACCGGATCGGGACCGTGCAGGTCCGGTTCGCCGAGCCGATCTCGCTGCGCGAGGCCATGGCCGGCGCCGGGCCGGCCGGCGACAAGGACGCGTGGCGGCTGCGGCTGCAAAAGGTCGCGTTCGAGGTGGCCGTGCGGATCAACCGGGAGACCCCGGCGACCGCGACCGCGCTGGTCACGCTCGCGCTGCTGGGAGTGCGCGACCGCGCGCTGACGCTGCCCCAGGTACGCCAGGTGCTGGAGCCGCTGCGCAGCTACCTGGCCGGGCGGGCGCTGCCGCACTCCGGCGAGGCGCTGCGCACTGCGGATGGCGTGCGCCGCGTGCTGGCCGCGCTGGCCCAGCAGCATGTCGTGACGGTCTACGACGGGGGCGAAGAGCCCGTCTACGCGATCGAGCAGGGCCAGCACCTGGTCGCCGCGTTCTACCGCAACAGCGCGATCCACCATTTCGTCGATCGCGCGGTCGCTGAGCTGGTGCTGCTCAGCCACCCCGCCGACCGCTGGGATGAGGCCATGCGGATGCGCGACCAGCTCAAGTTCGAGTTCTTTTTCCCGGACAAGGAGTCCTACCGCGAGCAGCTGTCCGCCGAGCTCGAGCGGCTGGACCCGGGCTGGGAGACAGCCGACGGGCGCGCGGTGCTGGAGCGGTCCCAGCTGCTGATGGCGCACCGCGTGCTGCGCTCGTTCCTGGACGCGCAGCTCGTGGTGGCCGAGCGGCTCAGCGCGCACGACCCGGGCCGCGAGCTGGCGGAGAAGGAGTTCCTCGACGAGTGCGGCGGCGTCGGGCGGCAGATGCTGCTGCAAGGCCGGCTGCACGGGCCGGAGTCGCTGTCCCGTGAGCTGTTCGCCGGCGCGCTGCAGCTCGCCGAGAACCTGGACCTGACCGGCCCGGGCGGCGAGGATTTGGCCCAGCGCAGGCGCGCGTTCGCCGCGCGGCTGGGCGATCTCGTCGCGCGGGTGATCACGATCGACGAGATCGACGCCGCGTCACGGCGGGAGGTGGTCGGTGTCCAGCCCTAGCCAGCCTGCCGGCGGGAAGTGGTCGGCGGAACAGCTGATCTCCGACGCGGAGGCCGGGCCGCCGGGCCCGCGGGTGGGTGCGTTCTTCGACTTCGACGGGACCCTGATCGACGGCTACTCGCTGGCCGCCTTCGCCCGCCACCACCTGCGGTCACTGCAGGTCGCGCCCGCCGACCTCGGGCGGATGCTGCTGACCGGCCTGCGCGGGGTGAGCAGCGAGGAGGACTTCGAGCGGTTCACCGTGCTGGGCATGCGGGTCTGGGCCGGGCGCAGCGAGGACGAGCTCACCGAGCTGGGCGAGCGGCTGTGGGTGCAGGGCATCGCCGGCTCGATGTACCCGGAGGGGTGGCGGCTGGTCGAGGCGCACCTGCGGGCCGGGCACACCGTCGTGCTCGCCTCGTCCGCCACCCGGTTCCAGGTGGAGCCGGCCGCCCGGGCCATGGGCGTGCAGCACATCATCGTCTCCCCGGTGGAGATCGTGAACGGAATCTGCACCGGCCGTCCCGGCGGGCCGTTGCTGTGGCGGTCCGGTAAGGCGGCCGCGGTCCGCGCGTTCGCCGCTGACCACGACATCGACCTGGCCGAGAGCTACGCCTACTCCAACGGCGACGAGGACGTGCCGTTCCTGCGGACCGCGGGCCGGGCGCGGGCGGTCAACCCCGGCCGCGGGCTGGCGGCGGCCGCCCGGCACTACGGCTGGCCGGTCGCCCGGTTCCGCTCCCGCGGCCGCCCCGGGGTAACCGACATCGCCCGCACCGCGGCCGGGCTGGCCGGCATGCTCGGCGGCTTCGCGGCCGGCACGGCGCTGGGCGCGCCGACCGGGTCGCGGCGGGAGGCCGTCGATCTCGGCATCACGCTCGGCGGCGAGCTGGGCAGCATGCTGGCGGGGGTGCGGCTGGACGTGCGCGGCGCGGAGCACCTGGACACCCGGCCTGCGGTGTTCCTGTTCAACCACCAGAGCCAGCTGGACGTGCTGATCCTGGCCAAGCTGCTGCGCGGCGGGTTCACCGGCGTGGCGAAGAAGGAGCTGGCCAGCACCCCGGGGTTCGGGCTGGTGTTCCGGCTCGCCGACGTGGCGTTCGTCGACCGCGGCGACAGCACCCAGGCGCGCAAGGCGCTCGAGCCTGCCGTGCGCAAGCTGCGCGAGGGCATCTCGCTGGTCATCGCCCCGGAGGGCACCCGGTCAGTGACCCCGGCGCTGGGGCCCTTCAAGAAGGGTGCCTTCCATGTCGCTCTGCAGGCCGGCGTGCCGATCGTCCCCATCGTGATCCGCAACTCCGGCGCGCTGATGTGGCGCGGCGCATCCACGATCCGCTCGGGGAGCGTGCAGATCGCGGTACTGCCGCCGGTGCCGACGACCGGCTGGACGGTCGAGGAGCTGGACAAGCACGTGCAGGAGGTTCGCGAGCAGTACCTGGCGACGCTCGCCGACTGGCCCGGCCACGGGCCGGGGCGGGTCGAGGTCACCGAGGCCAGCGCGCCAGGCCCGCCGCCGGCGGTCCCGCTGGACTGGGGCATGTCGGCCGAGATGAGCCCGCTGGAGACGGCGATGTGGCGCGCCGAGGCCGCCGATCCCCGGCTGCGGGTGAACGTCAGCCTGCTCGAGCTGCTCGACCCCGTCCCCGGCTGGGACCGGCTGCTCGCCGCGCACGAGTGGGCCTCGCGGATGGTGCCGCGGATGCGCCAGCGGGTGGCCGAGCCGCTGTTCGGGGTGGGCACGCCGACCTGGGTGACCGTCAGCGAGCTCGATCTTTCCCGGCACGTCCACCGCGTCGCGCTGCCCGCGCCGGGCTCGATGCGCCAGCTCCTCGACGTGGTGCAGGATTTCGCCGCCGCCCCGTTCGACCGGAGCCGCCCGCTGTGGGAGGCGCTGCTCGTCGAGGGCCTGGCTGACGGCCGGGCCGGCTATGTGGTCAAGAGCCACCACAGCGTCACCGACGGGCTCGGTGCGGTGCAGCTGATCACGCGGCTGCACAGCCGCACCCCCGAGCACGACCCGGGCCGGCCCGAGCCACCGCTGCCCGGGCCGGCCGACGCGTCCCGGTTCAGGCTGCTCACCGGGCAGCTCGCGGGCGCCGCCCGGGCCGCGCCGGCCGAGGCGCTGCGCCAGGGCATCGGCCTGGCCGGCTCGCTGGCCAGGCCCTGGGAAACCGCGTCGCGGGCGGCGGGGCAGGTGGCCGGCGCCGCCCGCTGGCTGGGCACCGCGACCGGCCCGGCGCGGGCCGGCTCCGCGCTGCTGGCCAGCCGCGGCGGCGGCTGGCACTTCGAGCTGATCGACGTGCCGCTGGCCGACCTCAAGGCCGGGGCGAAGGCGGCCGGCGGGTCACTCAACGACGGGCTGCTGGCCGCCGTGATCGGCGGGTTCCGCCGCTATCACGAACGGCACGGCGCCACGGCCGGCCGGCTCACCGTGGGCTTCCCGATCAGCCTGCGCACCCAGGATGACCCGCAGGGCGGCAACCGCTTCACCGGGGCGCGCTTCACCGCGGACCTGGCCGAGGCGGATCCGGCCGCGAGGATCGCCACCGTGCGGCAGTTCGTGCTGACCGCGCGGGCCGCCAGCGCCGCCAGGGCCGACGCCGTGCCTGCCGCGCTCGGGCCCGTGCTCGGCTGGCTGCCGCCGCCCGTCATCGCGGCGGTCTCGGGCCGGCTCACCAGCACCAACGACGTGCAGGTGTCCAATGTCCCCGGGGTGCCGTACCCGGTGTACATCGCCGGGTCGCGGATCACGCACATGTACCCGTTCGGGCCGCTGCCCGGCTGCGCGGCGATGATCACCCTCATCTCGCACAACGAGGAGTGCTGCATCGGGACCAACACCGACACGGCCGCGGTCACCGACCCGGCCGGCCTGATCGAGGATCTGCGGGCCGGCCTGGACGAGGTGATCGCGCTGGGGCGGTGAGCTCCGCGCGCCCCGGGACCCGGGTCACCGTCGCCGGGATGTCGGCTACCGTTCTGGTATCGACACTCGAGCGGGCGCGCGGATGCCCGGTGAGCGCAGGAGCGGTATCGCGTGAGGCACGACGAGGCGGACCGGTCGCTGCGCGCGGCCGGCTCGCGGCGGGCGGCGGGCGAGCTGGAGGCGGCCGTCCTCGCGGTGCTGCAGGCCGCCGGGTCGGTGCTGACCCCCGGTCAGGTGCGGGAGCGGCTGGGCGGCCGGCTCGCCTACACCACCGTGGTGACGATCCTGTCCCGGCTGCGCGCCAAGGGCGTGCTGACCCGGGTGCGATCCGGGCGCGGCTACGCGTACGCCCCGGTCGCCGACGAGGCGGGCCTGGCGGCGCGCAGGATGCGGGGCGTGCTCGAGGCCACCGGTGACCGCGAGACCGTGCTGGCCCGGTTCGTGTCCGGCCTGTCGCCCGCCGACGAGCTGCTGCTGCGCCGGATGCTGGGCGATTACTCCGACCCGGGCCGCTGAGCGGGGACTCGCATGCATCTTGCCGTGTACCTTCCGCTGGCCGTCCCGCTGCTCGCCGCGGTGCTGGCCCGCCTGCTGGCCGACCGGATGCCGCCGCGGACCGCGACGTGGCTGCTGACGTTCACCGCGCTGGCGCTGGCCGCAGCGAGCAGCGCCGTGCTCGGCCTGCTCGCGATCGCCGCGGCCGTCCGCATCCCGCTGGTCGCCGCCGTCGCTGACCTGTCACTGCGGGCGCTGAGCCATCAGGATCCCGCGTCCGTGCCGCTGGGGCTGGCCGCGGGCGTGCTGCTGGCGGCCGCGGGCGCGGCGGCCGTGCGGGCGGCGTGGCGGCGCACGACCGCGCTGGTGGCCGCGCACCGCCAGGCGAGCTGGCTGCCCGGCGCGGAACAGGTCGTCGTCGTCAGCGACGATGCGGCGGACGCCTACACCGCGCCAGGCTGGCCCGGCCGGATCGTGGTCACCACCGGCATGATGGACGCGCTCAGCGAGGCCGAGCGCCAGGTGCTGCTGGCGCACGAGCGGGCGCACGCGTCGGCGCGGCACTACCTGTTCACGGCCGCGGCGCGGCTGGCGTCCGCGGCCAACCCGCTGCTGCGGCCGCTCGCTGCCGCGGTCGGCTACAGCGTGGAGCGGTGGGCCGACGAGGAGGCCGCGGCCTGCACCGGGGACCGGTCGCTGGTAGCGCGCGCGGTCGCCGCGGCCGCGCTGGCCGCGGCGGCGGCCCCGCCCCGCCAGGCCGCTCCCGCGGGAGCGCTCGGCGCGGTGGCGGCCCCGGTCGGTATGCGCCGCGCGGGCGCCGTCCCGCGCCGGGTCGCGGCCCTGCTGCAGCCGCCGCCGCGGCTCAGGCTGCTGCTGCTGGTGACGGCCGTCGCGCTGGTGGCGATCTCCGGGCTGTCGGCCCTGGAAGCGGCCCGTAACCTGCACGGCCTGATCGAGTTCGCCCAGGCCTCCGCGCTGCCCTGACCGGAGTTACCGCCGGCTGCCATCCCGCCGCAGCGGTCAGCCTCTGGGGGCGCGGTCCCCGGTCCCGCGCTGCGCCGCCTCGTCCCGCTCCTCCCGGGCTTCGCGCCGCAGCTCGCGCAGCCGCACGATGACGAAGGCCACGACCGCCACCACGACGACCGCCGCGATGATGTAGCCGGCCTGCGACAGGTCATGGGTGACGCGGTGCCAGGCCGATCCGACGGCGTAGCCGATGCTGGCGACGGTCGCCGCGTAGATGACGGTGCCGATCAGGCTGAGCACCCCGAAGCGCAGCGGGGGGACGCCGGCGAAGCCGGCCACCAGCGAGGTGAACGAGCGCACCAGCGGCAGCACCCGGCCCAGCGGGATGGCCCAGCCGCCGCGCCCGGCCAGGAACCGCTCGGCGCGGTCGAGGTCCGACTTGGTAATGAGCACGTACCGGCCGAACTTCTCGATCACCGGCCGCTCGGCCACCCGGCCCACGCCGTAGGAGACAAACGAGCCGGCCAGCTCGGCCAGCGTGCCGAGGATGATGACCAGCGCCAGGTTGAGGTGGCCCTGGTAGGCCAGCACGCCGGCGAAGCCGAAGGTGATCTCCGAGGGGATCGGGATACAGCACCCCTGCAGGAAGGCGAACAGGACCAGCGCGCCGTAGCCGGCCTGGACGAGAAAGCTCTCCACGACTGCCCTTCGCACGGCGTCCAGCGACGCATCGGCACCGGCGCTTCTACATGCCTGTAGATACTGTAGGCGAGCCGGGTGCCGGGCGGAGCCACGGAAGGGTGAACAGTCCCGCCTGGCCGCTACGGCGTCACCCGGCGACCGGCGTGATGTTGTAGTTCATCCGGAACAGGTTCCCCGGGTCGTAGATCGCCTTGATGCGGCCGAGGCGGGCGTACTTCTCCGGGCCGCCGAACGCCTCGACAACCCGGTCCATCTCGTCGAAGTTGAGCATGTTCACGTAGATGCCCTTGCCCACCCAGGGCCCGAGGTCACCGACGACGTCCCGGGTCCGCTGCATGTAGTCGCTGTCGCAGGCCGGGTCGGTCCAGGCCATCGCGAAGTTGAGCCACAGCAGGTACTGCCGGTTCGAGAATGCCGTCGCGTCTTCCGGCACGTCGCCGATCGCCCCGCCGAGGCCGAGGATCTCGACCTCCCCGTGCATCGGCATGTCCTTCCAGAAGTCCACGAGGATGTCGATCGCCTCGCCGGCCAGCTCGGACACGTGCGCTTCCTTGGTGTAGTAGCGCTGGCCGTCGGGGAACTCCTCGTCCAGCAGCTTCTGCACCACCGCCCCGAACGGGAGCACGGTCGAGGCCGTCAGGCACGGACGGCCGACCGCGCCGAGGCGGTCCACGAGCTCCGCGCCTGCCGGGTCGTCGGCGTCGTCGAGCCACATCGAGATGAACATCAGCAGCCGGCGGCCGACCAGTTCCGGCGGCACGAACGGCAGCGCCGGAATGTCGTGCTTGAGGGCCGCGTGCCAGCCGACGCTGCGGGGCAGCGTGGGCACGATGGCGGCGTACTCGCGCAGCGCCGCGGCGGCGTCCCCGGGCTCGTACAGCGACACGCCGACGCGCATCATCGGGCCGAACTCCTGCGCACCGAACGTGAACCGCGTGACCACGCCGAAGTTGCCGCCGCCGCCCTTCAGCGCCCAGAACAGGTCCGGGTGCTCAGTCGCGGACGCCTGCACGACCTCGCCGCTGGCCAGGACGACCTCGAGCGAGACGAACTGGTCGCAGGTCAGCCCGTGCTTGCGGGAGAACCAGCCGATCCCGCCGCCCAGGGCCAGGCCGGGCACGCCGGTCTCCGACATGATCCCGGCCGGGACGATCAGGCCGTGCGGCACGGTGGCGGCGTCCACATCGCCGAGCAGGCAGCCGCCGCCGGCGTGCACGAGGCGGCGCTCGGCGTCCACCTGCACGGTGCGCATCCCGCTCAGGTCGATGGTCAGCCCGCCGTCGGACATGGCCTTGCCCGCGACCGAGTGCGCCCCGCCGCGGACCGCCGGAAGCAGGCCGTTGTCCCGCGCGGCGCCGACGGCGGCCACCACGTCGCCGGTGCACGTGCAGCGCAGGATCAGCCCGGGACGCCGGTCGATCATGGCGTTCCACACCCGGCGCGCGGCGTCGTAGTCCGCATGGTCAGGGCCGATGATGTCGCCCCGGAAGCTCGGGCCCAGCTGGCCGGCGATGCGCCGACGCGTCTGCTCGTCGATCTTGGCTGGGATGACGGCCGGGGCGGGTGCGGAGGGGGTCGGTGACATGTGACGGCGCCTTTCCGGGATTCTGGATAAAGGTCGTGGCCGCCAGACCGGACGCGGGTCGCGGCGGCAGACAGCCGGGCCGCCGGTGAGCACGTCCGGTGGCGTGCGCGGACTGGCCGGCAGCTCCGGATGAATGACCGGCTCAGCGCTTTCACAAACTGTATACAGTTTAGGTTTGCCTGGTCAAGGGAGCAAGCGTTAAACTGTATGCAGTTTCTCGGGAAGGAGAAGGGCCGTGATCTCAGGACTGCACCACTACGCACTGGAAGTACCGGACCTGGCAGTGGCGGAGGGGTTCCTGCAGGACTTCGGCCTGGAGACCGGGGAGAAGGACGGGTCGCTGGTAGCGCAGTGCCCCGGCCGCGGGCAGGAGCAGATCCGGCTGGTGCAGGCGCAGGTCAAGCGGCTGCACCACGTCTCGTTCACGCTGCAGCCGGGGACGCTGGACTCGGTCAGGGAACGGCTCGAGCGCGCGGGCACGGCCGTGATCGAGCCGCCGGACGGCGCGCCCGCGGGCGGCCTGTGGATCCGTGACCCGGACGGCACCGCGGTGCAACTGCTGGATGAACCGCCCGCGCCCGCGCGCCCGGTCGCCGAGGTGCTGGCCAACGTCGGCGGCACCCGGCAGCGGATCGGGGTCGCGCAGTGGCGCCAGGCCGGCGACGACGTCATGCCGCGCCGGCTCGGCCACACGCTGCTGTTCACGCCGCGGCCCGAGCAGATGACCGCCTTTTACACCGGCGTGCTCGGCCTGCGGGTGAGCGACCGGATCCGCGGCCTGGTGACCTTCCTCAACGCCGGGCCCGGCGACCATCACATCTTCGGGTTCATCGCCAGCAGCCACCCGGGATTCCATCACGCCAGCTTCGAGGTGCCGTCGATCGACGCGATCGCGCTGGGCGCCGACCGGATGCGCAGCCGGGGCCGTGACGCCGGCTGGGGCCTGGGCCGTCACACCATCGGCTCCAACTTCTTCCACTACAACCCCGACCCCTGGGGCTCGTGGATCGAGTGGTTCTCCGATATCGACCAGGTGGACGACAGCTGGGTGGCGGGCGAGTGGGAGGTCCCGCCCCATCTGTGGGGAGCGCCCCCGCCGGAGGCGTTCCTGGCCAATCTCGAGCCGCGCCGCTAGCAACGCGCCCGGCCAGCCGGCCGGTCAGGCGGGCACCGCCGGCTCGTTCGCCGCTATCTGCCGCATGGCGCCCAGGGTCGCCTCGACGGCCTTCAGGTAGTCGCCGGTCATGGAATCGGCGTACTCCTGCTCGCCGGCCGAGCCGCCCTCGACGCCGGCCACGACGAGCGCGAAGCTGAACCGCAGCCGCAGGTCGTCGTCTGTGCCCTCGATCTCGTTGGCGATCGTGCCCAGCACCGGGCCGGCGATCCGGGTGAACACCACCCGGTGCGGCGGCTCGAGCGTGATCCGCTCGGTGAAGCGCTCGCCGCGGAAGTCGATGTCGCGGTCGAACACCGTGTCGCCGTGCCGCGCCACGACCTCGCAGAAGGTCATGCTGGGCACGAACGGCAGGGCGTTGTTCGCCTTGCGCACGAGGCCGTCCCAGACCGCCGAGCGGTCCAGGCGCGGCTGGCCAGGGGCATTGACCGGCAGCTGGTGCGATACGTAGATCATGACGTCCTCCCGGAGGGGTCGGTGACGGGGTTGCACAGCGTCCCCAGTCCGTCGATGGTGGTGCGCACGACATCACCTGGCCGCAGGTAGAGCCCGCGGCCCGCGCCGACCCCGGCCGGGGTCCCGGTGGGGATGACGTCGCCGGGCTCGAGCGTGACGACCTCGCTCGCGGCGGCGATGAGCTCGGCGACCGTGCAGATCATGTCGGAGGTCGATTCGTCCTGCTGCAGCTCGCCGTTCACCCACAGCCGCAGCCGCAGGTCCTGCGGATCGGGGATCTGGAACGCGGGGGTGATGCCGGGTCCCAGCGGCAGCGAGCCGTCCACGGACTTGGCGGCGAACCAGTCGTAGATGAAGGCATCCGCCGGGACGGCCTGCCGTTTGTGGTGACCGCGGGCGGTGACGTCGTTGGCCACGCAGTACCCGGCCACGTGCGCCAGCGCGCCGGCGGCCGTGATGTCGCGGCCGCCGGTGCCGATGACCACGGCCAGCTCGGCTTCCCAGTCGTACCGGGCCGTCGCCGCGGAGCGGACGATGATCGGGTCGGTGGGGCCGATCACCGTGGTGGTCGGCGGCTTGAGGAAGAAGAACGGCCGCCAGCCCTGCGCCGGGACGTCACCGCCCATCTCGCGGATGTGCCGCCGGTAGTTGACGCCGGCGCAGATGACCTTGCGCGGCCACCGCACCGGCGCGAGCAAGGTGTCGTAGTCGACGACCGGCGCGTCATCGGCCTCGACGGCGCGCAGGATGTCCTCGGCCTGGGCCCAGTCGCCGAGCAGCTCGAGCATGGACGCCCACCGCTTGAGGTCCGGCGGCGCGACGACGGCCCCGTCCGCCCGCAGCACGGCTAGGCCGGTGGTGTCGCCCCGCTGGTAGGTCACGACCGACCACGTCATGCGGATGCTCCTCGGGTGAGTGCGGATGCGCCGGAGATCTGATCATGGACGCAGGCGATGTCGAGTTCGCCCCAGCCGTCGGCTACGGCCTGGTCGAAGACGGCCTTGGCCGAGCTGAAGACGGGCGTCCGCAGGCCGGCGGCCTCGGCGGCGGCCGCGACCTGCCCGAGGATCGGGGCCAGCGTGTCCACCGGGCCGGGCGCGGGCCGCCAGGCGCGCTCCCGCATGACCGGCCCGCGCTGCTTCCAGATCGCCGATGCCGCGATCGAGTTGTCCAGGGTTCGCTGCACCAGCTCCAGGTCAAGACCGGTGCGCCGGGCCAGCGCCAGCGCCTCGGCGGCCGCGACCGTGTGCACCGCCAGCAGCATGTTGGCGACGTACTTCATCGTGGCGCCGGTCCCGAACGCACCCGTGTACACCCACGGCCCGGAGATGGCATCCAGGATTTCCCGAACGGCTTCGATACTGGACTCATCGCCGGAGGCGAAGGTCGTCGCGAGCCGGGGGCCCACCATGCCGGGGCTGCCGCTGATCGGGCAGTCCAGCAGGTCGCCGCCGCGGCGGCGGACCGCCGCCCGGATCCGGTCCTTGTGGCCGACGTCGATGGTGCTCATCTCGATGTGCACGGTGCCGGCCCGCAGCGTCGTGAGCGTGCCCGCAGGGCCGCAGATGACCTCCTCGACAGCCGCCGCGTCAGGCAGGATGGACAGCAGCACGTCGGCGGTCCTGGCCAGCTCCGCCGGCGAGGCGGCGACGGCGCCGCCGGCCGCGATCAGCTCGGGTGACCCGCTGCGGCGGTAGCCGGTGACCGCGAAGCCTCGCTCGGCCAGGTTGCGGGCGATGGGCAGGCCCATCTTGCCCAGGCCGATGACGCCGACTCGGTGCATCACTACCTCCTGGCTCTGCACCCGGTACGATAAACTGTATACACTTCGCGGGGTACGTCAAGGGTCCGCCGTGGTACGCGCGACGCGCCGTGGCGGCGCCACTGTACGCAGCCTCCCGCTGATCAGGAAGGATGGAGGTCATGGCCCGGACCACGCTCATCCCCGACATCCGCAAGGTGCACTTGCCCGA
>Ga0073928_10008258_pt1 | contig 13147 bp, 7 predicted proteins | sample PaiPotPPA55metaG_FD_76969 | JGI IMG/M metagenome (GOLD analysis project Ga0073928, IMG submission 76969) | Iron sulfur acid spring bacterial and archeal communities from Banff, Canada, to study Microbial Dark Matter (Phase II) - Paint Pots PPA... ...
GCTCATCTCCCGATTGTGGTTCATCTTGATGGTCAATCCCCAGCATGACCGATCCCCTCTCCAGGCTCATCTTGTATGCGAAACAGCCTCCTCCTCCAGGCTCATCCTGTATGAGACAAGACTTCAAGTGCCCGCTGAAACGCCGCGCACGCTACACTAGTCCTTAGCAGTATGCGCAGAGCACTCATCGCGCTGTTTCTGGCGGCCGTGGCGGGTATCGCCGCCAATGTCAAGCTCTACTTGAAAGACGGCACCTTTCAGATCGTACGCGAGTACCAGGTCCAGACGGATCGCGTGCGATTTTATAGCGTCGAGCGGAGCCAGTGGGAGGAGATTCCGCTCGGCTTGGTCGATCTGCAGCGCACCAAGGCAGAAGTCACCGAACGCGAGGCGGTGCGCGCGGAGGGGGCCAAGGTGCTCTCCGAGGAGGAACATGCTGAGCGCGCGCTGAAGGAGGAAATTTCCAAAATCCCGCAGGATCCCGGCGTCTATTACGTCGAAGGCGATACCCCCAAGGCACTCAAAGTGGGCGAAGTGAAGGTCCACAACAACAAGGGCCGCAACGTGCTGCGAGTGTTGACGCCGGTGCCCGTGGTAAACGGCAAGTCCACGCTGGAAATGGACGGCGAGCATTCGCCGAACATCATAGCGAACCCGGAGCAAGAGTACTACATTCGGCTCTCCGAAGAAGAGCGCTTCGGGATCATCAAGCTCACGCCGGGGCACGGCGTGCGGGTGGTCGAGAAGATCACTTTCGTTCCAGTGACGAAAGAGAATTTCGAAGAGCCGGTGGAGGTGGAGATCTTCCGCAAGCAGATGGAGGAAGGCTTATATAAGCTCTGGCCCCAGAAGCCGCTGCCGCCGGGCGAGTACGCTGTAATGGAGTACACGCCGGGCAAGGTGAACATGCAGGTGTGGGACTTCGCGATCCGGTCGGGCAAATGACGCGAGATCCGTTCCATTGCACCACAGCGTTTGAACATGGGTCCGAAAGGGTGCCCGTTCATTACCTGGGGTATCCTTGGCACGAGTGCCTGCGCCGCTTATGCCGGCACGCGCTCCGGCACCACCGCCTCCTTGCGCGTGCGGCGGCGTCTGCCGAAGAATTTCTCCATATAAATGTAGAACACCGGTGTAATGTACAGCGTGAGTAGCTGCGAGACCACCAGGCCGCCTTCCACTGCAAGACCCAGCGGGCGGCGGGCTTCCGAGCCGGCGCCCACGCCCAGCGCGATCGGCAGTGTGCCCATCAGCGCGGCCATCGTCGTCATCATGATGGGCCGGAAACGCACCAGGCACGCCTGATAGATCGCGTCGGCGGGCGTACGGCCTTCGATGCGCTGGGTTTCCAGCGCGAAGTCGATCATCATAATGGCGTTCTTTTTCACGATGCCGATCAGCATGATGATGCCGACGAAGGAGTAAATGTTGAGGTCGTTGTGAAAGAGCTGCAAGGTAAGAAGCGCGCCGAAGCCTGCGGAAGGCAATCCGGATAGAATCGTAATGGGGTGGATGAAACTCTCGTACAAGATCCCGAGCACCATGTAAATGACCAGGATCGCGGTGATCAGCAAAAATCCCATGCCCTGCAGCGAAGATTGGAAAGCCTGCGCGACGCCCTGGAAACTGGTGGTGATGGAGGCGGGCAAATCTTCGTTGGCGACCTGCTCGATGCGGCTGACGGCGTCGCCGAGGGAGACGTCCGGTTTTAAATTAAACGAAATGGTCACTGAGGGCAACTGGCCGAGGTGATTGACGGTGAGCGGTCCCACGCCGGGCTTCAACTTGGCGACGGAGCTCAAGGGGACCAACTGGCCGGCGGCGCTGCGGATGTAAAGCAGCGAGAGTCCGGCCGGGTCGCGCTGGTAGCGCGGCTCGAGCTCCAGGATCACCCAGTATTCGTTGCTAGGCGTGTAGATGGTGGAGACCTGGCGCTGGCTGTAGGCGTCGTAGAGTGCGTTCTCAACTTGGCCGGCGTTGAGGCCGAGCATGGAGGCTTTGTCGCGGTCGATATCGAGCATGGCCTGCGGGCTGGTGAGCAGCAGGTCGGTGTTCACGTCCTGCAGGCCGGCCACGGTGCGGAATTTCTTTTCGAAATCGCTGGAGGCGCGGTAGAGCTCATCGGTGTCGGTGCCTTGCAGGGTGTATTGATAGAGTCCTTTGGTGAGCTGGCCGCCGATGCGGATGAGCGGCGGATTCTGCATGAAGACGCGGATACCGGGGATGGCGTTGAGCTTGGGGCGCAGCTCTTCGATGACCTGCTCGGGCGTGAGCTTGCGCTGCTCGCGCGGAGTGAGGCGGGCGAAGACGCGGCCCGTGTTGCCGGCGGCGCTGGATCCCCCGGCGCCCACGCTAGAGGAAAAATTCTGGATGTTGGGATCGTGGCGCAGGACGTCGGCGACTTGTTGCTGGTGCGCCACCATGGAGTCGAAGGAGATGTCCTGCGCGGCTTCCGTGAATCCGAAAATCTGGTTGGTGTCCTGGTTGGGGATGAAGCCTTTCGGGATTTTGACGAAAAGATAGCAGGTCGCCACGAGCACTCCGGCCGAGACCACCATGGTGAGGAAGCGGTGGCGGATGACGCGGCGCAGCGTCCAATCGTAGGAGCTCAGCATGCCGTCGAAGACGCGCTCGGAGGCGCGGTACATGGCGCCGTGCCGCTGTTCTGTGGGCGGCTTCAGAAAGCGGCTGCACAGCATGGGCGTCAGGCTCAGCGAAACGAAGCCGGAGATCAGAATCGCCACGCCGATGGTGACGGCGAATTCGTGGAACAGCCGGCCGAGAATGCCGCCCATAAATAGGACCGGGATGAACACCGCCGCCAGCGACAGCGTCATCGAGAGAATCGTGAAGCCGATTTCGCGCGCGCCTTCGATGGCGGCCTCCATGCGGCCCTTGCCCATTTCGAGGTGGCGGACGATGTTTTCGAGGATCACGATGGCGTCGTCCACTACGAAGCCGACCGAGAGTGTAAGGGCCATCAGCGAAAGATTGTCGAGCGTGTAGCCGAGCAGGTACATCAAAGCGAACGTGCCCACGATAGACATGGGCAGCGCCAGGCTGGGGATGATGGTCGCCGAGACGTTGCGCAGGAATAAAAAGATGACCAGGACGACCAGGCACACCGTGAGGAACAGGGTGAACTTCACGTCGTTGACTGAATCGCGGATGGATTCCGAGCGGTCGTAGAGCACGTCCAGGTTCACCGAGGGCGGCATCTGCGCGCGGAATTTCGGCAGCAATTTCTTGATGGCGTCCACCACTTCGACTGTGTTGGTGCCGGGCTGGCGCTGGATGGCGAGCACGATCGAGCGGCGGTTATTGAACCAGCTTGCGGTCTTATCGTTTTGGACGCTGTCGATCACGCGGCCGACATCCTGCAGGCGCACGGGGCCGCCGTTACGGTACGCGACGATGAGGGGGCGATAGGCGGAGGCTTGATATAACTGTCCGTTGGCTTGCACGGTAAACGCCTGGTTCGGGCCGTAGAGCGTGCCGAGCGGCAGGTTGACGTTGTGCTGCTCGAGGGCCTGCTCGACTTCGTCGATGCCGATACCGCGGCTGGCCAGCGCGTTGGGATCCAGCTGTACGTGCACCGCGTATTTCTGTGTGCCGAACACCTGCACTTGCGCCACGCCGCTGATCATCGAGATGCGCTCGGAGATCAGGGTTTCGGCGTATTCGTCTACGTCGGAAAGCGTCAGGGTGGGGGAGTTGATCGATAAATAAAGGATAGGCTGGTCGGCTGGGTTGACTTTCAGAAATGTCGGCGGGCTGGGGAGGTTGGGCGGCAGGTTCTTCGCGGCGGCGGTGATGGCGGCTTGCACGTCGAGCGCGGCGCCATCCAGGTTGCGGTCCAGGCTGAATTGCAGGGTGACGTTGGTCAGGCCCAGCGCGCTCGAGGAGTTCATGTTGTCGAGTCCAGCGATGGTGGAGAACTGGCGCTCGAGCGGCGTGGCCACCGACGCCGCCATGGTGTCGGGATTCGCGCCCGGCAGTTGCGCGGTGACCTGGATGGTGGGGAAGTCGACGTTGGGCAGGTCGCTTACGGGTAGCAGGCGATAGCCCGCGACGCCAAACAGCACGATGCCCATCATGACCAGGACGGTCATCACTGGGCGGCGGATAAAGATGTCGGTGATGTTCATGCGGGGGCACCTGCTTGGAGGCGCGGAGACGCGGAGACACGGAGACGCGGAGAATCGCGTACATCGCGCGGTATCGCTGCTGAGCGGGCGAGGGGGCGAGTTGAGATGTTTTGCGGCCTTGCACGATGCGCACTTTGACTCCGGGCGCGAGGCGGAGTTGACCGTCGGTCACCACGGTTTCACCGGGCGCGAGTCCGCTCGAAATAACGGCCTGCTGCTCAATCGTGCGGCTCACCGTGATCTGCCGTGACTCCACCGTGGCGTCGGGCTTCACCACGAAAACATATTGGCCCTGCTGGCCGTTTTGTATGGCTTGCGTCGGCACCAACAGGGCGTTCGGCTGCATGGTCAGATCGAGCGTGGCGTCCACGAATTCGCCGGGCCATAGCGCCCGATCCTGATTCGCGAAGGTGCCTTTCAGCAAGATGGTGCCGGTCGAAAGATCCACGGTGTTATCGACGAAGGTCAAGCGGCCCACGGACTGCGCTCCGCCTTCCTTCGGCCGCGCTTCCACGCGCAGACCGCCGCCCATGTACTTCTTGATCTCCGGCAGGTTCTGCGCGGGCACGGAGAAATTGACGAAGATGGGCTGGACCTGGTTGATCACTACGAGAGAAGTGGCGTTGGCCTGCACAAGGTTACCGAGGTGTACCAGCAAACTGCCCGTGCGGCCATCGATGGGCGAGTGAATGGTAGTGTAGCTGAGCTGCAGGCGGGCGGTTTCGACCGCGGCTTGATCGGCAGCCATGGTAGCTACCAGGGCGTCGGCGGTGGTGCGATACTGGTCGCGCTGCTGGCGCGGAATGACGCCGGCTTCAAAGAGTTTGTGGTAGCGCTCGGCATCGGCCTTGGCATTCTCAGCGGAGGCTTTGTCCTTTTCGAGGTTCGCTTGCGCCTGCTGCAGCGCCGCCTCGAACGGCCGCGGATCGACCACGAAGAGCACGTCACCCTGGTGCACGTCCTGGCCTTCGGTGAACTCGACCTTCTGCAGTCGCCCGCCGACTTCACAGCGGATGGCGACGGTGCGGTACGGCTGCACGTTGCCGATAGCGCGCAATTCAACCGGCGTGCTGTGCTGCGTCGCGGCGGCGACGGTGACCGGAACGGCCGGCGGGCCTGCGGCGGCTGCGGCTTTCGTCGGAGCCGTGCCTGCTTTGGAGCAGGCTAGCAAGGGCACGATCAGCGCGGCGAGTAGCGCTTGTTTCGGATAAAGCATGCTGAATTAGTACTATCATAGCGCGGCGGTAGCTTTCTCGCTGTGCGCGCTGCGGGGTATAATCGTTTCACACGCGAGGTAGCATTCATGGCACAGACAACAGACGACCACATTAACCTGAAACAAGTTGAAGACCACGGCGGCATCAAGGTCATTCGCGGAGGCGGGGACCAGCGAGGCTGGAATGGCATCGAGTACATTCAGGGCTTGTCAGGCAAGAACGTCGGCTCCAAGGCGCTCTCCATCAACGTGGCTACGGTTCCGCCCGGCGCCATCGCGTATGCCCATATTCACGACGGGTTCGAGGTGATGCTCTACATCGTGCAGGGCAAAGTGCGCCATGATTTCGGTGAAGGGCTGCGGCAGTCGTTAATCAACGAAGCCGGCGATTTCATTTTCATCGAGCCCGGTGTGCCCCACGAAGTGTTCAATATCGGGGATGAGCCGCTGATCGCCTTTGTAGCCCGCTCGGCTGCGGATGAGTGGGACAAGATTGTGGATTATCCGTCGAAGTACAGGCCTTGAGAACCTTACGCGGCGAGCTATCGCGTTTCCTAACTTAACTAACGACGATTATACGGAGAGGCGGCGCGCACGTGTTAAGTCCGTGGACGCGGAGCGTTAAAATCCACGAAGCCGGTCTTACCGCGATGCGCCGAGCATAATGGTGACGCCCGATTCGTTGTTGGCCACCGCCACTCCCACCGATTGATTCTTGCCAAAGGTTCCGGCGGCAATGGCTTCCGGATCGGCGCCCACCGCAAAGTTCTGTGGAAGTAGGAAAGCGCCATGCCCGTCGCCGATCAGAATCGAGACGCAATTGCGATTCGTGACTGCCAGGTCGAGGTCGCCGTCGCCGTTGAAGTCAGCCACGGCTAACGCGCCTGCCCCCCCTCCGCCCAGGTAGTTCTTTGCGGCTTGGAAGGCGCCGTCTCCATTTCCCAGGAGAATTGCGACGGTGTCGTTGGAGTAATAGTTGCTCACCACCAAGTCGAGCTTGCCGTCCCCATTGAAATCGGCCACGGCAATCGAGCCGGCGCTTTTCATCGGATAGTAGACTGCCGGTTGGAACGTGCCGTTTCCGTTGCCGCGCAGGATCGCGACATTGGGAGAGGCCGATACCGCCAGATCCAATTTGCCGTCGCCATTAAAATCGCCGGTCGCCAGGAAGCCCGGATTCGTCACCGCGACGCTCAGGGGTGGCGATTGGAATCTGCCATTACCGTCACCTAGGAAAATCTGGACGCCGTTGGCGCAGGAGCTGATGGCCACGTCGAGCTTTCCGTCCCCATTAAAGTCCCCGCTGGTCAGGCGCCCGGCACAGCCGGGAACACTGTAGGAAACCTGCGCCTGGAACGTGCCATCTCCATTGCCGCGCAAATAGGAAAATGTGCCGGGAGTGCCGTGTGAGTTGGACACCACGACGTCCAGATTGCCGTGTCCGGTAAAATCGCCGACCGCGATCGAGCTGGGATCGTATCCGAGGGTGTATGCCACGGGTTTCTGAAAAGAACCATCAGCCTTGCCCAGTAGCACCGAGACAGTGTTGCCTCCATTCGCGAACGGTCCGTTGTTGGCGATGACGAGATCCGTCAAACCGTCGTGATTGAAGTCGCCCGCGGCCACCGCGTATGGGCCCAGCCCCGCGTCATAGCTGGGGACATTCTGGAATGCGCCTTTGCCCTTGCCGAGCAGGATCGCCACCTCCGGTCCGGGAGACACCACCAAATCGGGCGTGCCATCGCCGTTGAAATCGCCGATCGCTACGAACGTGCCGCCCGGCGTGTCATTCGCCGCGGTTTGAAATGTGCCATCGCCTTTGCCGAGCAAGACTGTCACGGTGTAGGTTCCCGTGCTCGCGACAGCCAGATCCAGGTGCCCGTCGCCATCCAGATCGCCAACGGCTACTGAGTCAGGCGAACGGCCGGCGGAGTAGTGCGACGGGCGCCGGAAGGTGCCGTCGCCGTTGCCCACCAGAATGGCGACTAGAGAGCTGCTGCGCGCGCTTCCGTCGAGTGTCACCGCCAAATCGAGCTTGCCGTCCTCGTTGAAATCTCCCGCAACAATCGAATTCGGATTGGCTCCCACAGTTACGGTCACCTGCGATTGAAAGGTGCCATCTCCATTACCGAACAGGATCGATAAATTGCCGCTGGCTTCATTGGCCACGGCCAGGTCCAGGACGCCGTCGCGATTGAAGTCGCCCACCGCCAATGAGTAGGGCTGCGTGCCCACCGCGTAGGTCACCTGGTTTTGAAACGTGCCATTTCCATTTCCTAGAAGAATGGATACGCTATTACTGAGCTCGTTGACCACGGCCAAGTCGAGCTTGCCGTCGTGGTTCAGGTCGGCCACGGCAACGAACAGAGGATTGTACTGCACGCTGTAAGGCATCGGTGCGAGAAAGGTGCCATCCCCGTTTCCTAGCATGATGGAGACGTTGCTGCCATTGGCGGAGTAGAAATTGTTCGTTCCCACTGCCAAGTCGAGCTTGCCATCGCCGTTAAAGTCGCCGACCGCCACGGATGCCGCGCCCCAATCGACGTTGTAGTGAACTGGCGGCTGGAACTGGCCGTCGCCTTTACCCAACAGGATCGAAACGACGCCGCTTTCGGTCGCGTAGATGGGTACCGCCAGGTCCTGAATTCCGTCACCGTTGAAATCGCCTATCGCGACTCCGGCAGGGGATGAGCCGAGCAAATATGCCCTGGGAGCATCGAAGACTGGTGTTCTGGCAGCCAGCGCGCTGGCCGCGTATGCCAGACTGATAACGAGCCGTTTTATGCGCATTCCAACCCTCCGTGACAACGGAGATTAGTCTAGCACCGGCACACTTCGGCGGCAACGAAGTACGGTACTATCAGTGGTGGTGATGACGGTGAGACTGCCGGCGGCGATCAGCGGAACAGGCCGCCGAACGGCCGCTGCGGGAAACCTTCCAGCATCCGAAGGTTGCGCCGGTCGTTACGAGTGGCATACACCAGGCTCTTGCCGTCAGGAGAAATGCTGAAGCGGATGCCTTCGTCCATGTCGGATTTGGGTCGATTCGCAAGGCCCAGGTCTCCCACGATGCTCTTCTTGTTGCTTTCCAGGTCAAACGAAATCAGCAGCACCCTTTCCGGCTCGTCGCAGACGAACCAAAGCCGCTTGCCATCCGCCGAGAAAGTGACGTGCGGCGTGGGGAAGGCCTCGAGCTTGCGGGTCATCGTGCCATCGGGTGACGTAAGATTCCAGCCATCCTGCCAGTAAGAAATCCACTCGCTGGTGGGCGACCAGTCGGGCAAGTAAGAAGCAGCCTCACGTATCGCGACCGGCGCTCCCTCGCCGGTGGTTTTCACTCTCATCAAGCGAGACTGGGGTGAGGAGTGTTCCACATAAGCGAACCACTTTCCGTCCGGTGACCACGAGCCGCCCGCCTCGCTGTTCCCTGAGTTATTCGTGAGCCGAACCGAAGTGCCGCCCTGCAGAGACGCAATCCAAAGCTGGGCGCCCTCATTACGTATTACGCAAGTGTAGACAATACGTGATCCATCCGGCGAAAGTGTGGGATTCATGGGACTGATGCACCCGATGGGTAGCTCCCTGGACGCAATCAGCACCCGGTCGGAGCCATCCGCGTCGTGCACCCAGATGTCAGGTTCTCCGTTGCGATCCGAGACGTAGACCAACCGCTTCGTGCGTGACGACCAAGAGGGCATGCTTTCGGACGCGGCGGTGGCGATCAAATTCGATACCTTGCCGTCAGCCAGGGTTACCGACGTAATATTGAGGTCGGACTCTCTGTCCTCAAAAATCAACCTTTGTCCACCCGGTGAGATACTCGGCGCCGTTTCCCCAGCAAGCCCCATCGTGATCTGGCTGATCCGGCCAGATTCCGTGTCGGCGCTATAGAGGTGACCCCATGACGCTGCCGTAATCGGGGAAAGCACAATATGGCGGTTGTCGGGCATCCATCCAAACGGAACGTGATATTGAGCTATCCGGTCCAACTCCGGCAGAACCGGCTTCGGCGCGCCTGAGCCCGGCGGCCAGGGGATGATCCAGCTCTGCCTCTTACCGTCGCCGGCGAACATCAATAGCAATTTGCGTCCGTCGGGTGAAAACGCGAGCGTGGCTGCCTCCTTGAGGGCTGTTGTCGCGAATGGATCCGGCACGTAGCGGTGGAGTTCATGGCCGGGCAGCGAGAACGACCAAAGAGAGATGGCCTCCCCGCCTGCACGCCGCATGAAGGTGGCGCCAGTCTTGCCGTCAGGGGCCAGTGCCAGCGCCTCGCCTAGCTTGGGAATTTCCATTTGTTCAGGCTCGCCGCCCACGATAGGAACCCTCCATAGCTTGATTTCGTTATCCTCGCTGGTAGCTGCGAATATCTTGCGGCTATCCGCTGACCAGGCCTTGATTCCTCCAGGCTCCAGGTGTGGGATCTCGGGCAGGTGGATGTCCAAACCCGGGGAGTCCACATAGCGCAGGTAAAGTCTGGGCTTATTGCTGACAGACCCGATAAACGCCACGGCCTTTCCATTGGGCGACCAGGCGGCGCAGCACTGGCCGGCGGCATCCGTAGCGAAGGGGCTGAACTTATATTTCGACAGGTTGAGCGGGGCGGGCCGCAGCAAGATCGCAATCGCGGCGCCTACGAGTACGAACATCACGGCAGTCAAGGCGACCCATCGCCAACTCCGTGATACGGGGCTCACTGGCGATGGCGGCGCGCCAATCTCCGAAGTGCGGCTTTGCTGACTTTGCCCAAGATGGTCGCGGACGTCTTTCAGACTCAGGGCCAAGTCGAACGTGGATGTGTAGCGGTGGCGGGCATCTTTATCGAGGCAATGCTCCAGAATCCAATCGAGTAACGGCGGAACGGTTTCAGCCAACGGCGCCGGATCCGCGTTGATGATGGCCATCATGGTGTGGACGGCGTCCGGGCCGTCGAAGGCGCGCCGTCCGGCCAGCATCTCGTAGAGGATCAGCCCGAAAGAGAATTGGTCGGACCGGTGGTCGATATCCTTGCCCATCGCCTGCTCAGGGCTCATGTAATTCACGGTTCCGACGATGGCGCCAGGCTCGGTCTGATCCGCCGGAAGGGTCAAATCGGATTGCGACTCCACGGCCTTCGCCGAGCGCCGCGCAATGCCGAAATCCAGGATCTTCACGCGGCCCTCATCGGTCAGCATGATGTTCTCAGGCTTGAGGTCGCGGTGCGTGATACCGGCGGCGTGGGCGGCGGCGAGGCCGTCCGCCACCTGGATGCCGATGTCGAGCACTATCTTAAGGGGCAGCTTGCCGCGCTGGATCACGGCGCGTAGTGACTCACCCTGCACCAACTCGGTGACGAAATATGCCGTGCCGTCGGCATTGCCGATGTCGAACAGCGACACGATGTTGGGATGATTTAGGGCCGCCACGGCGCGAGCCTCCCGCTCGAAGCGCTGCAAGCGCGACGGGTCGTGGGCAACCTCGTCGATGATCACCTTAAGCGCTACTTCGCGGCCCAGGCGCGTGTCGCGGGCGCGGTAGACCTTGCCCATGGCGCCCGCGCCAAGTAGGGAAAGGATTTCATAGGGACCGAGGCGGGCTGGCGTTCCTTGCGACACAACTCCAGATAGTGTACCTCAATGGCGCCGACGTTACACTATGGCAGCACGCTGAAGACGTTGCTCATCAGCGTCCCGCTGGGCGTCACCACTTGGATGTCGCCGCTGGTCGCCCCTGCGGGAACGGTGGCCACGATCAGCGTGTCGGAAGATATCGTGAAAGTAGCGGTCGTGCCGTTAAAGGTGATGCTAGTGGCGCTGGTCAGATTATTCCCCAGGATGTCGATAGTGGCCCCCACTTTGCCGACTGCAGGCTGTGGTTTCACAAAGGCACCTAGGCCGACATTGAGTTTGTAGACCGTGCCGCAGCCGGCAAAAGGCGAGGGATCGGTGCAAGTGGTGCCCGTCCCACCATAGATCGTTGTCCCAAAGAAGACGCCGCTGGTATCCTGCGCGACCCCGTAGCTGGGTTCTTGGACCGGGCTCTGGCCGGAGCAATGCCGCACATCGCAGAAGCTGTGTATCGTTTTAAGTGTCCCGCTGGTTGTGATTACGTATGCAGTACCTTCGCCCTTCGACCCGCCTACAGTCGTTGTCCCGTAAATGTTCCCGTCCGAGCCGAGTACAGGGCCGGTGAAAGGGTTCTGCCCATCCGAGCAGTTTGCCTGGGAGCAGAAGTTGTGCAGGGTTGTAAGATGGCCGGCCGGAGTCAACTGGAAGATGGTTCCACCGTTGCCAGTCCCGCCAAACTGTGTAGCGCCATAAAAATTGCCATCATTTCCCTGGACCAGCCCCCAAGGATAAGCTCCGTCCGTTCCGCTAAAGGTATGCAGGGTTGTTAGCGTGCCGTCCAGGGTCATCTCGAAGACAGTCCCGGAGCCCGTGCCGCCGCTTGTGGTCGTTCCATAAAGCTTGCTGTTGCCAGCTTGGAGCAGGGGCGCCTCGGGCGCTTCACCGTCTGCGCACGCGCCCTGCTGGCAAAAGTTGTACAGCGTGGTCAGCGTTCCCCCAAGACTAATTTTGAAGACCGTGCCACCGAGGTGAGCCCCGCCGTATGCCGTCGTCCCATAGAGCAACCCGTTGGATGCCTGGATGAGCGCGGCTTCAGGAGTTTGGCCGTCCAGGCAACCCATCAGCGAGCAAAAGCTGTATAAGGTCGTCAGGTGACCACCGGAGTCCATTTTGAACACCGTGCCCGCGTTGTTATGCGCCCCGCCATACTCCGTCACGCCATAGAAGTTCTGATCCGTGGCCTGGACGAGGCCAAACGGAAACTCACCGTCGGAGCAGTTGGGAAAGTTGGCGCAGAAGCTGTAAAGCGACGTTAACAGCCCCGCCGCCGTGATTTGGAACACGTTGCCCTGACCGAACCCGCCATCAAACGTCGTTCCGTAGCCTTGCCCATCAGTCCCCTGGATCGGGGGCAACGTGGGCTTCGAGCCGTTGGTCCCATTGAAGCTGGCCACGGTTTTGAAGGACTGCGCCGACGCGACAAAAGTCATCGTTGCGCCCAGTGCTACAACAGCGGAAGCTCGTCGCATGACAAGACCCTCTTTCTGGCTAATCTTAGTTAGTATAGGACAGCTTGCGGCCGAATTCAAGGGTCTGAACCACAAAAAGTGACATTCTGACATGCCAGATCGAATTTCATTGCATTGCGTCATCCCTTCGTGTATACTGGCCTGGATACTGGAGCGGCAGGCCACGCACCTAGGAGTCACGAGATGAAACGAATTGCTGATACTTCATGGAAGCGGATCCCTGGAAAGCCCGTCTACGCGCTGCTCGCGTTGGGCGCCCTGATGGCGGTCACCGCCCAGGCACAGGACGCGCCGTGTTCGACAGCGGCGACGGATTTGAAACCCGGCGCCGCCACTGCTGGAGCAACCCTTGGCGACGCAATCCCCTGCTCTCCGAAAGCCACAACGGTCTTCAAGACCGTAGCCAGCTTCAATGGAACGCTTGGATCGAACCCTAAGGTGCCTCCGTTCCAGGGTACCAAGGGTACTGGCTATGGCACGACATTCAACGGGGGAACGTACAATTTAGGAACCATATATGGACTTACAACTAAAAACGTACTGAAGTCGTTTTACAGCTTCTGCATGGCAGGTCTTCCCAATTGCGCGGACGGCGCGAATCCGGCTGCAGGTGTGGTCCTGTCTACCAACGGATTTTATTATGGAACCACGCAGAACGGCGGTGTGTACGGCCAGGGAACCGTCTTCCAAATGACCGGCACCGTCAACAGC
>Ga0073928_10008259_pt1 | contig 13145 bp, 14 predicted proteins | sample PaiPotPPA55metaG_FD_76969 | JGI IMG/M metagenome (GOLD analysis project Ga0073928, IMG submission 76969) | Iron sulfur acid spring bacterial and archeal communities from Banff, Canada, to study Microbial Dark Matter (Phase II) - Paint Pots PPA... ...
CGATCCGACATTCCCCAAAAGTACCTTCCACGTTCCCTGGATCGCCTACCTCTCGGCCGAACACGCCGCGGGCGTTACGCTGAGGCGCGACATCCTCACCGAGCGCGCGCCCGACGGCGGCCTTCTGATGAGCGCCACCACCGACCGGCTCGACGCTATGAGTCCCGAGCATGTGCGACGCGCGCGCGTTATTGCGGAAGTGATGATCGCCCGCTTTGACGAGTCTTCGGGGGCGGTTAGGACAGCGCGGAAAGCTTATCAATAAGCCGGGATCATCTCGTCGGACACGCTCACCACGCCGGGCACGCCCTCGGCGAGGGCGACGAGCGCTTTGTGCTCCTCTTGCGAGCCGACGAGGCCCCAGAGATGGACGATGCCGCTGTTGACGATCACGTTGCGCTGGCCGAAGCCAGTCCAGTCCTGATGACCGAGCTGGTCGAGGAGCGTCGAGCGGATCTTACGGTCGGCATCGACGCCCGCGCCGCCGCTCGCCGGCGCGCGTGACGACGCCAGCGCCTGGATCAGGTTCGATCGGCTGACAATGCCGACGAGTTTGCCGCTCCGCAGGATCGGCACGCGCTTGATGCGGTGCCGCTCCAAAATGGTTGCGATCTCGCCCAGCGGAGTATCTTCCGCCGCGAAGACGACGTCGGTCGACATGACCTCTTCGACTCGCCGCCCATGCGACTTGGCGAATTCGCCGGCAAGCGTCGAGGCCGGGGTCACCGCTTCAAGCCACCACTGGCGATGCTTTTCGGTGCCGATTTCCTCCCGATGCAGGAGATCCGCTTCACTGATCACGCCGACCACATTTTCGTTACGGTCGACGACGGGGAGCGCACTGACATCATGCTCCGCGAGAAGCCGCACCGCTTCGGCAACCTGATCATCAGGTTTTACGGTCACGACGTCGCGGACCATTACATCCAACGCTTTCATATCTGCCTCCCGCCGCTCCGGTTGTTTATCGGAGCACCTTCGAGCAAAGGCCGGTTGGGTTACAGGCGTGTGACGACTCAGGCCTTGTTGTAGTCGTGGAGCACGCGGCCGTAGGGCAGCGTCAAATCGGCTACAAAGTGATGCGCGCCGATGATCTTGCGGACCGGAAAATCGGCGACCGGCGCGTTCACATGCGGAACGAGATGCAAGCGGCCCGGACCGAGCCAGGAGCCTTTGACCACGATGTCGGTGAGGTTGTAGGCGACCAGCTGGCAGATTTCCGGGCGCCCATCGACGCCGGGAATGAGTTTGAGATTGATCTGAGTCTTCGCCAGCAGCGCCGTGGTGCGCTCGCCATTTCCGGCCATGGCCTCGTGCTTGTAGCCCATCGTGCCCATGGCGACGAGCTGCCCGGCATATTCCAGGGTGCCGGTCAGCGTGTCTTTGACGATTTCCAGCTTGGGATGCGCGTATTTCTTCGGGAAGCCCCAGATCTCGCGGCCGGCGGAGATCGGCGGATCGTCGTCGAGATACATCTGCACGACGAAGTTGGCTTCCTCGCCCTGAAAGCGGACGGCAGGACCATTCCGGACTCGGTGTAGTCGCCGAAGCCGGAACTGTCGGGCATCTTGATCCACTCGTAATGCACCAGTGGTTGGTCGACCGGCTCGAGCGGCTCCGGAAGCTGATCGCGCACGATCTGCGGATCGGTCTCGTAGGTGATGACCATGAACTCGCGGTGGATGAAGCGGTACGGCCCGGCTGGATAGCTCGGCCCGCTGGCCGGCATCGACGGCAGCTTGAGAATGTCCTCTTTGCGCATGACGGTTCGTGATTCCTGAGTTAGCGCATGTCCTTGTCGGAAAACCGGTGCCCACTTTTCCGGGACATGCGCTAGTGCGCGGTCCAGCCGCCGTCGATGGGCAACAAAGCGCCCGTGATCGACGCAGCTTCGTCGGAGCAGAGGAAGGCGGTCAGCGCCGCGATCTGCGAAACCTCGACGAACTCCTTGGTCGGTTGTGCGGCCAGGAGCACGTCCTTCATCACCGCCTCTTCGCTGATGCCGCGGGCTTTCGCCTGCTCGGGAATTTGCTTTTGCACCAGCGGCGTTAGGACGTATCCCGGACAAATCGCGTTAGCCGTGACGCCGTGCTCGGCCAGTTCGAGCGCGACCGTCTTGGTCAGTCCGGCGAGACCGTGCTTGGCCGAGACATAAGCCGACTTGAACGGGGAGGCGACCAGCGCGTGCGCCGAGGCGACATTGATGATGCGGCCCCAGCCGTTCTTTTTCATGTCGGGCACCGCCAGCCGGCAGGTGTGAAACGCCCCCGAGAGATTGATCGCGATAATCGCATTCCACTTGTCGACCGGGAATTCCTCGATCGGATCGACATGCTGAATGCCGGCGTTATTCACCAGGATGTCGACCCCGCCGAACTCGGCGCGCGTCTGCTCCACCATGTCCTCGATCTCGTCGGGATCGGCGATGTTGGCGCTGGAATACATCACGCCGACATTGTGCTGCCGCTTGAGATCGCCGACGATTTTGTCGATCGCGTCGGCCGGACCGAAGCCGTTGAGCACGATGTTGGTGCCGGATCCGGCGAGCACGGTCGCGATGCCGAGCCCAATTCCACTGGTCGAGCCGGCGACGATGGCAGTTTTACCTGCTGGCATTTCATTCCCCCTCAAGCCACACAAATTCCAAGCGACAACCAAAGCGGAGATTGTGAAGGGGCGCGGACAGTGTTGTGACAATCGTTCACATTTCGTTTTGTCATTGGGCCGTCACTCGTATTGGCAAAGCTGCAAGCCCGCTTCCGCCCCGCCAATTCGAGTATCCCCCATGCACGACGTCCGCAGCCGCCTGACCGATCATCCGTCGCGTCCTGCTCCCCCATCCGGGGGGTGGCGCCCGGAACGTTGCGACCGCGTTGCCCTTGTCCTCCAAGGCGGCGGCGCGCTCGGCGCCTATCAGGCGGGCGTCTATCAGGCGATGCACGAAGCCGGGGTCGAGCCCGACTGGGTGTCGGGCGTTTCCATCGGCGCCATCAATTCGGCCATCATCGCCGGCAACCCCCCGAAGCACCGTCTGCGCCAGCTGCAGACTTTTTGGGAATTGATCACCGAGCGGAAAATCTGGCCGTTCACCCCGGACGGCGATATTTTCCGCAAAGCCCGCAATGCCCATAGCTGCTTCGTGACCAGCGTCGCCGGCCAGCCGGGCTTTTTCTCGCCGCGCTTTCCCAATCCATGGATGAGCCTGACCGGCGCCAGTTCGGCGACCAGCTATTACGACAGCGGGCCGCTGCGCGACACGTTGGTAGAACTGGTCGACTTCTCGCTCATCAACGAGCGCGTCAGCCGGTTTTCGGTCGGCGCCGTGAATGTGCTGACCGGCAATTTTGTCTATTTCGACAACGCCAAAGAGCAAATCGAGCCCGAGCACATCATGGCAAGCGGCGCGCTTCCGCCGGCGCTGCCGATGGTCAAAATCGGGACGGATCATTTCTGGGATGGCGGCATCGTCTCCAACACGCCGCTCCAGCATCTCCTCGACCAGGACGACAAGCTGAACACGCTGGTGTTTCAGGTCGACCTGTTCAGCGCGCGCGGGGTCTTGCCGCGCGACATTCAGGACGTCTTGGCGCGGCACAAGGACATTATGTATTCGTCGCGCACCCGCTACACGACCGACGTGTACCGGCGCATTCACAATCTGAAAATGCTGCTGGCGAAGGCGCTGGCGAAAGTGCCGCAAGACCAGCTCAACGATGATGACCGCAAGCGCCTGGATCAGCTGGCCGACCTGCCGGAAATCACCATCCTGCACATCATCTACCAGCAGAAGGCCTACGAGGGCCACGCCAAGGACTACGAGTTCTCCGGCACCTCGATGCGCGAGCATTGGCAGAGCGGCTACGAAGATACCCGCCGGACGCTCAAGCGTCAGGAATGGATGGCCATGCCACCGCCCGGCTCCGGCGTGCTGGTCCATGACGTGCACCGCCAGCAGGAAGATTTCTGAGCGTTTTTTTTGCGAAGTCAAACCTCGATATTCTCGGGCCGGACGAAATCAGGCCATTTTCTTTTCCGGCACGCCCGTCATTGCGAGGAGCGACAGCGACGAAGCAATCCAGCGGCTGGATTGCTTCGCTCGCGCTCGCAATGACGAAGTTCGTCGCCTGAACTGCATCCTCATTTCGTTCTGAACCGATCCAACGCCCTGATCGAACGCCGCGACGGGCGCTTCCTTGTCCGCGCGATCCGGCGGAAATCGCGCAATTCTACGATCAGCTCTTCGATTCCATCCTCCTCCTCTTTCCCGGAATGCCGAGAAGAGCAGGCGGACCGAAGCAGAAGCCCACAGTCCTTAACCCCGGAGCAGCCACATCAGCCGCCGAACAAGCCGCGGCCGACAAGGCGGCATGGGATAACATGAACTGGGACGAGCGCGGTCGCTACTTTGAGGATCGGGCCGGCCGCACGCTTCACCGCAATTTCCCAGTGATCGACAAAATACCAGACGGTCTTGCCACCAGCATAAAGTCCATGGATTTTAGGGCGGCCACTTACCAAAAGACGAGTCCGTTTACGTATCGGCTGAAATTATATGTCGGTGAGGTATCGGAGTTCGTTGGCGGCGAATTGGGAAAGAACGTAGTTCAGCCTTCGGACATAAGAGGGCGGGCATTAGAGGTGGTCATACCGACAGGAACCATGACCCCGAAGCAGCGAGAAATTGTCGAAGCAGTGCGTATCTGGGCTAAGACGCTGCGGAATCCCGTTGAACTCATCATCAACGAGAAATAGGCCACGCAATGTTGATTAAATGCTATTTGCGCGAGGGCACTGTCTACGTACCAACTGTAGTCCGCCGCGCATCGAGCCCTATCTATAACATCATCGAGCCCATCGCCGTCGTTCCCCTCAACGATCCCGATGCTGTTCGAGCGGCATTATTTGATTCGCTGAACCGGGGAAACGCCATCGTACCCGACCCAGATCCTCGGGATCGCGACGCGCCGCCGGCGATTCTGAAATACGCACGGGTGCGTAGCTGGTCGGCGTTCTTTCGGACTGCTTTCTCCTGGAGCATCACGCAGGAGGATGGCGTTTATCAGATTCAGGGCCATCGCAAGCATCCTAAAGGCTATTGGGAAGAGGACCAGAGCCAGAAAGTCCAATTTCCGCGCCAGGCGACACGCCAGGATGTTGTTGATCGCATGCTCGCGATCCTGCAGGAGACGGCCCGTGTGGCGCCGAACTAAAACAGCAGGGCGGATTTGTTCCTCAAGTTAACGCGGATGACCCGCTGTCGGCGAGTTTCCGATTCCAGCCTGGGCCGGACCTACAAGCGCCGGCCGAAGCCGCCGCGCATGCCGGCGATCAGCGAAATCAGGAACAACACCAGCGCGACGAGGTGATCGGAGTTTATGGCTGATCAGCTTGGAGAAGACGTCGTTCTGCCTTCGGACATAAAGGGCAGGGCGCTAAGCTTGGCTGTCCCGAAGGGAAGCATGACAGAGACGCAAAAAGCCGTGATTGAGAATGTGCGCCGGTGGGCGAGAACGCTAAACAGACACGTGGACATTATCATCAACGAATTTTAGGACCAGACTGATGCTGTTTAGCTGCTATCTCCGAGATGGTGTCGTTTATGTTCCAACCATCGCCAGACGTAAGTCGGAGCCTATCTACACGACTATCGAGCCCGTCGCAGTTGTAGCGTTGAGCAATAGCGAGGACGTGCGACGTGCCTTGTTGGAAACAATCGCTAGAAAAAATGTCGTCATACCTGATCCTGATCCAAAGGCTTTGCGCGCGCCGCCCTGGATGCTGAAATATGCTGGCGTTAAAAGCTGGTCCGCGTTCTTTCGCAACGCGTCAACGTGGAGCTTTAGGGAAGATGATGGAGTATACAAGATCATCTTCTATCGCAAGCATCCCAAGAAGTATTGGGAGCAGGACCTCGCGCAGGAAATCCAATTTCCAGTGGAAACCACGGTCGATGATGTCGTCGACCGCATGATCGCGATTCTGCAGAAGGCAGCGCGACAATAGCCGGCGTGTTCGCCTCTCAGCCCCCGGCAGCAGCGTGGAGACCCCGAGGGGGTGGACGAGGCAACACAATGACATAGGTGGGAATGGCGGCGAGATGGCTGCGGTGCTCCTGGATCTTTCGCCAGCGCCTCAAGAACGGATCGAACCGATGTCCGGACCTACAACCGCCGGCCAAAGCCGCCGCGTATGCCGCCCGCGATCAGCGAGATCAGGAACAATACAAGGGCGACGAAGAACACAATCTTGGCAATGCCCACCGCAGCTCCCGCGATCCCGCCGAAGCCGAGGACGGCCGCAATCAACGCGATGATCAGCAGTGTGACGACAAGGCTCAACATCTTATGCGCTCCGCATATCGGTTGCGGAGCGTAAACTCCCGAATAGCCGCACGGGTTCCGGCGAGTACGGTTCAGACCTGATCCGGATCGTCCTTCGGCGGAAACAGCAGCGCGCTAAGAACGACAATGAGCGTGAGCGTCGCATAAATCTGCCATTCGGCATTGTGAATCGCGGCGGCCAATTGGCCGCACAGTCGATCGATGCCGCTGAGCAGCGAAGTACTCTCGTTCATTTTTGGCCGCCCCCTGGCTTCGCGTGCTCGCGAGCGAATTCAGTCCGATTGATTCGCGAAGCAAGCGAAAGTGAGGCTTGCGAACGAGTTCCGTCGCAGAGCCGGTGCCTAACATTTCGACGGCGCGTGCCGCAATGCGCGGCATTTGCTCATCCAAATGGCATAAATAGCGAAATTAATCAACGGCTTATCGAGTGGCACGCGGCTTGCTGCAATGCCAGAGAGAAGGATATTTGCCCGTCGATGGCTTCATTAGTTGAGCGTCTCGGCGGGCGTTGCGCATTGGAGCCGGGACATGGATTACGTAAAGCCTGCCGACGTCGCCTCTGCCATGGTCAATGCCGGGCGGACAAAGCTTGCTTTGTCGCCGGTCGATTTGATGATCCGCGGCGGCCTTGCGGGCGGCATCCTTGCTGCGGCGACGAGTCTCGCTATCACCGGCGCGGTGCAGACCGGTCAGCCGCTGGTCGGCGCACTGATCTTCCCGGTCGGTCTCATCCTCATCGTGCTCCTCGGCCTTGATCTGGTCACCGGCAGTTTCGGCTTGCTGCCGCTGCCGTGGATCGAAAGCGAAGCCGACGCCAAGACCATGCTCGCCAACTGGGGCTGGGTCTTCCTCGGCAATCTGATCGGCAGCGTGGTCTACGGCGGACTACTGGCGATCGCGCTCACCAATTTTGGCGCTACCGCGCCCGCCGGCGTCGCCGAAAAAATCATCGCCATCGCCCAGGTCAAGACGACCGGCTACGAGGCGCTCGGTTATGCCGGCCTCATCACCGTGTTCGTCAAGGCGATCCTCTGCAACTGGATGGTCTGCCTCGCCATCGTCGCCGCCATGACGACATCGTCGACGATCGGCAAGATCGCCTGCGCCTACATGCCGGTCTTCATCTTTTTCGCGCAAGGGTTCGAGCACTCGGTCGTCAACATGTTCATCATCCCGACCGGCATGATGATGGGCGCCAAGGTCACCGTCGCCGAATGGTGGCTGTGGAATCAAATACCGGTCACGCTGGGCAATCTGGTCGGCGGCTTCGTCTTTACCGGGCTGGCGCTCTACATCACCCATAAGCCCCGAGCCGCCGCGCCCGCGCCTCTGACCGCGCCGACGCGGGTGCCGGCCGAATGAACGAGGCCGACCTCAAGCCCGTCGCCGCGGAGCAATCCGGCGATTTCAACGCCGAACAGAAGCGCTATCTCGAAGGGTTCGTCGCCGGGGCGCAGATCGCCAAAGCGGCGAAAAGCGTTGCCGGCCCCGCGGCTGGCGGCAGCGCGGGTGTTGCGCCTGAGCCGGTTGGACCCGACGCGGCCGGGCTCAAAGCGCAGGATCGGTTTCTCGCTTCCGGCCGCAAACTATCCGATCAGGAAAAATTCAAGCGCGAGCAGCATCCCTTCGACACCTACGAGCGGCTGAAAGAGCACGCCACCAAGGGCGAATATCCAAAGCCGCCAGACAATTTCCGCTGGCGTTTTTTTGGCTTGTTCTACGTCGCGCCGAACCAGAACTCATACATGTGCCGCCTGCGCATCCCGAACGGGATCCTCAATGCGGCGCAGTTCGCCGGCGTCGCCGATCTCGCCGAACGCTATGGCGGCGGCTACGCGCATGTGACGACGCGCGCCAATCTGCAGATCCGTGAAGTCAAAGCCGGCGACGCGGTCGCGGTGATCGAGGCGATCCAGGATCTGGGGCTGTGCTCGCGCGGCTCGGGCGCCGACAATATCCGCAACGTCACCGGCACGCCGACCGCCGGTATCGATCCGCAAGAGCTCATCGATACGCGGCCCTTTGCGCGCGAGTGGCATTTCCACATCCTCAACGATCGCTCGCTTTATGGGTTGCCGCGCAAGTTCAACGTCGCCTTCGATGGCGCCGGCACCATCGCGGTGCTGGAGGATACCAACGACATCGGCTTTCAGGCCGTGCAGGTGAATGAAGGTTTCGGGCTGGCGCCCGGCGTCTGGTTCAAGCTCTGTCTCGGCGGCATCACCGGGCACCGCGATTTCGCTCGCGATACCGGCGTGCTGATGCAGCCGAAGGACGCCAGCAAAGTTGCGGACGCCGTCGTGCGTCTGTTTATCGAGCACGGCGACCGCACCGACCGCACCAAGGCGCGGCTGAAATACGTGCTCGACGCCATGGGCATCGAGAAATTCGTCGGTCTGCTCGAGGAGAAGCTCGGCCGGAAGCTCGATCGCGCGGTGCCCGGAGCGTTGGCGCCGCGTCCGGCGTTCGATCGCACCGGGCATCTCGGCGTTCACGCCCAGAAGCAGGACGGGTTGAACTGGATCGGCATCGTTGTGCCGGTGGGGCGGATGTCGGTCGCGCAGATGCACGGGCTTGCCGCGATCGCCCGCGAATTCGGCGACGGCGATCTGCGGCTTACGGTCTGGTAGAATCTTCTCGTCTCGGGTGTTCCGACCGAAAAACTGGCGGCGGCGCAAGAGCGCATCGAGGCGCTCGGTCTCGCAATCCACACCAATGCCATCCGCTCCGGCCTCGTTGCCTGCACCGGCAATACCGGCTGCAAGTTTGCGGCGTCGGACACCAAACGCCACGCCGAGGAGATCGCGCGCTGGTGCGAGACTCGCGTTCCCCTCGACACGCCGGTCAATATCCATCTGACCGGTTGTCATCATTCCTGCGCGCAGCATTTCGTGTCCGAGATCGGGCTCCTTGCCTGCAAGGTCCAGGTCAACGAAGACGACGATCCGCTTGAGGGCTATCACATCCTTGTCGGCGGCGGTTTTGGCCCGAACGCGGCGCTCGGCCGCGAGCTTTATCGCGACGTTGTCGCCGAAGAAGCGCCGCGTACCGTCGCGCGCATTCTCAAAGCCTATCTTGCCCACCGCGCCTCTCCCGAAGAATCCTTTCTCACTTTCTCGCGCCGGCATGAGATCGATGCGCTGAGGGCGCTGACCGAGCTTGAGGCCGCCGAATGAGCGCAGCGCCGCGGCCGCCCATCCCATCGCTGATTCCTGAATCTGCGCCGTTTACGGCGGAGCAGCGCACGTGGCTCAACGGCCTTTTCGCCGGCCTGTTCGGACTATCAGAGAACGTCACGCCGGTATCGAACGCCGACGCCGCAAGGCTTTTGGCGGGCCTCCTCGATGGGACGCCGATCGTTGCTCCAACGGAAGCCGGCGTCGGCACGGAAGTCGATGATGGAGCCCCTTGGCACGATCCGGCGATGCCGTTGCCCGATCGCATGAAACTCGCCGAAGGCAAAGCGCTGCCGCGCCGGCTGATGGCGGCGATGGCGCAACAGGATTGCGGCCAGTGCGGCTATAATTGCAAAGACTATGCGGACGCGCTGTTTGTCAAATCCGAGAAGCGGCTGAATCTGTGTGTGCCGGGCGGCAAGGACACGTCTCGCACGCTCAAGCAGCTTTATCAGGATCTTGACATTGCTCCGGGAGCGGCGCCCGCGGCTGGCCCCACGACAGCTCTAGCAGAAACAAAATCCCCGCCCGCCACGCTGCCAGGCCGCTCCCGCGACAATCCGCTCTACGCCACCTTCCTCGCGCGCCGCCGCCTCAACAGGCCGGGCTCGGAAAAAGAAACCTGGCATATCGATATCGATCTTGCCGGTACCGATCTGGACTATGTCGTTGGCGATTCATTCGGCATTTTCCCCGCCAACGATCACGACCTCGTCGCCGCGATTCTTGTCGCGCTCGACGTGCCAGCAGATTTTCCCATCGGCGACCGCACGTTTCGAGAAGTTCTCACCGACGGCGTTTCGCTCGCGCCAGCGCCGGATATGCTGTTCGAGCTGATTTCCTATCTGACTGGCGGCGAGCGGCGGCAGAAGGCGAAGCGCCTTGCCGCCGGCGAAGATCCGGACGGTGACGCCGCGACGCTCGACGTGCTCGCGGGCTTGCACAAATTCCCCGGCATAAGGCCAGACCCGGAAGCGTTCATCGAAGCGCTCGATGTGCTGCAGCCGCGCGTCTATTCCATTTCCTCGTCGCACCGTTGCCATCCCGGCCGCGTCTCGCTCACCGTCGACGCCGTGCGTTACGAGATCGACAAGCGCACGCGGCTTGGCGTTTGCTCGACCTTCCTCGGCGGCCGCGTCGCCCCCGGCGACAAGATCAGAGTCTATGTACAAAAGGCGCAACATTTCGCGCTGCCGGAGGACCCATCGAAGCCGATCATCATGATCGGGCCAGGGACCGGCATTGCGCCGTTTCGGGCCTTCTTGCACGAGCGTCAGGCGCTCAACGCGCCCGGCCGCAATTGGCTGTTCTTCGGCCACCAGCGCAGCGATTTCGACTTCTTCTATGAAGACGAACTGGTCGCGATGCGCGCGTCGGGCTTGCTCACGCGTCTGACGCTGGCTTGGTCGCGCGACGGCAAAGAGAAGACCTACGTGCAGCATCGCATGCGCGAAGTCAGCCGCGATCTGTGGTCATGGATCGGTGAAGGCGCCCACATCTATGTGTGCGGCGATGCGCTGCGCATGGCCAAAGACGTCGAGTCGGTTCTGACCGAGATCGTCGCCCAGCAGAGCGGGCGGACGCCGGCCGAGGCGGCGAAATTCATCGCCGATCTGAAAGCGCAAGGTCGCTATCAGGCGGATGTGTATTAGGTGGATTTTTTATGCGGCGTTTTTCAGGTCCTGCCGGCGCTCCAGCAGCATCTTCAGCCCGTAGCGTGGCCTCAGCGTGATCAGGCCTTGCGGTTCGACGGGAAAGCCGGGTTTCAGCCGCAACCGGTAACGCTGCGCGATGGTCGCGAGAATGAGCGCCGCCTCGGCCATGGCGAAAGCCGCGCCGATACAGATGCGCGGACCAGCGCCGAACGGAATGTAGGCAAAGCGCGGCCGCGCCGCTGCGCGCTCGGGCGCAAATCGCTCCGGATCGAAGCGGTCCGGATTCTCCCAGAGCGACGGCTTGCGATGTAAGAGCCACGGCACGATCAGGACTTCGGAGCCGGCTGGAATGCGATGGCCTAAGACTTCGTCGTCGGCGATCGGCTGGCGGCCAAAGGTGTGCGCCGGCGGATAGAGCCGCATTGCTTCCTCGATCACCATGCGCGTGTAGCGAAGGCTGGCGAGATCGTCGTAGCGCGGCGTTCGGCCTTGCAGCACGGCGGCGAGCTCTTCGTGAAGCTTTGCCTCCACGGCCGGATGCTGCGACAGGAGATAAAATGTCCAGGACAGCGCTTGCGACGTGGTCTCGTGCCCGGCCATGAAAATAGTAACCACTTGGTCGCGCACTTCTTTTGCGATCATGCCGCCACCGGTTTCGGCGTCGCGCGCCGAGATCAGTCGCGCCAGCAGATCCTTCGGCTCCGCATCCGGCGCGCGGCTGCGCTGGGTCAACAGCCGATCGACCTTCTCGTCGAACTCATCGAAAATCCCGGCGGTGGGAAAAGGCGCGAGCAGGCGCGCGAGCCATTGCGGAAGATGCAGCAGGTCAGGCAGGCTCGGCCGTACCTTGGTCTGATAAAGGTTGACGCCTGCTTCGACGACGTCGACGATTTCGTCGGAATCCGAAGAGAACATCGCGCGCGAGATGATGTGCAAGGTCAAATGCATCATCGCCGCGGCAACGTCGAGTTCACGCGGCGCCGCCATCGCGTCCCATTTTGCCAGCAGTCCTTGCGTCACTTCGGTCATGATCGGCGCATAGCCCGCGACGCTGCGCGGATCGAATGCCGGCGCCATGATGCGGCGATGGCGTCGCCAGGTCTCGCCCTCGCTGGTCAGAAGCCCGCGGCCAAGGCCGGGCTCAAGCAGGCGGCGGCCGACTTCGGATTTTGTGTAGTTCGCGGCGTTATCCAGCACCACGTGGCGGATCGCCTCCGGTTCGTTGATGACGAACATGCGGCGCCATAAAATGCGCTGCACGATAATGTCGGCGCTGAAATCTTCCGCCGCATAGGCCGCCGCCGCATTGTCGCGCATGGCGCGTAGCGATTGCCGCAACTTGGTGCGGCCCTTCCGCTGGCGCGCTTGGGCAACAACCGGGAACTCGCTGCTGTCTATCGCGCTCATCGCCGCTCACGCCCTGTCGATCGGACTGTGTCGTCCTCGTCACTACACCAGACTATCTGCCTTGAGAACGGCCGGTTTGCGGCAAGACGCTATTCTTTTTGAATCCCAATGGGTTGCTTTTGCCGCACGGCGCGATTTGTCAGGCCCCTGGCCTTGAGATCGACACGATGCAGTTGCTATAACTGCACCATGGGGACGCAGGGGTTGTTGCGCACAAGCGCGGTGTTTGTTCGGCCTGCCGCCGATCAGGGCGGGCTCGTACGGTTCACTCTCCTCGCGACATGCGTTGCGATGGCCGGGTTTCTTGCCGGGTGTTCTTCTTCGTCACCGTTTTCCGCCCAGGCCAACAGTCCCAATCCGAACCAGACGGCAGGCGTGCCACCGCCGCCGAATTACGCTGTGACTGCGGCGGGTCAGCCGGCTTATGCGCCGCCGCCGGGACAACCGGCGTATCCGCCACCTCCGGGTCAGCCGACCTACGCGCCCCGGCCGGGTCAACAGGCTTATGCGCCGCCACCACCTGGGCAACCGGGTTACGCGCCGCCGCCAGCGCAACCGGGCTACGC
>Ga0073928_10008263_pt1 | contig 13140 bp, 10 predicted proteins | sample PaiPotPPA55metaG_FD_76969 | JGI IMG/M metagenome (GOLD analysis project Ga0073928, IMG submission 76969) | Iron sulfur acid spring bacterial and archeal communities from Banff, Canada, to study Microbial Dark Matter (Phase II) - Paint Pots PPA... ...
AAAACGTCGCCTTCATTTCCTCAATGCAGAAAACGCCGGTCGTCGGAGCTTGGCTCGGGGCTGGCGTGGGGGCCGGCAGAACGCCTTGGGTTGCTGACTGTGACTGGCCGTTCGACGTAGCGCGTTGCGCAACAGCGGCTGAGGCGGCCAAGGCAGAAAAGACGAGCGCAGCGATAAGCATGAGCCTCTTCATATTCACTATCCGTTTTTGCCCGATGCCACGCTGCGTGCCCGCGAAGATAGTCGCCAAGGAATTCGACAAGGAAACCGAGCCGCTCCCCTGTTTGTTCCGCGCGTTTCGTCCTAAGCTTATGGGGTCTGGCCGAGCAAACAGGGGGGAAGCTTTGCTTCGCTTAATAGCATTGACGATCGCGCTTGCCGCGATATCCGGAACCATGTCCGGCAGCGCGAAGGCACAATCCGACTTGGTGAGGCGCGGCGATTATCTGGTCAACGGTATTCTCACCTGCGGCAATTGTCACAGCCCGAAGGGTCCGCCCGGCGACATTATGGAGAAGGCGTTTTCCGGCGGCCTGAGCTGGGACGAGCCTCCATTCAAGGTAACTGCGCCGAATATCACGCCGGACGAGGAAACCGGCATCGGCAATTACACCGACGCCGAGCTCAAGGAGTTGATGCGTAAAGGCATCAAGCGCAATGGCGTGCCGGTCGCGATGATCATGCCGAGCGGATTCTATGAGATCATGACCGACCGCGATCTCGACGCCGTGATCGCCTATTTGCACACGATCAAGCCGATCAAGAACACGGTGCCGGATCCGGTCTACAAGATGGCGCAGGGACATCCGATCCCGCCCGGCGGCGACAAGCCGTTTACCGATGTCATACTGAGCGACAAACTGAAGAAGGGTTTCTACCTTGTCACCATCGCGCACTGCATGGAGTGTCACACACCCATGGGTGCGCGCGGGCGCGAGTTCGAAACCAAGCTCGGCACCGGCGACTTCGAATTTCCCGGGCCGTGGGGCGTCTCGGTTTCGCGCAATATCACTTCAAGCAAGGACAAGGGTATCGGCGGCTGGACCGACGATGAAATCAAGCGCGCGATCACCGAAGGCGTCAGCCGCGACGGCAGCAAACTGAAGCCGCCGATGGGCTACCGTTATTATGCGACGCTCGCTCCGGCTGACCTCGACGCGATCGTGACTTACCTGCGAACCGTGCCTGCCGCGCCATGAATTTGGTGGTAGATAAGCAGGAGATAAGAATGTCAGGCCAACGCTCACCTGAAAATGTCTTTGAGCATGGGAGGATGCCATGACCTTCACTAACGTTGCGCTTTCGCTGATTTTTATTGCGATACTCGCGCTCATACCGTGCGGCTGTATTCTTACGCGGCCGAAGAAAGAACCGCCGAAACCAGCGCACTAGTAGGCGGGCCACTGAGCGGCGCTGGGCGCGCGGAGAAGCGTCATCGCTTTCAACGTTTTTTGACGCGTTTTTCACAAGAGGGCCTGCGGCAAATTGCTATTGCCCGCACGTTACAGCCTAATTGGCGCTATCACCGAGTAATCGGCAGCGACTTGACGCCAGAGCGCTTGCAGATCGCGCTATCGCTTAGTCAATTCGGCCTGTAAAGCTGTTCATCTCATGTCGATACTGGCGCCAGCAATCGTCGACGTGCGCTCGCCCGCAACGGACCGGGCGGCGCCAATTACCAATTGGCTGCGCGGCATCGGCGTTCGGCAGGTGCGCCTCGCCTGCGGCCTCGTCATGTTCGCCTACATTTTCTCGCATTTTTTCAATCACGCTCTCGGCAATGTTTCCTATGCGTTGATGGAAACCTGGCTGACGTTTCACATCTGGTGGTGGCGCATTCCTGTCGTCAACGCGACGCTCTATACCGCTGCCGCGATACACTTCTCGCTCGGCCTGTGGGCGCTCTATCAGCGCCGCCATTTTCGCTACACGATCGCGGAACTCACTCAGCTTTTGTTGGGGCTGAGCATACCGCTCTGGCTCGCCAGTCACTTCGGCGTTGTAAGGGTGGCTGGATGGGTGTTTGGGCGCGACCCCGTCAATTACGCGGCGCCGCTCTTTGCCTACTGGGTGTTAAGGCCGCACATGATCGCGGTGCAGTTTGTGCTCTTAACGATCGCGTGGACGCACGCCTGCATCGGGCTCTATTTCTGGCTGCGGCTGAAAGCGTTTTTCAAATGGGCGGCGCCGATCCTGCTCGCCATCGCGGTTCTGCTGCCGCCGCTGGCGATGGTCGGTGCGCATCACGGCGCCGAGGAAGTGACGGTTCTGGTCAAAGATCCGCAATGGCGCGCCCAGCACATCAAACCGATGCCGCCGCCGGAGCGCGGTGTTATTGACGAGATCACGCTGTTTTATTTTCCGATCGGCTATGCCGGTGCTCTGGCGCTGGTATTCGTCGCGCGCGGCGTGCGCAGCCTGCGCGAGCGTCGGCGCGGCATGGTCACGATTTCCTATCCGGATAAACAGGTCCGCGTGCCGAAGGGCTTGAGCGTCTTGGAAGCGAGCTTGCGGTTCAAGGTTCCGCACGCCAGCGTCTGCGGCGGCCGGGCGCGCTGCTCGACATGCCGCGTTCGCGTTGTCAGCGACCGCACTGCTCTGCCGCGGCCTTCGCGCCGTGAAGCTTTCGTGTTGAACCGCGTCGGCGCCGGCGATCCCTCGATCCGGCTCGCTTGCCAGTTGCGGCCACAGACCGACGTCGCCGTCATTCCGGTCTTGCCGCCCCATATCGGCGCTGACTTCGTGCGTAATCGCCGCCGCATCAATATCGGCGAGGAACGTTACGTGGTCAGCATGTTCGTCGATATGCGCGGCTCGACCAAGCTCAGCGAGGAGCGGCTGCCGTTCGACATTGTCTTTTTGATCAATCGTTTTGTCGACGCCGCCTCGCAGGCGGTGACCGACGCCGGCGGGCAGCCCAATCAGTTCGTCGGCGACGGCGTGCTCGCCTTGTTCGGCCTCGACGTCGATCCGGCGACCGCCTGCCGGCAGGCTCTGCGCGCCGCCGCGCTCGTTGCGTCAAACGTCGCCTATCTCAATCACCAGTTCGCGACTGAAATTCGCGACCCGATCCAATACGGCATCGGCATTCACGCCGGCGAAGTGATCGTCGGCGACATCGGCTTTCGCGACCACACGATATTCACCGCGCTTGGCGACGCCGTGAACGTCGCCGCACGGCTGCAGGACATGACCAAAACCCTGGAATGCCGCGCCGTGATCTCGCAGGAGGTCGCCAGCACCGCAGGCGTCGCTCTCGATACACTCAAGCGGCATCGGGTTGAAATCCGCGGCCGGGTCGAACCGATGACGGTGTTCACCGCCGAGGACCCGACCGTGCTCGCAAGCTTGATCGATCCGCAAAGCCAAACGGCGGAAACCGAGCCGGAAGCGGCATGACCGCAGCGGCGTGCACCGAAAATAGGATAAACTAGGCCAGCGATTGCACGTCGCCGCAGATGCTGATCGCTTGGCCGGACACCGTGCGTCCGCGCGGCGAAGCAAGAAAGACCATCATGTCGGCGAGCTGTTGCGGCGCGATCATTTCCTTGATCGAGGCATGCGACATCGCTTCGTCGGCGACCGTTTGCATCGACACGCCGCGGACCTGCGCCTTGGCCGCAAATACCCGCCGAATCCGATCGCCCTCCACGGCGCCGGGTTGGATCGCGTTGACGCGAATCTTGAGCGGCCCAAGCTCGATCGCGAGCGATTTGGTAAAGCCAACGACCGCCCATTTTGAGGCGGCATAGGGTGTGCGCAGCGGAAAACCGAGGCGGCCGGCCGCCGACGATAGATTGATGATCGACGGATTGCTGCTTTTAGCGAGATGCCGCAGCGCGGCGCGCACGCAATTGAACTGGCCGGTAATGTTTACCGCCAGCGTGTGGTCCCACTCTTCCGGCGGGATCTCGTCGACGCGGCCGGTCGGGCCGGCAATGCCGGCATTGTTGATGAGGCAATCAAGCCCGCCGAGCGCGCCGGCCGCCGTATCGATGAATCGCGTGACGGCGTCGCGGTCAGAGACATCACACAACACTGCCTTCAGCTTAGGGTCGCTGGTTGCCAGCGCCGCGAGCGCGTCGCGATCGACGTCGCAAACCTGGATCTGCGCGCCTTCGCGCAAGAAAGTACGCGCGACCTCGCGGCCGATGCCGGCAGCGCCAGCGGTAACGATGACGCGCAAACCCTTAATGCCCAGGTCCATGACGTTTGGTCTCCAGCGAATGATTGAGGTTTAAATGTTAAAGCATGATCCGTGGTCACCGGTTTTCGGGTAAGATCATGCTCGAACAAAAACCAGAGCGGGTATGACGTTTCGACGAGATCTCATCCCGCTCTAGCCAGCCAATCCAAGAATCTGCCGCGCGTCCTTCGGCGTCGCGACTTGATCGCCCAGCGTCTCGATGATCTTGGCCGCTTTCTCCACCAGCGCCGCGTTGCTTGGCGCCAGCTTGCCCTTTTCCAGATAGATATTGTCCTCGAGCCCGACGCGCGGGTGTCCGCCGAGCAGTATGGCCTGCGCCGCCATCGGGAATTGATGCAGCGAGATGCCGAAGGCAAACCACGGAGCATCCGGCGGCAGCAGGCTTCGCATATAGGTCATCGCCTCGGTGGTTGCCGGCTGGCCCCAGGAAATGCCCAAGCAAATCTGAAACAGTCCAGGCGGCTTGACGTAGCCGTTCTCGATGAAGCGCTTGGCGAGCAGCAGATGGCCGGTCTCGAACACTTCAAGTTCGGGCATGACGCCAGCCTCTTTGATCGCCGCGGCCATGCTCTGCAGATGTTTCGGCGTATTGACGAACACCCGGTCGCCCATATTGAGGCTACCCATGTCGAGGCTGCAAATATCGGGCTTGAGCTCAATGACGTGACGCACGCGGTCGGCGGGCGATTTGAGCACGCTGTCCGGGCCGGGTTTCGAAGGGTCGCTGTCATCGGGCGTGAAACGGGCGCCCGGCCCGGTGGTGAGGTTGATCAGCACATCGCTGCCGCTTGCTCTGATCCGCTCGACGGTTTCGCGGTACAGCGCGCCGTCCATGCTCGGCTTGGTGGTTTTCGGATCGCGCACATGAAGATGCACGATGGCGGCGCCGGCCTTGGCGGCATCAATCGCCGAAGCGGCGATCTGCGCGGGCGTGACAGGGACGGCGGGATTGCGGCCCGGCGTATCGGCGGAGCCGGTCACCGCGCACGAGATCATCACCTTGCGCTGCATGGGTTCACCAGAGATGCGGTTGATCAACTATCGAATGCGGGCCACGCGACGGGATTGCGCGCTATATTGTGATATAGTCGTATGACGGCGGGGGGATGTTAACCGATCTTCTGAACCATCGCGAGTTTATCAGGGGTGCGTTGGCCGTTGATCTTGGAGTTGGCCGTTTGATCTCACGGTTTTGACCTTGGTTTTATATCTAACGCAGGAGTCTGATTGTCATGGAAGACCAGCGAAAGTGTTTAGATCGGGATCAAGCCGATGTGGCGATCGATGTGGCGCTCTTGGACTTCGATGTTGACGATGCAGCGATTGAAATCGCCGCAATGGGCGTCGGAACGATCCCGACCGCTTCCGTCAATATGATACCGCCAAACTGCTGCGTGCAGCGCCCGGCTGACATTGTTGTCGCCGACGTCTCTCGCCCTGGTCAAGCAACTACCTGAACCGCAAATTATTGCGCGAGAGCTGGGCGATCGAGGCGCAGCCCATCAGCTTCATCCCGCGTTCGATCTCGGCTCGCATCAGGCCCAAGGCGCGCTCGACACCGGCCTGACCGGCCGCCGCCAGAGGAAACAGGTAAAAGCGTCCGACGCCGACGGCCTTGGCGCCCAGCGAAAGCGCTTTGAGCACATGCGTCGCGCGCTGCACGCCGCCATCCATCAAAACGTCTATTCGGTCGCCCACCGCGTCGACAACCTCGGCGAGTTGATCGAATGGCGTGCGCGAGCCGTCCAACTGCCGTCCGCCATGATTGGACAAGACGATGCCCGTGCAACCTATCTCGGCCGCGCGTTTTGCATCGGCAACCGACATCACGCCCTTCAAACAGAATTGGCCATTCCAATTCCGCACCATTTTTGCCACGTCGTCCCAATTCATCGACGGGTCCAGCATCTCGGTGAAATAGCGCCCGATCGACATGGCCCCGCCGCCCATGTCGACGTGCTCGTCCAACTGAGGCAGCTTAAATTTTTCATGCGTGAGGTAGTCGACGGCCCACCTCGGTTTGATTGCGAATTGCAGCATTCCTGCCAGTGTCAATCGAAACGGAATAGAGAAACCGGTGCGCAGATCGCGTTCGCGATTTCCGCCGGTGATGCTATCCACGGTCAGCATCATCACGTCGACGCCGGCGGTTTTGGCACGTTGCAGCATCGCGTCATTGAGGCCGCGGTCTTTGTGGAAATAGAACTGATAGGCCTGTGGCGTCGGGTAGGTCTTGCGCAACTCCTCTACGCTCACGGTTCCAAGCGAGGATACGCCGAACATGGTGCCATATTTTGCCGCCGCAGCGCCGACGGCCTTTTCGCCCTGGTGATGAAACAAGCGCTGCAGTGCGGTCGGCGAGCAATACACCGGCATTGCCAGCTTCTGGCCCATGACACGGACCGACATGTCGAGCGTTTCCACCCCGTGGAGAATGTTGGGCACGAGGTCACAGCGTTCGAAGCTTGCGGTGTTTTGCCGGAGCGTGACCTCGTCGTCGGCGCCGCCATCGATGTAATCGAAGATCGGGCTTGGCAGCCGTCGCCTTGCCAATTCGCGGAAGTCATGAAAATTGTGGCAGTCGCGCAATCGCATACTGCACTCCTGATTTCAGTCAGCTTACGACTAAAAAAATTCTTTCCGCCGCTCGATCCTTGCGGTGAAATCTCCACCAAGCCTAGCCGAGATGTACGGGGCAGACCATCCAAGCTCATTCCGGCTTGATGCCGGCGGCTTCCATGACCGAACGCCACAGCTTAGCTTCGGACCGTCCTCTGGTCGCCAATTCCGCCGGCGTTGAGCCGCCGCTGAGCACGCCGAGCTGCTCGTATCTGGCCCGCACGGCAGGTTCGCCGAGTATCGTTGTCGCGTCGCGACTGACCTTCTGCACGATTTGCGCCGGCGTATGTGCCGGCATGTAGAGCGCATACCACGAGGTCACGTCGAAATCCGGCACGCCGGACTCGGCGATCGTCGGCAGTTCGGGCGCGGACGCAAACCGCTTGGCCGACGTGACCGCGAGACCGCGCACCTGGCCCGCTCGGACGGCGGCCAGCAGCGTGCCGGCAGTATTGAACATGCAATCGACGTGGCCGGCGATCAAATCGGTCAATGCCGGCGCGCCGCCACGGTAAGGCACGTGCCGAATGTCGATGCCAGCCATGCGTGCGAACAGCACGCCGGTGAGATGGGGCGATGTGCCGACGCCTGGCGAGGAAAACGTGACATGGCCCGGATTGGCTTTGGCCGCCGCAATCATATCCCCAACCGATTGCCATGGTGAGGCATTCGGCACCGCCAATATGTTCGGATAGGTGCCGACCAGCGTCACCGGCGCGAGGTCGGCTTCCGGATCGTAATTGATCGACGCGATCATCAAGCCGTAGAGCGGAATTGCGCCGCCGACCCAAATCATCGTGTAGCCGTCCGGATTGGCGTGAGCGGCTACTTCGAGGGCGAGATGACCGCCTGCGCCGGGCTTGTTTTCGACGACGACCTGCTGGCCCCAAACCTCCGACAGCCGATTGGCAAGGATGCGCCCGCCGACATCCGAGCCGCCGCCGGGCGGGAATCCGATCAGCAGTCGCACCGGCCGCGCCGGATAGTCCAGCGCCGCTGCGCCGCCCGAGACAAGCGAGGCCGCAGCCGCGCCGACCGCCAGATGCAAAAAACTTCTACGGGGAGATTTCATGCTGATGCCGACCAACCGAGTACTTTCCGGCATACGGCTAATCATAGCCCGGAGCAGCGCTAATGTCTGCCGCACGCTTTCCAGTCTCGGTCAGGCACTCAACAGATCGATTTTCGCGTTGGCGAGGATGAGGCGCTTGGCAAGAATAGCGGCCAGATTGCGTGCGATGTGTTCGCCGATATGAGGATTCTCCCGGCAAAACCGATCGAGCCGTTCGATCGGCAATTCTAGACAAGTCACGTCGGTATCGGCCCAAACATCAGCGGTCCGCCGTTCATCGAGCAGCGCCATTTCGCCAAATTCCATGCCTTGGTCTAGCGTCGCGAGCCGCACGCCGCTTGGCAGCTTCACGCTCACTATGCCGCTCTGCAGGAAGAACAACGACGTCGCGGGCTCGTCGGCCGTGACAATGCATTGTCCGGCGCGGTAACTGCGCTCGATCCCGAGCCTGGCAAGGCGGGTCAATTCGTTTTCGGTCAGACCGTCCAGCATCGCCTGCTCATTGAGATGCGAGCCAAACTGGCTCTGGCCGCCGCCATGGCGGGAAATCAGCTGATCTTCCGCCCACTCAATTGCCTGATCGAGCAGTGGAAAAAAGCGCACGTCGGAAATATTGCTGATGAGGGGATTGATCATAGCCCAGGCTTCGCTTTTTGCCGCAAGTCCGGACAGGATCACTGTTGTCTTCTCGGCCTTGAGGCCGCGCAAGAGTTCCGCGAGGAGCAGGCCGCCGGCGGTGGTGATCGATGCCACCCGCCGGAAATCCAGGATCAGAAACGGCACGATATTTTTCGTGAGCCGCCGCGATACATAATCCATGGTCGCGAACGAATGCGCACCCACCAGTTCGACGATACGAACGTGCTTGTGGTGCTGGTCCAGGATTTGCTGATCTCGAGGCAGTCGGCTGCGGCGCGACCTGATGCCGCCGCCAATGTCGTAATCTGCTATGATCGATGTGCGCACGTCGGCGGTGCGGTTGAGCATATGCAGGCCGAAATGCGTCGACAGCGCCTCGCAGATTTTCAGCCCGCGCACGCTGTTGCCGTGCTCGTCAAGCAGCGGCGAAAACGTGCCAAGGCCGAGTTGCGCCGGCAGCGCCGCTACGATGCCGCCGCCGACGCCGCTCTTGGCCGGCATGCCAACACGATACACCCACTCGCCGGCGTAATCGTACATGCCGGAAGTGGTCATAATCGAAAGTGTGCGCGCCACTACATAGGGTTTCATCACCTGCTCGCCACTGAGCGGGTTGACGCCGTTATTCGCAAGGGTCGCGGCCATGACCGCAAGATCGCGCGCGGTCACCAGGACCGAGCACTGGCGGAAGTAAACATCGAGCACCGCGTCGACGTCGCCCTCAACCACCGAATAATTGCGCAACAGATAGGCGATTGCGCGATTGCGGTCGCCGGTTTCGCGCTCTGAGGCAAAGACCGCCTCATCAACAAGTAGTTCGCGGCCGGCAAATCGACTCAGCGCGTCGCGGATGCATTCGAACGCTTCATTGCCTCTGGCTTTGTGGATCAGCGCCGAGCAGGCAATGGCACCCGAATTTACCATTGGATTGTACGGACGGTTGTCGGGGCGCAGCCGTATCGAATTGAACGCGTCGCCGCTCGGTTCGACGCCGATGACGGCTTCGACCTTGTCGGCGCCGAGCGCTTGCAGCGCCAGAGCAAACACGAACGGCTTCGAAATCGACTGGATGGTGAAAGGAACGGCAGTGTCGCCGACCTCGTAGACGTGACCGTCAATCGTGGCGAGGCTCACGCCGAAGTGGTGCGGGTTGGCCTTGCGCAGTTCCGGGATGTAATCGGCAACCGAGCCACTAGTGTTGCTTTGAAGTCCGGCGTGGCAATTAAAGAGAAAGCGTTGCAGGGGCGAAAGCGTGTTGTTCGGCGACGGACTGTCGCCGTTGGCGAAGTTGTGTGAAGGCATGGCTTTTGATTAAGGCCCTGGTTGGTGTCGGCGCGGCGGCCGGCACCCGCCCCAGGCCACACTATGACGGCAGTCATAATGCCGCAATGGGCCACTAAACAGGCCTGCTCAAGCCCGAACGCATTTGATGTTCGAGTTGAATCCATCACCCCGCGCGGCGGACATTCACATGACGCTAAAGCTGACTGCGACACGCCGCCGCCGTTCAATTTTGCCCGCGGCGGCAAAGGTCAACGCGCTAGTGGTCTTGTGGGCTGGTGGTCTGTTCGGCGCAGAATTCAGGTGCGGACCACAAATGGCGCCAGCCTTCGCAATCGCGCCGAGGGCAGGGTCGCTTGCGCCGCCATGGGCGTGCTCGGCTGAAACTCGCCGGGCGCTTGATATTTGCTCAGTGGCGGGTTCAGTGCCACGATTTTGTCGTACCTGACGTGGTGCGGGATTTCGGGCGCGCCGCGCAGCCAGGCATCGACCGTCCATTCCGGTTCGGCGCGTTCATAAGCGAGCCACTCGCCGAGCTCGCTGGGCGGAAACTTGCAGCCGCAATTTCTGCAAAACGGCGTCAAGACCGGTGGCTCGCTCACCCGGGTGATCTCGTAGATCGATTGACATTCGCGGCAGGCAAAGATGTCTCGCATGGCAATTGACTATGGGCCGCTTGCTGCGGAGAGCGCAACGCGAGCAAGGCAGTTTTCCCCAACCTCCTTCACTTCTACTTACCTCTACTTGCCGGCTCCCATCAGATGGTTCGGCAACCAGGTCGCGATCTCGGGGAAAAAGCACAGGATCACGATCGCCAACATCATGCAGACGACATAAGGCAGTGTGCCCCACATCACCTTCATGATCGGAACGTCGGGAGCGATCGCGTTGACGATATAGATATTGAGGCCGACCGGCGGATGGATGAGACCGATTTCCATATTGATGGTGAGAATGACGCCGAACCATATCGGATCGAAGCCGGCCGCCGTGATGATCGGCAAAAGAATCGGCGAAGTCATCAGAATGATGGCGGCCGGCGGGATGAAGAATCCGCAGACCAACAAGAAAATGTTGATGAGGAACATCAACAGCCACTTGTTGGCGTGCAGATCGGCGATTGCTTGGGCCAGCGTCTGGGTCAGATAGAGCGAGGTGAGCATGTAGCCGAATAGGACAGAGGCAGCGATGATTGTGAGAATCATCACCGATTCCCGCATCGTGTCACGCAGGATTGCCCAAACCTGATCTGGCTGCCATAGCCGATAGATCACAACCGCCAGGACAAGACACAATCCGGCGCCGACGCCCGCCGCCTCCGATGGCGTCGCGATGCCGCCGTACAGCACATACATGACCCCGACCACGATCGCGACGAATGGCGTAATTTTTGGAATGCTGGAGAATTTCTCTTTCCAGCTGTAGCGGAAATCGATCGCATGCGAGCGGAAGCCCCGTCGCCAGATCGCGAACAAAGTCCAAAGAATGAACAGGCCGGTAAGCATGATCCCCGGCAGGACGCCGGCGATGAACAATCGCCCGATCGACGTCTCGGTAGCGATGCCATAGAGGATGAACGTGACCGAGGGTGGAATCAGGATGCCAAGCGTGCCGCCGGCGCAGATCGAACCAGTCGCGATTTCGTCCGGATAGCCGCGGCGGCGCATCTCCGGAATGCCCATTTTGCCGATTGCCGCGCAGCACGCCGGAGACGAGCCGGTTAGTGCGGCGAAAATCGCACACGCCCCGATATTGGAAATCGCAAGCCCGCCGGGCAGGCGATAGAGCCAACGGTCGAGCGCTTCGTAGAGGTCCTTCCCGGCTGGCGATGAGCCGATCGCCGCGCCCATCATCACGAACATCGGTATGGCCACGAGCGTGAATTCGTCGAGCGCCGACAAGAAGGTCTCCGCCACCACATGCATACTGGCGAAACCCTGAAAGACCAGAAGGAAAACTATCGAGATCGCGCCCAAGCCGAACGCCACCGGAATGCCCGACAGCAGAATCAGCAGCGTCGCCACTAAGACAACCGCACCTTCGACGGTCGGGCTCATGCGTGAATTCGATCTTTGCCGATGCCAAAGGGCGGCGTCAGTCCGCCGACGAGAGACAGCAATTCGCCGATATATTGCAGCACCAAAAGCCCGAGCCCGGCTGGCATCGCCAGGTACGGTATCCACAGCCGCGCGCGCCAAACCGTGTCTGAGCGCCAGTTCTTGGACCACGCCTCGTACCAATAAAGCGCGCCGAGGACGAACAGCACCGTGCAGAAGGCGAGCGCGATCACAATCGTGATCAGCGCCAGCCAGTAACGCTGACGCGGCCCGATATGGAGCGGCAATACGTCCACGTTGACGTGACCGCGGGTCATCAGCACGTAGGCGCTGCCGATAAATGTCGCCGCCATGATGCAATAGCTGACGGCGTCGATCTGCCAGATCGTCGTCCTATTGAGGAGATAACGCTCGACGACCATGTCGCAGATGACAACGACGGCGAGCGCGATCAGGAGCGCGGCGATCACGCCGGCGGCACGGGACAAAAAGGCGACCGTCCGAATGTAGCGTTTCATGGATTGAATTTTTGGTCGTTTCGACTTGGAGTCGGGGTGTGACTGGAACAAGCTACGAACGGCGAGCAACGCGCCCGCCGTCCGATCGCGCACGAGCTGACGCTATTTGACGGCCAGCGCCTTATCGATCAGCTTCAGGCCGTTGGGTACTTCCTTATCGAATTTCGCGTAGGAACTTTTTTTCGCCAAGTCGAGCCAATTTTTGTAATCATCATCGTTGAGGGTGACGACCTTGACGTTGTGGTCCTTGAAATCCTTGATTGCCTCGTTGTTCACCGCATCCGCTTTGCCTTCGAAAAATGCTTGGGCGTCCTTGCCGGCTTTAATGAAAACTTCCTGCTGCTGCTTGTTGAGCCTGTTAAAGCTCATCTTCGACATCAGCACCGGCTCGTACATGAACCACAAGGCATTATCGCCCGGAGCCGTAAGACAATCGGTCACTTCGTAAAGCCGCGTAGAATTGAATGTGCTAAGACTCGTATCGGTGCCGTTGATGACGCCGGTTTGAAACGCGTTGTAGATCTCGTTCGACGGCGGGCTGACGATGCTGGCGCCGGCCGCTTCCCACATCGCCGCGAAGGTCGGACCGGCGGCGCGGAATTTCATCCCCTTTAGGTCCTCAGGTTTGACGATGCATTGGCCTTTTGCCGCCATGCCGCCAGCGAACCAGGCATCCGAAAGCACGATGGCGCCATTTTTTTCGATTTCAGTTCGAATGTCAGTCATGAATTGCGAGCCGTTGACGCG